>Ga0209023_10006528_pt1 | contig 12261 bp, 11 predicted proteins | sample LakOneMetagenome_FD_187468 | JGI IMG/M metagenome (GOLD analysis project Ga0209023, IMG submission 187468) | Freshwater and sediment microbial communities from Lake Erie, Canada (SPAdes) (version 2) | ecosystem: Environmental > Aquatic > Freshwater > Lentic | place: Lake Erie, Canada... | reverse complement strand
GTTATATCGCCCAACGTCGGTGCTCAGCGGCAGCGCGCCACACACCTGTTTGAATAGGGCGATTTTCGTCCAACCACACCAACAGTAGGAGTACGAGCCATGCAATTTTCGGAAAACTTCTCTCTTGAGGAATTGATTGCGTCGGAGGTTGCTGCCCGGGCGGGAATCGACAATACGCCGCCGGACGAGATTGTTACCAACCTCCGCGCTTTGGCGCATGGACTTGAGTTGGTTCGTCATGCCTTGGGTGATCTGCCAATCCATGTCAGCAGCGGCTACCGGAGCCCTGCAGTCAATGTAAAGGTGGGCGGCGCGAAGAACAGCGCACACATGAGTGGTCTGGCTGCAGACATCGTATGTCCGCAATTCGGCTCCCCGCTCGAGGTGTGTCGGGCGATTGCAGAGCAACACATTGCCACTGACCAGATCATCCACGAGTTCGGCAGTTGGTGCCATGTGGCCTTTGCGGCACCAGGGCTATTTGCGCGCAATGAGCGCTTGACCATCGCTAGTAGTGCTCAAGGCTATCAGCAGGGATTGAACTCAGTGGCCTGAGGTTTGGGTTCAGGGACAAACGGGGCCAGATCGGGTTCGTGCTTGCGTGGCGCACTCGCCTTTGCTTCGAAAAGACTGAAAGGGCAAACATAATGGCCGTGCAACCACTCTCCTGTCCCGGTAGCCGAGACAATGCAGTGCAACTGACCAACGAGTTCACTACGGCAGCCGGTATCGGCCATCCGACAAATACAGGTGAATGCCAGATATTCATCGACGCCTTGGACGAGGCGGGCAATTCTCTCGAGCAACTCGGGCTGGATCCCGGCGATCGCAGCGACTGGTTCTTTCCGCCGAGCGGCGCAGTGAGCATCTGGGTGGTGTGTACTTCGGGCTGCTCGGGCCGCGGGGAGCTGACCTACGATACACCGACGGCCTAGACCACGGCCCCCGGGTTGTCGCGGAAGCTCACAATGCAACATGGTCGTTTCTACGGGTGCGCATCGCCATGGCATTAGGTGAAAAACTCGTCGCCGATGCCGCGGAGGCTGCGGTGAAAACAGCGGTTGAAGATATCGGGCCAATCCTGTCGGAATTGTCTATCAAGGCGGGGGTGGCACTCGAAACGTCCCTCGTGGTTTGCACGAAATTGCTGTCGGATGTTTCAAACCTGTTCGACGGTCGTCTAACCAAACTACTGGAAGAATTGGAAAGTTGTGCTGAGCTTCTTCTCTTGTTGTGGTTTGCCAACAATCCAAACCTTCAACGAGACCCGAGGGAGGCGTCGTTCGCGCCTGTCTCTTCTCAAAATAGGAGACAGGACTATGACTTGCTGGCGCAAACTCAATTCCCTCGCTAGCGCGCTGTATTTTTCTGTGTGGAGCGCTGCGGCTTGGTCGCAGCACAGCGCGGTGAATGATCGTATGCTCGAGAGCGTTGTTTACGTCGAATGCAACGTCGAGTTCCAGGGCGACCTCTTGCTCGGCGGTAGTGGCACCGGATTTCTGATAGCTGGTTCCGATCACGTTATTACCAACAACCACGTCGTCGATCAGTGCAATCCGGACAATCGCATCGCCGTGCTCAAGCAGAAGATGGCCGAGGCCCTCTACAGTGGGCTGAAGAAGGGCAACTTGCCGACCCAGATGCAGGAGGAACTCAAGGCGAATCCCGATCTGCTCGAACGCATGAAAGCCGATGAGAGTCTTTTGAAGCGCTACGTCGAGAGCCGTGTCGAGCGCATCGCCACGTCGGGCGCCAAGGCCAACGCGCCGAACATCACGCAGAAGCTGTTCGTGATCGTGTTGGGGAAGTCGTCGAAGGCACCGGTCAGGTTCGACGTCACGCGTATCGTCTGGAATTCGCAGACCAGCAACGAGAAGGCCAACGCCACGGGAGTCGACGTCGCGATCCTGAAGCTCGACAGACCCATCCCTGACGGTCGGCCCGTGACCTTCGCGACGGGCAGCTCAGCCCAGGTCAACGACCAGGTCTATGCGGTTGGCTTTCCGGGAGCGTCGGGGGACGTGAAGTCCAACAAGTATGTCCCGACGATGAAGCGCGGTATCGTCAGCAAGTTGGGCGGTGAGTCGCCTTATATGTCCGACGAAGCACGGACGAAAGGCTTGAAGGGCGCTCCGGTGATCGAGACCGACGCGGCAATCAACCCCGGCAATTCGGGCGGTCCGCTCTACAACGAATACGGCGACGTGCTCGGTATCAATACCTTCGTTTCGAAGCGTGGTGTCGGCATCGGTTGGGCGCAGGACATCGACATTGTTATTCCGATCATGCAGGATCTTGGCCTACCGCTGCCAAAGATCAGGCGCGCGCCGCCTGGCTGGATAGATCAGAACAAGACACTGGTGTGGGGCGGCGCCATTGGCGTCGCAGCGCTGTTGCTCCTCGGCTTGGTGGCCGTCGCGATGCGACGGTCGAGCGTGCCCGTCAGTGCCCCGACCGCGCCGGAGAGGGCAGGTCGGGGGCCAGCATCCCCGGTGCGCGCCGCGGCAACCGGCGCGATAATAATCGGCCGGTCCGGTCAATTTGGCGGTGCTTCCATCCCCGTCCCGCCAGGTGGCCTCATGCTCGGTCGTGGTCAGGCGGGCGATGGGCTGCTTGTTTTCGCCGAAGACAGCGACGTCAGCCGTAGGCATTGCATGATCATCTACGACGCTCAGACTCGCCGCTTCAAGGTCACCGACTTCGGATCGAGCAATGGCACGTTTACGATCCCGGAGGAGCGCAGACTCGTTGCGAACCAGGAGACCCTCTGTCGGTCCGGACAGATCATCCGGCTTGGGCGTGACAACGTCTTCGAGTTAATCGCGACATGACAAAGTTCGGCTGAACTTCACGTCAAGCAAGCGCTGACGAGCCTGCACGGTGAATCGAGCCCTCCAACGGAGCTCCAGTTGACGACCGACCTATGCGGAAGAATCCTTCGCGACCGCTATCGCGTCGTTAAGCGAATCGGCGAGGGCGCAATGGGTCACGTGTATCTCGCCGAACACCGGCAGCATCAAGGCGTTCGGTTTGCGTTGAAGGTGCTCAGGCGCAACCTTGTTCATCAGGCAACCATTGGTGATCGCTTCCGCGCCGAAGCCGCGATGCTGGGGCGACTCGATCACCCGGGAATCGTTCGGGTGCACGACTGTTTCGAGGTGGATGGCTCGGTCTGCATGGTGCTGGCTTATGTGAACGGCGATTCGCTGGGTGACCGCATCCAGGCCCAGGGAGCACTCGACGAATCCGTCGCGTTGCCGATGTTTAAGACGATTCTTGCCGCACTGGACTATGCGCACCAGGCGGGGGTGATCCACCGCGACGTGAAGCCCTCGAACATCCTGATCGATCGGGACGGCCAGCCGCACCTCTGTGATTTCGGCATCGCGAAGCAGGTCGGGCAGCGCGGGATCACCGCCGCGGGGATGACATTGGGTACGCCGCAATATATGAGCCCGGAACAGGTCCAGGCGCCGCAAAGCCTCGATCACCGCACGGATCTTTATTCAGCAGGCATCGTGCTCTACGAAATGCTTACCGGAAAGGTTCCGTTCGGTGATTCACCGACTGAATCGGATTTAGCGATTCTGCAGCAACAAGTTGCGTCGGAGCCGCCGGATGCCAGAATTATCAATCCGAAGCTCAGCGATGGCCTCGCAGAGATCTTGCAGAAAGCCTTGAGAAAGGAACCGGATCGGCGCTATCAGGGAGGGTCGGAGTTCAGACGGGCAATTGAGCAGTATGAGCAGGGCTGGGCAAGTCGCGATCCGGGGAGTTCACGCATGCCGGCTGCGGATGAGGTCCGTTCGACACACAGGTATGCCGTCTACGAGCATCCCACAGACGGCCGGACGGCCATCAGGGCCGGATTTTCCTGGCCGGCCCTCTGCTTCGGATTGTTCTGGATGGTCGCCAACCGCCTTTACTGGCAGGCCGCGCTATGGACGGTGAGTGGTGGCGTATTGGGGCTGATGATTGGCCTTGTGCTGATTCTGTCCCACGATTTTTCCGCGTGGGGGCTGGTTCTTGTACTCGTAATGGTGGCCGCCGCGATCTGGGCGCTACCGGCGATCTTCGGTCACAAATGGCTCGAGGATGCGCTGCTGCGGAGCGGCCATGTGCGGGTTGGCGACGTTTCCGCTACGACGGCGGATGCTGCTATCATGCGAGCGCCATCGATGCAGGCGAGGTCGGCTTCGGTCAGGTGAAGCGATGCGCATATATAAGATAATGCATACGGCCAGACGGACTCAGCAGCCGTCAGTTGGGACAGCGGCCAACAAGCTCCTGTTGAGTACGGACGCTTTTTCGGGCACGCAGCGCAGCGTCGTCACCTCTAATGGTGTCTGCTACCTTGCTCACCATTGGATCCGAGGACGACTGTGCAGCGAGTTCCTTCGAGACGACGGCTGATTCCAACGAACTGAGTTGTTGAATGGCACTCATGTAGTCCGCGGCGTACGTGTTGGTGTTCTCGACCATGTCAGCAAGCTTTCTTTCGAATTTCTTCACAATTTCGGGGTCGCCGTGATCCTGCGCCATTTTCAAGCCTGGCCTCTTGTCCTCCAACGCATTCATTTCGCGACAGAGCAGATTCATCGACTTGGCCGCCGTTTTGATCGTCTCGTTTATTTGAACCAGCTCGTTTTGCTTTTCGCCTTCGATCGCCTTTCTATTCACGGACTCTCGCCACTGGTACAAACCCACCGCGCCGATGACTGCGATGATCGAACTGCCGATGATCGCCGGCAACCACGTGCGCCGCCATCGCTCGCGCCGACGAAAGTCGACGATGGCACGGTGGAAATCCACGCAGCCTTGGAACCTCAGCGCTGGGTCTCGCTGCAACCCAGTGGCGACGATTCTCGCGAGCGCCTCCGGGATATCGTTGCGGAACTGTCGTACGTCCGGCGCATCCATGATGATTTGCGGCATGGATGCGTTGTCCTGTGATTGCGGCGCTTCGAATGGCAGGCGACCACAGAGCATCTCAAAGAACATGACCCCTGCAGAAAACACGTCCGTTCGGTGATCCACCTCATAAGGTTTGATAATCTGCTCCGGGCTCATGTATTCCGGGGTGCCGACGCCGACGAGACCGCTGTCGCGAGCGATCGGGCCGATGTCGCGCGAGATGCCGAAATCCGTGACCCGTGCGCGGCCGTCCATATCGACGATCACGTTAGCTGGCTTGACGTCGCAATGCAAAATGCCAATTGCATGTGCGTGGTCCAGCCCTTTCAGGATGTCGAGCATCAAGGGCAGGGCCACGGCGGGCTTGAGGCCCTGCGGTTCCTCCTCGATCATACTGGCGAGTGTCTTTCCGTTGACGAAGCTCTGGATCAGACAATAGTGCCCCGCCCATTTCAGCAAATCGTAGATTTGCACGACGTTGTCGTGCTCGAGGCGCGCTTGTTTTTTCGCCTCGTCCTGAAGCATCGAGACGAATCTCGGATCGTGCGAGAATTCGCTCCGGAGCACTTTGATTGCGTACTTCTTGTCGGGAAGTTCGAGGTTCTCGGCCAGGTAGACCTCGCCCATGCCACCGCCGCCGAGTTTGCGTCTGATGATGAAATGATCGCCGATGGTTGTTCCATCGGCGAGAGTGACTATTGGGGGTTGGTCGATCTTGGACATAGCTTTGGGGTAGGCCGGCCTTAGCGCCGTGGAACGGGTTTCACAAGACAAGGAGTAACTTCAGCATTTCCGCAGTCTTAGTCCGAAGGGCCTCGAGTTGCTTTGCCTTTTCTTGCTGGCTGAGCGACGGATCTTTCTCCAGCGCGTCGGCCTGTTTGGTAGCGTCGGTCAGCAGGCGCGAACGGTCGTCCTTCCGCTTTCGGTCTTCGGGCGTCACGGCTGGTGAAGATGCGTTGAGTTTGCGCATTTGATCGAGCCGCGTCCTCAGTTCTGTCGCCGTGAGCTGCCGGGTGCGAAGGTCCTTCAGCAGACTGTCACGCTGTGCGGCCAACGACTTCTGGGTATCCTGCTGCCGTGCGAGTTCGGCTTCCTTGTCGGTAACTCTCGTCTCGCTGTCCTTGACCTCTTTCTTCAGTTCTACGATAGCGCAACCGGGTACGAACGCCGCCAGCACGAGCGCGCAGCCGATCAATCCGATTTTACGTCTCATGTGCTTGCTCCCTTGACTGGGTGAAGAAGGGTGCCACTATACGCGCGCCCGCTGTGCCGCCAACAGATCGACCTGGCGTTGGGCATCCGCCAGCAGTTGTTTCTGCTTGGCGATCTCGGCGTCCAAATTCGGCGAGGAGGCTTTGCGCTGTGCGCGGTAAGCCTCGACTTCCGCCAGTGCCTCATTTCCCTTGTCAACTTGAACCTTGGCCGCTTTGACCTCTGTGTCGCGTTTTTTTCGCTCCTCGGCCAATTGTTCCTGCGTTACCTTACTCTGCTTGACTTGGGCGACCAGTTCATCCGTGCGCCGTTTCACCCCCGCAACTTTCTTGGCGAGGTCCGCATTAAGTTGTTGACCGTCCTCATTCAGGCCGCGTACGTACTGGATTCGCGCATCCAGATCATTTTCCCGCCCGGCTAGTTCCTTGCGCCGACGTTCTAGATTGGAGGCGTAGCCGTAACAAATCGCGGCGCCGCCAACTCCAATGACGGCGGCGGCCTTCAGGCACTGGGAGTCCGAGTGTCCCAAGGCCTTGCACAAGAGGAAACCAACTGCAGCCCCACCGGCTCCGCACTGGAGGCTGGCGTTCTGAGGTGCCGTTTGACAACCGATCAACGTGGCACACGACACTGACAATAGCGAGGATTTGAGCGAAATGACATGCATGGAAGGACTTTCCTAAAATGGCAGGAATTCGCAAATATGGAAACCAGTACTGTTCCCTTCGGCAAGCATCACGGACCTACGCCGATCTAGATCTTAGGGCGGCCTCAGATTGAACGGTCTTCGCGGAAGCCATTTTCGTCCTCATCCTCATCTTCGACCGGTGTCGAACTTGCGCGCTTGGCCGCCCCTGGTGCCGGAGGCCGCACCATCTGGAAGGTGAAGACCGTGGCGCCTGCCTGGATCTGAGCGTGGTCGGCCAGTTCGATGCCCAACGCGTCGATTTGCACGCCGTTGACATAAGTTCCGTTCGTGCTGTTGACGTCGCTGATACGGTACTTGCCTCCCTGGCAAAGGATCAGGAAGTGCACACTCGACAGCATGCCGTCCTCGGGAACGAGGATGTCGGCATTGCGTTGGCCTTCCATGATGACCGTGCCCGAGCCTGCGTAGTTGCGGCCGTCGTGCACCGTGAACAACTGACCCAGCGGCGACCAGCTGAACGTGGCGACGATGCCTGTCAGCCGGCGTCCGCCCTTCAAGTGGCGTTGCGATTCGACCGCACTTGGCTCACTGGGGTCGTGCACGATGGTATCCCGTCGCCTTGGCTGTGCACCAGGATTCGGCGGCGCGTTACTCACAGACGCCGCGAACTCGTTGCTGTCTGACTCCTCGCCCAAAATCTTCGTCCGACGCGGATCGGCCGATTGCTTACCACCACTCATCTGCCTGGGGCTGACCGCGGCTCCCTGGGGGGGCTGGTCGATTCGGGTCGTTCTAGGCGCCGCGGCGTCGGCACCTGGAACCGATACGCGTGTAGGACCGGGTTCATCGACTCGCGTTGTCTGCACGCCGGCATTTAGGGCAGCTTTGCAGTAGGGGCATTCGTTCCAGTCCATTGCCATCGGATGCCCGGCATCGCAGCGCCGTGTTGAAGTGGGCAACGGCTTGGCTGTTTGCTTGCCTCCAACCAACCCATTGAGGAGCTTTCCAAAACCTTGCCAACCTGATTTGTCGCTCATAGTTGAAATCCCTTCAAAGTGCAACGTTTCGACCCTCCCCTTTCGGGGGCTGAGCCAGAAAACCATATTCCTATGCATATACCACCTGTTAATTCTGAGCCGAACCCCCAACGCGCATATTGAAGCTGAAGCGCCGATGGCTCCTTGCTCATGGTGAACCACTTATGTTGGGTGCGCTCGGCGCCGAACTTGGGCCGCTTGTATCAGCCGGAGGTGTGCTTCCTTTCTCGTTGTTGGGTTGAGTATCGCCTGTCGTAGGTGAAGGTGTCTTCACCGTGCCAGCGGGTAAATTGCCGGGCGGGGGATTGGACCGTGGCTGTTTTTCGTGCGACAGCCTGGCCGATGGTTGTTTCTTTTTGTGTGCCTTCGCATCGGATTGCGAGTTGGGCATGGCTTTGGCGACGCTTGGTGGTTGGGCGCGTTCTGCTGCTTTGGCAGCAGGCAGGGATTTTGGCGCGGCGGAGGATGGCGTAGCGGCCTTCTGTGCGGCCAAGTCTTCCTTCAGCGAGGCGACTTCGCGCTGAGATTGGGCCAGTTGAGCCTGGATCACCGCGGTCCTTTGCTGCTCCGAGTTTGTGAGCTGGGCATACATGAGTAACATGGCAATAGTACTAAGGCCAACACAAGCCAGCACCAGCCCGACGGGACTCTTGGCCAGGCGCACGAACGATATCTCCTGCCGCGGCGCAAAGCGCACGAGTTGCACGGTGACGTTGTCCGCGCCGCCCTTGCCGAGCGCACACTCGATCAGGCGGTCGGTGGTGTTCTGCACATCGCCGTCGGCGCGGAGGATGCTTTCGATCTCGCTGTCCGAAACGTAGCCTGAGAGTCCGTCGGAGCAAAGCAGCAGCATGTCGCCGGGTTGAAGATTGATCCAGTCGCTCACATCCACTTGCACCGTCGGCCGGTGGCCGATGGCCCGATCCAGCACGCTGGAGTCCGGATAGACGGCAGCCTGGGCCGGTGTCAACAGCCCGGCGTCGAGCATGCTTTGAACACGCGTGTGGTCATTGGTCAGCAACCTAAGGTCTGTGCCTGGCCGCCAGAGGTACGCGCGGCTGTCCCCGACATGCGCAATCATGGCACGCGAACCGCAAGTGACGAGTGCGACACCAGTTGCGCCCATGTCGCTTGTCTCGGGGTCTTCGGGATGGCGTTGGCTGAATACCTCACGATTGGCGCTGAGGAATGCCTGTCTGATGCCGTCGGCAAAGTGCACGGATTGTGGTGCTATCAAAGCAAGGTGCTCTTGCAGCGTATGTACGGTCAGTTCGGCGGCGAGAGCACCGCCGCGATAACCGCCCATCCCATCCGAAACGATAAATGCGTCACCATACGCTGTCCGAATCCAGCCCATGCGGTCTTCGTTGCTCGAACGCTCGAAGCCCGTTTCGGAACGCGCGCCTAAAATCCAGGGAGAAAGTTTCCTGTTCATCGCTGTTGGAGTGGGCAGATGCACTGGCCGATGCGCCAGCGTTGAACAGATTGCGGCGCGACTGCTAACACGATATTCACGGAACGCGGGTTTCAAAGGTCGGATCCCCATGCTGGGATGGTACGTCGACGGATGATATTTCGAGCAAAGTTCGGCCCAGTGTGATTTGGTCTCCGGGCAATAGTGACTTGGCCGTGTCTTTGAAGACGCTGCCATTGAGAGCCGTACCGTTGCGTGATCCGAGGTCTACGACATAGAGGGAGTTTGCCTCGGCGTTCAGGATAACGTGGTGGCCTGAGACAAAGTCGTCGCCTTTCAACACCAGATCGTTGTCGAGCGCGGCCCCGATTTGCAGCTTCGCCTTGGTCATAGGGAATTGACTGCCCGGTGCCGCGCCCGCGAGACTAGTCAGGATTGCCACCACGTGTCCTTCGCCTGGGTTCGGCCAGCGGAAAGCCACCAACGTATTTCGGCTGACAGGCGTGCGGGATGGCTCGGCGGCGACCAAAGGGGGCAACGTTGGCGGCCGGATCTTTGTGGATGATATTGGCGGCTGCGGTGATGGCTGTGTCTCTAGGGGTTTGCGCGATCGAAGCAGCAAGATCAGCAGCACCAACAGAAGCAGTATGCCGGCGGCAATCCATCCGAGCAGGGGAATGCCGTGAACAAAGCGGTCTATCCACCCTGAATCTTGCGTCGAACCCTTCGTTGCCGTCGTATCGCGGGAGCCCATCGCAGTTTCTGCGGCAGTTATCGGAGGGGTCGAGTCCGCCAGTGGATTGTTCGACATTACAACCGCTGCAAGGCTCTCATTTACCGCAAGCCTTGCCTCGTGGCCAGCTTGTGGCCGGTAAAGTAGGACGGCCGTCTCTGCACGGCGTTGATCTTTGTCGGGTGCGTAATGGAAAGTGACGTCGTATTGCGGCGCATCCACAGCCTGTCGGATCATCTGCACGATCACGCTGGCAAGCGTCGCTTCCGAGGAAGCAATGGCGAAACGCCCATTGGTGGCACCGGCCAAAGCGGCGATGGAGCCTGAATATGACTCCTTAAGCGCGCCGAATCCCACCGCGTTGACGGTGATCGATGGATCGGCCTGGGCTCGTTCGATCAGCGCGCCCTGCGAGATGTCGCTACCCTCATCTTTGCCATCTGAAATGACAATCAACCGCTTCGACGCGGCATCCGTTGCCCGAAGCTCAGCGAGGCCACCAGCCAGCGTGTCGTGCAGCTTTGTCCGGCCGAGGCGCTCCTTGTCCAATGTGAGGCGATCGATCGCGGGCGCGATATCCGCAGGATTACTGGTAAAACCCAGAAGGTGGTTGGAACGGGTGGCGAATGCCACGATCGAGACGCTGAACGGGAGATGGTTGTGGGCGTCGCGGGGTGCGAGCGCCTGTTTCAGCGCGGCTTGAACCTCGGCAACCGCCTTTGGGCCCATAGAGCCGCTGCGATCGATGCAAATTAGCACCGCCATTGACGGTCTGCCTTGGACGACGGGGACGACTTCTCCCGCCTGCAGTTTTTGGGCGGAGTCCAACTGCAAAATTATAGCGGTTGGATGCAATTGCCCCGTGCCGCTGTACTGAACGCGCGCGACCACCTCGCCTGCCTTGATCTCCTTGACAGAGACGAGATCGAGTTCGGCGGCTGCAGACATCGCCGCCGTCACGCACAAAGCGCCGCATAGTACGCTCCGAATCGCATGAAAGACAATCTGATACCTTGCTGGGAGCAGAGCCGCAGGAGCCAGCTTTGAATCACTGCGGACAATATACATCGCCATCATTGGCAGGCACTCAATCCACCGCGCAAAAATTGATCTTTGTCTAGCGATGGGGTGACGAAGACAATTTAGCGTTCGTAGCGTCATGCGGATACTGTCTATACGTCGGTTCTTAGGACGTTCGCTCCCCCCATCAGGAGACGGTGAAATTGCGTAGCGCCAGCTATATTCGGTTGTTGGCTGCATCGTCGGTAGAAAAATGTCCTCGCGTCTTGATGATGTTTTGTGCAGTCGCAAATGGCATAGTTCCAATTATTACGGATCAGGTGCACTATGCGTATTGGTGGGTTGGTGACTAGGTAGACGAATCCGAGTGCTTCAGCATTGCCATTGAGGACATTGGAGATCGCGAGCAGCGCAACGTGACCGATCCAAACTATCTGCCGCCCATTTCACTTGCTGTTCTTACTGGCGCAACGCGCCTCCGTGGCTCGCCAAGCTTATCCCAACAAGACGACTACGGTTATTACTCTAGCATGGGGAAGGCGCGACTTCAATATGAATGCATAGCGGCATGAGACCTAATTGTTTCTGTACATTTGACAGAAAATCATAGCAGCGGTTCGTCTCCGACGAGAAGTTCGTTGCGGTCTATCCAAACCGCGCAGCCCTGCCCTGTCAATACGTCAAATAGGTGCTCTACATTCGCAAGGTCAGCCCTTGAGTAGCTCAGGAACAGATTTGGTCACATCATTGCCTCGCCTGTTCTCAATCGCCATTCGGCAAGGATTGTCGCTCCTGCAACCCTTGCATCGTCAGCGGCGGATCTCCACACATTTTTCCAGAAGCGCCGACCCTACCGGCATGCCCTCGTGTCATTGCCACCCGCAATCGCCCGCAGTGGCCGACGAATACGTCATCGCCGCTTGACACGCCCATGCGCGCGTCGTCCAATGAAGGCTCTGTAAAGGCTCCTTGCCCTGCGCCATCGCGGCACAAAAAGGCGTCGCAGTCGTTACCTGCCGTTGAGTCCCTCCGATCTTGAATCGGAGTCCGTACCCCCCGAGGGCGCGTTGTTATCTCCCGTAAGTTCCCGGTGCATAAGCACCCTGGTTGCATCGCCACCCGGCCTGACCGGCGGTGATGCGCGTTTGCGCGTGCGTCATGGCGCAGGCGCAGTCACACGATGCGAGCAGCGGACCCGCGCCAGCGAGCGCGGCCCGGTGTTCGTACTGTGGCAGTTTGTCCCGGCGCCATGCCGGGCAAGCGTGCGCGTCGTCACTGGCGG
>Ga0209023_10006527_pt1 | contig 12265 bp, 10 predicted proteins | sample LakOneMetagenome_FD_187468 | JGI IMG/M metagenome (GOLD analysis project Ga0209023, IMG submission 187468) | Freshwater and sediment microbial communities from Lake Erie, Canada (SPAdes) (version 2) | ecosystem: Environmental > Aquatic > Freshwater > Lentic | place: Lake Erie, Canada... | reverse complement strand
CATCGGGACCGGTATCATGGCAATCTCGCTGTCGCCGGACGCGACGGCGCTTGCCCTGTTCGTGAATTCGTTTGCGACTGGTCTGGCGCTTTATGTGCTGATCACGGTGTTTGCCCCGATTTCCGGTGCGCATCTCAACCCGGCTGTCACGTTTTACATGATGCTGACGGGGCAGACCCCATTGAATCGGGCCGGGATGTACTGGGTTGCGCAGATTGCCGGAGCACTTTGCGCGGTCCCCTTGACCCATGCCATGTTCGGCGAAGCTCTCGTTCAGATCGCCACAACCGATCGCAGCGCCGCGCGTCTTTGGCTGAGCGAAGGCATCGCGACATTTGGGTTATTGATGGTGATTGTCGGTGGATTGCGCACTGGCGGGGCGCAGGTTCCGGCCCTGGTCGGGGCTTGGGTCGCTGCGGCGTTCTGGTTCACCGGATCGTCGATCTTTGGAAATCCGGCAGTGACCATCGCACGGATGTTTTCCGACTCCTTCACCGGGATCAGGCCGGTGGACGCGCCGGGCTATGTGTTGGCGGAACTGGTCGCCGCGCTGCTGGCCTGGTTGGTGTTGCCGAGGCTGTTCGGCAGGAACTTATAGTCTTCTTCATTGCCAGTCTGACGTTTTATCTCTCGTGTTTTCAGCGCGCTAACGGCCAACGTTCGCGTCGATTCCTTGCGGAAAAACGCTTGTCCCGCACCCTACCCCTTTTCGGCGTCGAAGTTTACGTGCAGTCTACCTGTACCCACCTGCGATGACTTGGGAGAGACTGCGATGAAGTGGCATCATGTTCAGGAAAACTGGCCAGCCTTTTATGATGCCATTTCAGACAAATGGCCCGATGTTGATGAGGCTGAGTTGGAAGAGATCGACGGCGATCAGCGGGCGTTCATCCTTTATATTGCGGAACTGACAGGCCAGCCGCCCGCCGACGCCCGCGATGAAATTCGCGACTGGCTGACAGGTGAATTGCCGTCAGACGTGGTGATGGACCCGCGCCATGACGATCATTCGATCAGCCTGTCGGGCAAGTTTCTTCCCGAAGGCGAGGACGAATCCGACGATGACGCGCGTTATGGCGATGACGGACCGGACGAGTGATTACTGCCCGTCCTGACTGGTGACCCACAGGACTGTCGCGTCCTCTTCGCTGGTCGATATCAGGTTGTGGCCCATCGAGGCGTCGTAATAGGCGCTGTCGCCACGACGGAGGTCGGCGGGCTCGTAAAACTCGGTATAGAGCCGGACGACACCGGTCAGGACCAGCAGAAATTCTTCGCCGTCATGGCGGACCCAGCCCTCGAATTCTTCCATAGACCTTGCGCGGATGCGGGCACGGTAGGGCAGCATCTTCTTGCGACTGAGGCCAGGAACGAGAAGTTCGTGTTCGTAGGTTACGGTCGGATGGCTTTGGCCCTCGCCGGAACGGGTCACGGCCATGCGGCCGTTGATCTGGGCGCGGGACGGCGCGGTGAAAAGCTGCGGGACCGATATGGCAAGCCCCTCGGCCAGCTTCTTCAGCGCCTCGTAGGTGGGCGACATCTGGCCGTTTTCGATCTTGGAGAGCGTCGAGCGCGCCAGACCTGCCTGCACAGCGGCTTGTTCCAGCGTCCAGCCACGCTCCTTGCGCAGTTCGCGGACCCGCTTGCCAAGATTCAGCGGCTCGGGTGCCGCGTCGGCCTTCTGGTCCTCGCGCAGGATGCGGATCATGTGGCTGCCGTCGAGATCGCTCATTCTGTTCGCCTTGGCACGGATGGCTGTGCTTTAGCGCGGAAGCGTGGTCCCTTGCAACGGGCTGGGAGGCGGCGTAGCCATCGTCGGATGTTGTCGCTGACCGAAACCATGCGCCCGGCGCCCTGCCCCGTGCCTTTCAATCTTGCCGCCTATGTGCTGGCGCAGGCCGATGTCGTGCCCGACAAGATCGCGCTACAGATACTGCGTCCGACGGGGGCAGAACGCTGGAGCTATGCACGGCTGCGCAATGCAGTTCTTGGCGTGAGCCACGGGCTGGCTTCACTGGGGTTGCCTCTTGGCGCGCGGGTGCTGCTGCGTCTTGGCAATGGGGTCGAGTTCCCACTGGCGTTCCTGGGCGCGGTTGCGGCAGGACTGATCCCGGTTGCGATGCCGGCTGGATTGACGGTGCCGGAAGTGTCTGCGTTGGCCGGTGCGATTGATCCCGCACTTTGCATCGTTGGAGAAGGTATTTCCAAGCACGTTCAAACGGTTCCGGTGATTTCCTCACTTGAATTGCGGCAGATGGCCAATGGCCCTGCCGGTGGCTTTGCCTTCGGCGATCCGGAGCGGGCGGCCTACATGGTCTATACTTCTGGCACGTCCGGCTCGCCGCGGGCAGTGGTTCATGCACACCGCGCGGTCTGGGCGCGGCGGATGATGTGGCAGGGCTGGTATGGTCTTGGCGAGAACGACCGCCTTCTCCATGCCGGAGCGATGAACTGGACCTTTACGCTTGGCACCGGGCTCTTTGACCCGTGGGCCATCGGCGCAACGGCACTGGTGCCCGTTGCTGGCACGGAAATCGAGCAGCTGGCGCTTTTGCTTAAGCGGTTCGATGCTACGCTTTTTGCCGCTGCACCAGGTGTTTACCGGCGGATGTTGAAGTCTGGATTGCCGTTACCGCTGCCAAAATTGCGGCATGGGCTGTCAGCGGGAGAGATGTTGCCCGAGGACGTTCGCGCGCGCTGGATCGAGGCAACGGGAAAGCCGGTCTATGAGGCCTATGGCATGTCGGAATGTTCGACCTTTGTCTCGGCCTCACCAACACGGCCAGCACCCATGGGTGCGACGGGTTATGCGCAACCCGGTCGCCATGTTGCTGTTGTCGATGACGATGGTGCACCTGTTGCGCGCGGTGAGGCCGGAGTTTTGGCCGTACACCATGACGATCAGGGGCTGTTTCTGGGCTATCACGGTGCAAAGCGCGACAGTCTGGCTCGGTATCGCGGCGACTGGTTCCTGACCGGGGACCGGGTGAGCATGGACGCTGACGGTGCGATCCGTTATCTGGGCCGCGAAGACGATATGATGAACGCGGGTGGTTTTCGGGTTTCGCCGGTCGAAGTGGAAGCGAGCCTTGCGCAGTGTGCCGGGGCTGGCGCGGTGGCGGCGGTGGAGCTGCGGCCCGACCCCACCCGCTCCTACATCGCGGCGTTTTACACAGGGAACGCTACGCCCGACGCTATGGCGGCACATGCGGAAGCGACCCTCGCGCCCTACAAAAGACCGCGTGCCTATCACCCCGTCGCGGCGCTGCCGATGACGGCGAACGGAAAACTGAATCGCCGTTCTCTACGCGAGGAATGGGAAGCAAAAATATGATTCGACTGGATATTATTTCAGACGTTGCCTGCCCTTGGTGCTACGTCGGCAAGGGCTACCTTGACCGTGCGCTTGAAGCGCGCCCGGAACATCCGTTTTCGGTCGAATGGCATCCCTATCAACTTAATCCCGAGTTGCCGCCCGACGGCGCGGACCGGATGGATTACATGAAGTCCAAGTTTGGGACGGTCGAAAACATCATCCGAGTGCATGAACCCCTGTTGGCACACGCCAAGAAGGCCGGGGTGGAGTTCAACCTCGACAAGATCAAACGGTCGCCCAACACCTTGAATGCGCATCGGTTGATCCATTGGGCCGGTCTTGAAGGGCGGCAGTCGGCGGTGGTCTCGTCTCTCTTCAAGGGTTACTGGCGCGACGGGCGAGATATTGGCGATAGTGCAACGCTGACCGACATTGCCGCCGAGAATGGCCTGGATCGCGCAGTCATAGAGCGCCTGCTGGCCAGCAATGCGGACGCAGATGCGATCCGTGGGCGGATCGAGCACTCGCGCCGGCGGGGCGTGAATTCGGTGCCGACATTCGTGATAGCCGATCAGCACGCGCTGCAGGGGGCGCAACCGACGGACATGTGGTTGAATGTCATCGATGAACTTATTGAAAATATGAAAGATAATGGAAATGGATAGCAGCAGCGGCATTGCACCGGTTGAAATCCGCAGGCTCCCGCAGGTGGAGTTCACGGCCCTGCTGGCGATGCTGTTTGCCACTGTAGCCTTTTCCATCGACTCGATGCTGCCCGCCCTGCCCGCGATTGGCGGTGAACTTTCACCCACCGACGTCAATCGGGCGCAGTTGATCCTTTCGGCCTTTGTGCTGGGAATGGGGATCGGAACGTTTGTGGTTGGCCCGATCTCTGACGCCATCGGTCGCAAGCCTGCGATAACCGGTGGCGTGTTCCTATATGTGATTGGCGCGCTGATGGCATATTTCTCGACGAGTCTTGAGTTCTTGCTGGCCGCGCGCGTGGTGCAGGGGATCGGAGCGGCTGCCCCCCGGATCGTGGGGCTGGCGCTGTCGCGCGACCTTTATGCGGGCCGCGAGATGGCGCGGGTGATGTCCTTCGTGATGATGGTGTTCATGATCGTGCCTGCTCTGGCGCCAATGATGGGGGCCGGGATCATTGCGATCTTTGGATGGCGTGGAATTTTCCTTGCTTTCGTGCTGTTTGGGCTTCTTTCTTTAAGCTGGTTGCTCGTCCGACAGGAAGAGACGTTGCCGCCCGAACGCAGGCGTGCGCTTTCCGCCAGAAACCTTTGGGCGGCGCTGAAAGAGGTGGTCTCGAACGGGGAAGTCATGCTCTACACGGCGGCAATGACCCTGGGGTTCGGGCAGATGTTCGCGCTTTTGTCCTCGATCCAACAGATCTTCGATCAGACCTATCAGCGGGGGGCGAGTTTTCCCTACTGGTTCGCGCTTATCGCGCTGGTATCGGCATCGGCATCGTTCATCAATTCGCGCTATGTCGTCCGGCTCGGGATGAGGCGGCTGGCGACGCTGGCCTATCTTGGGCAGGTGATCTTGTCATTGGTGATGATCGTTCTGTTCGCGAGCGGGCTGGTGACGGGAACGCTGGCTTTTGCGTGCTTCTTCGTCTGGGCGAACAGCATCTTCTTTATTGCCGGGCTGACGTTTGGCAATCTCAATGCGCTGGCCATGCAGAAGATGGGGCATATCGCCGGGATGGCGACTTCGGTCATTTCGGCGATTTCGACGGTTATGGCTGTCGTCATCGCCGCGCCGGTGGGGCTGGCGTTTGATGGAACCGCCCTGCCCGCGATGATCGGCGCGGCGATCTGCTCGGCGATCTGCTTTGCGCTTATGAAGCGGTCGGAGCGGTTCTAGGCGGTTTTCTTTGCCGCTTTCTTGGCATCCAGCAGCTTTTCGGCCAAATCGCGGGCGACGGCATAGGATCCCTTGATGCGGTCGGCCTCGGTCGTCCAGGCACGGGTGAGGATGATCTTGTTGTCTTTCACCTTCGCCGCACCCTTCTCGGCGTGGATGAATTCGACAAGGCCCGCCGGGTTGGCGAACTTGTCATTGTGGAACTGGACCGTGATGCCCTTCGGGCCCGCGTCGAGTCGTGAGATTCCGGCGCGCTTGCACATGGCCTTGATGCGAATAACGAGCAGCAAGGTGTTCACTTCCTTGGGCAATTCACCGAACCGGTCAATCAGTTCAGCGGCGAATCCTTCAAGCTCGACCTTGGTCGATAGTTGCGACAGACGCCGGTAGAGACCGAGGCGTACGTCGAGGTCCGGCGCGTAGCTTTCGGGGATAAGGACCGGGACGCCAAGATTGATCTGCGGCGCCCATTGGCCATCGTCCTCGGGGCTACCTTGAAGTTCGCCCGACTTGAGGCGGGCAATCGTGTCTTCGAGCATGGCCTGATAGAGTTCATAGCCGACTTCGCGGATGTGGCCGGACTGTTCCTCGCCCAAGAGGTTGCCCGCGCCGCGCAGGTCGAGGTCTTGCGAGGCAAGCGAGAAGCCCGCGCCGAGGCTGTCAAGCGAACCCAGGAGGCGCAAACGCTTGGTGGCGGCGGGTGTCAGCGGCGCGCGGGGCTTGGTGGTCAGGTAGCAGTAGGCGCGGGCCTTGGATCGGCCGACCCTGCCACGGATCTGGTAAAGCTGACTCAGGCCGAACATGTCGGCGCGGTGGATGATCATGGTATTGGCGGTTGGTATGTCGAGGCCGCTTTCCACGATGGTGGTGGCCAGAAGCACGTCATACTTGCCGTCGTAGAAAGCGTTCATACGGTCATCGAGTTCGCCTGCCGCAAGTTGGCCATGCGCAATGACATAGCTGACTTCGGGAACGTGCGACTTCAGGAATTCCTCGATTTCTGGAAGATCAGAAATTCGAGGGACCACATAGAAGGACTGCCCGCCGCGATAGCGTTCGCGCAAGAGCGCCTCGCGGATGGTGATCGTGTCGAACTCGCTGACGTAAGTGCGGATGGCGAGGCGATCCACCGGCGGTGTGCCGATGATCGACAGATCGCGCACCCCAGTGAGAGACAATTGCAGCGTGCGCGGGATCGGCGTTGCGGTCAGCGTCAGGACATGGATTTCTGACCGCATTTCCTTGAGCCGCTCTTTGTGCTGGACGCCGAAATGCTGTTCTTCATCAATGACTAACAGGCCGAGGTTGCGGAAGCGCACGCCTTTGGCGAGAACGGCGTGAGTGCCGATGACAATGTCCACCGTGCCGTCAGCAAGCCCCTCGCGTGTCTGGTTTGCATCCTTTACTGATACGAACCGCGAAAGTGGCCGGACGGTGATGGCGGTGCCGCGGAAACGCTCGGCGAAAGTCTTGAAATGCTGGCGCGCGAGGAGCGTAGTGGGTGCAATGATGGCGACTTGCACCCCGCTCATCGCCGCGACAAAGGCGGCGCGCATCGCCACTTCGGTTTTGCCAAAGCCGACATCGCCAACGATGAGGCGGTCCATCGGACTGCCTGCCTCAAGATCGCCGACAACGTCGCTGATTGCGGAAAGCTGGTCGTCTGTCTCCTGATAGGGAAAACGTGCCGAAAAGGCGTCCCAGTCGTGATGTGCTGCCTCAAGGATCGGAGCATGGCGCAGCGCACGTTCGGCGGCAACGCGCATGAGCCGCTCGGCGATCTGGCGGATACGCTCCTTGAGCTTGGCCTTCTTGGCCTGCCATGCGCCACCGCCCAAACGGTCGAGAAGCCCCTCCTCATACCCATAACGGCTGAGGAGTTCGATATTTTCGACCGGAAGGTAAAGCCGGTCGCCGCCCGCATATTCCAGCGACACGCATTCGTGCGGTGCGCCAAGGGCGGTGATCGTTTCCAACCCCTTGTAGCGGCCGACACCATGATCGACGTGAACGACGAGGTCACCGGGAGACAGAGACTGAGCTTCGGTAAGGAAGTTATCGGCTTTCCTGCGTTTTTTGGCACTACGGATCAGGCGGTCGCCCAGCACGTCCTGCTCGGATATGACGGTCAGACAGTCGCACTCAAAGCCATGCTCCAGTGCCCAGACCGCCAGGAAAAGCGAACCGCTGCCTTCCGGCACATCGCGCATGGTGCTGGCAAGCGAGATGCCTTTGACGCCTTCGTCTTCCAGAAGACCATTGAGGCGTTCGCGGGCACCTTCGGAATAAGATGCGACTACGACCTGCCCGAGTTTGAGTCGTGCCTTCAGATGGTCTGCCAACGCACCAAAAAGGCTGACATTTTCAAGCTGGCGCTCGGCCGAGAAGTTGCGCCCGATGCGTGCGCCCGCGTCAAGGACGCCGTGACCGGTGGGCTGTGGCAGAGCCACAAGCTGGACCACGCGCAGAGGGGCGACGGCCGCGTCCCATGCCATATCATCCAGATAGAGGAGATGCGGCGGACAAGGCTTGTAGACGGAATCGAGCCTATCCTTGCGTTTCATTGCCTCGGTACGGGAATCGTACTGGTCCTCGATGCCTTCCCACCGCGAAAGCCGGGAAGGTGTCGACTGGTCATCGAGCATCACCGATGCGTCGGGAAGGTAATCGAAGAGAGTTTCGAGACGGTCGTGGAAATAGGGAAGCCAATGTTCCATCCCGGCGTGTTTGCGGCCGGAGCTGACAGCCTCGTAAAGCGGATCGTCGGTGCCTGCCGCTCCGAATTCGATGCGGTAGTTCTGGCGGAAGCGGGTGATTGATGCCTCGTCGAGGATGACCTCGGACACCGGGGCAAGTTCGATGCGGTCGAGCTTTTCGATGGTGCGTTGGCTGGCGGCGTCGAAACGGCGGGCCGCGTCGAGCACGTCGCCGAACAGGTCGAGCCGGACCGGGCCACCCTTGCCCGGCGGATAGATGTCGATGATGCCGCCGCGGATGGCGTAGTCGCCGGGCTCGGAGACGTTTGGCGTCTGGGTGAACCCCATGCGCACGAGGTAATTGCGCAGTGCCGCTTCGTTGACCCGTTCGCCGACCCGCGCGGTGAAGGCCGAGGCATTGACGACCTCGCGTGATGGCAGGCGCTGGGTGGCAGCGCTGAGGGTCGTCAGAAGGATGAACGGGCCTTTCAGGCCGCGGGCAAGGAGGGCCAGAGTGGCCATGCGGGCGGCGGCCACATCGGGGTTTGGTGAGATCCGATCATAGGGAAGGCAGTCCCACGCCGGAAAGCTGAGCACCGTGGCATCGGGCGCAAAGAAGGCGAGCGCCACGCGCATCGCCTCCATCCGCTTGTCGTCACGGGCGACATGGATAACGGACGCACCCCGGTTAAGCTCGCGGGCGAGAGTGCGGGCGTCAAAGCCTTCGGGGGCACCCGAGAGTGTGATGTGGGCAGCGCGTTCCATGACACTCACCTAACCTGCGGGTGGCGTCTGTTCAATCTGGCCTGGGTCAGTGGATCGGCGACAAGTTGAAATTTTGCAGCATTCCCCACATGGCGGTGACCAGGATCGAGAACACGCCGATGATCTGCACGAAGATACGGTGGCGGTTGAGTTGGCGGCAAAGCGCCTCGCCAGACAGTGCCTCAGCGCGGATACGTCCGGCGGTACGGGTGCCGAGCAGCCAGACGCCCGAAAGCGGAAAGAGCAGAAGGAAGATCGCCTGGCAGAATTCTACCTGATAGTAAAAGCCGGTAATCGCCAGAATGGTCAGCACGCAAGACAGGATTGCCAGAAGCACAAGTCCCGCCTCGCCCACGATGAAGAGCAACCGGTTGACGTTGACGCGGACGATATCTTCGAGGTCGGTCATGGCTTCGCCGCCCAAGCGCCGGGCGCGCAGCACCATGTCGAACGGGACGCCAAGCACCCAGTGCGAAGAGGTGGACCAGGTCACAGCAAGCGCGATCCAGTACCAGAGATTTGAGAACGACCGGAAATCGATCAGATCGAGGATGAGTTGTGGGAGATTCACGTGGCGCTCCGATGACCGCTTTGCGCAACCCTTGTCACAATATCAGCCGGTTAGGCAATGTCTGGCTGGCAACTTGCTGCGGCTGATGCCGGGGTCGTGTCAATTTCGCCCGATTGGTGGTCATTGCGCACGTTGAGGATCGGGAGGGTTTGGTCGATTTGCCCTCTTGTGAGCGATCTGAAACCGTGGCAGCGGTTCGGAAAATGCTTCAAGGTCGGTTTGGGGTTGGCCGAATGGCTTGTCTCCGAACCAATGCGAAAGGTCCGACGATGACTTGGTCTGCGCCCTACCCTATTCAGCGGTTTCGCCGGTTGCGGCGCACAGATGCCCTGCGGTCGATGGTTGCGGAAACTCGACTTTCGGCGGCGGATTTCATCTGGCCGATCTTCATAACCGATGTCCCGGGGGCTGATGTCGAGATTTCGTCCATGCCGGGGGTGCGGCGGGTGACGCTGGACGGCGCAGTGCGGGCCGCAGAAGAGGCGGCGACGCTTGGAATTCCGGCTATGTGCCTGTTTCCCTACACCGATCCGGCGTTGAAGACCGAGACCTGCGAAGAGGCGTGGAGCCCTGACAACCTGTCGAACCGGGTGATCCGGGCAATCAAGGCGGCGGTTCCCGATGTCGCGGTGATGACCGATATCGCGCTTGATCCCTATAATTCCAACGGCCACGACGGGCTGGTGCGGGACGGTGTGATCCTGAATGACGAGACGGTGGAATGTCTGGTGAAGATGGCGCTGGCGCAAGCCGAAGCCGGGGCCGACATTCTGGGGCCATCCGACATGATGGATGGCCGGATCGGCGCCATGCGGGAGGCACTGGAAACGGCGGGGCACAAGGACGTGACAATCCTGTCCTATGCCGCGAAATATGCGAGCGCCTTTTACGGACCTTTCCGCGATGCCGTTGGCGCGACAGGCGCGCTCAAGGGCGACAAGAAGACCTATCAGATGAACCCCGCCAATCGTGCTGAAGCCCTGCGGCTGGTCGAGCGTGACCTGTCAGAGGGTGCCGACATGGTGATGGTCAAGCCGGGGATGCCCTATCTCGACATCTGCCGGGAGGTGAAGGATGCGTTCGGAGTACCGACATTCGCCTATCAGGTGTCGGGCGAGTACGCGATGTTGCAAGGGGCGATCCGCAATGGGTGGGTCAAGGAAGATGTGATCCTTGAAAGCCTGATGGCATTCCGACGCGCTGGGTGCGATGGCATCTTGACCTATTATGCGCCCTACGCGGCGCGGGCCTTGCGCGACGGATAAAACGGCGGCGGCGCTCCGCCCATCGGCATCAATCAACGCAAGAACCGGTGACAGTTTCCCCGCATTGCACTATAGCTTGTCGAAAGCCCGGCCAGAAGAGTCGGGTGTTCAGTGAGGGTGGGCAGAGCATGACGACAATTTCCCGGCGTGGCGTGGTTATGAGTGGCGGGGCTTTGCTGGGCCTTTCGGCCTGTGGCAATGGCATCGGCAGCAAGGGCAGCAACACCATCGACGCGCGCGTCGATGCGACCCGCAATTACCTGACGGCGAACTTCCCGGCAGCGGCGCAAAAGCTGTCGCAGGCATCGGGCGTGCTTTACATGCCGTTGGTAACCGAGGCGGGTCTGTTCTTTGGCGGGGCCTTCGGACGTGGCGCGCTGCGGATCAACGATGTGACGGTGGATTATTACTCGGCGACACAGGCAAGCTGGGGCTTGCAGATCGGCGCACAGCAATATGCGCATGTGCTGATGTTCATGACGCCGGACGCGCTGTCGAACTTCCGCCGTGCGGATGGTTGGACGGCTGGGGCCGATCTGGAATATGCGGTGCCGGATGGCGGGCAGTCGGCTGGTGTCGATACGGTGACGACGACAGCGCCGGTGATCGCCTATGTCTTCGGACAAGCCGGGTTGATCGTTGGTGTGTCGCTCAAAGGCACCAAATACACCCGCATAATTCCCTGATTTTCGGACAGGTGCCCGAACGGATCAGAGTGGGATGCACTGCCTCTCACTTTGGATATTTTGAGTCGAAAACTGGCGGGATCAGTCGAGTGCGCGCAAGCGGGCGATCAGGCTTGACGTGTCCCAGCGGTTGCCGCCGAGTTTCTGGACGTCCTTGTAAAACTGATCAATGAGGGCGGTGACCGGCAAGCTCGCACCGTTTTCGTTGGCGGTTTGCAGGCAGATGCCAAGATCCTTGCGCATCCAGTCGACAGCGAAACCGAAGTCGAATTTGTTGTCGGCCATGGTCTTGTGGCGGTTGACCATCTGCCAGCTGCCTGCAGCACCCTGACTGATGACCTCGACAAGATCGGGGATGTTGAGACCAGCCTTTTCGGCAAAATGCAGTCCTTCGGCAAGGCCCTGGACAAGACCGGCGATGCAGATCTGGTTGACCATCTTGGCAAGCTGACCGGCGCCCGAGGGGCCAAGGAGGCGACAGATGCGCGCATAGGCGGCGATGACTGGTTCGGCGGCGGCAAACAGGGCCGGGTCGCCCCCGCACATCACCGACAGGACACCATTTTCGGCTCCGGCCTGCCCGCCCGACACGGGGGCGTCGATGAATCCGAGGCCAAGGTCGGCTGCCTCGGCAGAGAGTTCACGGGTGACGGCGGCGGAAACGGTCGTGTGATCAACGAAGATCGCGCCATTGGCCATGCCTGCGAAAGCTCCCGTCGCGCCCCGGCAGACAGCGCGCAAGTCGTCATCGTTGCCGACACAGGCCATCACGAAGGAAGCGCCTTCGGCGGCTGCCGCGGCTGTGGGGGCAGAGCGACCGTTGTGCTTGGCCGCCCAAGCGTCGGCCTTCGCGGCGGTACGGTTCCAGACCGTAACCTCGTGGCCTTTGGCGGCAAGATGCCCTGCCATAGGGAAACCCATAACGCCCAAGCCAAGAAATGCCACCTTTGCCACGATCATCTCCCAAGCCGATTGCGGTTTTCTGCGATCTGTCCTAGTTAACCGCCCGGCTCTGGCCGTCAACTGCTCCCGTCGATTTCTCAGGTAATTATGGCAACGCTTTTCCGCTGGCTCGTACGATTGGT
>Ga0209023_10006526_pt1 | contig 12267 bp, 14 predicted proteins | sample LakOneMetagenome_FD_187468 | JGI IMG/M metagenome (GOLD analysis project Ga0209023, IMG submission 187468) | Freshwater and sediment microbial communities from Lake Erie, Canada (SPAdes) (version 2) | ecosystem: Environmental > Aquatic > Freshwater > Lentic | place: Lake Erie, Canada... | reverse complement strand
ACTAGGAAAGACAGAAGCGGCGATCGCCGACTACAAAAAAGCTTCCGAACTCGACGCTCAAAACGAACCGGCAAAGACCGCTTTGACGAGGCTCGTCGCAGAAAAGACCAAGGCCGAAACAAAACCAACTGTCGAACCTGCCAAAGTAGTGCCCGCCGCGCCGTCCGTTTCAGGTCCGGTACAGATCGGTGCGCTAAATCTATTCGCCTCGCGACTGGTCCAACCCGTTTATTCCGAGCTTGACCGAAAATTGGGATTGCAGGGCAAAGTCGTGGTCTTGATAACGTTGGATGAGAATGGCAAGGTCGTTTCAGCGGAAGCAAATTCCGGCCCACGAACTCTCCGGTCCGCCGCCGTCGATGCAGTAAAAAAATCGAAATTTAATCCGATCGTGGTCGATGGAAACGCGGTGAAAGCCGAAGGGTCAATTACTTTTAACTTCGTCTCGAAGTAAACCGGAGTTGATCAATAAGAGCTTGTGCTGGCCTCGGTCTTGATGCCGCTTGCTTCTTGAGCGATCTTGACGCCGACAGATGCCCCTATCCGTGTCGCACCTGCCTCAAACATCGCGCGGGCGTCCTCGATGCCCTTAACACCGCCCGACGCCTTGACGCCGAGCTCCGAGCCGACCGTGTGCCGCATTAGCGAAACATCGTTCGCTGTCGCCCCGCCTTTGGCAAATCCGGTGGAGGTCTTAACGAAATCAGCACCGGCGTTTTTCGCAGCAAGACACGCACGCACCTTCTCATCATCCGTCAGTAACGCAGTTTCGATAATTACTTTGCAGAGGATCGCGTTCTCATGCGCCGCCTCGACCACGGCGCGAATGTCGTCTTCGACAAGGCAGTCGTCGCCCGATTTGAGAGCTCCGACGTTGATGACCATGTCGACTTCGCGTGCACCATTAAAGATGGAACGACGAGCCTCGTAGGCTTTGACATCGGGCAGCGTGGCCCCGAGCGGAAATCCGATCACGGTACAAACCGGCACGCCGCTTCCCTTTAGAAAACCCGCCGCTTTCTTGACCCAGCCCGGATTTACACAAACCGACGCAAAACCAAATTCAACCGCCTCGGCACACAGTTTCTTAATATCAGCTTCGTTAGCCTCAGGTTTGAGCAAAGTATGATCGATCAAGCTCGCCCAGTCGTGGGCCGTCGCAGTCTCACCAAGAACGATTCCGATCCGTTCCGCCCCCGCGTCGACGATCCGCTGCACATCCGCATGACAAAACGTCGCACAGTCGTCGCCGCCTAGCTTTGCCAGCACCATATCGGTGATCTGGTCTATAAGTTGTTGATAATTGCCGTTGTTTTGCATAGCTGCCGGAACGCAGGCTGCCAGCCTGCAACAATCGGAAATGCAGGCTAGCAGCCTGCGTTCCGACGATTTTATCTAATATATTGTCGTTCAACCGCATCGATCTTGCCGACGCGTTTCTTGTGCCTTTCTTCGGAGATCTCGCTGGTCACGAAAGCATCGACGATCTGTTTGATCTCTTCAAATGTATTCTGCCCGCTGCCGAGCGTCAGCACATTTGCACCATTGTGTTCGCGCGAATTTTTGGCCAATGCGGTCGAATAACAGGCGGCCGCACGAACGTTCGGGACCTTGTTGGCCGTCATCGCACTTCCGATCCCAGCGCCGTCGATAATGACACCAATATCGACCTGTTTGCCGCTGACGGATCTGGCGACCGCATGGGCAAAATCGGGATAATCGACAGCGTCTTCACTGTTAGTCCCAAAATCGCGGACATTAAGGCCGAGGTCCGAAAGATACGCCTTAAGCTGTTCTTTTACCTTAAAACCGCCATGATCCGAACCGACCGCTACCGACCGGACTTGGGTCGTATTCTGCCTCGATGTCTTACGAATAAGCTCGATATTTCTCTCGTTCACGATGTCCTGAGCGAGCGAAGTGAACCGCACATTCTCCGCAACCCGCAGCCGCGAACCAGCCGCAAGCCCGCGAAGATCGTCCTCCGTGATCAGCGTTTTAGACGATTCGTCCCTGTCAAACGCCTTGCCGACCTTTGCCCGCAAAGAGTTTACTACCACATGCTCAGGATTATGATCGATGGCAGGCGGGTTTACGCGTTCGCCTTCGGTCGGCACGGTCGCAAGTACTTGTTCGACCAAAGCACGAATTCGATCGCGTTTTTCCTTATTTGTATCAGCCATAATGCAAAAGCCCGCGCGTTCGTATGGGCGTAACTCTCAATTTGAGGGAATTCCACACCTTCACCTTGAAAATCCATCTACGTTTGATAGTATTTCTAATTACAAATTCAATCAACTGACGAGGAAAATATGGCCGCAGAATCTACCAAAATGGCAGCAACCGAATTCACCAACCCCAATCTCGAAGTCCTTTATACGCAGGCAGATATAGACGCCCGGATAGTCGAATTGGGTGCAAAGATCACGGCTGAATACGCGGGTAAAGACCTCGTCCTTGTCGGCGTTCTGAAAGGCTCGTGCGTCTTTCTCGCCGATCTCATGCGCGAGATCGACCTCAGCCTAAAGATCGATTTTATGTCGGTTTCGAGCTACAAGGACGGCACAAAATCGTCGGGCGATGTCGAGATCCTCAAGGATCTGAGCAATTCCATCCGCGACAAACACGTCATCATTGTAGAAGACATCGTTGATACCGGCCTGACGCTGACCCGACTAGTCGAGATCCTCGGCTCGCGCGGTGCTGCATCGATCAAGATCGCGACTTTCCTCGACAAACCCGAACCACGTATCAAAAAAGAGCTGGTCGTGGATTACACCGGATTCGTGATCCCAAACAAATTCGTCGTCGGCTACGGCCTCGATGCCGCCGGTCGTTATCGCAATCTTCCATTCATCGCCGTCGTAAAAGATCCGTCAGTCGCCTAATTAGTTCCGAGTTTCGAGTTCCAAGTTCAGAGTCTTTTTGAGTCTAAAACGCCCTTTAACTCGGAACTCGGAACTTGGAACTCGAAACTGCGATCTACGCCATTGACCTTCAAACAATTTTTCCGTATAATTTGAGTTTTTCGACTTGTGCAAATAATTGCACGGTCAACACGGGAGCTAACACTATAATGAGTTACGCAATTATCAAAACAGGCGGAAAGCAATTTGCGGTCGAAAGCGGTATGACGCTTCGCGTACCGACCATCAGCGCGGATGCAGGAAAGAAAGTCGAGATCGACACTCTTCTCGCCGCAGGTGCAGTCGGTGCCGGAACGGTCAAGGCAACGGTCGTAAAGCACGGCAGAGGCGACAAGATCATCGTTTTCAAAAAGAAACGCCGCAAACAGTACAAACGCAAACAAGGCCACAGACAAGGTTTTACAGAAATTACGATTGACTAGTACAAGTCGAGCAGTCAAGCGAAGATGTCAACGCCAGATCGATTCTGCCACTGACTACGGACCAATGACTACTGACTACTCAAATATATGGCACATAAGAAAGGTGTAGGTTCATCCAGAAACGGCCGCGATTCAAATGCGCAGCGGCTCGGTCTTAAGAAATTCGGCGGCGAGCACGTTCTCGGCGGCAACATCATTGCACGTCAACGCGGCACCAAGTGGAAGCCGGGAAATAACGTCGGGAAAGGCAAGGACGACACGCTCTTCGCCCTAATCGAAGGCTTTCTCAAGTTCGAAGACAAAGGCCGCAAAGGTAAATTCATCAGCGTCTACACTGCCGGTGCCCCTGAGCTGGCTCCCAAAGTAGTCGCAGAGGCCGCATAAGTCAGTATCCCGATTCCATCGGGATTGAACGTCAATTTAAGACAACTCGTTGTAAACGAAAAAGCATACGCCCACCCGCGTGTGCTTTTTCTTTATGAAATCAGTTAAAATCCAAAGTGTGATGAAACCCGGCGAAGATTTAATTTTACAGGGCCTTGCTGGGCCTTGCTGATCTGTCCGCAGGATTAGAGACAATGCCATCTCCCCTCGTCTCGATCGGTGCTCCGAGACTCCGCCGATCTGGCCTGTCGATTCCCGCGATAACCTTTACCACACCGGAACATCGTCTCTATGCACTTCTCGCCGCAGAGGATTCCGATTCTGCACGTTCACGATACAATGCACTGATCCGTCGGTTGGTGAGCTACGAAAGGGCGGTCGAATGCGCGAATTAGCTAGCAAAGAAAAAATAGTCGAATTTATGCGCCTTTTCGGGGGGCAAACTTACTTGAGCAAATCTTTTGCTCAATGGATCTTCCTAGATTTAACAGTCGTCGTCTTTAGTCTCCCGCCCGTTATTCGGTTCCCCGATCGTCGGCGAACGTGAGATTTTCCGTGTGAATGACTCGGATCTGTATTTCCAAAGAAGTTGGATGTCCGGTGAATTGCCGTACCCGTCTTCGGCTTGCGTCCTATCGTTATCGTCTCGTCATTATTGACGGTCTCCGTTCTCGCCTTCGAAGATCTGGTTGTTCGCGAAGCGTTCGCGTCGAGGTCGGGCTGCGCGGTGTAAGGTTTTGTCCTGGTCCGTTTTCGCGGAGTCGCCGATGGCAAAATTAAGCTGCCCGCACTAGCCGCCTCCGTCCGCAATGCAAGATCAGCCGCAAATATCGCTCCAACCACGGCTACGATAATCAAAACTTTACTTTTCATAACTTTCTCCTTACCAAATTTTCAACCATAGCTAATTGTCTTTTGACGCTAATATACATCAAACTGACGAACGATCTGCATCTTCTTGCCGATATTGAAGGCCATATCTCGTGCTCTTAACTCTTATTTTTAGTATTTGAATTTTTTTTCATCTTTTTTTCGATGGGTAAATTCGGGTTTCGTCAGCAAGCTGTGGAAATCAGTCTATTTCTTAAATTATGACCACAAGATACTTGCCCGATTTTCCACAATTTTATCCACAGACGCTGTCGAAAATTATCCACAGATTTTCCACAGAAAGCCCGTCTTTACTGGGCAAAAGTTAAAGTATTTTCTTCTTGACATCGAAAAAAACGGGTGTAAACTGGTTTCACAGTCGAGATTGCTTACGGGTAACTTGACCGGCACCGGGAGGTGGAACGGAGGTGGTGACACACCGTTCGAGGACAGAAGGAGCGGAATGCCGCTGTCCATGACGCCCGGAGTTGAAGCCGAAAGGCTTGGCTGAGGTCGAACGAAAGGCCGACCGAGTTGTCCGGATAATAACGGATAACGCCCGAAGGAAATGATCATCCTGAAAGGTGCCCAGTCGCTCACGTCGAAAGACGCGGGCCTCGTTGCCGGGGACGTAACCGGCGGTGGAGGAAAAGCCACCTCAACAAAGACCTAATGGCATCTGGCGTGAAAACGCCAATTGAATTAGCGAAAGCGATATTCGAGGGTGCTGACCGGGGCGTAGCTCTCCGCAGAGTGGTTTCGGGATACAAATTCGGCGGTTCGAGCGTGTACATGTGAGAACTGCCACCCTTATGGCAAGCTTCGGCGGACCAAAAGGGCATAAAAAAGAAAAGCGTTACGAAGGGCAACCGGAGTGACGCTTTTTCTTTTTGTCGGACTTCACTCGTAACAACTCCTGCATTCGAATGTTGATCCTACACAAATCCAATGATCTTCCCTCGGACGCCTAGAGAAATTCCGCAAAACCGTTGTTGCATTTATGATATAATCATTTAGCCGCGAATCCACAAGGAATCGCAGCTCTGTTGTCTTGGCTAAGAAAGCTCAAAGAAACTGGAAAACTATAACTATTTAACGAGATCTGAATATGTTCTCAGGGACAAAAGTCATGGGACAGGGCATCTTGAAGCAGTCACGAAGAAGCTCCGATCTCTCGGGACACGCGGAACCCATGGGACACTCGGGACAAGCGGGACACCCGGGACAGTTCCAGTCAGCATTTTCATTACATTCGACTCTTTATTGATCAAATTGCTATAAAAGTGCCCACGACCTACAATTGAAGGTTAATTATGTTTTTAGACCGTGTAAAGATCAGGATCAAGGCCGGAGACGGCGGTAATGGCGTGACCGCGTTTCGCCGTGAAAAGTTCATTCCGCGTGGCGGCCCTTCGGGTGGTGACGGCGGAGTTGGCGGTAGCGTTTGGATGGAGGCGACGGAAGGTTTGAATACGCTGCTGCATCTCCGCTATAACCCCGAACACAAAGCCGAACGCGGCCATCACGGTGAAGGCTCTAATCGTTACGGCAAAGACGGCGAGGATCACACCGTCCGGGTTCCGGTCGGAACCCAAGTCTACGACGCCGAATCGAATGAATTACTGTGTGATTTCACCGAAGCCGGACAACGCTATCTCGCCGCTAAAGGCGGTAAAGGCGGCTGGGGCAACTCGCACTTCGCGACGCCCACACGCCGTGCACCGAAGTTTCATTACATGGGCCGCCCGGGCAAAGAACGTGAACTCCAACTCGAACTCAAACTGATCGCCGATGTCGGCCTCGTCGGCTTTCCAAATGCCGGCAAGTCGACGCTCATCTCGGTCATTTCTGCCGCCAAACCAAAGATAGCCGATTATCCTTTTACCACACTCGAACCGAACCTCGGCGTCGTCGATATGGGCGATTTTCGTACATTTGTCGTCGCCGATATACCCGGCCTGATCGAAGGCGCGTCTGACGGTGCAGGACTCGGCGATAGGTTTTTACGGCACGTCGAACGGACAAAACTGATATTACATCTCGTCGATGTTTCATCACTCTCGGGCCGAGATCCGGTCAAAGACTACGAGATCATCAACCGCGAGTTGACAAATTACGATGCAAATCTCGGAGCACGACCACAGATCGTAGTTGCGACCAAGATAGACGCCCTCGACGATCCAAAGCGTCTGGAAAAACTTAAAAAACGGGCAAAAAAAGACGGCAAGGTTTTCTTCGAGATATCCTCGGTAACAAATACTGGCGTAAAAGATCTCGTCAACGCCGTCTCGGTCACACTCGACGAATTTAATCGGGACGAAGCCGAAGCAAAAGCCGACGCTGAGAAAGAGAGACGCGGCGACGTAGCGACGGGCGTTAGTATTTAACAGAATGGCCGAAACCGTCTCACATATTGACAACTCAATTCGCCGCATCGCGTTTTACGGTGGCAGCTTTGATCCGGTTCACAACGGACACGTAGCGATCGCTAACGCCTTGACCGAGCAGTTCGGACTCGACGAATTTGTCTTTCTCCCGGCATTTCACGCGCCGCACAAAAAGCGAAGTGAACCAACGAGTGCCTACGACCGCTACGCGATGCTCTGTTTGATCACTCAGAACGAGGCGAATATCTCAGTCTCAAAACTGGAGATCGAGTTGCCCGAACGACCTTATTCTGTGGAGACATTGCCACGGCTCAACGCACTCTATCCAAATGACGAACTATTTTTCGTCATGGGCGCCGATTCGTGGATGGACATTACAACGTGGCGAGATTGGGAAACAGTCCTCTCGCTTACCAATCATATTGTCGTCACACGCCCCGGTTATCCCGTTTCGACAGAACACGTTACGGACGAGGTGCGGGCAAGGATAGTTGATTTGTCAGAACCGGGAGCGATAGCGACTGGGTTCTTACACACCGAACAACGAGCTACGAACCAAGAACACAAGATTTACCTAACAGATCGCGTCAATCTCAATATTTCAGCAACCGCGATTCGCCAAAAGATACGCGAAAAGGACGCCTCATGGCGTAAGGATGTACCTGTCGAAGTTGCAAATTACATAGAAAAATATCAGATTTATAACTAATGGAAGAAATTCAAGAAAAATCGCTTCAACGCGAAGCCGTTAAAACAGACATCGCCGCAGCCCCGACACCGTTCGCCAGCCTAGACGCCGAAGTAAAACTCGCCATCCAGTGTGCCGCCGACAAAAAGGCATTCGATCTTGTCGCCCTCGACCTGCGTGAGATCGCCAGCTTTACCGAGTTTTTCATCATCGCCAGCGGAGCCAATCAACGTCAGGTCCAGGCGATTGCCGACGAGATCAACGAACAGCTAAAGAAGCAACTCGGTTCAAAGGCCGTCAGGATCGAAGGCTACAATTCAGGCGAATGGGTCTTGCTCGATTACGGCGATTTTGTCGCCCACATTTTTGACAAGGATGCCCGCGAATTCTACGACCTGGCCCGGCTATGGCACGATGCCAAGAAGGTGTCGATCCCTGCGAATTTGTAGGCGGCCACTAATTCCGATGAAATTTCGCCTTATCTGGGTCGGCAAAACCCGCGACAAAAATTACAAGGCTCTGCAGAACGAATACCTTCAGCGTCTTTCACATTTTGTTAATTGCGAGACCGTCGAAATAAAAGACGGTGGCGGAAAACATGACGAAGGGCAACGAATACTGCAAAAGGTGAATCCGAGTTCATTCGTCTGTCTGCTCGATGTGATCGGCCAGCAAATGTCATCTCACGATCTCGCGAACGAGGTCGAAAGATGGCAGAATCGCGGCCTAAAGGAAATTGCCTTCATCATCGGTGGCGCAGACGGTGTGTCGAGTGAGGTTGCGGCAAAGGCCGACATTAGGTTATCCTTATCGTTTCTCACTTTTACACACGAGATGGCTCGCGTCGTAATGCTTGAGCAACTATATCGGGCATACACCATAATTAAGGGTTTTCCGTACCAGAAATGAGTAAATTGAACTTAAAAGAAATCAAAGAAAAATTATTGATCGAACGCGATCTTCTGATCGAAAAGTTGAAAGGCAACGACCTTTCCGTCGATGATTCGGAAACGCCTGATCCAGTCGATCTCGCCGTTCGCAACTATTCCAAAAATGTCATGCTCGCCGTTTCCGAGAACGAGAGCAAGCAGCTCACGCTGATCGACGAAGCCCTTGTCCGTATCGAAGATGACGAATACGGCACCTGCCAGAATTGCGAGAAAGAGATCAACCCGAAACGCCTCGCCGCGATCCCCTGGGCACGATATTGTCTCGATTGTCAGGAATTGCTGGAAAAAGGCCTGCTCGATGAAGACTAAACACGCGTTGAGCTATGCTTAAGGCTCTTCAAAACTCGCTCCTCTCCCTGATCTATCCGCAGAATTGTCGCGTTTGCGATTCCTCTGTCAACGATATCGCCGAAGGCGTCGCTTGTTCGAAATGCTGGTCCGAAACACGCCTTTTCACTGGCAAAGAAATGCTTTGCCACAAATGCGGAGCTTTTTTTAACGAATCGGGCGTTAGGACCGAGATCAATTGTCATAAATGCGACGATCACGTTTACGATAAAGCCCGCGCCGCTGGCATTTACGAAAAGGCAATGGCCGTTTCAGCGGTTCACCTCAAAACCCAACCTCACGTTCCGGCTCAAATTAGAACGGCTTTCATTGCCGCCTTCGATCGAAATGAGTTGGAGTCAACGACATTGATCGTTCCAGTACCGCTCTCGCGACGGCGTAGGCTCGAACGCGGATTCAATCAAGCCGAGATACTGGCAGCTTTGATCGCGAAACACTCTTCGATCAACCTCGACACCGCCAGCCTTGCTCGATCCAAACATACACCGATACATCGGGTAGCAATGGACAAAAGGGCTCGCGAACTGACCGTCGTCAACGCCTTTGAAGTGACTCGTCCAAAACTGATCGCCGGGCAGAACATACTTTTGATCGACGATATATTTACATCGGGTGCGACGGCGTCGGCCTGTGCCAAGGTCTTAAAAAAGAATGGAGCGAGCGAGGTCAAAGTATTGACCCTCGCTCGCGCCATTATGCACTAATAATTAAAGGCGATACTTGACCTTTAGGCCTCGCAAAGCGTCGTCTTCGTTCTCAAGGTTCTGCAGTCGCATTGTGATATCCGCGGTCATACGCAGATCGGCGGTTTCGCCACGCATAAGGTGAAAATACCCTGCCGCTGCGATCATCGCAGCGTTGTCGGTCGAAAGATGTTTCGATGGAAAGTAAACCGGCAGATTCAATCGTGCCGCCGCCATATCGGCCGCCTCTTTTAGTGCGAGATTGCACGCGACCCCACCCGCGACGATCAGTGTCTTCGGCTGTAGTTCAACGGCCAATTTCTCCATCGTCCCGACCAGAGCTTTAACAACTGCCGCCTGGAAGCTCGCTGCGAGGTCCTTGATGGGCTGTGTCGGCTCTTCCCCCTCGGTCTCGGTTACAGGTTCAACGCCGTTCTCACGAATATGTCTCGCCACGGCAGTTTTTAGGCCGCTAAAACTAAGATCGGGGCGTCCATCGGAGATCTTTGCCTGAACAAATTTGACCGCTTTCGAATCGCCGTCGCGGGCAATCCGCTCAATGACCGGGCCGCCCGGATAACCGAGCCCGAGCATTTTCGAGACCTTATCAAATGCCTCGCCCGCCGCATCGTCGCGAGTTCGCGAAACAACCTTGTATTCACCCTCGACCGGAACGTGAAAAATATTTGTGTGCCCACCCGAGACGATCAACGCGAGAGCCGGATATTCGATAACCGGATTTTCAAAAGCTACGCTGTAGACATGCCCCTCGATATGATTGACGCCAACAAACGGAATATCGCGAGCCCACGCCAGCGATTTTGCATAACAAACGCCAACCAGCAGCGACCCGATCAGCCCGGGTCCTTGCGTCACAGCGATCGCGTCAATGTCAGACAGCGTGACCGAAGCCTGATCCAAAGCCTCGGCAACTATCGGCTCGATCTTTTCTAAATGCTCGCGCGAGGCAAGTTCCGGCACAACGCCGCCCCATGGGGCATGCATCGCGATCTGCGACGAGATGACCGACGACACGATATCTGATCCGTCGCGCACGACGGATGCCGCAGTCTCGTCACACGAGCTTTCTATTCCTAAAACTAACACGTTTTTAGATTAACAAATCGCGCCCGCTTACGGCTCAGGGAAAAGCGCGATGATCTCAAGCTCGTTTCGCGAGAATTCGATGCCCGTCGGAAAATGCGTTGCCATATCGGCCCGCAGCCTGCCGGCGTGATTGGCGAAATATGCTTCGAGGTCCTTCCGCGAATCGCAATGATAGCCGATGCGGTACATATTCCCCGTTTTCGCAAAAAACGCCGCCGCGAAATATCCCGTCGCGATCAGGTCGGGAATGTGCTGATCGCGCATATATTTTTCGTATTCATCAGCGATCGCGGCGTCAACCGTCGCCGTCACTTCGTAAATAAGCATATCAATCGACTCCTAAAAACAATGTGCTCTCGTCCACAAAACAAAGCCCGTTCCCATCCGGATCGCGAGCATAGAACGAACGCTCGCCCCACGGCCGCTTATGGATCTCACCGGACGGATCGCCGTGAACGCTGTCAGTTTCGAGGCATTTTAATTCTGAGGCTCGACGGAAAAAGCTGTCGAGATTGGCTACCGAAAAATACACATGGTCGCTGATCGGCGAGCCGCTATTCGCGATCACCGCAAATATCACCGCCCCGCAATCAAAATACTGCCGCCCGCGATGTATCAACCGCCCTTCGTCTTCAAATAAGTTCTGATAGAACGAAACCGAACGCTCAAAATCAGTCACCGGCACAAAAATTCTAAATATCTTCGCTTCCTTCGACATCTCCCGCCTCCAAATGATTTATTTCAGTCTAAAGCGTAAAATACCATATAACAATATGAAAGACCGTCTCACCAAGACCGAATACCTCCGCTTCCTCTCATGCCCCAATGAATTCTGGCTCAAGGCTAACATGCCGCTTCTCTTCACCGTCGAAGAATCGCTCGAATATCAGCACCTGCGACAGCAAGGTTATGAAGTCGAGCGATTTGTAAAAATGCTTGATCGTTTTCAGCCGAGCGCGGACATCGCGGTCGATTTTCAGCGAGTCTTTCAGACTAATGAACTCTACGCCCGCAGCGATGCCGTCATCACCGACAACGCCGCCGGATTGATCGACATTTACGAGATCAAGGCTGCCGCATCGGTCAAACCTGAGCACCTCGCTGACGTTGCTTTTCAGAAAGTAACAGCCGAGCGAGCAGGTTTCATTGTACGGAATTGTCACGTGATCACGATGAACGGCGAATACGTCCGTAACGGCGAGATCGATCCTGAACAGCTTTTCACTATCAACGACGTCACCGCAACCATTGCCGAGATGATCGCCGACACCGAAAATCAGATCGCCGCCGCCCGTGCTTATGTCGACTCTGAGCCGGTTCCCTCTCTTGTCGATTACTGCATGGACAATAAGCTCGATTGCAGGTTTATCAAGCTCCATTTCCCCGGCCTGCCTGAATATACTGTTTTTGACATCGCTTTTCTCAAGAACGAAAAACGCCGCGAATTGCTTTCGCAGGGCGTGGTCGCCATTATCGACGTTCCCGATGATTTTCCGTTGTC
>Ga0209023_10006525_pt1 | contig 12267 bp, 12 predicted proteins | sample LakOneMetagenome_FD_187468 | JGI IMG/M metagenome (GOLD analysis project Ga0209023, IMG submission 187468) | Freshwater and sediment microbial communities from Lake Erie, Canada (SPAdes) (version 2) | ecosystem: Environmental > Aquatic > Freshwater > Lentic | place: Lake Erie, Canada... | reverse complement strand
GTTCATCTCGTTGATGTGCTCCATCAGGTTCACCGGCGGCACGACGTACGGCCCGCGGGCTGCCGGCGTGAGGTCGACGGCATGGATGCCCGCCTTCTTGTAGCGCGGCGCGTTGCGCACGTGCACATAGGCGCTGGTGGCCTCGAACACGATGCCGGGCAGTTCGGGCCGCGACAGCAGCCAGTCCACCCCGTCCGAGGAGGCTTCCAGGCCGGTCTCTCGGGCCAGCTTCAGGCCCGCGGAGTCCGGGTCCACGCCCACCATGTAGCGGGGTTCGACCAGGTCCGAGCGGAGCAGCTTGTACATGAGGTCGGTACCGATGTTGCCCGGCCCGACGATGGCGGCGGTGATCTTCTGCACGTCGCTCACCACACCACGACGACGGCCGTCATGGCAACGGTCACGTTCCAGCAGACGGAACGCACGGTCTCAGACGAAGCGAACGGCGACATGACCCAACCCGTCGAAGTCGGCGCGGACGTGATCGCCCGCGGCGACCGGGATCATGCGCGTGCACGACCCCGGCATGATCACGTTGCCGGGCTCGAGCGCGACACCGAACTGCGCCACCTTGTTCGCCAACCACGCGACCGCGATGACCGGGTTGCCCAGGACAGCGCCGGAGCAACCGGTCTCCACGATCTCGCCGTTCTTGCGCAACGTCGCGCCGATCAGCGCCGGATCGACGTCGGTCAACCTCGTCGGACGGCCGCCGAGCACGAGTGCCGCGGACGACGCGTTGTCGGCGATCGTGTCCTGGATCTTGATCTTCCAGTCCGCCAAGCGACTGTCCACGATCTCGATCGACGGCAGCACGTAGTCGGTGGCCCGCACCACGTCGCCCACCGTGACGCCAGGGCCTTCCAGCCGTGCGCCGAGCACGAATGCCACCTCGATCTCCGCTCGTGGCTGGCAGAAGCGGCTGGCCGGGATGGACGAGCCTTCGTCCACGAACATGTCGTCGAGCAGGTGGCCGTAGTCCGGCTCGTGCACACCCAGCATCTGCTGCATCGCCTTCGCCGACAGGCCCACCTTGTGACCGCGGATCTGCGCGCCCTCGGCGACCCGCTTGCGGATGTTCACCAACTGGATCTCGTAGGCGTCGACCACGTCGATGCCGGGGTACGTGTCGGTCAGTGGCCCGATGACCTGCCGAGTTTCCTCGGCAGTGCGCAGCGCGAGCGCGGCGGCTTCCAGTTGCTCGGTGTTCAGCATGAGCCGACAGTACGAACGGCGCACCGACGTTGACAAGGCCCGCGTTCCATCCTGCGGAACGCGACCCTGTCCACAGGGTGCGTCGCGTGAGTAACGTCCCGGTGTGAGCGCTACCCCGCAGACGACGCCTGACGGCAAGGGCGCCGCCGCGTCACGGCCGGGTATCGAGGTGCTGAACCGTGCGGTCGACCTGCTGACGGCCTTCACTCAGGGGCCAGGCTCCATGCTCTCGCTCGCCGAGATCGCGAGACGCACCGGCCTACCCAAGCCGACACTGCACCGTCTGCTGGCAGCGCTCGACGTGCTGGGCCTGGTGGAGAAGACGCCCGGCGGGTACCAACTGGGCATCCGCCTGTTCGAACTGGGCGAACACGTACCGCGCAAGCAGAAGCTGCGCGAGGCCGCGCTGCCGTTCATGCAGGACCTGTTCGAGGCCAGCCACGACACCGTGCACCTGGCCGTGCTCGACGGCACGGACGTGGTGTACCTGGAACGCATCCGTGGCCACAAGCCGACCAACGTCGCATCGCGAGTGGGCGGTCGTCTGCCCGCCTACTGCACCGGCGTCGGCAAGGCGCTGCTCGCGTTCAACCCGGAGGCGGCCCTGAAGGTGTTGGCGATGCCGCTCACCCCGCGCACGCCCTACACGATCACCAACCATCAGATCCTCGCCGAGGAGCTCGAGCGCATCCGCTCCACCGGCCTGTCCTACGACCGCGAGGAGAACTCGATCGGCATCGTGTGCGTGGCCGCACCGATCATGGTCGACGATCGCGCGATCGGCGCCGTCTCTGTCACCTGCTCGGGTCCCAAGACGGATGTGGACCGCTACGCCTCGGCGGTGAAGGCCGCCGCGTTGGGCATCCGCCGCTCCATTTCGCGGACCCCCGGATTGCGCCCCACCGAGACACCACGAGGAGACACGCCATGACCGTCACGCCGCAGAGCAGCCGCCCGGAGATCGGACAGCGAGTCGACGCCAACGGCGTCGGCACCAACTACCTGGAGGCCGGCGAGGGTTCCCCGGTCGTCCTCGTGCACGGCAGCGGGCCCGGTGTCACCGCGTTCGCCAACTGGCGCCTCACCATCCCGACGCTCGCCACCGAACACCGGGTGCTGGCCCCCGACATGGCCGGCTTCGGGTTCAGCGACAAGCCCGGCGAGTACAGCATGGACCGCTGGGTCGATCAGCTGGACGGCTTCCTCACGGCGCTCGGCCTGGACAAGGTGTCGCTGGTCGGCAACAGCTTCGGCGGCGGCCTGGCCATCGCGTTCGCCACCCGCTGGCCCGAGCGCGTGGACAAGCTCGTGCTGATGGGCTCGGTCGGCATCTCCTTCCCGATCACCGAAGGGCTGGATGCGGTGTGGGGCTACGAAGCCTCGATCGAGAACATGCGTGGCGTGCTGGACTTCTTCGCCTACGACCGCAACCTGGTCAACGACGAACTGGCCGAGTTGCGCTACCGGGCCAGCATCGAACCCGGTGTGCAGGAGGCCTTCGCCGCCATGTTCCCCGCGCCGCGGCAGCGGTGGGTCGACGCGATGGCCACCGCGGAGGACAAGATCGCCGCGCTCCCCCACGACGTGCTGATCATCCACGGTCGCGACGACAAGGTGATCCCCGTCGACAATGCGCTCCGGCTGCTGCAGCTGATCCACCGGGCGCAGCTGCACGTGTTCGGCCGCTGCGGACACTGGACGCAGATCGAACACGCGGCCGCGTTCAACGAGCTGCTGCTGGACTTCCTCCGCTGAAGCCGGCGGCCCGACGGCGAAGGAACTCCGCCTCCACGGCGTTAGCCGTCAGGGCAATGGCGCGCTCGTAGGCGGCGGCAGCCAGATCACGATGCCCGGCGCGTGCCAGCAGATCGGCGTGGGCGGCGTGGAACGGCTGGTACCCGTCGAGCGCGACGGCCAGTGGCGCGAGCTGGGCCAAGCCCACCTCGGGGCCGTCCGCCTCGGCGACCGCGACGGCACGGTTCAGGGCCACGACGGCGTCGGGACGCAACGCGTGGAGGTGGTCGTAGAGCTGCACGATCTGGGCCCAGTCGGTTGCTGCTGCGGTTGGCGCTGCGGCGTGCACGGCAGCGATCGCCGCCTGCAGCTGATACGGCCCTGGCCGACCCCGGCGGATGCAGGAGCGCACCAATCCATGGCCCTCCGCGATCAGCGCTCGGTCCCACACCGTGCGGTCCTGCTCGGCCAGCGAGACCATCGCACCGCCGCTGTCATGGCGAGCCGCTCGACGCGCCTCGGTCAGCAGCATCAGTGCCAGCAACCCGATCGCCTCCGGTTCATCGGGCAGCAGCTCGACGACGACCCGTCCGAGCCGGATCGCCTCGGTGCACAGGTCGGCTCGCACGAGCGCCTCGCCGGACGTCGCGGTGTGGCCCTCGGTGAAGATCAGTGAGATCACGGCCAGTAGCGGCGGCAGCCGGTCCGGCAGCTCGTCGGCGGTCGGGATGCGGTAGCCCGCGTGGTTGTCGCGCAGCTTGCGCTTGGCCCGCACCAACCGCTGCGCGAGGGTGGCTTCGGGCACGAGGAAGGCACGCGCGATCTCCGGCGTCTCGAGACCGCCCAGTAGGCGCAGCGTGAGCGCCACCTGGGCATCCGGATGCAATGCCGGGTGGCAGCACAGGAACATCAAGCGCAGCTGGTCGTCGGCGACCACCTCGATCAGCCCGTCCAGATCCCGCTGCAGGAAGTCGCTGTCGTCCATCGGCTCGGTGTCACGAAGATGATGTGCCGCGACATGGCGGTCCTGCCGGCTCGCCTCTCGCCGCAGCCGGTCGATCGCCCGGTTCCGGGCTGTCGTGGTGATCCACCCGCCCGGGTTCGGGGGAACGCCACGCACCGGCCACTGCGATGCGGCGATGGCGAACGCCTCCGCCACCGCCTCCTCGGCGAGTTCGACGTCGCCGAGGAGGCGGATCAGGGTGGCGGTGCAACGGCCGGCCTCGCGCCGGAACACGGCAGCGAGGTCGTCAGCCACCGACGTGGAACGGGCGGACCTCGATGGGTTGCTCGCACGCCACTGTTGCGGTCTTCGCCCAGGCAAGGGCGGTGTCGAAGTCCGGCACGTCGATCACCCAGAAACCGCCCAACATCTCCTTCGTCTCGGCGAACGGGCCGTCGGTCATCGACAGGTCGCCGCTTGCGGAAGCCCGCACGACGGTGGCGCTGGACGGCGCCTGCAGGCCGCCGGCGAACACGAAGATGCCCTCTGCGATCGCGCGCTCGTTCCATGCGTCGACCTTCGGTCCGATGCGGTGGAAGTCCTCGGAGTCGAAGTCGGGCACGAAGAGCTCGTCGTGCCAGACGGACAGCATGAATTGGGCCATGGGATTCCTCCTCGTTCGGGGGCGCCATTCTGCATGACGCACCGACCGGCCGTGCGCCGGTCACCATGTCCACGAACAGCCGCGGTGAAATCGACAGCGTTCGAAAGAAATCCCGGCTGGTCAGGTGGCGGTGGCGGCTTTGGGCACCTTGTCGAGGAAGCCCATCCCCACGCTGATGTCCAGCGCGCACCGCCGCACCATGCGGGTGAACCGAGGCACCTGGTCGGTGGGGATGCGCATCAGCGGGCCGGCCATGGAGACCGCGGCGATGCACGAACCGTCGTGGCCGAAGACCGGCGCACCGATGCTGAGCACGCCACGTTCGTTCTCCTCCACGCTGACCACGTACCCGTTGATGCGGATCTTGGCCAGCGCTTCGCGCAGCGCGGCCTCGGTGGTGATCGAGCGGGGACCGATGCGCTTCAGCCCGGCGCGAACCACGATGTCGGTGGCCTCCGCGTCGCTGAAGGCGAGCAAGCACTTGCCCGACGACGTCGTGTGCGCGGGCACCCGGCGGCCGACACGCGAGAACGTGCGCAGTGTGCTCTGCGACTCGATGCGGTGCACGTACATCGCGTCAGCGCCCTCCAGCACCGCGACGTGCACGGTTTCACCGCTCTCGTTGCGCAGCCGTTCCAGCGGGCCGTGCGCGACCTGGCGCAACTCGAGCGAGCTGACCACCAGCTGGCCCAACTCGTGCAGCTTCAGCCCCAACCGGTACCGGTCGTCGTCGGTCTTGGTGACGAAGCCCTGGTCGGCCAGCGTGGACAGCACCCGATGGACGCTGCTCTTGCCCATGCCGAGCTTGCGCGCCAGCTCGCTGACGCCCATCACCGGGTGTTCGTAGCTGAACGCCTGCAGCACCTGCAGCGCCTTGGTGACGGTCGTCAGCTGGTCCATCGCCCGCTCCCCCGCCTCAGTCCAACACCGTGACGCGGCCGGTACCGCCATCCAGCCGCAGCAGCTGACCGGTCCGGATGCGGTGCGTCGCGCCGTTCACACCGGTGATCGCCGGCAGCCCGTACTCGCGGCAGACGATCGCCACATGGCACATCATTCCGCCGGCCTCGGTGACGGTGCCGGCGATGCGGGCGAACACCGGCGCCCAGCTGGGCGAGGTCAGGTCGGCGACCAGGATCTCGCCGTCCTCGATCAGGTCGAGGTCGTCCGCGGAGGTGACCACCCGTGCCCGCCCGACGACCACCCCGGGCGACGCACCGAAGCCGTGCAGGTCGGCGGTGGACGGCTCGTCGCACAACCACTCCTGGAGGGACTCCGAGGTGATGCCCCACAGCATGATGGTGAACGGCTCGGTCACGGCCTGCGGCGGCGCCCCCAGGGCGGGCGGAGGGGTGGACGCTGCGCAGGCGTTGAGGATGGACTTGCGCCGTTCGATCTCCGCCGGCCACTTCCGGGGACCGCGTGCGGAGGTCCCCGTCGCCCACGCGGCCAGCAGGTCGCGGAGCGCCATGTCCAGCTCGTCGGCCCGGACGTAGAAGATGTCGTCCACGCCGGCCCAGAACCCGGCCTGCACGAACAGCGCGGACAGCTTGCGCAGCTTGCGCCACAGGAGCGACATGCCCCAGTGCTCGACGTAGAAGTTGTGGTTCTCCACGAAGTGCACGACGGTGCGGGCCAGCTGCAGCTTCTCGTCGAAACGAGCGACGTCGGCGCCACGCAGCGACGCCCGCAGGTCCTGTGCGAGGCGGTCGCGTTCATCGGCCACGGCCTGCGCCGGCGCATCGATCTCGTGGCCGAGGCGCAGCTGTTCCACATAGCTGCGGATGAACCCGAGCGGCACGTCCAGGCGATCGGCCCACACGGCGTCGTCGAAGTAGAAGCCCGAGCCCGTGGAGTAGTTGAACCACGGGTTCTTGGAGACCTCCCATTCGGCCAGCCACGCGCGGCCCGCCTCGCTGTGCGCGAGTGCGGGCAACACGTCGTCGAGCTCACCGGTGCACAGCACGTCGTCGACGCCCAACTGGAGCGCAGCGCGTGCCAGCCGGCGCAGTTCCTGGTCGGGACGGAAGAGGTCGACGTCGATGCCCGCCACCATCTCGGCGACATGCAGGTCGGTGATCTCCGGGAACATCGACCGGCAGAACGCGAAGTAGTCGAGGTATGCCGCGTACCCGAGGTTGAGGAACTCGAAGTGGTACTGCCACAGCTCCGACCCCAGGTCGAGCAGTTCGCGGAACGCCGCCGGCAGGTCGTAGCCGCGACCGAGACCCCGAGCCGCACGAACCTCGGCGACCGACACGGCCTCCGGCAGGTCCGGGAAGGTCAGCGCCTCCATCCGCTGCAGCAGGTCGCGGATGCGGTGCTTCCAGTCCAGGTACAGGGCGTCCCAGTGCTCGTAGTAGAAGCCGGCACGTTCGGTGAACTCGACGCTACGGTCCTCGATGGCCTCAGGGTCGTCGACCGAGCCCGGGCTGAGATACAGGTAGCCGTGCAGCAGCCGGAAGTCGACGCCCTTGGCCGTGGGCACCAGATAGTGCCGATGGTTGAACTGGCCGAGGGCCGTCACTGCCTCCTGCAGGAAGCAGGACTCCAGCGGCCGCACCGGGCGCGGCCAGTGGATGGTCTCGCGGAACCAGAAGGCGGTGTCCTCCTCGTCGCGGCGATCGTCGCTGAACGGCAGGGAATACGCGTACAGGTCCTGCCAACCCTCCGCACCCTGCGGTGTGGGCACGGCCAACGGCGACGCGAAGCGGGTGGCGCGGAGCGCGTCGCAGGGCGGTGTCGGCGCAGGCAACGGCAATGAACGCCGCGCGATCCGGTACCCCATACCGACCCTCCTCATGGTGCTGACAGTGCACCGCGTTCCCCCGAACAACGGCACAACAGGCTGACACCATCCCACTGATCACGCGCGGCCACAAGGCCCGCGTTCCGTCACGCGGAATCGAATCCTGCGGGCGGGTACGTCAGCCGGCCTCCGAGGGCAGGTCGAGCGACTCGTCCACGCCGGCGCCCATGTACAGCCGGTGCAGCAGATCCGGATCGCGGTCCAGGTCGCCGGCCGCACCGCTGAACACCAACTGGCCGCGTGCCATGACGTGCGCACGGTCGCTGATGCTGAGTGCAAGGTGGGCGAACTGCTCCACCAACAGCACACCGATGCCGTCCCCTGCCAGCGTGCGCAGTGCCGCCAGCAGGCGGGACACGACCACGGGAGCGAGACCCATCGACATCTCGTCGATCAGCAGGAACGACGGCTGGTTGGCCAGCGCCTGCCCCACCGCGAGCATCTGCTGCTGACCACCGGAGAGCTGTCCAGCAGGGCGATCCAGGTGCGCCACCAGTTCGGGGAAGGTCTCGAGCACGCTGTCGATCCGGCGGCTCCGCTCCGCGCCCTTGCGCCCACCGGCAACCTTCAGGTTGTCGAGGACCGTCAGGTCGGCGAGGACACGATGGTTCTCCAGCACGGTGGACACGCCGGAGCGGCGCACCTGGTCCGGTCGCAACCCCGTGAGCACCTTGCCGTCGACGGCGACGGTGCCACCCGCGACGGGCAGCAGGCCGCACATCGCCAGGATCGTGCTGCTGCGCCCCGCACCGTTCGGCCCGAGCAGCGCGACGACCTCGCCGCTGTGCACGGTGATGGTCGCGTTGCGCACCACGGTGCGGCCACCGCGGGCCACGGTGAGGTCGTGCACGGTCAGCTCGCTCATGACTCCTCCACCTCGCCCAGCCATGCCGCACGCACGGCCTTGTCCTGCAGCACCTCATCGGTCGGCCCGGCAGCCAGGCAGCGACCGAAGTCCAGGACCAGCACCTCGTGGCAGAGCGCAGCGACCAGGTCGATGTCGTGTTCGATCAGTACGACCTGGGCGCCGAACTGTTCGGGGATGCGACGGACGAGGGCGGCGAACTCCTCGGTCTCGTGGGCCACCATGCCGCTGGCGGGCTCGTCCATCAGCACCAGTTTCGGCGCACCAACCAGCGCGCGGGCCAGTTCCACCAGCCGGCGTTCCAGCACCGTCAGCGCACCTGCCAGCCGCTGCGGCCGGTCGATGCCGACGAACTCCAGCGCGGCGTCCACCGCCTGACGGCGAGCCGGACGCGGCAGCGTGGTGTCCGCCATGACGGCGACATTGTCGTGCACGGTCCGCCACCCGGCCAACTGGTCCGTCTGGAACGTGCGCCGCAGGCCCCACCGGGCCCGCTCTTCGGGCGCCATCACACTCAGGTCGATGTGGTCGGCCAGTACCCGCCCTGTGGTGCACGGCGTGAACCCGCTGAGCACGTTCAGCAGCGTGGTCTTGCCGGCACCGTTCGGGCCGATCACGCCGTGGATGGTGGCGCCGAGGTCGGCAGTCAGCCGGTCGAGCGGGCGGACACCGCCGAACTGCACGGTCACATCGACGATCGAGATCATGCCGCCACCCGCTTGCGACCGAACAGTTTCTTGAACAACCCGCCGAACTGCTCCGCCATACCACCCGGCGCCGACAGCAGGTTGTGCAGCACGGCCACGCCGAAGATCATGTTGGCGACGTTGCCACTGACACCCCACTGGTCCAGCAGGTACGGGACGGCGCGGTAGAGCAGGGCGGCGATCACCCAACCCACCGGCGAGCGGGCACCACCGATGACCACCAGCGCGAACAGCAGGATCGAGTTCACCGGCAGGAACGTGGACGGCGACAGCTTGCCCAGCTGGCCGGCGATCAACGCCCCCGCCACGCCACTGACCGCTGCGGCCATGGCGAACGCGAGCACCTTCAGCCCGGTGACCCGCACACCAGCGGAGCGGGCAGCGCCCTCGCTCTGGGCGGTGAGCGCCCAGGCCCGACCGACCGCGCTGCGCTTCACCAACGCGAAGATGATGAACACCACCGCGGAGTGGGCCAGCACCAGCCGGAAGTAGGCCGCATCGGACGTCGCGAACGACGGACGGCTGAGGTGGCGCAGCTTGCCCACCGTCTGGTAGCCGAGGAAACCGTGGCCGCCGTTCGGGAAGCCGGCAGCGTTCAACGCGATGTTCACGCTGGCGGCCACCATCAGGGTCACCAGGGCCAGGTACAGGTCGCGCAGCCGCAGCGCGGGAATCGACAAGATGGCGCCGAACACGGCGCACACTGCTGCCGAAGCCGCGATCAGCATCGGCATCGGCCAGCCGAAGCCGATGCCCAACCGCAGCGCCACCCAACCGCCCAACCCGACGAATGCGAACTGGGTGAGCGAGGTCAGGCCGAGTTCGCCGTACAGCAGGCCGACGCCGGCGGCCGGCATGGCCACCACTGCACAGGTGGTGAACGTTGCCAGCCAGCCCGCGCCGAACGCATTCGGCACGATCAGCCCGACCGCCACGACCGCCAGCAGGCGGAGCGCGTTCGGCCACTGTGAACGAAGATCCAGTCGCATGGTCACCGCCCGTCCTTCGCCACGATCGCGACGCTCTTCGTGCGGTGCGACCACATCAACAGGCCGATCACCAACGTGTACGGCACGATGCCGCGATAGTCGGACACGGACGTGTACGCACCGCCGCACGACTCGATCAGCCCGATGGCCAGCCCGGCGGCGACGACGATCGGCAGCGACCGCAATTTCGCCACCAGCGCCGCCGCCGCGGCCGGCACGACGATGAACGTGAGCGTGCGCACCTCGAGGCGCACGAGGTCTGCGAGCAGCAGACCGCTGATGCCGCCGACGGCGCCACTCATCGCCCACGCCAGCGCACCGAAACGATTCTGCGAGATGCCGAGCACCGAGGACAGCGTCCGATCGGTGGCGAGCGACCGCATTGCCAACCCGGTGTCGGTGCGATGCAATACGACCGAGGTGCCCCACGACAGTGCACCCGCCAGCACCAAGGCCACGATCTTCGTGGCGATCACCCGCACACCGAGGATCGTCGGGCCATAGTCGTCGGTGGGCAGGGAGAACGACCGGGGCGTGTCACTCCAGCGCCAGCTGGCGAACCCGATCATGATCAGCGCGACGCCCAACGTGGCCGCCGCATTCACCGACTGGTCACGGTTGCTGAGCCGACCCGCGATCAGCACGCCGTACAGCGTGCTGATCGCGGTCGACACCAGGACAGCCGCAATCCAGCTGATCCATTCCGCGATGCCGTTCTGCTGCAGCTCCCAGGCGGTCAACGCACCCACTGCGCCGACGGCGCCGTAGGCGAAGTTGACCACTGAGGTGGTGCGATAGAGCATCACCAGGCCAAGGCCGGACAGTGCGTAGATCGCACCGATGGCCAGACCGCTCACGATGAACGGTCCGAAGTCAGGCATCGCGAGCAAGGCTCAGCCGATCAGATCGGCGACTTCGGGATCGGGGATGTCGAAGCAGTCCTTGGCGACCTTCCAGCCGCCGTCTGCCGTCAGCTCCACGATGCGACCGGTGTGGTTCGCATTGTGGTGGTCGCCCTCACCGAAGCTCCACTTGCCGCAGACCAGGTCGCTGCTGTAGTCCGCCACACCGATGAACGCTGCCGTGACCGACTCGCGGTCGATCTTGGCCGGGTCCAGCTTGAGCAGCGCATCGACGGCGATCTTCGCCGACAGGAAGCCGCCCTGCGAGAAGCTGTCGATCGGAGCGTCCGGGCCGTACTTGGCCATCACGGCCTGCCACAGCGTGTTGTCCGGGCCGGTGGAGTCCATCGTGTTGAACTCGATCTCGGCGGGGAACTTGCCGAACCAGTGCTCGCCGACTGCGTCGGGGAACGCCTTGTCATAGGCCGACGTGGGGCCGTAGAACTTCACGGTGGCACCCAGCTTCTCGGCGATCTTCAGGTAGCCGGAGACACCGGGGCCGGCCTCGACCACCACGATGGCGTCGGGGTTGATGGCCAGTGCCTGCTGCATGATCGTCTCACCGTCGCTGAGGTCGGCCTGACCGTTGAACGACTTCACCTCGACGCCGTTCTCCTTGCCCCAGGCCTCGATGCCCTGGCAGACCCAGCCACCGAAGTTCGGGATCACGTTGGCGATGCATGCCATCGTCTTCGCACCCTGCTCCTTGGCGTACTGGGCGGCGCCGATGCCGGACAGACGCGGCCCCTGGTTCACCGGAGCGATGTTCGACGAGAAGAAGCACTCACGCGGCACGCCGACACCGGCGATGACCGCCACACCCTGCTCGGCGTAGTAGTCGGCGTTGGCCGCGCACTCCACGAAGCTGGTGCTACCCACCATGCCGACGACGTTGTCGTCCTCGACGAGCTTCTTGGCGACGGTGACTGCCTTCTCCGGGTCCCAGCCGTCGTCCTCGACCTTGTACTCGATCGGCCGGCCGTTGATGCCGCCGTTCGCGTTGACACAGTCGAAGTACGCCTGCGCGCCCTGCGACGCCGAGCTGAAGTCGGCGGGGCCGGTGGCACCGACGACGGCGCCGAGGACGATCGGGTCGCCCGTGGCCTTCTCACCGTTGGCCAGGCCGCAGCCGAGCGTGTCGCCCGTGCCGCCGTCCGTGCCCGGTGTCGCGCTGGTCCCAGGCGCATCCGTGCCGGCGGGCGACGTGGGTGCCGACGTACCGTCGGCCGTCTTCTTGCCGTCCGACGAACAGCCGACGAACGCGATGACTGCGCTCACTGCGAGTGCGCCCCAGACACGGCGGCGCGATTGACGATGACTTTGCATTGATCCCCCTCATGAAACGTGCGTAGTGGCGGGGACTCTCTACGCAACACCCCGTCGCCGACAAGGTCGCTGTCCCGCATCGCGGAACAACCCACCAATGTGCTGCGCTCCGC
>Ga0209023_10006524_pt1 | contig 12268 bp, 13 predicted proteins | sample LakOneMetagenome_FD_187468 | JGI IMG/M metagenome (GOLD analysis project Ga0209023, IMG submission 187468) | Freshwater and sediment microbial communities from Lake Erie, Canada (SPAdes) (version 2) | ecosystem: Environmental > Aquatic > Freshwater > Lentic | place: Lake Erie, Canada... | reverse complement strand
GCGGTGTTCCGGCCCCAGGTTCTTGAGGCGCGACCGACGAACCGCGACACACGTCACAACTACGCTGGCCCGGCGCGACGACGTCCGGATCACCGCCGACACGACGGTCCACCGGGCCACCGCCCTGACAGCCCGGAAGGTTGAATGGTGACGAACTCTCGGAAACTCGTCGTGTGGGTCGCGATGGCCACGTGCCTCCTCACGGTCGCCGTCGTCTCGTCGGCGGTCGGCGCGGCGGCCGGCACGGTGACGTTCTCGCCGGGCGCGGTCGTGAGCTTCGAGTCGGTGAACTACCCCGGCTACCGGATCCGCAGCGCCGCCGACGCCTCGGTCCGGATCGACCGCATCAGCTCGACCTCGAGCGCGACGGACCGAGCCGATGCCACCTACGTCGTGCGAACCGGCTTGGCGTCACCGCGCGACGTCTCGTTCGAATCGGCCACCCGTCCCGGCTGGTTCCTGAGGTCGGAGAACGGTCAGGTCTTCCTGCGGAGCAACGACGGAACGTCCGGTTTCGCCGCGACGGCCACGTTCGTGGCCGGCGCCGGGCTGACGGGCTCCGAGACGTCGTTCGCGCTCTGGTCGGACCGGCACCTGTACCTGCGCCATCGCAATTTCCTCCTCTGGACCGAGGCGACCGACGCGGCCCACACGTCGTTGTTCCGGTCCGACGCCACGTTCGCCGTGCAGACGCCGCTCGGATCGGCGGCGCCGGCGCCGACCACCACCCCGGCGCCGCCGACCACCGCCGCCACCGTGCCCACCACCGCCGGGGCCCCGAGTCCCACGGTCTCCCCCACGACCACGGTCGCCGCCCGAGCGGCGACGAACCCGTCGTGGGACCGCAACGGCAGCTACGCCCTGGTGCGCGACGACGAGTTCTCGGCCAGCGGGCTCGACAGCAGCCTCTGGAGCGCCGGCTGGTTCCCGAGAACGCCGGGCGAGGTGACCGCGCCCGAGGGCCCCTTCAACCTCGCGTGCTACGACCCCACCTACGTGAGCCAGCCGGGCGACGGGACTCTGCACCTCCGCCTCGCCCGGACGGCGTCGACCTGCGGCGGCGGCCCCAAGGCCTACACCGGCTCGATGGTGACGACACGCGAGCAGTTCTCACAGCTCGGCGGCGCCTACGAGGCCCGGATCTACGTGCCCGGGAATCGCCAGGGGCAGGCCGCCGGATGGCCGAGCTGGTGGCTGAACGGTCAGAGCTCGACCCCGTATCCGGCGCACGGAGAGGTCGACATCATGGAGGGCTGGGCGGCCCGGACGAGCGCGATCCTCCACTACGACGACGGAACCGGCCGTGATCCGAACCTGGCCTGGACCCCGCCGGCCAACTACCTCGGGTGGCACACGTTCGGGCTCGGGTGGACCTACACCGCGTCGCAGAAGTCGGTGACGTGGTACTGGGACGGCGCCGCCGTCCTCACCCGCAACTGGCCCGTCACCACGCCGCAGTACCTGGTCCTCTCGATGGCCATCGCACAGCCGAGCGGACTCCCCGACAGCTCGTCGGTCGAGATGCTCGTCGATTGGGTCCGCGTCTGGAAATGAGCCCGCTCCGGTGGCCCGCCGAGCGGACCGGCCCGGCGACGACAGGCCCGGCGACGACAGGCCCGGCGACTACAGGCCGACGACCTCGGTGACCGACACCGTCAGGTGCCGGGGCAGTTCGCGGTAGGCGAAGACCGGGAGGTCGATGTCGGCTGCGCTCAGGATGCGAGCGATGGGACGGCGCAACGCCGGGGCGCACACCAGGACCACGGGGTCACCGCCGGCGAGCCGTTCCCATGCCGAGCGCACCGAGCCGCGGAGCGCTTCGAGCGTCTCGGGGTCCAGGGCCAGGTGAACGGTGCCGTCGACCTCGCGGAGCGACGTCATCAGGCGCCCCTCGAGCTCGGGCACCAGGAGCACCGCCGCGACCGATTGGTTCGGTGCGACGGCCGCGGCGATCTGGGCGCCGAGGACGGCCCGGCACTCGTCGGCGAGCACCTCGGGGTTCCGGGACTCGCCCGCCGAGACCGACAGGGTCTCGACGATGCGCGGGAGGTCGCGGATCGCGACGCGCTCGGACAGCAGCGATCGCAGGACCTGGTGGAGCATCGTCATCGGCACCCGATCGTTGCCGATCTCGTTGGCGAGCAACGGCTGATCGGTGCGCAACGACTCGACGAGGTCGGCGACGTGCTGGCGCGAGAGCAGATCCGGCGCATAGCGGCGGGCGAGCTCGGCGACGTGGGTGACGATGGCGGCCGAGCGGGGCACGAGCGTGGCGCCGAGCGCCGCCGCCCCACCGCGTTCGGACTCGGGGATCCAGTAGCCGACGAGGCCGAAGACGGGCTCGACGAAGCGCTCGCCGATCACGGCGAGCGACGACTCGTCCTGCATCGTCGGGTCGGGAAGGGCGAGGACGCACCCGGCGGGAACCCGGCCGTGGCCGACGTCGACACCCCACACCGCGATCCGGTACTCGCCGCCGTCGAGCGAGGCGTCCTCGGTCGTGACGACCGACGGGAGCACGAAGCCCAGCTCGGTGGCGAGCTGGCGGCGGAGCTCCCGGATGCGGGGCAGCAGGTCGCCGGTGGCGACGAGGTCGGTCACGTCGAAGGCGACCCGCAACTCGAGCGGCTCGGTGCGCATGCGCGCCATGAGCACCTCGGGGTCGTCGGGATCGGTCGTGACCGACACGTCGAGGCCGTCGGCGGCCTTGTCGGCCAGCGCAGTGGCCGCCTTCATCCGGCCCGAGAGGACCCAGAGCCCGACGGCGAGGCCGATGAACGGGATCTTGGGCATGCCGGGGATCAGGGCGACGATGAGCGCGCCCGCGCCGGCGGTGCGCAGGGTCAGCGGGTTGGAGGCCAGCTGGCCGGCGAGCTCCTTGCCCAGGTTCGGGACCTCACCGCGCACCCGGTTGACGAGCATGCCGGTCGCGAGCGCATACAGGAGGGCCGGGAGCTGGGCGACGAGCCCGTCACCGACGGTCAGCAGCGAGTAGGTCTGGGCCGCCTCGCCGATCGGCATCTTCTTGCTGACGACGCCGATGGCGAAACCACCGAGCAGGTTGACGAAGACCACGACCACCGAGGCGATGGCGTCGCCCTTCACGAACTTCACGGCACCGTCCATGGCGCCGTAGAAGTCGGACTCCCGGGCGATCTTGGCCCGGGCGGCTCGTGCGCCCTGTTCGTCGAGCAGGCCGGCGGCGAGGTCGGAGTCGACCGCCATCTGCTTGCCGGGCATGGCGTCCAAGCTGAAGCGGGCCGCGACTTCCGACGCCCGCTCCGAGCCCTTGGTGATCACGAGCAGGTTCACGATCGTGAGCACGAGGAAGATCACCAGGCCGACGACGACGTTGCCGCCGACCACCATCTTGCCGAACGTGCGGACGACCTCGCCGGCGTCGGCGTGGAGGAGGATCGATCGGGTCGTGGAGACGGTCAGCGACACCCGGGCTGCGGTGGTCACCAGCAACAACGACGGGTACGACGAGAACTGGGTCGGGTCGGCGACGTTGAGGACCGACGACAGGGTCACCAGTCCGGTCACGATGTTGACGGCGAGCAGCACGTCGAGGATCGGCGTCGGCACCGGCACGATCAGGCACAGCACGATCGTGACGATCAGTGCCGGGAGCACGAGATGGGACCGGCCGTTCACAGTGCACCTCGGTGGTCAGGGGTTGGAGCGGCCGCCGCGTGCGCGGTGCCACGGAGGGAGTCGGGGAACCGACCGCGCCGCCAATAGGCGGCGACGAGCACCTTGATGACGTCGTCGAAGAACTTCTCCGGCACGTAGCTGCCGACCCGGACCTGCCGGTACAGCGCCCGGGCGAGCGGCCGGTTCTCGATGATCGGGACACCGTGGCGGTTGGCGATCTTCCTGATGCGCTTCGCCGAACGCTCGGTGCCCTTGTCGATCACCTGCGGCGCCGGCGAGCCGTCGGTGTACGCCAGGGCGACGGCGTAGTGGGTCGGGTTGGTGACGACGACGTCGGCTTTCGAGACGTCGAGCAGCCCGCGGCGACGCCGGTTCTCCATACCCCGTCGCTTGCGCGCCGCCTTCATGTGCGGATCGCCTTCCGACATGCGGCTCTCGTCGATGATCTCCTGCTTGGTCATCATGAGGTCGCGCTTCCACTTGCGCTTGTTGTAGATCGCGTCGACGGCAGCGATGACGACGGCACCGATGACCACTCGCCAGGCGACCGACTGCACGGCCCGCCCGACCGCGCCGGCGACCGAGGCGAGGTCGTCGCGTTGGGGCAGATCCGCCTCGAGCGACTGGAGCGGACCGACGAGGGCCAGACCGACCACCACGACCTTGAGCACGCTCCGGGCCAACGTGATCCCCGCCTGCACCGGGCTGAGCTTCTTCAGCCCCTTCGAGATCGAGAGCGCCTTCAGCGACGGGCGGGCCGTCTTGGGGGCGAGGGCGATGCCCGACTGGGCGACCTGCACCCCGATGCCCACGACCATCGCTGCGAACACCATCGGTGACCACGCGAGGAACATGCTCATGGCGGTCGAGACGAACTCGTCGGAGTGCATGCCGCTGTGGCCGTCGGCCGAACCGAGCCAGTGGCGCATCATCACACCGGTCGTCTTCAACGCCCCGGGCGCCGACGACGCTGCGGTGATGATCGCCGCGGCGAGCACGGCGAGGCTGGAGGCCTCGGGAGCGCGCGCGACGTTGCCGTCGCGCCTCGCGTCACGGCGCTTCTTCGGTGTCGCCTGTTCGGTACGCCCGTCACGCTTGCCCATGGATCACGCCCCCAACAGCCGGAGCGCGGTCTGGGTGCCGGCCGAGATCGCCCGGTCGACGAAGCGTGGGAACACGACCGAGGCCGAACCGAGCATGGAGACCGTCAGCAGCGTCTTGAGCGGCAGGCCGACGAGGAACATGTTGATCTGCGGCGCCATGCGGCTCAACAACCCGAAGGCGAGCTCGCCGACGAACAGCACCGACGCGATGGGCAATGCCAGCTCCACGCCATGGCGCACGAGGTCGCTCACGCTCGCGATGGCGACATCGCTGAGCCCGGCGATCGAGCCCATGCGGCCGTCGAGGCGGACCACCTTGGTCGTGACCCACAGGACCTGGGTCATCACCGTGAGGCCGCCCATCGCGATCACGAGCGTCTGGCCGGTCAGCGAATAGGCCCGCGAGATCGGGCCCGGCGTGCCGCCCGCGTCGGGGTCGAACAACGAGCCGATGGTGATGCCGCTCGTGGTGTCGACCACGCTGCCGGCCACCGAGAACAGATGCACGGGAAGGCCGAGGAACCAGCCGATCAGCGCGCCGATCGAGATGTTGACGAACGCATCGATGACGAGCTCGGTCGTGGCGATGTCGGCGCCGATCTTCACCGGTGTGGCGATGAACAGTCCCAGCGCCAGCGCGAAGATCCCGCGGACCATGCGCGGGATCATCTTGGGCACGAACGCGCAGAAGCCCACGAACGCGCCGGCTCGGCTGACGGCGAGCGCCAGGCCGATGGCCCACTGGACGCTGATGTTCAACTCCATGTCAGGTCTGCTCCGGGATGAGGGCCCAGAGGTCCGTGATGAACGAGGTGAGCACGTTCAGCATCCACGGTCCCATGACGACGAGGAGCACGCCGACCGCGGCGAACTTCACGACGTAGACGACGGCCTGTTCCTGGATCTGGGTGATGGTCTGCAAGAGGCTGACCACCACACCGACGACGAGCATCACCATGAGCAACGGGCCGGCGACCTTGGCGCCGGCCGTCGCCATCTGGCGGAAGATGTGGACGATCTCGGTATCGCTCATCTCACACCGCCGCCGACTTGAGGAGCGACCCGGCCACCAGCGCCCAGCCGTCGACGAGGACGAACAACGCCAGTTTCACCGGGAGCGAGACCACGACAGGGGGCATCATCATCATCCCCAGTGCCGCGAGCACGCTCGAGACGATCAGGTCGATCAGGAGGAACGGCACCCAGATCAGGAAGCCGATCAAGAACGCGGCGCGCAGCTCCGAGAGGATGAACGCGGGGATGACGAAGCGGGGGCTGAGCTTGGCCGGCACGTCCGGCTTCTTCTCCCCCACCAGCCCGAACAGCATGTCGAGATCCGACGAGCGGGTGCGGTCGAGCATGAAGTCACGCATCGGCGCCCAGCCGAGGTTCAACGCCTGACTCGTGGTGATCTCGCCCCGGCTCGCCGGCTGGATCGCGGTGTCGTTGATCTTGGAGAACGTCGGACCCATCACGAAGAGGGTGAGGAACGCGGCGAGGCCGGCCAGGACCTGGTTCGGCGGGGTTCCCTGGAGGCCGAGCGCCTGCCGGGTGAGTCCGAGCACGATCAGGAACCGCGGGAACGTGGTGGTCAGCATCAACAGGCTCGGGACGACCGAGATCAGCGTCACCAGGACGATGATCAGGACGCTGCTGCTGGCCTTCTTCGGCGTGGCGATGGTGACGATGTCGGTGTCGGAGTTCGTCACCCCGGGAACGGTCGGGGCGCTGACACCGGGGACGGTGATGACGGGGCCGGGCGTCGTCGTGGCCGTGCCCACGCCGGTGGCCGCGCCGAGGCTGTCGACGATCGAGTTCACCGAGCCCGACGAGCCGGACGTGTCGGTGGGGGCCGCTCCGGTGGTCGGTGCCACCGTGGTCGCCGGGGCCTGCTGGGCCAGGGCCGAGCCGGACGCGGCGAGGCCACCCGCGGCGATCACGATCACGGCGAGTCCGGTCTGGACGAGGCGGCGGAGGCGGCGCGTCACGACACCGGCTCCTGCTCGGTCCGGGCCCGGGCGCGGGCGACGAGATCGGGGTCGAGGGTGCGGCTGGTCGCGCGGCGGAACCGCTCGAGGATGGTCGCCGCGTCGTCGGGGACGGCCGGCAGTTCGGAGGGCAGCTCGGGCTTGCGGTGCACCGGCCCGTCGTCGGGCACCGGCTCGAGCTCGGTGAGGAGTTGGATCTGCTGGGTGCCGGCGCCGATCAGGAGCCGTCGGCCCTCGATCTCGACGACCAGGAGCACCGCTCCCCGGTGCAGCGCGGTTCGCGCCGTCACCCGGAGTTGATGCGTCTTGGCCGTGCGACCGCCGCGGAGCCTCAGCATCAGCGCCACCGCCGCCAGAGCGACCGTGACGATGACGAGGCGGGCGATCACTGTCGTACGGGCAGGATCTCGGCGATGCGAACGCCGAGTTCGTCGCCGACCACGACCACCTCGCCGCGAGCGACGAGGGAACCGTTGGCGAGGATCTCGACCAGGCCGCCGGCCTGTCCGATCTCGATGACCGATCCGGCACGCAACTGCAGGAGGTCCTGCACCGACATGCGGGTGCGCCCGAGGGCGACCACGATCTCGAGTTGGACGCCGGCGATCACGTCGAGGCTCGCGGCCGGTCCAGGACGGGTCCCCTCACCGAGCGGCGAGAACTGTGCCGGTGATGGCGTCGGTGACTCGAGCATCTTGCTCCCTCACTTCTCCGTCGTGGAGACCGGCACCGTCGTGGTCCGGCTCGTCGAGATGGTCGGAACTCTGGAGGCCGTCAAGGCCGCGTGGCCCACGGATCTCCGGGAATGGGGTTTCGGCAACGGAGACCGCGAGGCGTGAACCCCGGCGACCGACGTGGGCCTTGAACAGGTGGCGCCCGGAGGCGCAGACGCTGACGGGTTGCGAGAGCCGGTGGTCGAGCACGAGGACGTCCCCCACCGACAGACCGGCGATCGAGCCGGCCGACACGAGCGTCGGCGACAGGCACGCTTCCAGGGCGAGCGGAATGCCCCGCACGACCTGGTCCATCAGGGCGCTGTCGACCTCGGCGCCGACCTTCTCGATGTTGTTCGACGCGAGCTTCTCCAGCATCGGCGTCATCGTCGAGAGCGAGATGACGACCGAGAGGTCACCCACCAGCTCGGTGCCCTGGATGACGAGGCTGTAGGTGAGCACGAGCACGATCTGCGACGGCGACGTGATGGCGACGAGTTGGGGGCTGAGGTCGATCGACACCAGCTCGCTCTCGACCTGCACGAACTGGCAGAGCGCATCGCCGAGGGCATCCACGGCCGCGGCGCCGATACGGCGCAACGGCGGGACCTCGAGCTCGGTCGGACGTCGAGGGGGTTCGATCCGGCCGGCCCCGCCCAGCAGGCGGTTGGCCATGCCGAGCGCCATCGGCGTGTCCATCTCGACCAGTGCTTCGCCCTGCAGCGGGCGCACCGCCGCGGTGGCCAGGAACGTGAAGGCCGGCAGGGTTCGTACGTACTCGTCCCAGCTGAGCTGGGACACACGGGCGATCTCCACCGAAGCGGTGGCTCGGGAGATCGACGAGATGCTGGAGCTCAGCCGCCGGCAGAAGGTGTCGTGGAACAGGTCGAGCGATCGCACCTGTTCACGACTGAGCTTCGTCGGGCGACGGAAGTCGCAGCGTTCCCATTCGGTTTCGGTTCGTGGGGAGGTGTCCGTCATGGTCGTTCACGGCTTGGGGTCGTGTGAGCCGTCCTCGTGAACGACCGTGCGGGCCGATCCATCGGACCGGCCCGCACGCTTCAACGTTTCCTCAGCGCCCGGTCTGGCAGCACTCGCCGCTCGTGGCCACGAGCGTGGCGGTTCCGGGCGTCGCGATCACGGAACCGCCGGCTCGGTGTCGCTCACGACCACCGGCGCGGTGTCGACGGGCTGCGTCGTCTCGGTCACCGTCGTGTCGGCGGGGGCGACCGTCGTGTCGGTCGGGGCGGGCGTGGTCGCGGCGAGCACGACGATCTCGACCCGCCGGTTCTTGGCGAGCGAGGCGGCGTCGTCGCCGACGGCGATCGGCCGCGTGTCGCCGTAGCCGGTGCCCGACAACCGCTCGGGCGGCAGGCCGAAGTGGTCCTTCAACAGCTTCACGACGGCGCCCGCCCGGTCGAACGACAGGTCCCAGTTGTCGTAGCCGGCCTTCTTCAGCGGCCGCTTGTCGGTGTGTCCACCGACGAGGATGTTGTTGTTGAAGCCCTGCAACGCCGGGGCGATGACCGCGAGCACGTCGACCCCGGCCGGGTTGAGCGCCGCCGAACCCGACTGGAACAAGATGTCGTCGGTCGACAGCGTGATCACGAGCCCGCGCTCGTCCTGGGAGACCGACACGATGTTCGGGAGCCCGGCCAGGTTCACCGCTTCCTGCACGGTCTCGGCGAGCTGGTTGAGCCCGGCGCCGGTCAGGCTGCCGTCGGCGGTCATCGTGCCGTCGCCCGACACCAGCGAAGTCGTCGTGGTGTCCGCCGCCGCGGCCGCCGCGGCCGCCTTGTCCTTGGCCGCCTGGGCCGCCGCCGGGTTGCCGAAGTCGCCCAGGCCCTCTTTGAACTTCTCGAACTTCTTCAGGTCGATCTGGGAGATGACCCACAACACGAGGAAGAGCACCATCAAGAGGGTGAGGAGGTCGGCATAGGTCACGAGCCAGCCGCCGTGACCGCCGCCTCCACCGCCGTGGCCACCTCCGCCGCGGCCGCGCCGGCCGTGCCCACTCATCAGGCGGCCTTCTTGCCACGCTGTGCCGGCGGCAGCCAGGCCTCGAGCTTCTCGGTCATCGCCCGGCTCGAGTAGCCGTGCAACATCGAGCAGACACCCTCGATGATCAGTTCCTTCTCCATCATCTCGTTCTCGTGGAGACGGGTGAGCTTGGCCGCGATCGGCGCCCACAGCATGTTGGCGGTCACCAGGCCGTAGAGCGTGGCGATCATGGCCGCGGCGAGCAGGTGGCCGATCTCCTCGGGATGATCGAGCTGACCGAGCATGTGGATCAGACCCATCGTGGTGCCCATCAGGCCGAAGCCGGGCGCCAGGGCCTCGGCCCGGGAGTACATCGAGATGTTGCGGGTGTGCCGAGCGGTCGTGGCGATCATCGCGCCCTCCAGCTCGTCACGGATCCGGTGCTCGTCGGCGCCGTCGACCAGCAGGGTGATCCCCTGCTTGAGGAACGGGTCCTTGACGTCGTTCATCTTCGATTCGAGGGCGAGGGCGCCGTCCTTGCGGGCGACCTCGGCGAGCTCGGTGATCTGGGTGATCGCCTTCGCCAGGCTGGGCGGGTTCTTGAAGCCCTTCATGGCGATGGTCGGGAGCTTCATGATCTCGCCCGGCGTGTGCACCGTGGCGACGGTCATGATCGTGCCGCCGACGACCAGCAGGAGCGCCGGGATGCCGAAGAGCGTCGCCGGGTCGCCGCCCTCCATGATGTTTGCGACGTTCATGAAGACGAACGCCAGGAGCATGCCAACCGGCATCAACATGGCTCAGACTCCTCTGCCGCGCCGCACGCCCGACACCGAGCGGTCGGCGTGGGCGAAGATCGTTCCGAGGTTCTCCGCCGCCGCGAGCACCGAAGCCCGGAACTGCATGCAGCTGGCGGCGACCTCCTCGACCGGTTCGGCGACCGTGACCCGGTTGCCGTCGGCCAGGGTCACGACGGTGTCGTGGCCGTTGTTCTCGCAGAAGACCACGAGGTCGGGGTTGACCCACAGCTCTTCGCCGCGGATTCGGTGCAGACAGATCATCGAGAGTCCTCGTCGGGGTGCGGGGTGCCCGTGGGGCGGTTCGTTGCTGAAGGGTTGATCGGCAAACGCGGCCCAGATTCAAGGCCGAGACGCGGCAGAGGGGCGGGTGGATCACCCGCCCCTCCGCGCGGTGCGTGGCGGAACCTCACCGAGCGCCGATCACGGCGCCGGTGGAAGCCCCGGAACCACGGTCAACGCTTGACGTTGACCAGATCCGAGAGCATCTCGTCGGAGGTCGTGATCACCCGGGTGTTGGCCTGGAAACCACGCTGGGCGAGCACCAGGTTGGTGAACTCCGTCGCCAGGTCGACGTTCGAGCCCTCGAGCGAGCCCGGGGCCAGCGTGCCGAACTGTCCCGTTCCTGCCAGCCCGGCGACCGGGTCACCGGAGGTCAGGGTGGTCGAGTAGAGGTTGTCGGCGGCCTTCTGGAGCCCCTCGGGGTTGGTCACGTTGGCGACGGCGACCATGCCCACGACCCGGCTGTCACCGTTGGTGTACTGGGCGGTGATCGAACCGTCGGTGCCGAAGTTGACCTGGTAGAGCTCGGCGCCGGCCTGGCCGTCACGGACCGGGACGTCCATCGTGGTGCCCTGGTCGTACTGGGTGAGGGCGTGGAGGTTCGAGCCGAGGTTGATCTTGATGTCCTGGGCGGTGCCGTCACCGAGGACGACACCCGTGAGGTCGATCTCCGGCGGGTCGGTGGTCAGCTTGCCGGCCGCGTCGAAGTCGATCGTGGGGGTCGGCGTCGGCGTGACGTCGGTGACCGTGCCGTCGGCCGCGGTGGCCTCGAGCTTGGCATCCCACGATCCGAGGCCGGTCTTGGTCATGGTGACCTTGAGGTCGTAGGGCGTGCCGAGGGTGTTGTAGATCGTGGCGCTGGTGACCGCGGTGTCCCCGATGGCCGCGCTGGCCTTGATGTTCTTGCCGATGGTGATGGCAGTCGTCGCCTGCGGGGGCAGCACGCCGGTCGGCACGCTCAGGTTGCCCGGCGTGTTCGACGTGTTGACCTCGCCCGTCACCGGGTCGAGCTGCCAGCCCTGGACCTTGGCCCCGCCGGCCGTGACCAGCTCGCCGTTGGCGTCCCAGTTGAAGGCGCCGTCACGGGTCAGGAGGTTGACGCCGCCCCGGTTCACCATGAAGAAGCCGTCGCCCTGGATCGCCATGTCGGTGGTGCGCCCGGTCAGCTGGAGGCTGCCCTGGGTGAACTGGGTGTTGACCGCGGCGACCCGGCTTCCGAGACCGATCTGCATCGGGTTCGTGCTGCCGCTCCCGTCGCGAGGGATACCGCCGCCGCGAACGGTCTGGGCGAGGGCATCGGCGAAGATCGCCCGGCTCGACTTGAAGCCCTGGGTGTTGACGTTGGCGATGTTGTTGGACGTGACGTCCATCATCATCTGATGGGCTCGCAGGCCGCTGATGGACGAGAAGAGGGAACGGAGCATCGGGGTGGGTCCTCCTGGACGAGGGTGCTCGGATGAAGTCGGTCGGTCGGTGGATCAGGCGGCGGCCGTCGCCGGCACCTGAGCGGTGGCAGCGTCGGTCGAGGTCGACGTCGGGGTCGACGAGGTGTCGGTGCCCGTGGCCGGTGTGGTGGTCGTCGTCGGCGTGGTCGTCGTCGGCGTGGTCGTCGTCGGCGTGGTCGTCGTCGGCGTCGTGCCCGTCGTCGGCGTGGTCGTCGTCGGCGTGGTCGTCGCGGTGACGGTGTTGCCGACGTTCGAGAGCGCCGAGACGCTCAGCTCGGCGCCGGTGTCGAGCACCAGCACCGC
>Ga0209023_10006523_pt1 | contig 12269 bp, 5 predicted proteins | sample LakOneMetagenome_FD_187468 | JGI IMG/M metagenome (GOLD analysis project Ga0209023, IMG submission 187468) | Freshwater and sediment microbial communities from Lake Erie, Canada (SPAdes) (version 2) | ecosystem: Environmental > Aquatic > Freshwater > Lentic | place: Lake Erie, Canada | collected... | reverse complement strand
TCCGCGCTCGCCGGCCCGGCAACCACGGTCGCGAATCGCAGCACCTCCCCGGCGTGCTTCTCGTAGAGTTCAGCGAGCTCGGCATCCATTGGTGACTAGACGACACCACCGACCGGTCAGCGCCAAAGTCGCGCACGGGCGATGACGCCAGCCCCAGCCGTCGGCGCCCCTCAACGCGACACGCCGGCTACTCGTCAGCGCGTCAGGAAGCCACTCGTGCGTCCGGCACCGAGCCCAGCGACCATGCCTTCAAAGACCAGCAGCTAGCACGGCGTCAGCGCAGTACTGAGTGCTCCGACGAAGAGCCCACGCCGAGCATCACAATGGATCTCCCGCACGGTAGGTCTCGTCGGCGGGTCCTTCCAACGGTCCGGCGCGGCAGTGCGTCGGGATCGCTCCCACATCCCTGAATCGAGCTTGCCCAAGCGACTCGGATGTCCCGATTAAGCCCTGCTCGTCACCGGCGGCGCGGACCCTGCTCAGCGTTCACCTGGCAAGCTCGTAGATCGCGACGCAGTCCCGTCTTGTCATGTCGCGCTGGAAGGTGAGAATGAGGCAGGGCGTCGGGCTTGAGAAGGCACTGCTGTGGTCGAGCCAGGCCGCCGCGCAACGAGCCGCTGCCGCGTTGTGTCGCGGAGATGTTCGGCGCGCCGCACCTGAAGCTGGTGCAGCGGTTGAGTACGCGGCGAAAGCCACCGTCGCTCGCATGCATGGACCGAGCGCCGTTCTGGTGACTGGTAAGCAGCCACTCTCGGCAGACGAGCAATGGGTCCTCGGCCTCGCCGAGTCCGGTCCGTCGGGGCTGGAGGTCGAACGCACTGACGCTGCACGCCGAAGGATTCTGGGTCTGACGTCTATCAAAGTGCGGTCGGCCGTGCGGCGTGCGACGGTTGACCTCAGCCCGGACCAGAAGGCAATGGTTCGGACCGCGTGTGAGGCCGTCTGCGACGAACGCAATGCTGTAGTGCACCTCGGCGACACCACTTGCACCGCCGGTGAGCTTGGCGACGCCGTGTTGGCAGCGCTCGACGGGCTTTGGCGCGTCTGCCACGTTGCCCCGCACGAGTGCTGGGGGAACTTCGCAGAAGTCGCCATCCCTGGCGTGCTTGGCCGGCTGAATACACCACAGCTCGACCGCGCGGCTCGGTGCGCACTCGCGCGGGAGCGCCGCGACGAGATCGGCGTCATGGCAGTTGCTCGAGCGCAGGACCTGCTCCGACCCGGTCGGCCGTGTGAGATCTGCGGCTGTAGCGCCTTCGTCGACGAAAGGTCTCGCGATATCCCACCGCCGCCGATCAATGCGCGCCAGGACGGGACCGTGAGGTGGTTCCATTGCGTTGTATGTGGGCTTGTCCTCTGGGGCGACGAGGCGCCGCCGGCGGCGCCCTGACCGTAGGGGTGGCCTACGCCTCTACTGCCTGAGATTGAGATCGCCTCTCCACGGCTGAGGGAGACAGCGCGGCGACACAAGCCAGGGTCGCACCTCGCGGGTGAATCTCGAGGGCTCGAAAGTGGCCGAGGCTGCCGCCACCGCCGCACCCGACGTGATCGCTTTCACTTGACCGACCTGCTCGAGCGGAAGCTGGGACCGCCAAGGTCCTAGATCTCTCTGAGGATCTGCGCCCGCTGGTCGGCGCGCTCGGCGGTGGTGATCACCCCGTCGGCTGCGAGCCGCTCAAGCATCTCAAGCCGTTGGCGAATGAGGCTCTCCGGGCTGAGATCCTCCACCGCGGGTTGCGCTTCACCATCATCGTCGGCTTCGAGTTGATCGTCGTCGGGCCACTCTGTGGCCACGATGTCGTGCTCGATGTCGTCGAAGGCTTGGTCCAACTCGGTGAGCTGGGCCTCGATCTCGTCTATGACGGCTTCGACGTCCATCACGAAGGTAGGAATCCGGTCGCTCTTCTTCGGCGCGGACTTCTGCCAGCACGTCCCGAGAGCGACAGCGGATCCGACAAGTCGGCGCTGGGCGACGTGGTCTCCATGCTGCAGCACGGCTCCGAACAAGCTGAGTATCGAGAGTGGAACAGCCGCAACCAGCTCTTCTCGATCCATGCCGATCGCCTCTGCGGTGAAGCCATCTCGTCTCATCGCCGCCACGAACCGACGGCCGGCATCCGGTACGACAGGATTCGCACACCAAGGGGCCACTGCGGCGGCGGCAGCATCGACATCGAGTGGTTTGAACTGGGTGAGGTGCTCGGCCAGCTCGCGATCCCATTTGCGTCGTAGCTCGCCAGCCAATTTCAACTGGCCTGCCGTGAAGAGCATCCACAGCCGGACCTCATGCTTCCAGCGGTAGTCCGCCGGCGCGCCGTCGTAGCTGACCGCTGCACCGATCCGCCCCAGATGCCACGACACCACTGCGTCGTACGAGCCGCCAAGATTCACGGGCCGAACAATACGAGGTGCAACTCGCTCGCGGCTCGCGGTGACCGTGGCCGCCGCAGGTCGGTGAATGGATGCCGACGTTTCAGACACGTCTTATGGCCAGGCGAGCTGTCTCGAGATTCAAGTCGCTGCGGCGCGTTGCGCCACGAGCTCCCTCGAGGACTTCAGGTCGGCGGTGCCGCCAAATGAGTCGCCGCCCAACGGGCTCGAGCCATCGCTGGCGGCTGCTGGCGGTGCGGCGAGCGGCGGGCACGAGGGGCTTGAAGCGGTGCCCCGCGAAGTTGGAGTTCGTCGGTCCGGCTGATATCTGCGACAGCGGTGAAATTGGCCGATCCCGGTTGTCCGCCCGCGCCGTTGGCCGCCCGATATTCGCGCCCAGGAGGGCCATCAGTGCGGACAGTCGAACGCCAGGCCGGCACCACGCGGTCACCGACGAAGTGCCGGAAGTGTGCGGAGGAACGACGTCGAAGTCGTCCTGCGCAATCCCCACGAAGCGGCGCACGGCCCTTCATCTGCACTTGACCTCGCTCGGTGACGAGTTGGCCGTCGAGTCGCCGTTGACTGACCCATGGGCAGATCCCCACTGACCGCCATCAGTCTCAGCCCCGGAGTTGACCGTCCTGGGACACCGGCTCACGATGAAGCCCGCCAGCTCCAGCACTTGAAGCTCGACCTCCGCGACCGTTCCGCTGAGTCGTAGCGGAAAGGTTCGAAGGCGGGTGCCGATGCTGCGGGTCGTGACCTCTCGCGGTGGCGCCTTTCCGTCGTGCTGGCAGTAGACGAGGATTCCTTCGCTGAGCCCGAGCGCAGTGCAGTAGGCGAGTAGTTGGTAGTAGTCGGCCTCTCGGGCGAAGCCGTCGCTGGTGAGCTTGTACTTGCTGTCGCCGACGTACACGGGACCGCCGCCCGGCCGTTCGAACACCAAGTCGGGGCGGATGCGAACCTGGTGATCGTCGTCCAAGTGGTCGGGCCATTGGCCGTTCACGATCAGCCGGTCGGCGAGAAGGCGGCGGAGTCGGTGCTCGACGAATCGTTCGAAGAGCTTGTTCATGTCGATCAGGAACACCCCGGCGCCGGACATTCCGGATGAGTCGACGAGGCTGGCGCCGTCGAGGACGAGCCGGGCGAGGTGTTCGGCGCCGCGGCAGTGCTCGTTGAGCCGGGTGAAGTTCACGGCACCTCGAAGGTCGCCGGGTTGGACCGGTTGCGCTTCCTCGAGCCGCCGATCGAGCGAGAGCAGCGCCTGCCGGGTGGTCGGCGTGACCCCGGGCAGACGGTTGAGCCGCCACAGTGCAGCGCGCAGGACCCGGTTCAGCTGGGTGTCGGCGCTGTACTCGTCGTATCGGCATTCGACCGGGAACGACAGGCCGGCGAATCGCTGTTGCGCGGCGAGGTCGACTCGCCCTCTGACCCCGGCGAGGCGTGCCTCCTCGGGTCGGTACTCCCGGCAGATTCCCCGCCCGAGAGCCCGCTCGAGATGGCGGGCGTAGAAGGTGGCGAAGGCCGGCATGAGGTCGTTCGTGCGGTCGTAGTCGAAGACCTCGTCACCGACGGACATCGACTGGCCGTCGGCTTCGAGCATCAGGAACAGGTTGGCGGAAGCGACCTTCGGCCGGATGAGGATGCGGATGAACGGCGTGACGATCGTGCCCACGTACGCCGTCGCCTTGACGACCCAGCCACCGCGGTGGTCGCTCGGTGAGATGTCGAGGCGGTTGCCGACCAACTCGCGAAGGGTCCGAGCATCGTCCTCGCTGAGCTGCACTTCCGCCGCGCCGTACTCGGCCAGCGCGACAGGCGGCTCAGCCGTCAGCGGGCGGTGGTTCATCAGCAAGTGGTGCGTCGGGCTCGATCGTCGGAGCGATGCCGAGGTACTTGCCGAATCGTTCGACGACGACCGGCCACCGCCACCGGCTGGTCTCCTGATGGTTCCCCCAGAGCTGCTCCTCGATCAGCGGGAACACGTTGTAGGTCCAGATGCGTTCGAGCGCCTGTTCCGACAGGTCGGCCTTCATGAAGTGGCTCGGGCCGATGAGCAGGTGCTCGCCGACCAGCTTCATCAGCTCGCGGTTCACTGCGTCGAGGAAGTCGGCCACGCCGGTGCGGCCCTTGCCGGACTCGCCCGCACCGAGCCACTTCCGGAGCAGGTCCTTCATCTCGCCCTCGTGAGGGAAGAACGGGATGAAATGGAACCTCCGGCGCATCGCGGCGTCGATGAGGGCGACCGATCGATCGGCGGTGTTCATCGTGCCGATGATCCGCAGGTTGGCAGGCAGGGTGAACGGTTCGCTCGGTCGGTACAGAGTGCGGACGGGGATGTCTCGGTACTCGAGCAGGAGAAGTAGTTCGCCGAACACCTTCGGCAGGTTGGCCCGGTTGATCTCGTCGACGATCAGCACGTAGGTGCGCTCTGGGTGCTTCGCGGCCTCTTCGGCGATCAGCATCAGCGGCCCGGCCTGGCGGACGTAGGTGACCTGACCAGCGTCAGTCAGCGCGGGACGGAGTCCCTCGATGAAGTCCTCGTACGACGTCGCCGGATGGACCTGCACGATCGACACGCACGACCGGTCGCCCTTGGCGATCGCCTCGGCGAGCCGGAGCGCCAGGTAGGTCTTGCCCGTGCCCGGCGGGCCGTAGAAGATCACCTGCCCCTTGTCGTCGAGGAGATCGACGATCTTGTCGAGGAAGTCGCGCTCGACGTGCAGCGCCTTGGCCGCCTCGGCGATGTAGTCGACCGAGACGGGGTCGACCGAGTCCGGGTCGTTCTCGTCGTCACCAGCGCCAGAAGCAGGTGTGTCGGGCTCTTCGCCCTGCGGCTCGACGGGGAGCTTTGCACTCACCTTCTCCCGCCACGCGCTGAACTCGGCCCATTCGGCCTCCGCCCAATCGGCGGGCCGTTGCTCGTAGCGGACGACAGCCCACGCCGCGCCCTGGGCATCGAGGCGATCGCGAAGCGGTGCCGGCCATGCCTGGCTCGTGTGAATCAACTCGTCGTAGAAGACGAGGGCGCGCTCGTACATGCGATGGACAGGGGTGCCCTTGGGCTCCACGCCCCAGTTCGTGATTCGCCATGCCCGACGGATGGCCCGAGCCTTGACCGGAGGCAGCGAGCTTGGGTCCTCGGCCATCAACAGGAACGTCCCGATGTTCAGCCGTTCGCCGACGTCGGGCAGCACCGGCGTCGGGACCTGATCGAGGAAGGCCGCCAACCGATCGGGCGGGGAACCCTCACCCCACAGTGCAGCGAGGGCCGCGCTGGCCGCTGCACGATCGTTCTGCATCCAGGTGATGAACGGATCGTGGCTCCGGAACAACGTCAGGTTCTGTCCGCCCTTGAAGATCTTCCGAAGCGCCTCGAACCAAGCTGCGTCGCCGGCCAGCACGAGCAGCCGAACGGCGCGGAGCGCGTCGGCGAGTTCGAGCTTGTCGTCGCGTTCGGCCCGGTCGAACGTGGGCATCGCGTGGAAGCGCTGCGCCCACTTGGCGAAGTTCGACCACTGCTTGTTCTTCCACCATCGGTGGATGAGCGGATCGGAGTACCAGTCGAAACGCTCCCCGTACTCCGGCGTGAGGGCTGCACGCGCCTCGAGCAGCAGCCGATCCAGATCGAGATCCGAACCCGACCGACCGAGGAAACGTTGGACGATGAACGCACGGTGATCGGTCGAGACGATCGGCTCGAACACGTCGGGGTGGGCGAGGTAGATGAGCGCGTAGCGAGGTGTGTCGCCGTAAGTGGTTACGACCGAGTCGGCGAAGGAGCGCAGCTCCCACGGATCCTCGACGCACCGCTGCTGCGCCGACCGCGGAAGCTGCTTCCAGGCCCGGCAGAACTCGATGAGCCAAACCATCTGTGTGTCGCGTCTCGTCATTGCCCACTGGCCGGGGTGGACGAAGCCGGGTGACATCGCGCGTGCGACGTCGTCGGGGATGGCGATCGGCGCCGGCAACCACGAGAGGATCGCGCCGATCGTGCTGCGCTTCGTCTCGGCGGAGATCGCACCGACCCAGATGATGAGGAAGTACACCGCGTGGAGCTCGGCCATCAGCTGGACCGCGCCCGGCGACACCTCCGCCATCTGGCCGCGCATCTTGGCCAGATAGGTCTTGCCCTTCGTGTCGTCGGGCGCATCGATGAAGTGGGTGACCAACTCGGCGAGGTGTTCGTCGGTCCAGATCGGAACCCCAGGGGTAAACAACGAATCGCCCGACCCAAGCACGTGCTCCAACCACCGGCGATGCAGGGCGTAGATCTCGTCGACTCCGGGCGTGGTGAGTCTGGCCATCGAAGGTCCTTTGGGGTCAGCTGTTCTTGCGACGACCGCGAGCGGCCCTGGGCGACGGACGCCAGGCAGCCAGGTCGTCGGGCGTGAGGTGGAGGGCCCGGGTCTCGGCCTCGACGAGGGCGGCGATCTGGCTGCCCGGGCGGTCGAACATCGGATCCGGGTTGGGCTCGTCGAACCACTGCTTCAACCACGGGACGAGCTCGGCCAGACCGGCGAGCAGCGGCGTGAGGAACGCCGCGTCACGCCCGGCGCTCTTGGACTGCAGGTAGTACGTCGCCAGGGCACGCGCCCGAGCCAGATGATCCCAACCGGCCCAACCGACGACGAGCGACGCGTCGGTCTCCCGTTCGGCACCCGGGTACGAGACGAACCGCTCCTTGGGCACGTCGAGCCGGCCACGGTGCTCCCACCCGGCCGCCTGGAAATCGGGTTTCTGATACTTCGGCGGCACCGGGATCACCCCGACATCCTCACCCGCATCCTCCCGACGCTGCAGCTCCCACGTCGCCAACCACTGCTCGTACTTGCGGTACCCGGTCTCGGTGTATCGGTGCGCAGCGAGGTACGCAACGGCCTCCGAACGAACCAACTCGGCCACCACCGCGGCGAGATCGGCATCGTCACGCCCGGCGTACAGGCGGGCCACGGCGACGAAGTCCTCATCGGTGCGGGCCTCGGCCGTCAGCCGGGCACACGACGTGAGCGCCGCCGGTTCGGGCCAGTAGCGAGGCGTCTCCAACCGATCGAGCAGCCAGCCCCGCAGCGCGGTCTGGACCCGCTCCTCCCACGGCTTGGTCGCCCACCGCCGCTTGTGCTCGGGCTTCTCGATCAACCCGATGTTCAGATCGGACTCGATCAACTCGATGCGCCGCTCCACCAACGACCGGTACTCCGCCGGCCAGTGCGCCGGCAGCTCGGTGATCGGCGTGGAGCGATGCCGGGTGAACCACGACGTCTCCTCCTCACCCGCCGCCACCTTGCGCGCCAGCACGATCTCGAACGCCCGCTCCCCCAACTGCAACTGCGGCTCGCCGCCCGGCAGCACGAGCGGCTCGTCCGTGAGCCCGTACCGGGCATACACGTCCCAGTCGAGCTCCTCCTGCGCAGCAATCATCTCTGCCCGCAACCGCTCCGACTCGGAGCGGGCGACGGCGAGCCGATCGGCCGTGGGCACGGCCGACGCAGCGATCGCCCCCGGGTGAACTGCTGCAAGCTCCTGTGCGAACCGATCCAACCGCTCCGCAATCGTCGCATCGAGAATCTTCGGAAGAGGGAACTGCTTGAGTGCCGTCGGGTTGAAGTTGAAGTAGTTGTCCCAGGTGTCGGCACTCGACACGCGGGCTCCGGCAGTGTCAACCGAAGCTCCCTTGTCGAATCCGACCTGCTTCATCCAGAAGCAAGCAACTGCGGAATTCAGCACCCCAGCGAGGGTCAGGTGGTCCGGCAGGCTGGACTCAGCTGGCAGCTTGATGGCGGGCGCTGTCTGCTTGAACACACGTCCACCACGATCGACGACGAAGTGGTTGTGGGTCGCAACAAACGCAAACGTAATCGAGAGCGGAGTGCCGTACGCCGACGGCGTGTGCTGCATGTAGTCGAACCAACGAAGGCCAGAGTCACTCATCGTGCCCTCGAATGTCGCTCTGCTGTTCAAGATCGCTCTTAGCCGCCAAAGGTCGCGGAGGAACAACGATTCGGCGGAGCCAGTGAAGTACGGATACCAGATGAGCTGCGCTGGCTTGCATGACCAGTCGCGAATGTCTTCACCAATGGCCAACTCACGGAACTCAGCGGCGAGCGCCCCAGAATGGCTAGCCCTAACGCGGCTGCAGACGAAAGCCTCGTCCGTGCCTGCTCGGATACTGCGGCCGATGGGCAAGGAGACTTCGTTCTTGAGTCGCTTCGGATGCAGGTCCAACGAAGCCTTCAGATCGGCGGCACCTCCACCACCGATACTCCACGGATGGCGGTTGAGCGTCGCTCGCGCCAAGTCGACAACGCTTACGAAGTCGCTCTGCTTCCCCGGCGCGTCGATCAAGTCGACGATGCTGCTCCATACGTGGCCTAGCTCGGGATTGCTGGGTCGACCGGGCTCACCTCTGATGCCCATGACTGTTCGCACGGTCGTCGACGTAGGGCGACGACCCCTGCCCATTAGAATTGCAGTTGGCGTTCCGTGGCCAGGGATGTAGGCGCCTCGGGTGTCGATCACGTGAGTCACATCGTGACTCGGCACCCACTTCTCGATGAGCTTCTTCCCGTACTCAGCTCGCATGAAGGCATTAGTTGTGATCATCCCGACGTATCCCGCACGTTCCGGGTTGCCGGAGTAGGCGAGGCGCCAGAACTGTTCGGTGAACGGCACGCCGAGCGAGTACTGACGATGGCACGTCGGGAAACGCCTGCGGTACAAGGCGTTCAGGGCAGGGTCCTTCACCACGATGTACGGCGGGTTGCCGACGACCGCGCTCCACGAACGGCCGAGCAACGCTTTCACCTGCTCGACATCCTCGTACGCGTACGCGTGGCGCGAAGGGTCGAGTGCGTCGAGGTCGCCGGTCAGCGTGTCGCTGTGTAACAACGAATCGCCGACGAAGACGTTCACCGGGAACCTCGGCGCACCCTCCAACGTCGTGTAGCCCGCAGCTCTCAAGGCGGCGACGAGCAAGCGGAAGCGGGCGATGTTGGCGGCGAAGGGGTTGAGGTCGATCCCGCCGATCGCTTCCAGCGCCCGTTGCACGTGGGTGCGTACGTTGGTGCCGGGTTCCTGTTCTTGCCAGCGGGCGAGCAGCCGGTCGAAGGCGCCGAGGAGGAAGTGACCCGACCCGCAGGTCGGGTCGATCAGGGTGGTGTCCTTCAACCCGAACGTCTTGATCGCGGGGGTCAGCGTTCGGTCGAGGATGAACTCCTCGACGAACACCGGGGTTTGCAGCAGGGCGAACGTCTTCTTGGCGTGTTCGGAGAGGTCTTGGTAGAGGTCGCCGAGGAAGCGGGTGCTCCACGTCGGGTCGGTGAAGTCGTGACGGACCTCGCCGGTGGCGGGGTCGAGGTCTTGCAGCTTCTGCAACAGCTTGCGGGCGCCGTCGGCCGACGGTGTGAGCGGCATCCACACCGGGTTGTGTTCGCCGAACACGTCGCCGGTGGCGGGGAGATCGGCGAAACGGCGGAAGATGTGGCGCAACCAGTGGCGGTCGTCGTCGGCCGGGTTGGCCTGCACGTAGGCGGCGCGTTGTTCAAGGGCGAGCGCACGGCGGTTGCCGGGGCCGGCGATGAGCGGTTCGGTCACGAGTCCGTTGTCCTCGCAGAACCGCACGATCACTCCACCGAGCACCCAGGCGACGGCGATCTGGGCGAACAGGCCCTCGGCCCAAGCCGGTTTGGCGAGCGCGGTGCGGCCGATCGTGGTGGCCTGTTCGTATTCGGCGTCGACCAGCGCTTTGCCGGCCGGGTCGGTGTCGGCGTGGGTGCGGAGGTCGTCGATCAGCTCTTTCACCAACGCCTTGGTGTCGGCAAGGAGGGCAGCGGGATCGATCATGCGGAGGCTCCGGGTGGGGCGGCGAGGGTGCGGTGAAGGTTCGCGAGCCATGGCCGGTCGAGCACGAGGTGTTCGGCCGAGGTGGTGATCGAGACGGCCTTGCCGTCGATGGTCGGGGCGGCCGAGGCGCTGTCGACCGGGACGAGCACCCACAGGGTTTCGAGGGTCTGGCCGGCGACGGGGATGCGGGTGGTGGCTTCCCGGAGGCGGGCGAGGATGTCGAGGCGGTCGTAGCGGGCGAACAGCCCGGGGTAGACGAGCAGCACGTGGCGGTGGCCGCCGGTCAGCAGGTCGTGTTCCATTGGCACGAGCGCTTCGCGTACGACGTTGGTGAGGCGGTGCCAGCGGTCGCTGCCCGGCCCGGCGGCGTCGGTGGCCAGGATCGCTTCGTTCCACTTGATCTTCTTGGCCTCGGCGTGGGCCTTGATGGCATCGAGGATCAGGTGGTCGGCCGAGATCACCTCGGGCCCGAAGTCGCGCAAGGCAGCGATCGCCTGTTCGTGTTTCGAGGTCTCGACGGTGAGCACGAGGTAGCCGCCACCCGTGGCGTGACGGGTGAGGCGTTCCTGGATCGCTTCGGCGCGCGAGCGGGCTTCGTCGGGCGCGTCGACGGTCGAACCGGTCGGGATGCGATGCGCGGTGGAACCGAACGCGGTGCTCGACGCGGGTGGGCTGACCCGGCGCAGCCGGTAGCCGGCAAGCTCGTTGGACGGCCCGCCGCCGGCGAACCAGTCGAGCGACGCGACTTCGCCGAGCAACGTGTCGAGTGCGGGACGGGCGGGCAGCTCGATCGCGTCGGGGAACCGGGTGCTGACCCGGGAGCGGACTTCGTTCTCAGTCAAGGTGCCGGTGGCGAGGAGGGCGGCGCGAGCGAGGCGGACCGCCCGATCGGCCGGCATTCCCTTCGGGTACAGCTCGAGCCGGCTGGACACCGCGGCGTTGTGGCTCGCCGCCGCGGCGAGGCGCACGAGGCGATGGTCGGACAGCGGCGCGAGCCCGGGCGGCGGGGCCACCTCGCGCAGCTGGGCGACGGCAGCGGCCGAGCCGGGGAGCGGGTCGAGTTGGGCCAGGCGATCGGCGGCGGCGCCGAGGCTGGCGGCGTAGTCGGCCAGCTCCTCACCCGACAGGTCGTCGTTGGTCAGTGCGACGACGGCGGTGCCGCCACCGGCTAGGCGACGCCACATGAACCGGTGCTGACGGTGGAACTCGGTCTCGAACGCGGCACGCACGACCGCTCGTGCTCGTTGCAAACGCAACGACCCGGTCGCGGTGGAGCCCCGCTGGGCGAGCAGGGCCAGGGCGAGCTCGTCGGCGGGCAGCACGCCGCCGTGGCGTTCGAGGATGTCGATCAGGTCGACGCGCACCTGCGTGATCGCCGGTTGCTTCGCCCACCGCTTGCGGGCCCGCTCGAGCAGATCGTCGAACTCACTGCGCCCCACCCCGAAGCGCTGCTTGAGCTCGTTCAGGCTCGGCCACGTGACCTCGGCGCGGTGATCGACCTCGACCGGTTCACCGTCGAGCTCCAGGTCGAGCATCACCTCCAGCTGGTGCTGGTCGAGCCCGAGGAGCATGCCCAATGGACGGGTGTCGGCCTTGGCCTGGGCGGTGGTCGGGCGTGGGATGAGGTCCTTGACGAGCCGGTCGATGCTGATCGTCCCGTCGCCCGCAGAGGGCTGGGCGTCGAGGTGCTCGCGCAGCCGGCTGATCGCGTCGTTGATCTGCCGCTTGATGTGCTGGCCGACCCCGCTCGCGTTGTTGATCCGCACCGTCGGGTACTCGAGCAACTGGCGGACGGTGCCGATGCCGAGCCGCTCCAGGGTGCTGATCGCGGTGCCGGGCAGGCCGAGCTCGGCGACGTTCGTGTCGAACGTCGCGGCCCGGGCGAGCTGGTCGAGCGCATCGTCGTCTGCCGGGGTGGTCGGGTCGTCGGTGACCGTCGCCGTGCGGGCTGCGGCGACGAACGCCAGCTGCCACTGCTTGTGCATGTCGTAGGCGTTGTCGAAGCGCCGCTCCGGGTCACGCTGCAGCGCGGTGGCGAAGAAGGCGACCAGCGGCTC
>Ga0209023_10006522_pt1 | contig 12270 bp, 11 predicted proteins | sample LakOneMetagenome_FD_187468 | JGI IMG/M metagenome (GOLD analysis project Ga0209023, IMG submission 187468) | Freshwater and sediment microbial communities from Lake Erie, Canada (SPAdes) (version 2) | ecosystem: Environmental > Aquatic > Freshwater > Lentic | place: Lake Erie, Canada... | reverse complement strand
TACCTATTGAAACCAAACAATAATCGCCTTTCATTTCTACAATTTGTCCGTTACTTTCCGCGGTTACTATTACTTCATTTCCAATGTTCTCAACTTTTGTAACTTTATGATTGAAATAGAAATTAGTTAAGTTATTGAATCTTAGTTCAAGAAAGAAAAATATGAAGTTATTGTTAGGTGTATCGGATTTAACATAATATACATTATGCGAAATCAATGCTATTAAGTTTTTGACTATAGTAATCATTCAGAAGTTAAAAATGAATCTTATCTAAATTTAATTCTACAATATTCAACCAAGCCTTGGTTGCTGGGCTCATTGCCACACTTGTATTCCATGCCATACTGAGCACCCAATGCAAACTTGGCTCAAGTAATATTGCAGATGAAAATTTATCTGGATCAAGCTGATCACAATAAATTTTAGGTAAAATGGCAATCCCCATATTCAACTCTACCATTTTCACAATAAAGTCCCACTGACTACTTTTACACACAACCTTTGGTTCAAAACCGACAGCATTTGTAGCCTGCGTAATAAGCTTATTTAAAACAAATGAATCTGCATAAAGTAAAAAACTTTCCTCTTTTAATTCAGCTAAATTTACAGTTTCTCGTTGATTCCAATGTGATTCTTTTTTGGATAATAGACACATGGGTGAATTTACTATAGGTATTGCTGCAAAATTTGGTCTTAAATTCTCAAGTAAAACACCAACATCCACCGTTTTATTTGCAATAGCTTCTTCAACACCATTACCGCCAACTTCTAAAAATTTAAGCTGTATTTCCGGATAATGCTTATGAAATAAAGCAATTAATGGTGTAAGCAATAATGAACCCAATGGTGGTAAACCTATGGTTAAACTACCTTTTTTTAAATTCTGAACTTGATTTAATGTTTCAAATATTTTGTTTTGTTCATTTAACATATTCATGGCATGTTGATAAATCAACTCACCTTCATAGGTCAATGCGACTTCCCTTTTTCTTCCAGCTTCGCCTTTCTTAAATAATGCTGTACCTAAATTTTCTTCTAAATGTTTGATTGATTTACTTATTGTAGGCTGAGTCATGCATAAATGATCAGCAGCTAGACTAAAGCTTTGATGATTAACAATCTCTGCAAAAATTCTAAGATCTTTCAATTCCATACATTATTCCAAAATGGCATAATTGCTATTTTATTATTCATAATAATCATAGTGTATTGCAACTAAAATAGTGAATCTTATTGAAATAAACAACATTTCTCATGTTCACACATGCCAACCAACACCTTCAATTGAATAGAATTTCTAGAACATTATTACAAATTGGCATTCTGATTTTATTCTGGTGGATCGGTTCTATCATCCAAAGACAATTTAATTTACCAATTTCAGCTGCTGTCATTGGTTTATTCATTGTTTTAATTGGGCTTATGACTGGAATATTCAAATTAACTTGGATCAAAACAGGTTCGGATTTTATCCTAGGTGAATTGGTTTTATTTTTTATTCCTTGTTTTATCGGATTAATGAAATATAAAACATTATTTATGACTGAAGGATGGCAACTGATTTTAGCCGTGGTTATAGGCACGATTTGTGTCATGGTTGTGACTGCATATAGTGTGCATTTGGGCTTTAAACTTGAAAATAAATTCAAAAAACAACGTGAGCAAAATCCCACTAGGCAGACTCAACATGCAATTCATGGAGAAAAATAATGTCTATTATTTCAATCCTTTGTTTCGTTGGAACCTTATTGGCTTATTTCTTAGTAAAAAAGCTTTATCGTAAATTTCCTTATTTAGTTCTGTCACCAGCTATATTCGTGCCTATTATTTTAATCATTACTTTACTATTAACACATGTATCTTACGATACTTATATGCTTGATAACCAATGGATTGTTTGGATGTTAGGGCCTGCAACAGTTGCATTCGCAATTCCAATTTATGAATATCGTCAAATTATCAAAGAACATATTCTTTCTATTTCCATGGGTGTGATCATTGGTATGTTCGCAGGCATGGTAAGTGCTTTTTATTTAGCGAAATTGTTTCATTTCGATCAATCAACCACTTATAGCTTGATGGCACGTTCAATTTCCACACCATTTGCGATGGAATTAAGTTCGCACATTGGTGGTTCAGTTGAATTGGTTATTCTCTTTACCATGATTACGGGTATCGTTGGCATGTTTATTGGGGATGTTATTTTAGCAGGATTAAAACTTCGCTCACATTTTGCACAAGGCGCTTCACTGGGGAACGCTGCACATGGTTTTGGCACAACTAAGGCTTATATGCGTCATAAAGAAGAAGGTGTCATTGCTAGTTTAACTATGGTTTTAGCAGGCATATTTATGGTGTTGGTTGGGCCTTTTCTTGTGCATATTATTGTTCGTGTTCTTGGATAATTTCTTACTTAACTTTTTGAATAACTTCTTAGATAACTTATTCAATAATCATCCTTAGTGAGATGAATGAACAGTTTTAGGTAAAAAATTAACCATAAATAAGCCTAATAATGCTGATAGCCCTGCAAAAATAAATATCGTTGTACCTGATAAAAGTTCCCAATATTGACCAGCCAAGATACTACCTGAAGCAACACCTAAGCCCCACATGGTGCTGTACAAAGCTTGCCCTCTACCCTGTTCTTTGGCTGTAAAATTTTGCAAAATAATCCGCATCGCAATAATGTGAAATAGTCCAAAACTAAATGCATGTAAAGTTTGCGAAAGGAATTGCATAAAGAAATGTTCAGGAAAAGATCCGACCAATAAGAATCGAATACATGTCATGATCAAACACATTGTGACTAGATTTCTCCATGAGAAACGAGTCAGGAAGAAATTTGCATAATTAAACATAATAATTTCTGCAATTACACCCACTGACCATAAAAAGCCAATTTCAGTGGTATTAAAACCCGCTGTTTTTAAATAATTACTATAAAAACTATAGAACGGAGCTTGTGCAAAAAGCATAATAAATTCAATACAAAAGAATGCAGTAACAACAGGTCTTTTTAATATGGGCAATAATGGTTCGAGGATTTTTTGAGAGTTTGGCGCTGTATGTGGTTCTTTGATTGAGAATGACCAAATAAATGCTGTAAATGCGATACAAAGCAGCATCATTGGTAAATAATGAATGTCAATAACGTCTAAAATCGCACCGATACTAAATACGCCAACGATAAAACCAATGGAACCCCATTTTCTAATTTTTCCATAATATTCAGTATGTTTATCACCTAGCCAGAATAAAGTAACACCTTCAAATTGTGCAAGTATGGCATTTTGGAAAAAGCTAAAAATAAACATTAACAATGCTATAGATTGCATATTATTGGGAATGATAAAGATCAAAAACCAAATGGTGGCTTCCATCCATGTTGCAATACGCACCAACAACATGCGTTTTCCCGTTTTATCTGCAATAAAACCCCATATAAATGGTGCAAAAATACGAGTTAAAATCGCAATTGATGAAAGTAGACCGATTTCTTTGTAGTTAAACCCTTGATCTTGAAGATATAAGCTCCAATAAGGCAGAAAAGTCCCAACGATTGAATAGTACCAAAAGTAAAATCCACTCAGTTTGTATTGGATTGGGAAAGAACGCATAGATTCAAATTGGTTTGTATTTTCAGTATGTTAGCATAAATTTCAGCTAATTGATTGATGTGATTTACTTATCAAATATCAATCAATTCTTTAACGATTAATTAGTTTAACTATTCTTTTAAGATCAAACAGCATTATAGTTATAAAATAAAAAAATAAGATGAATAGTAATAGTAGTAGAAAAAGGCTAATTAAAATGATTATGGAGATATGCTCAGGAAGCAATATTGCATTCTGTAACCAAAGAACATTTTTCTTAAAAGTTAAAATGAAAATAAATAGGAAAAATACCATAAAAGATGATAGGAAAAACATTGTTATTTTTTCTTTAATATAAGTTTTATTATTCAAAGAAATACCAACAATTTGATTATTTTTATTTCTTATAATATCTAAACAATTATCCCAAAGAACTAAATTTTTAGAAATGATTTCAAAGTTCGTAATATTTTTATTTTCTAGCAAATAATGCATTAACTCATATGATATTAACTGACTTCCAGCCAGTTCTTGAGCAGCTGAATTACGAAGTGCTCTCTTTTCAAATTCATTTATATTTAAATCAGTAATGATTTTGAGATTATCAAAGTATTTAGCTCTACGATTATATCTATCTTCAGCAGACTTAAATTTATTTTTCCTTTCTAAAAATAGTAAAATTATTTTATGAATAAATTCCCACATAAATCCAATTTCCTCGATTTTCCTTTAATTTACTACAATAATTTTTTATTATGAGAGTCATATATTTAAATAATAATATAGAAATCACATTGTAAATTCTTACCAGTATTTCATATATCTAACTGAATAATCTATACAAAATATATAAAAACTGATAAGACTTGCTTATTAAGCCTGAATAAAAGCCGTAATAAGTTCATTCACTTCCGCTGGCTTTTCAGCATGCAACCAATGCCCTGCATTCTCCACAACTTGAATTTGATGATTACTAAACTGTTTATCAATTGCTTCAAAATGCTCAGGTTTTGAAAGATAAGGAGAATTCCCACCTCTAATAAATAATGTAGGAACTGCATTTACACTTTGGTCAGTCCATCCTAGTATTGTTGGATAATCTTTAAATAATACTTGAACATTGAACAACCATTTACCTTTACTCCATGATTTTAATAAGAATTGAATCACCATTTCTTCTTTTAAATATTGACGCATAATCTCTGTCGCATCTTTACGAGATTCAACCTGCGCTTCTTCTACAGCAAATAAAGCTTTAAAGATTTGATCATGGTGATTTTCTTTATACGCAAAAGGTGTCATATCCAAAACAATCAATTTTTGTAGTCGTGTAGGCGCTAGATCAGCAAGCTTCATGGCAATTTTGCCACCCATAGAATGTCCAATCACAATAAACTGTTGAATATTTAAATGATCAATCGTTTCCAAAACATCTGTCGCCATCGACTCATAATTCATATCGTCAGCATGAGCTGAATGTCCATGATTTCTGACATCGACTTGTAAAATATTGAATTTTTCTTGGAAAGCACGGGCAATCATTCCTAAATTACTTAAACTGCCAAATAAACCATGAATCAGTACCAATGTCGGTGAATTATTGTCAGAAGTCGTTGCTTGGTCATATTGATAATTAAGTAACATTTAAAACCGTCCAAAAAGCGTATCCAATAAGAATATGATGGCAAGAAATATGCTGATGAACAACACTTTTTGATTAAGTTATTATTTTATATGTATAAATGAAAAGAGGCACATGCATTTACACATGTACCTTTTGAGGTGAGCACAGATTGAAAACATAGATAAAAGCGAATTACTTCACTTGACCGACTGTTAATTCTTGATTTAGTAAAGCTAGAATCTCTCCATCCATTTGTTTTACTGGTATATTTTTTCCTGAAAATTTCTTTGCTTGATTCATAAACTGAATATAATGTGCTTGTTTATCATCCTCTTTTTGTCTCGTAAAACGCAGACCTAAAATTGAATTTTCTTGAAATGCTTTATTCCAAACGCCACGTACTTCAGCCCAATAAGCTTTATTTTTTTCCCAATATTCATAAGCTGGTTTGAAATCTACATCTTTTACACGTTCATAGCTATTTAAGCCTAGCTCTCTGGCTAAAGGTTTTTGAGTTTGTGAATCATATTTAATATTGTTTTGTTCATGTACCCAACCATTGGCTGTTATGGCTTGACGGTTAATGCCTGAAATTATGTCATAGTCATCACGAGTTGTGAGTTCACGACGTGGTAATGGACGATAAGTTTCCACAGATGTCCATGCTTCTATTCCATGGTCATTGGTCCAATGACCTAAAGCTGCATAACGTGGAGAATCATCCACTTGCCACACTGTTTGTAGCCATTTTCCTTGACTTTGCTCAGCTGTGAGTTGTTGATACTTCCATTGGTATTGACCGACATAACTCCACATAGAAGAAGGTTGATATTCCCAGTCTTGACGCCAATGCTTCACCACATGTGAACCTGATACTAATAAATGTTGGAGTGAAATTTTATTGGGTGTATTTTCCAAAACGATAACAGTTTCATAGCCTTTAGAAAGTTCGACTGGCTGCGCGTTATATCCGCTTTTTGCGGAATATATTTCTTCAAAACGAAAATTAACCTGATATTCACCGGCCATTTTTAAAATCGCTTGTCGGGCCTGCTCTTGCGTTAAATTCTGTATTGAAGATTGTTGCTGCATAACAGGATTCAAAGTCATTTGATCTGCAACACTCACAGTCGTGCTCCCCAGTGCAATCATTGAGACTAAAATAGCTGTAAAACGAAAATTCATAACGAAATCCATATTGTCTAAAACATTGATTTACTTGACGCCTATAGCAAGTGTGTAAACGCAATGTTTCTTTTTGAAATAAAAATCACAACTATTGTAAATTATAATAATAATGATTACTATTAATAAATGATAATTATTTTCATTTGAACGTTGTGAATATTTTCTCCTTATACCCTACGCAATTTAAATTTAAACTACTTGTAGCATCGTTAGTTTCCAGCAGTTGTTTGAGCATAAATTATGCTTATGCAACACCAACTGATTTACACGAGCTCAATACTATTGTTGTGACAGCAACACGCTCAGAAAAAACTGTCATAGATAGTCCTATCCGTACAGAAATCGTCGATGCACAAGAGATAAAACGTACCAATGCCATAACATTAAAAGATGCCCTCGCTAATATCCCTGGCGTTCTTTTAAGAGAAATTCATGGGAAATCTGGCTATGAAATATCGTTACAAGGATTAAGTAGTGATCAGGTTTTGGTCCTTATTGATGGTTTACCATTGGCTGCAAGCACTAACTCAACCGTTGATTTAGAACAATATTTAGTTGCAGGTATTGACCATATTGAAGTCGTGAAAGGTGCAGCATCAGCACAATATGGTTCTTCAGCAATGGGCGGTGTGATCAATATTATTACTCAACAGGTTCAGGATGGTGTTTCAGTTTCTGGGCAGGTTGATGCAGGTACTTATGGCAAACAAAATGCGAATGGAAAAACCGCCTCTATCAATAATCATCATGAAAAAGTACAACTTGAGGCAAAACATGAAGCTTTCCAAGGGCGTTTACTATTAGATCAATTTAAAAGTGATGGATTTGCAATTCATCCAAATCAATATCCGCTACAAGGCGATCAACAACAACGCCAGCAATATGCCATCTATACTGCATGGCAACCGACAGATTCTTTTTCTGTGTGGGCAGATTGGAATGAATATAATGAAACAGATCATCAAAAAAGCTTAATTTTTGTTTCCCCTTTCAATTTAAAACAATACAAAGTTGAAGATATTCAACGGCAACGTTTTAGTGCAGGATCCAAATTTAAACTGTTTGAGCAGATTCAGTTTGATCTTAAAGGTGTCCATGAAACTTATGACACAACCTCTAAGCAAACTACAGATGGCTTTATCTCTGCACTTCGCAACTCTAATCAAGTGAATAACCATTTTAGTTCACAGCTTTCATTGCCACAGTGGTATCAACAAAATTGGCAACTGGGTTACGATTGGCATGAAGAAAAATTACAGCAAAGTAATAATGGCAAATTTGAAATGCAAGGTGGCCAGGTATCTCGTGACCGCCATGAATTTTATGTGCAAAACGATGTTCAACTCTCAGATACATTAGATGCAGTTTTAGGTTGGCGTTTTCAAAATGATGAAGATTTTGGAGGGCATCATGCATTTAAATTAAGTTCTAAATATCGGTTTTATGAAAATAAAAATCTACTTGCAGATTTGAGACTAAGTTATGGCCAAGGGTATCGAGTTCCAAATTTAAAAGAACGTTTTTATTCATTTGACCATAGCCATTTGGGTTATATCGTTATTGGAAATCCAAATTTAAAACCTGAATCATCAGAGAGTTACCAGCTTGGGCTAAGTCTTGTTAAAAATAATGATTGGAATGCGGATATTAATTTCTTTTGGAACGATCTCGAAAATCTAATCCAAACAGACTATGACAATGCCGTTGTTCTCAATGGAATCACACAATATACCTATAACAATGTCGCTCAAGCTGAAACCAAAGGCTTTGAAACTTCGGGGCAATGGAAAGTAAGTCCATCATTGACGTTGAATGGTGCATATACCTATACAGAAGCAAAAGATAAAACCACCAATTTGCAGATCACTCGACGACCAAAACACATCGCACGTTTAGGCACAGACTACGCCTTGAATGATCAAATTGATTTAACACTTAGAGCCCGTTTCCAGAGTAGTGAGTATGGCGACAGTGCAAATCAACATTCTTCTCCACATTGGCTGACATTGGACAGTCAAGTTGATTATCAAATATCTCCTTATATCAGTGCTTTTGTAGGTATTGACAATATTTTCAATGAACAGCGTGATTTTGCTGCTTCATTTGATTATCGCCCTATTGCAGGACGCTATCTCTACACAGGACTTCGTTTTAACTGGAATAAAAACCTGAAATAATCTTTAAAAGGACACACTATGTTTAATTTAAATCCACATTTTACAAAATTATTTGCATTGTCATCACTTAGCATTTTATTGACTGCCTGTGGTGGTGGTGGCGGTGACGGGGGAAATAGCAGTGGAGACAACACTACAGCACCGATAACCAATCCTGATCTTTTCACAATCAAAGGCAAAACTTGGACCATTCAACCTACGTCAAATACTTCATATTGTTATGATATTGATGCTCAAACAGAGATTGCATGTACAGCAACAGATTGGGATTTAAAGTTTGCAATGGGAACTAGAACACCGCTGCTTTTTACCAATAGTGGTGTAAGTGGTTCTGGTAATGGCGGAGCTTTATATTCTCCATTTGATGGAAAATGGGACGTTTTATCAAAAGAATTAGATGCAACACAAAAAGGTGCCCTTCCATCTTCTGCATGGTTGGTAGATGGTTATAGTAATGCCTTTATGGATACCAGTAATGGCAGATTTAATAGCTTTTTCGAATATGATTTATTTGGTGACCATCGTATGGCACCAAACTTTAAAACGTATTTACTTACAACAGATAACAGTTCAAAAAATGTCATTGGTACAGTAACAAAACCTGTATTTGGCGTTCAGATTTACAACTATTACCAAGGTACTACTTCAGGTTTTATTTCTATTCGTTACATTAATACTTCAACGCCAGATGATGTAAAAACGTTGACTCTTGATGCTTCTCAAGGGTGGAATTATGTGGATTTGAATACAGGTAGCAGTAGTAAAACAGCAACTGGAAACTGGCAAATTGCCTTTAATCGTTATAATGTACAAATCAACAATAACATTGGTGCTGCAGTCGCCTCACAACCGAACGGTTTTTACACGGCTGAAGGTCAAGTGATTACTGAGAAATTTAAAGATAGCAATGCTTTTGCATCAACTGAGGCTGATTTAAAAGCTGTCGTTTCTGCAACGATTACAAAATGGGGCGCAAATACAATTACCTCTGTATTAAATCCAAACTTTCAAGGTACTTATCCAAACAAATTAAGTTATGGTTGGTATAACTATTATCCAACGCTAACTGCTGCACAGGCAGATGGATTGCAGGCTGCCCATGTATTAGCAGCAAACCCAAATGCTGCAACCATATTGCGTAGTAATAAAAGCAACAGCTATGCACGATTGCACTTAAAAAACATTTCATATGCAGACCCAACCAATAATGCAAGTGCAACAACATGGACGTTTGAATTTGATATTCAACCCGCAAAATAAATACATTTATGTCAATTAAGCGGAGTTATGACTCCGCTTTTTGGTATCTGAAAATAAAATAAGCATGTTTAGGACGTTTATAAGCTAAAGTCGAATAAATTATTCAAAATAATCGTGAATTTGCTGTTGAGTCATCCTTCAAATTACATATATGATCAGTCTTGAATATCTTCGTTTGATTTAGGACTTTCAACCATGTTTCAACATGTAGATCCTTATGCAGGTGATCCAATCCTTTCCCTCATGGAAGCATTTGGTAAGGATGAACGGACACATAAAGTAAATTTAAGTATTGGTCTTTATTACAATGAGGACACCATTGTCCCTCAACTTAAAGCGGTTAAAACTGCTTTAAAAAATATTGAACCAAGCAATGACAAGGTAAAGCTTTATTTACCTATGGATGGTTTAAAGTCTTATAACGAAGCAACCCAAAAGCTTGTTTTAGGTACAGACAGTCAAACGCGTAAAGATGGCCGTGCTGTAACGATTCAAACCTTAGGTGGTTCTGGTGCATTAAAAGTAGGTGCAGACTTCCTTAAAAAATACTTTCCTGAGTCAGACGTTTGGGTAAGCCAACCGACTTGGGAAAACCATATTGCGATTTTTAATGGCGCTGGAATTAATTCACATTTCTATCGTTATTTCGATGCAACAACAAATGGTGTTGATATCGAAGGCATGCTGGAAGATCTAAAACAGATTCCTGCAAAAGGTATTGTGCTTTTACATCCATGCTGTCATAACCCGACTGGTGCAGATTTAACCCCTGCTGAATGGGATCGTGTGATTGAAGTATTGAAAGCTGGTGACTTGATTCCATTCTTAGACATTGCTTATCAAGGCTTTGGTCAAGGTTTGGAAGAAGATGCTTATGCAATTCGTGCCTTAGACAAGTCAGGTATGAATTTTATTGTCAGCAATTCATTCTCTAAAATTTTCTCGCTTTATGGCGAGCGTGTCGGTGGTTTAAGCTTTATTTGCGATGACCAAGCGACTGCACAAAAAGTTTTAGGACAATTAAAAGCAACAGTTCGCCGTATCTATTCTAGCCCACCAACGACTGGTGCTTTAGTTGTAGATAATGTTTTAAATGACGCAGCTTTGACTGAAACATGGCATGCTGAATTAAAAGAAATGCGTGAGCGTATTATCCAAATGCGTGAACTTTTAAAAGCAAAATTAACGGCTGCTTTACCAGAGCGTAATTTTGATTATCTTACTGCACAACAAGGTATGTTTAGCTATACAGGCTTAACTGCTGAGCAAGTGGATATTTTAAAAGACAAATATGCAATTTATTTGGTGCGTAGCGGTCGTATGTGTGCTGCTGGTTTAAATTTAAAAAATATTGATTATGTTGCAGATTCAGTTGCGGAAGTAATCAAAGCAACGTCTTAATTCAATAATCAATAACTGATTTTGAATGATCAGTATTTTGAGTTAGACGTATGATGAAAAGAAACCCAAGTAAGCTTGGGTTTCTCTTTTTATATGTATGGGTTTTTATGTGTATGGATTAATGTATCAATGAATCACAAATATAATTCTAACCACAATTTGCTTGTGTGATTATTTTCGTGATAGGTTCTATAGTCACAGTAACTCGGTCTACACGATAATCCATAGTTACAGGTTGATTCGGCCCTACTCGGCGAATGATTTGTGCCTTGGTAGTTTGCTTAATTTGCTCATCAGTCAAACCTGTTTGACCAACTAATTTTGTTGCTTCTTCAGCAACACATTGCGCTTGGCTTTGACGAAATAAAGCCCACTCCTCTACTTTTTCGCCATTTGGCAAATGACAATAACCAACTTCACCATTCGCTTCTTTCACAATTTCTAATTTTCCGCCTTGATCTACGCAGTATTGACTTGCTGGATTGGCTAAGCCAAGTTTGGCTTGCTTTGAATCTGTGGTTTGCATAGATGAACACGCTGATACTGAAACTGCAAGGACAGCTAAAATTGTAATATTTTTCATAAAGATACTTTGATCATTTTAAAGATTAAACATATCAAAAAAAGTGTTACTTTTATATTAAATTTATAAAATTAATACAGTCTTGTTCTAATTTAACAAATGCTTAACAGTTAACATTCCAAGTTTAATGTTTCAACTTTAAAGTAATGATATGATTTAGATATTCAGCAAACATCAACTAAGAAGATGAAAAAATTAAAAATTTTACCGACTTTATCTCTCATGATGCTTTTGACAGGATGTAGTTTGCCTATGAATGATTCAAAACAAGAACAACAAGTGACCATGCATGTAGATCATTGGATCAACAATGACCCAGATTCCCAAAAGAAATTAGCTCAAGGATTAACTGCATATTTGGCGATGAGTGATGCATACCAAAGCATTGCCTCTCGAATCCATTTAATCAGAAGAGCAAAATATACTTTAGATTTAGA
>Ga0209023_10006521_pt1 | contig 12270 bp, 9 predicted proteins | sample LakOneMetagenome_FD_187468 | JGI IMG/M metagenome (GOLD analysis project Ga0209023, IMG submission 187468) | Freshwater and sediment microbial communities from Lake Erie, Canada (SPAdes) (version 2) | ecosystem: Environmental > Aquatic > Freshwater > Lentic | place: Lake Erie, Canada | collected... | reverse complement strand
CCATCATCGACGGCGGCGGTGAGGTGGTCACGGTCGACCGGGCCGAAGGCGTCGTGTGGGCCGAGCCACGGGGAGGCGACCACCTGCGCTCGTTGCTGGCGCAGCATCGGGCCATCCGCTGGATCCAATTGCCCTGGGCCGGCGTCGAACCGTTCGCCGGCGTGTTCGATCACGACCATCTGTGGACCTCGGGCAAGGGCGTCTACGCGGAGCCGGTCGCCGAGCACGTGCTCATGTTGGCGTTGGCCGGCATGCGGGGCCTCGCCACCTATGCCCGTGCCCACACGTGGGAGCCACCCCAGGGGCGAAACCTCTTCGGAGCCTCGGTCTTGATCCTCGGTGCCGGCGGCATCTGCGACTCACTCATCGGTCTGCTTGCACCGTTCGGATGCTCGGTGACCGTCGTCCGCCGCCAAACGGCAACGCGGGTCGACGGCGCCGCCGCCACGATCGGCCTCGATCAGCTCGACGATGCGCTCCCCCACGCCGACCTCGTGGTCGTCGCACTGGCGCTCACCGCCGAGACCACCGGCCTCATCGATGCTCGACGCCTCCATCTGATGAAGCCCACGGCGTGGCTCGTGAACCTCGGTCGGGGCGGACATGTCATCACCGATGATCTGGTCGAGGCACTGGCGACGGGGACCGTCGGTGGAGCAGCACTCGACGTGACCGAACCCGAGCCCCTCCCCGACGGCCACCCGTTGTGGACCGAGCCCCGATGCATCATCACCCCGCACGTGGGCAACACGCCCGAGATGGCACAACCGCTCTTGAAGGCCCGGGTCTCGGAGAACGTTCGACGCTTCGGGCGGGGCGAGCCACTCATCGGCGTGGTCGATCCGGACACGGGCTACTGAGGGCGGGCGACGTGCTGACGCTGAGCGTTCGTACGCTGACGATGGGTAACCGACTCACCTCCCTGGAGGTCTGATCAACGATGGCCTCCTCCGCACTCGCCTCGACGAATCAACTGCTCCTCGACGACCTCGAACCCGACGCCGAGCGTCTGCTCGAACGACACCTGTCGCGGTCGAAGGAGTGGTTCCCCCACGAGCACGTGCCGTGGTCGCAGGGCCGCGACTTCGAACCCGGTGAGCGGGTCGGCGACGACTCCCTGCCCGAGGCCGTGCGCTCCGCGCTGGTCGTGAACCTGCTCACCGAAGACAACCTCCCCTACTACACCCAGGAGATCAGCGCGCTCACCGGGTCGGACGGCGCGTGGGGCACGTGGCTTCGCCGATGGACCGCCGAGGAGGGCCGCCACTCCATCGCCATTCGCGACTGGATGTGCGTGACCCGCCAGGTCGACCTCATCGAGTTGGAGCAGGCCCGCATGGCGCAGGTGTGCCACGGGTTCCGCCTCAACGAGGAGGTGGGCGTGGCCGACATGCTCGCCTACGTCGCGCTGCAGGAACTCGCAACGCGGATCTCCCATCGCAACACCGGCGCACACATCGCCGACCCCGCCGGCAAGGACGTGATGGCCCGAGTCGCCACCGACGAGAACCACCACTTCCTCTTCTACCGAGATCTCGTCTCCGCCGCACTGGAGAAGCACCCGTCGGTGATGGTGCCCGCCATCGAGCGCCAGGTTCGCACCTTCGAGATGCCCGGGGCCGGTATGCCCGAATTCAAGGCGCACGCCAAGCGCATCGCGGATGCCGGCATCTACGACGTACCGATCCACCACGCGCAGATCCTCGAGCCGGTCGTGCTCCGCGAGTGGCGCATCACCGCGATCGAGCGACTCGACGGCGCCGCCGAGGCAGCCCGCGAGCGACTCGTCGACGCCATCGGCAAACTCGGACGAATCGCCGAGCGCATCAGCCAACGCCGCGCTCGCCTCGCCGGCTGACTCCTCCACACCGTTCTGTCGCGCCCTGGCGTACCGATGTGTACGCGGTGACATCACGAATCGGTAGGTTCGGGCGATGGCGCTCCTGATCGATCAGCTGAGGGCGATGGCCGACCGCCATCCCGATGAGACCGCGTACCTCGACCTGTTGCGCAACGAGGCGCTCACCTTTGCCCGGTGGGACGATGAGGCCAACCGACTCGCCCGCCACCTCGTGTCGGTCGGTGTGCGTCCCGGCGATCGGGTGGCACTGTTGCTCGACAGTTCGTGGGCGGCTCGTTGGATGGTGTCGTACTCCGCCATCCACATCGCCGGTGCCGTCGCGGTGCCGGTCAACACCCGCCTCACCGGACGCGAGATCGCCACGATCCTTACCCACGCGCGGCCCGTCCTGGCGCTGACATCGACGGTGCTCGCCTCCCTGCTCCCGCCGATCGATCGGGTGCTCGAACTCGACGACGACGTGGTGTGGCTCGGCGCCCTCGGCGACGCGGCCCCACGGATCGAGGCGCCGGTCACCGACGACGACCTCGCCGACCTCATGTACACCTCCGGCACGACCAGCCTGCCCAAGGGCGTGGCCGTGCGTCATCGCAATGCCCACACGATCGGCAACACCGAACCGAGCTGGACCGGACAGTCGTGGATCCATGCGTCGCCGTTGTTCACCTTCGCCGGGATCAGCTTCATCTACAACCCCATGAAGATGGGCATGCGCGGCATCTTCATGTCGCGCTTCGATGCCGGATCATGGTTGCGCGCCGTCGCCGAACATCGCCCGTCTATGGCCTTCCTGGTGCCGTCGATGGTCCAGCTGGTGGCCGATCACCCCGACTTCCACACGGCGGACCTGTCGAGCCTGCAGATGGTGTCGATCGGGTCCGCTCCTCTGCCGCCGGCGCTGCACCTGCGGCTGGCCGACCGCCTTCCCGAGACCGCCGTGTCGAACAGCTACTCGATGACCGAGGCCGGGACCGCCTTCACCTTCCTGCCGCCCGGTGAGATTCGGCGACGACCCGGCTCGGTGGGACAGGTCATGGCGCCGTCGGAGATCCGCATCGCCGATCCCGACCGACCCGCCGGCGATGTGACCGAGCTGGCCGTCGGAGAGATCGGCGAGGTGCTGATCAAGGTGGGCGAACACCATCGCGAGTACTACCTCGACCCCGAGGCCACCGCCCGCACGTGGCACGGCGAGTGGCTGAGCTCAGGCGACCTGGGCCGCATGGACGAAGACGGCTACCTCTACATCGTGGGACGGTCGAAGGACGTCATCATCCGCGGCGGCAACAACGTGCACGCCACCGACGTCGAGTCGGTGCTGTTCGAGCACCCGGCCATCGCAGACGTGGCCGTGGTCGGGGTGCCCCACACGGTGTTGGGTGAGGACGTCGGCGCCGCGGTGGTGGCTCGACCGGGCTTCGAGGTGACCGCAGCCGACATCGACGCGTTCTGCGTGGATCGACTGGCCGACTACAAGCGGCCGCGCACCATCTGGTTCGTCGACGAGTTGCCCCGCAATGCCATGGGCAAGGTGCTCAAAAGCAAGATCCAGCCGCCCGGCTGAACCGAACGGCTGGATCTGGAGGTCTCACAGCTGGTCGCCGAGGCGACGCCGCCTTAGTTCAGTCGGCGGCGAGCCACCATCACCATGGCGAGGCCGGCGAGGAGCAGCACGGCGCCGAGCAGCACGGTGGTGCCGGAGTTGGCGCCGGTGAAGGCCAGCGTCGTCGGATCCTTCGTGGTGGTCTCGGCCAGCACGCCGGCGGGAGGAGTCGTGGTGGTCACGACCGTCGTCGCACCCAGGACCGAAGCGCCGGGCTGGGTCGTGGTGGTGGAGGTGGATGTGCTGGTGCTCGTCGAACCGTTGGTCGGCAACGTGGTGGTGGTCGTCGACGTGGTGGTGGTCGTGTTGCACCCCTCGGCGTTGGTGCCCCAGAACTGCTGGGCGGTGCCGGTGTCGAGGGGGAACAGCAGCGGACCGTGCCAGGTGCCGGTCGGCGAGATGGTCTGCGGCGTGGCGCCGGTCACGACGTCGAACTGAACCGGGTCGCAACCCTTGGCGAACGTGATGGTGGTGACGCCCGCCTGGCTGATGGTGAACGGCTTCGTCTCGACCAGTGTCTGCGGCCAGGCCACACCGTTGCCCGGCATGGCGTACACCACGGCAGTCGCCTGCACCGGATCACACAGGGGGGCGGCAGCCGTCACGACGAGCGTGAAGGTGGCGGCGTCGGAACCGACGACGTTGCTGAGAGCCAGGAGACCGGGCTGGCAAGGAGCCGACTGATCGGCGGCGGGGACCTGCGTCACGGTGATGGCGCTGGTGTCGGCACCAGCAGCGCCCGGAGCCATGAACGTGCCCAGCAGCGCGACCAGCGCAGCCGCGAGAAACAGGCCGACCGGCCTCTGTGCGTGGACGTTGATGCGTGATTTCATCGAGAACGACTCCCTTGCTCGGTGTTCATGTTGCCGATCAGCTGAAGCAACCGCAATGGGTTGATCCCGCGTCGCCGAAAGGCAGAACGACCTGAGCTTAGGCGATCATGGCGACGCGCTGAACCTGCTAGACGGGCCTCCACCTGACATGGACGTCAGTTCCTGCGCCAAGATGAGGCCGATGACCGCCTCTCCGACCGTCCAAGCCGGCACCTCGGTGCTCGTCACCGGTGCATCCTCGGGGATCGGCGCGGCAACGGCGGTGGCCCTCGGCGCCCGCGGTGCGCGGGTCGGGATCGTCGCTCGACGGAGCGATCGGCTGCACGACGTTCGAGACGCCACACTCGCCGCGGGGGCCGCGTCGTGCGAGGTGTGGGTCACCGACCTCGGCGACCTCGACGCCGCCGTCGCCACCGTGATCGACGCCGACGATCGCTTCGGTGGACTCGACGTCCTGATCAACAACGCCGCCATCCCTCGGCGGGTGTCGGTGGTCGATCTGACCGCCGATCAGCTCGACGAGACGATGCGAGTGAACTTCACCTCGCCCGTCCGCATGATCCAGGCCCTGTTGCCCCGGCTCATCCAGCGTGGCAGCGGCACGGTCGTCAACGTGTGCTCGATGGGTGGACGTCTCGGCATCAAGGGCGAAGCGGCCTACTGCGCCTCCAAGTTCGCCCTGGCCGGATGGACCGAGGCCATGGCGATCGACCTGTGGTCGACCGGCATCACCGTGCGGCTGGTGCACCCCGGGCCGATCGACACCGAGATCTGGAACCAACCGGGCAACGCACCGGCCGACTACGACGGTGCACTGGAGCCGCCGTCGACGGTCGCGGAGGGCATCATCGCGGCGGTCGAGTCGGACCATTTCGAGCACTACGTCCCGGACCTGTCGTCGATCGCGGAGTTCAAGACCAGCCAGATCGACGTGTACCTGCAGGCGGTCGCCGAGCAATGAAGGAGCACGAATGAAGGCATTGCAGTTCCTGGCGACCCCAGAGCCATGGCCCGACGAGCTCCCCGACGACGCGCCGCGCCTGCTGAAGCACCTCGCCACCTCGCCGGTGGCGCTGGTCGACCTCGCGGATCCCACTCCCCTCGCCGACGACTGGCTGGTGCTCGACACCGACCTGTGCGGCATCTGCGGGTCCGACTCGAAGCAGGTCCTCATGGACTTCGAGGACGGCGGCGACTCGATGATGACCGCGTTCATCTCGTTTCCGCAGGTGCTCGGCCACGAAGTCGTCGGCCGGGTGTCGCAGGTCGGCAGCGCCGTGTCATCGGTCGAGCCGGGCCAGCGGGTGGTGTTGAACCCGTGGCTGTCCTGTGCTCCGCGAGGCCTCGCGCCGTGTCCGGCGTGCGCGGCGGGTGACTTGTCCGGGTGCTGGAACTTCACCAGCGGTCGGCTGTCCGCCGGCATCCACACCGGCAACGCGGTCGAGGCCACCGGCGGCTTCGCCGAGGCGGTCCCGGCGCACGAGTCGATGGTGTTCGCCATCCCCGACTCGATCACCGACGAGGTCGCGGTGCTGGCGGATCCGTGGTCGGTCGCCTTCCACGCCATCACCCGCAATCCGCCACCACCTGGCAGCAAGGTGTTGGTCTACGGAGCCGGGGCGCTCGGCACGTCGTCGGTCGCCATCCTCACCCAGCTCTACGACGACCTCGACGTGGGAGTCGTGGCCCGGTGGCCGGCCCAGGCTGCGCTCGCGGCGTCGATGGGAGCGACGGTCTTCGACCCCGAGCCCCGCGATGCGCTGGTCGAGGCGATCGCAGCGTGGTCGGGCGCGCCGCTCTCCTCGCCGTGGGAAGGTCTGCCGGTCGCCTACCCCGGCTCGGTGGCGACCGTGTACGACACGATCGGGTCACCCCTCACCATCGAGGTGGCCATGCGAGTGATGTCGTATCGGGCCACCCTCGTGCAGATGGGAGTGTCGTCGCCGGGTCGGTTCGAATGGACGCCGTGGTACTTCAAGGAACTGCGGCTGCACGGATCGAACGCCTTCGGCTTCGAGACGTTCGAGGGCGAGACCAAGCATGCGATCCAGCACTACCTCGACCTCACGACCGCCGGTCGCATCGACGTGAGCGCCATGCTGACCCACCGCTTCGCCCTCGCGCAGTGGCGCGAAGCCTTCACCGCCATCGTCAACCAGGGTGAGACCGGCGCCGTCAAGGTCGCCTTCGACTACCGGACCCCATCGTGATCCCCCGCCCCGGACCTGCCCACCCCACCCCTTCTGTCCGGCTAGAACGACCGCATGTGGACACTCCAGCCGGACAGAACGCAGGGGCGGTGAGGTGATGGCGTTCGAGACGGTGGGGTACGTGGTCGAGGGGGCGGTCGCCACGATCACGATGAACCGACCCGACGCGGCCAATGCGCTCAACGCGCAGATGATCACCGAGCTCGACGCCGCGCTCGATCTGGTCGAAGCCGACGACGCCGTCTCGGTCGTGGTCCTGAACGCGAACGGCCGGCACTTCTGCGCCGGTCACGACCTGAAGGAGCTGTTCGAGGGCACCGAGCACTGGGCGGCCATGCGGGCGACTCCCGAGGGCAAGCTCCATCACGAGCAGGTCATGTACTTCGACAAGTGCGTTCGGCTGCGCGACCTTCCGAAGATCACCATCGCCTCGGTCCAGGGCGCCTGCAGCGCGGCCGGCCTCATGCTGGCGGCGATGTGCGACCTGATCGTTGCCGCGGAGGACGCCCGCTTCTCGAACCCGGTGCTGCGCATGAGCGGTGTGGGCGTCGAACTGCTGGTCGAGCCGTGGGAGCTCGGACCGCGCAAGGCCAAGGAGTTCCTGCTGCTGGCCCAGACGTTGTCGGGGGTCGAGGCCGAGCGATACGGCCTGGTCAATCGGGTGGTGTCAGCCGAGCAACTCGCGGCCGAGACCGCCGAGATGGCCGCCCAGGTCGCGCTGGTGCCGGCCATCACCGCACGGGCCATCAAGGACTCGATCAACCACCTGGTCGACGGGCAGGGCCAGCGTGAGTCGTGGCGCTACCACTTCATGATCCACCAATTCGTCTCCAACAGCGCCGAAGCGCTCGGCCTGGCCACCGCCCGCGCCGAAGGCGGCATGGCGCACGTCAAGAACGAGCAGCGCGGCCCAACAGCGGGAAACTGACCTCGGGGAAGCCGTCTTCTTGAGTCGACGCGGACCGGCGAGGGGCTCGTGGGGCCTCCGGTCGACCTCTGCCAGACTGATCGAATGCTGTCCGCGTCCGGCCTGTCCGTCTCCCACGGCGCGCGAACCCTGTTCGACGACGTGTCGATCCAGCTGCGCGCCGGGCAACGGACCGCACTCGTTGGCGGGAACGGCACCGGCAAGACCACCCTCATCGAGATCCTCGTCGGCATCAATCCCCCCGATTCGGGCGAGGTCCATCGCCCCAAGGACCTGCGCGTCGGGTACCTCCCCCAGGAGCTGACCGAGCACCCGACCGGCACCGTCATCGAGGAGGTGCTGTCGGGAGCCGAGCACATCCGCCAGCTCGAAGTCGAGCTCGAATCCCTGCTCGAACGCTTCGGCACCACCACCGGCGACGAGCACGACCAGGTGCTCGAGGACTACGGCAATGCCCAGTCGCGCTACGAATCGCTCGGCGGCTACGCCCTCGAGGCCAAGGGTCGATCTATCCTCGCCGGCCTCGGCTTCAAGGACGCCGACATGGACCGACCGTTCACCGCATTGTCCGGCGGCTGGCGCATGCGAGCGGCGCTCGCTCGGCTGCTGCTGGGCGCGCCGGACGTGCTGATCCTCGACGAGCCGACCAACCACCTCGACACCGACAGCGTGTCGTGGCTCGAGCAATCGCTCATCGACTACCCCGGCGCCATCCTCTTCGTCAGCCACGACCGTGACTTCATCGACACCGTGGCCCAGCGGGTCATCGAGCTCGCCGGCGGCACCACGGCGGAGTACATGGGCGGCTTCGTGGAGTTCGTGGTGCAGCGCGAGGACCGCATCGCCCAGATCGAGGCTGCGGCATCGCAGCAGTCGCGCGAAGTGGCCAAGATCGAGAAGTTCGTCGAGCGCTTCCGCTACAAGGCCACCAAGGCGCGTCAGGTGCAGAGCCGCATCAAGGCGCTCGACAAGTTGGCCCGCATCGAGACTCCGCAACGCGCCGATCTGGTGCAGCGCTACTCCTTCCCGCCTCCACAGCGATCCGCTCGCACGGTCGTCGAGGTGCGCGATGCCGACGTCGGCTACGACGACGGCCCGGCCATCCTGCGCGACGTCGAGCTCGTCGTCGAGCGTGGTCAGAAGCTGGCGGTGATCGGCCCCAATGGTGCCGGCAAGTCCACGTTGCTGAAGCTGCTCGTGGGCGAGCTGAAGCCGATGACCGGCACCACCCAGATCGGGGCCAACGTCGACGTGGCCCACTTCCAACAGCATCAGGTCGACGCCCTCGACCTCACCAAGACGGTGCTACAGGAGTTCCAGAGCGCTGCGCGTCCGACCCAGCCAAAGGGCCGAAACCTGCGCAGCGTGCTCGGTTCGTTCGGCTTCACCGGTGACGCGGTCGATCGCCGAGTCGGTGACCTGTCCGGTGGCGAACGCACTCGTCTGGCGCTGGCCATGTGCCTCGTCGACCCGGTGAACCTGCTGATCCTCGACGAGCCGACCAACCACCTCGACCTGCCCAGCTGCGACGTGCTGGAGGATGCGCTGACCGCCTATCCCGGCACGGTGCTGTTGGTCAGCCACGACCGCCACCTCATCCGGTCGGTGGCCGACGACCTGCTCGAGGTCCGAGACGGCACCGTCACGCTGCACAACGGCGTCGACGAGGCCGTGCTGTCGCCGAGCTTCCGGGGCGGAAGCGTCGGTCCGTCGGGATCACCGAAGCAGGCGACCCCATCAGGCTCGTCGAGTTCGCCGAAGACGGCGGGCACTCGACCGTCGGAGCAGAAGGCGGCCCTCAAGCGCGAGCAAGCCGAGTCGCGGCAGAAGCAGCACTCCAACGTGAAGGAGTTGCGCAAGCAGCTCCAGCAGAGCGAGCGGGCCATGGCCAAGGCCGAGGCGCTGGTTGCCGAGCTCAACGCGCAGCTGTCGGACCCGACGGTGTACTCCGACCCCGAGCGGGCCACGGCCCTGGCGACCGCGTTCGGCGAGGCCAAGGACGCGTCGAGCCGGGCGATGGACAAGTGGATGGCGGCGACCGAGGCGGTGGAGCGGGCGAATTGAGCCCGTCGCCCGATCCGCACCGGGTGCTCGGAGTCGCGGTCGGCGCGTCGGCCGACGAGATCGAGCGGGCATGGAAGCAACGCCTGCGCGAGGTCCATCCCGACCGACACCCCAACGCCTCGCCAGCTGAGCGGTCGCAACTCGACGAACGCACCCGCGAGGTCAACGCCGCACACGACGCACTAGGGGTGGTCGCCCATTCGTACGATGACCCCGGCACCCGCTGCCAGCATTGCGGCGCCACTCCGACCGCGTTGTTCGAGTTCACCGTGCCGGTGCGCCGGTTCCGCACGAGCGCCGCCGGCACGTACTGCCGCGACTGCGCGCTCCATCACGGGCGGCGAGCCCAGCGGATCACGCTCCTGGCCTTCTGGTTCGTCGGCCTGCCGATCGGTGTGCTGCTGTCGAACGCCAGGGCCTTGTGGCGGGCCGCGTTGCTGAAGGAGCCCCACGGAGGTGACGGTCGCCGGCTGATTCCAGGTCCTTCCGCCGTCACCAGCTGGGGCGCGCTGGTCTTCGCCGCAGTTCCCGTGTTGCTGATCCTGTTCCTCACCCGGGTATGACCGAGCCGCACGAGCTCCTCGGTGTGGCAGCAGATGCCGAGGTCGAGACCATCGATCGAGCCTGGAAGCGCAGGTTGATGGAGTGCCATCCCGATCGGCACCCGACAGCGACCCCGTCGGAGCGAGCCGACCTGGAGTCGCGCACTGCCCTGGTCAACGAGGCGCACGACACGCTGCTCGAGCAGGTGGCGTTCCGGTCGATCACGCCGCCACCACGACCGCCTTCGCCCAGCTCTCCTCACCCAGCGCGTCCCGCGGCGCGAGCAACACCGCGAGCGGCAGCGCCGCCTCCCCCGCAGGGTTGCGGGCCCGGACGCTGCGACGAGTGCGGCGCCAGTCCCGCAGCGGGGTTCAGCTTCCGTTCGACCCGATGGTTCCGGTTCTCGATCACCTCGGGGCGGCTGTGCCGCGACTGCGCCATCCGCATCGGCCGGACGGTGCAGACCACCGCCGCGAGCAGCTTCCGTTCAGCTCCCTTCCGTCAAGGCCGCGACCTGTGGGGCAACGCGTCCGAGCTCCGTCGGGCCAAGCGGCTCGGCGCGCCGAGCGGACGACGCACGACCGTGCCACCGGCACCGACCTGGCGCTATCGAGCCGCCCTGACGTTCGCCACGCTGCGGCCGCTGATGGTTGCGATCGCGCTCCTCGCCATCGCCACGACGGACACCGGCTCGACGATCCCGGACGGAGGCACACTGGAGGAACTGGCGACCGCTGCCCGGGTGCTACCAGAGGTCAGCCCCGACACGCCCATCGCCGCCACCTTCGAGCACGTGTTCGCGGTGGGCGAATGTGCGGCCGAGGCCGGCGGAGTGGCGACCTTGGTCGACTGCACCGACCACTCGTACGTCGTGCTGCACCTCGTCGACGATCCCGCCGACTGCGTCGGACTGGATGCCTTGCTCATCTACAACCAGCCCCACCCCGCCTGCGCACGGGTGCGCTGATCCAGCAATCAGGTCAGCGTGACGGAACCACGGCCGCGGCGAGATCCATGATCGTGATCGGCGTGGTCGGGCGAACCACCACCTTGCCCGACGAGTGCGGCGAGGTATCCACATCGGTCGAGCGGGCCCGCAGCGCACCCACGGTGCAGTTGTCGCGACCGAGCACCGAGATGGGGTCGTAGGAGAAGTACCGCATGGCGTTCAGGTGGGTCATCTTGTCGATGTCGGCGTCGGACACGCCGGCGAGGGATCGATGCAGTCGCTCGGGCGAGTCGGGCCAGGTGGAGTCGGAGTGCGGGTAGTCGCACTCCCAGCAGATGGTGTCGAGACCCACGGCGTCGCGGTTGGTGATTCCGGCGGCGTCGTCGATGAAACAGGTGATGAAGCGCTCGCGGAACAGCTCCGACGGCTTCATCGGCAGGTCCTGGCCGGTCCAGGCCTGATGGTGCTCGTACACGTAGTCGACGCGCTCGAGGAAGTACGGGATCCAGCCGATGCCGCCTTCGCTCAAGGCGAACTTCACGTCGGGGAACTCGGTGACCGCCCTCGACCACAGGATGTCGGCGGCGGCCTGCACGATGTTCATGGGTTGCAGCGAGATCATCACGTTGATCGGCGCTTCGACCGACGTGATCGTGAGCTGCGACGACGACCCGATGTGCAGGCAGATCACGGTGCCCTCGTCGGAGCACGCCTGGAAGAACGGGTCCCAATGGGGGTTGTGGAAGCTGGGCCACCCGAGCTTCTCGGGGTTCTCCGAGAAGGTCACGGCGCGGCAGCCCTTGGCCGCCATGCGATGCACCTCCTCGGCCATCAGCGCCGGATCCCAGATCGGAGGCAGTGACAGCGGAATGAAGCGCCCCGGGTAGGTGCCGCACCACTCGTCGACGTGCCAGTCGTTGTACGCCCGCACCATGGCGAGGGCCACGTCTTTGTCCTCGGTCCGGCTGAACAGCTGTCCGCAGAACTGCGGGAAGCTCGGGAAACACATCGACCCGACGATGCCGTTGGCGTCCATGTCGCGGATTCGCTCATGGATGTCCCAGCAGCCGGGCCGCATCTCGGCGAAGCGAGTGGGCTCGATGCCGTACTCCTCGGGCGGTTTGCCGGCCACGGCGTTGAGCCCGATGTTGGGCAGCTCCTGGCCCTCGTAGAACCACACGTCATCGCCGTGGGCGTTCTGGATCACCCGCGGCGCCAGCGACCGGTACTTCTCTGACAGGTGGTGGTCGAACATCGTCGGCGGCTCGACCACGTGGTA
>Ga0209023_10006520_pt1 | contig 12272 bp, 10 predicted proteins | sample LakOneMetagenome_FD_187468 | JGI IMG/M metagenome (GOLD analysis project Ga0209023, IMG submission 187468) | Freshwater and sediment microbial communities from Lake Erie, Canada (SPAdes) (version 2) | ecosystem: Environmental > Aquatic > Freshwater > Lentic | place: Lake Erie, Canada... | reverse complement strand
GCAGCACGGCGCGCCAGGGCGCCACTGACTCTGCCAGCGGCACCGCGATCCACTTGGCCGGCAGGCGCTGCACGCCCTTGCAGTGCACGTAGCGCACATGCGGTGCCAGGGCCTGCGCGGCCTGCAGCGGGCATTCGCCCTGCCAGTGCCAGTTGCCCATGTCGAAGGTCATGCCCAGGTCGAGCCCGGCCTGCGCCTGCGCGGCAAAGAACGCCTGCAGGGCGGCCAGCGTGCCGGCCGTGGCGGTCTGGTCGTTCTCGATGACCAGCTCCACCTGCGGGGCCCCCGCCAGCAGCGCCTTCAGCTGCTGCAGCGATGCCTGCGATGACGGCAAGCTCGCAGCAAAGCCGCCGATGGACATCTTCAGCCGCGGTGCGTGCAGCACGCGCGATGCGTGAATGCCGCGCTGCAGGGCGGCTTCGTCGAGCAGACCGTCGTGGGTCCACAGCCCTTCGGGGCTGGAGTACACCGCGGCCCGGCTGGCCAGCGCGGGCAGCTCGGTGGCCGCGTCGCGCAGCAGCTCACCGCGCACTTCCACGCCGTCGGCGCCCGCCTGGCGGGCCAGGTCGGTGCACCACAGCTGGCCGTGGCGCCCGGTTTCGGCCGCGCCGAAGGAGGACAGGGAAATCAATACCTTCATGGGTGTTCTTTCAAGCCCGTGGATCGGGCTTTCACAGGGCTTGGTGTCTGTCGGGACTTGCGCCCCCAACGCTCAGCCCATTCAGTGGGCGTTGTGCGAGCTCAATATCTGGCCCAGGAACTGGCGCGTCTTCTCATGCTGCGGCTGGCCGAAGAACTGCGCAGGCGGGGCCTGCTCCAGAATTTTTCCTTCGGCCATGAAGATCACACGGTCGGCCACGCTGCGCGCAAAGCCCATCTCGTGCGTCACGCACAGCATGGTCATGCCGTCCTCGGCCAGGCCGATCATGGTGTCCAGCACTTCCTTGACCATCTCCGGGTCCAGCGCCGACGTGGGCTCGTCGAACAGCATCACCTTGGGGGCCATGCACAGCGCGCGGGCAATGGCCACGCGCTGCTGCTGCCCGCCCGACAGCTGGCTGGGGTGCTTGTGCGCCTGCTCGGGGATGCGCACGCGCGTGAGGTACTTCATGGCGACCTCTTCGGCTTCCGCCTTGCCCATGCCGCGCGACCGCATGGGCGCCAGCGTGCAGTTCTCCAGGATGGTGAGGTGCGGGAACAGGTTGAACTGCTGGAACACCATGCCCACCTCGGCACGCACGGCGTCCACGTTCTTGCCGCCGGCGGTCAGCTCGATGCCGTCGACCACGATGCGGCCCTTTTGCACCGTCTCCAGCCGGTTGATGCAGCGGATCAGCGTGGACTTGCCCGAGCCCGACGGCCCGCAGATCACGATGCGCTCGCCGGCCCGCACCGACAGGTCGATGTCGGTCAGCACCTGAAAGCTGTCGTACCACTTGTTGACACCCTCCATCGTGATGATGGGGGGTGCACCGGCGGTGGTGGTCGTCGTGGCTGCGTCCGTCATTGTCAAAGGCTCCTGGGGTGGCTGGGGCTCACGCTCAAGCGATATGGATTACTGAAGCTTGGGCAGGTCGGCGCCCAGCCACTTTTGGTACAGCTTGTTCAGCTCGCCGTTGGCCGTGTTGCGCGCCACGAAGTCGTTCACTGCCTTGGTCAGCTCGTCCTGGCCGGGGCGCAGGGCGATGCCCATGGCCTGCTGCAGCAGGTTGAACTTGTTCTCGAAGGTGTTGGCGGGCACGCGCTTGGCGATCTGCGCGGCCACGGTGACCGAGCAGCCGATGGCATCGACCTGGCCGGAGATCAGCGCCTGCATGGCCGATGCGTCGTCGTCGAAGCGGCGGATCTCGGAGCCCTCGGGCGCGGCCTTGGTGACGGCCACATCCTGCGTGCTGGCACGGGCCACGCCCACGCGCACGCCCTTCAAGTCCGCCGCGCTCTTGATGGCGCTGCCGGTCTTGCCGTACAGCACGATGGTGGCGGCCGCATAGGGCTGCGAGAACTGCACCTGCTTGGCGCGCTCGGGCGTGATGGCGAGCGATGCCACCAGCACGTCGACCTTGTTGGTCAGCAAAAACGGAATGCGGTTGGGGCCGGTGACGGGCACGATGTTGGCCTTCACACCCAGTTCCTTGGCCAGCAGCTTGGCCACGTCGGCGTCGTAGCCGTCGGGCTGGTTCTGCGCGTTGGTGGTGCCGTAGGGCGGAAAGTCCACCAGCATGCCGATGGTGAGCTCGCCCTTTTTCTTGATGTCGGCCACGGACTGTGCCGAGGCCAGCGGCGCAAACGCCGTGAGCGCGGCGCCCAGGCCCAGTGCGGCCAAGGCGGTGGTGACGGTGCGGCGGTGCAGAGAAAAGGTCATGGCATGTCTCCTGGTAGTGGTTATGAACGAGAGATAAAAAAACAATGAATGAACGGGGGCGCTGACCTCAGCGCGCCAGCGCCCGGGCCCGCTTGCGCTCCATGCGCGCCGCCAGCAGCGACAGCGGCCAGCAGATCACGAAGTACAGCGCCGCCACGGTCGTGAACACATGCAGCGGCTGAAAGGTGGCGTTGTTGATGATCTGCCCGGCCCGCGTGATCTCGGTGAAACCGATGATGGCGGCCAGCGAGGTGCCCTTGATGATCTGCACCGTGTAGCCCACGGTGGGCGGCAGCGCGATCTTGAAGGCCTGCGGCAGCACCACGAACCGCATGCGGTTGATGTAGCTCAGGTTCAGGGCCTGCGCGGCCTCCCACTGGCCGCGCGGCACCGCCTCGATGCAGCCGCGCCATATCTCGGCCAGAAACGCCGCGCTGTTGAGCACCAGCGCCACGCCCGCCGCCACCCAGGGGTTGATGTCCAGGCCCAGCACCGGCGCGCCGAAGAAGATCAAGAACAGCTGCAGCAGCAGCGGCGTGCCCTGAAACACCTGGATGAACACGCGGGACGCGTTGCGCGCCACGGCGCTTTCAGACGTACGCGACAGCGCCACCACCAGGCCCAGCAGCGCGCCGCCGACGAACGCAATGGCGGACAGCGCCAGCGTCCACTGCGCGGCCTGCACGATGAAGAGGAATTCGGAGAGTCCGAAGGTACGCATGGTCCGGTCTCCTTATCGGCGGTCAGGGTAGTTGAGCGCGCGCTGGTAGATCAGCTTGAACAGCGCCGAGAACGACAGCGCCAGCGCCAGGTAGATCACCGCGACCACGATGTAGATCTCGAAGCTGCGAAACGTCTGCGACTGCAGGTTGGCCGCTACCGACGTCAAATCGTCTGCCGAGATCACCGACACCACGGCCGAGCTGAGCATCAGCAGGATGAACTGGCTGGTGAGCGCGGGGTAGATGGCCTTGAGCGCGGGCTTCAAGATGACGAAGCGAAAGATCTCCCAGGGCTTCAGGTTGAGCGCCTTGCCCGCCTCGATCTGCCCCTTGGGAATGGACTCGATGCCCGCCCGCACGATCTCTGCCGCGTACGCCCCCAGGTTGACCACCATCGCGGTCAGTGCCGCCGTGTAGGGCGACCAGCGCAGGCCGATGGACGGCAGCGCAAAGAAGAAGAAAAACAGCTGCACGATGAATGGCGTGTTGCGGATGACCTCGATGTACGCGTTGATCAAGAACCGCAGCCACGCGGGCCCGCCCGTCTTGCCCCAGGCGCAGAACACGGCCACCACCAGCCCCAGCACCGTGGCGGTGAGCGACAGCTGCACGGTGATCCACGTGCCTTTGAGCAGCAGCGGCCATGCGGCAAAAACGGCGTCGAACTGGAACTGGTAATTCACGGCGTGGGTGGGTCGGATGGGATGCGCAGAGTTTATGAAACCGGTTTCATAGCCGCATCGGGGATTACCCGACTGCCGCAAAAACGGCCCCTGCGATGACGCTGAAGCCCTGGTGGGCGCCGGGCACCACACGTGGGCGAAAATGCCGCATGCCCTCCTTCCGCCCCGAACCCCCTTTCACCCACGGCCAGGCCGAGCGAACCGCAGTGCTGCTGTGCAACCTGGGCACGCCCGACGCAGCCACCGCGCCCGCCGTGCGGCGCTACCTGGCGCAGTTTTTGGGCGACCACCGCGTGGTGGAGATCCCCAAGCTGGCGTGGCTGCCCATCCTGCACGGCATCATCTTGCGCACGCGGCCTGCCAAGTCGGCCGCCAAGTACGCCAGCGTTTGGACGGCCGAAGGCTCGCCCCTGGCGGTGTGGACGGCCAAGCAGGCCACCCTGCTGCGCGGCTGGCTGGGCGAGGCCGGGCACGCGGTGCTGGTGCGCCACGCCATGCGCTACGGCAACCCCTCCATCGACAGCCAGCTCGACGCCTTGAAGGCCGAAGGCGCCACGCGCATCCTTATCCTGCCGCTGTACCCGCAGTACTCGGGCACCACCACGGCCAGCCTGTTCGACGCGGTGTACGCCTGGGCCGCACGCACCCGCCACGTGCCCGAGCTGCGCTTCGTGAACCGCTACCACGACGCCCCCGGCTACATCGACGCGCTGGCCCGCACCATCGAAACGCACTGGAAGCACCATGGCCAGCCCGACCAGCTGGTGATGAGCTTTCATGGCGTGCCCGAGCGCACCCTGCACCTGGGCGACCCCTACCACTGCGAAGCGCGCAAGACCGGCCGCCTGCTGGCCGAGCGCCTGGGCCTGCGCGAAGAGCGCTACCGCATCACCTTCCAGTCGCGCTTTGGCAAGGCCAAGTGGCTGGAGCCCTACACCCAGCCCACCATCGAGGCGCTGGGCAAGGCCGGCACGCGGCGGGTGGACGTGGTGTGCCCCGGCTTTACCAGCGACTGCCTGGAGACGCTGGAAGAAATCAACATGGAAGTGCGCGAGGCTTTCCTGCACGCGGGCGGCCAGGAGTTTCACTACATCCCGTGCCTGAACGACAACAACCACTGGATCACCGCGCTGTCGCGCATCGCGCAGCAGCACCTGGCCGGCTGGCCCACCGAGATGCCCGGCGCCGCAGCCCTGGCCGACGCCAAAAGCCGTGCGCTGACCGGTGGCGCCCCTGCAGGGCAGTGCCCGGTGGCGCGCGGCTGAGGCCCTGGCCCGCACGCGGTCTGACAGTGGCCCGCTCAGACCAGTGCCCAGCGCGCCCTTCGGATTACTATCATTTTGATAGCTGCTACCGCCCTACCATCCAGCGGTAGGCAGCTGTTTGACTTCATAACCCAAAGCAGGCACCGTGTGACGCACCCGCCTGCCGCCCGCCTGCCCCCATGCCCGCTTTGCCCCTTGCCCCCCACCAGCTGCGGCTGACCATCGACCCCGCCACCCTCGGCTTTGCCAGCACTGCCGAGCTGCAGGACCTGCCCCTGCCCTGGATCGGCCAGGAGCGTGCCCACGCCGCCGCGCAGTTCGGCCTGAACATGCTGCAGCCCGACTACCACCTGTTCGTGCTGGGCGAGGTGGGCAGCGGCCGCGCGTCGTTGCTGCGCCAGGCCATGCAGACAGCCGCCGCCGCACGGCCCGTGCCACCCGACCTGTGCTACCTGCACAACTTCGACCAGCCCGACCGCCCCCGTGCCCTGCGCCTGCCGCCCGGCCAGGGCCGCGTGCTGCGCCAACGCATGGCCGACATGGGCAAGAACCTGCAGGCCGACATCCCGCGCCGCCTGGCCAGCCCCGACTTCAAGGCCGACGCCGAGCGCATCGAGCAGGCCTGGCAAGAGCAGGAGCGCAGCGCGTTCGACACGCTCGACGCCTTTGCCGAAGCCCGCCAGGTGCGCCTGTCGCGCGAGAACGGGCAGATGGTGTTCACCCTCATCGGCCCCGGCGGCCTGCCGCTGTCCGAAGCCGAAGCCCGCGCCCTGCCCCGCGAGCGCCGCGCCGAGATCGACACCGCCGAACACGCACTGCGCGCCGAAATCACCCGCTTCATCGAGACCACCCGCCCGCTGGAGCGCGCCCGGGACGACGCCCTGGCCCAGTTGCGCCGCCAGACCGTGCAGCCGCTGGTGCAACACGCCCTGCACGACATCCGCCAGGGCCTGAGCGAGCCAGTCATCAAGGACGCCGTGAAGCTGGGCCAGTGGCTGGACCAGGTGGAACACGCCGTGCTGCAGAACATCGACCTCTTCGAGAGTGGCGACGACAGCGATGCCGGCGACGACCGGAGCGACAACAACAACAACAGCAGCAACACCAACGACGACGCCGAGCAAGACCGCCAGGACGCGCTCGACGACCTGCTGGCGCGCTGCAGCGTGAACCTGGTGGTGGACCACCACGGCCAGACCACCGCCCCCGTGCTGGTCGAAGACCACCCCACCCTGCGCAGCCTGTTCGGCGGCATCGAGCACGGCAGCGAGTCCGACACCGTGCAGGCCGACCACGCCGCCATCCACGCGGGCAGCCTGCTCAAGGCCCATGGCGGCTTCATCCTGCTGCACCTGTACGACCTGGCCGCCGAAGAGGGCCTGTGGGCGCGCCTGCGCCGCTTTCTGCGCTGCGGCCGGCTGCAGATCGACGAAGGCAATGCCGGATCACATGCAGGCGGCGGTGGTGGCGGCGGAGGCGGTGGTGCAGCTGCGGCCCTGCAGCCCGAGCCCGTGGATGTGGACGTCAAGATCGTGCTCATCGGGTCGGTGGACGAGTACTACGCCATGCAGGAGTCCGACCCCGACGCCGCACGCCGCTTTCGCGCCAAGGTCGACTTTGCCGAGCGCTTTGCCGCCACGCCCGCCACGCGCCACGCCACCGCGATCTTCGTGGCCCACAGCTGCCAGCGGCGCGGCCTGCCCCACTTTGCGGCCAGCGCCGTGGCCCTGCTGCTGGAGCAGACCCACCGCGACGCCGACGACCAGGGCCGCCAGAGCGCGCTGTTCGCCCACACCGAGGCCCTGCTCATCGAAAGCGCCGCCCTGTGCCGCGCCCGCGGCGGCGCGCTGGTGGAGGCGCCCGACGTCGCGGCCGCGCTGGCCGCCCAGCGCCTGCGCCACAACTACCCTGAAGAACAGCTGCACGAGTCCATCACCGAAGGCGAGCGCCTGATCACCCTGCAGGGCGCCGTCACCGGCCAGATCAACGCCATGACGCAGATCGACTCGGGCGACTACCGGTTCGGCTTTCCGGTGCGCATCACTGCGCGCACCTTTGCCGGGCAAGAGGGCCTGCTCAACATCGAGCGCGAGGTCGACATGTCCGGCCCCATCCACGACAAGGGTGTGCTCATCCTGCACAGCTACCTGACCGCGTTGTTCAGCCACGTGGCACCGCTGGCGCTCAATGCATCCATCGTCTTCGAGCAGGAATACAGCGGCGTGGAGGGCGACTCCGCATCGTGCGCCGAGCTGTACGCCCTGCTGTCCAGCCTGTCAGGCCTGCCCCTGCACCAGGGCATTGCCGTGACCGGCGCGCTGAACCAGCACGGCGAAGTGCTGCCTGTGGGCGGCATCAACGAAAAGATCGAAGGCTGGTTCCAGGCCTGCGTGGCCGCCGGCCTGGACGGCACCCAGGGCGTGCTGATCCCCACCCGCAACCGCCGCCACCTGATGCTGGACCGCACGGTGCTCGACGCCGTGGAGCGCGGCCTGTTCCGTGTGTACACCATGGGGCACGTGAGCGAAGGCATTGCGCTGCTGACCGGAGAGGCATCGGGGATGAGCCCAGCGGAGTTGCTGGAGGCCCTGGCCAATGCCAATGGGAGCGCTGATTCGGGTGCGAGCGCTGCTGCCGGCGGACAGGCGACGGCTGTGGAAGCCACGGTGCTGCAGCGGGCCGAGCAAACGCTGCGGGCGTACCGGAGGGCTTGCCAGAGTGCGGGCTACACCCGCCGGGGAAGGGGCCGGGGACGATGAACGGAGCCCCTGCAAAGCGGCCTGGGGCGACGGTGGTGCTCACCAGCCGGTGAGTCTAGCCTCCATCGGCAACCCAGAGTCATTGCGGTGCGACTGCGACTGCGACTGCGATTTCGAGCGCAACGCCCGCCCCCGCGCGAAGATTCTGCGACTGCTGGCTACGCGATGGATCTCCAGGGTGCATGTGCGATAAAGTGTTTATTCGACCTTCCGGATACGCCATGAGACAAACACCCTTCAACGCCCCCCCGAGGGATAACGAGCGTGAGCAGGAGCGAATTTACGTACTCGAGTGCACCCAGCTTCTGGACACTGAGGACAGCGAGGCGTTTGATCGCATCACCCGGTTGGCAACGCATGTGTTCGACGCGCCCATCGCCCTGGTGTCCCTGGTGCATCAAGACCGCCAGTGGTTCAAATCGCGCTGCGGTTTTGATCTGCGAGAGACGGATCGGGACTCCGCATTCTGCGACCGCACCATCGAGCTGGGCAGCGTGCTGGTCGTGGAAGACACGACGCAGGACGAGCGTTTTCAAGACAACCCGCTGGTCGTGGGCCGCCACGCTATCCGCTTTTACGCGGGGGCGCCGCTGGTGCTGACCTCTGGCCACGCCTTGGGTAGCCTGTGCATTCTTGACCGGCGACCTCGCAGTTTCGACAATACGCAGCGCCAACGTTTGACAGAAATGGCCGCCATGGTGGTGACGCAGATCGAGCTGCACCAGCGCGCGGGCCGTGTCAACGAAGTGACCCGGCTGCCCAACCGCGCACAGCTGGTGGATGACCTGGAGCGCCTGTGCCGAGACTTCCCCGGGCAGCGGCGGGTGCTCATGCTGGTGGACGTGATCGGACAAGCGGCACTGCACGCCGCGGTGCGGGCCATGGGCATCGAGCCCCTGGAGCATGCCCTGCGCAACATCGCGGCGCGCCTGGCCGCTGCGCTGCCGCCAGGCGCCATGCTCCATCACGTCAGCGAGACCCGTTTTTCGATCCTGCTCGGCGCTGGAACGCGAGAGTCCAGCGGGCAAGCCGCCGTCGATGTGCTCAACCACATGCGGGAAAGGTTCGACAGCGGTGGGGTCGCCATCGAGTTGCGGGTTCAGGCCGGTCTGGTCGATTTTTGCCTTGATGCAGCCAGCGCAGGCGACGCCCTGCGCAAAGCCAGCTCGGCCATGCACGAGGCTGCGTCCAGCGAACAAAGCCACATGTGGCACGACCCCTGTTTCGACACGGCCCACCGGCGCGCCTTCAACCTGGCGCGGACGGTGTCGGGCGGGCTGGTGCGGGGCGAATTCCGTTTGGTCTACCAGCCCAAGCTCAACCTTTCGATGGGGGCCTTTTCGGGCGTGGAAGCACTGGCGCGCTGGACGCACCCACGGTATGGCGCCGTTCCCCCGGGCGACTTCGTACCGCTGGTGGAAGAAACCGCCCTGATCCACGAGTTCACGGCATGGGTATTGAACTCTGCCCTGGCGCAGTTGGCCCTGTGGGAGCGCAGCGGCATCTCGCTGACGATGGCAGTCAACGTCTCGTCGAAGAATCTGGAGCGGCCCGGGTTTGTGGACTTTGTCAGCGAGGCCTGCGCACGCCACGGAGTCTCGCCCACCCATCTGCACATCGAATGCACCGAGAACGCCATCATGACCAGCCAGGCGACGCAGGACGCCCTGGGGCGCCTGAGGGACCTGGGCACCCAGATCTCGCTGGACGACTTCGGCACCGGCTACTCGAACCTGGCGTGCCTGTTCGACCTGCCCGTGGGCATGTTGAAGCTGGACCAATCCCTGGTCATGCCGATTGAAGCCAGCCCCAGGGCACTGAAGCTGGTGCGCTCGCTCATAGACCTGGGCCACTCGATGGGCTACCGCATGCTGGCGGAGGGCGTGGAGACGCAAGGGGCCCTCGACCTGCTGGTGGCGGCGGGATGCGACGCCATACAAGGGTACTTTCTGTCCAGGCCCTTGGAGGCCGAGAGCATTCCAGCGTTTCTGGGTACGAACCGGGTGGCAGACCTGCTCTCAGCGTCAGGCAGCTCGCCGAGATCTCAGGGCTCAAAAACTTGATTGCCAAAGGTCAGAGTCGCGAAACCACACGCACAAGGGCTTCGGTTCAGATCCACTGATCGTTTTCTACCGTGCGTGCCCCGGGCGCGCCATCGCCCGTGTTCACCACACCGCACGGCTCGATCAGAAGCATCTTCACTTCGGCTTCTGCAGATGGCTGGTGCTCAACGCCCCTGGGCACCACCGCCATCTGCCCCGCTCGCAGCACGATGACCCCTTCGCCACTCGCACACTCGCCACCGGATGCGCCACTGCGGGTCGCGATCTTCAGCTCGCCCTCCAGCACGACGAATGTCTCGTCGGTGTCGGCATGCACGTGCCACGGAAACTCGCCCTGCACCTTCACCACCTTGAACTGGTAGTCGTTCATTTCTGCGACGACGCGCGGCTGCCAGTGGCCATCAATGCGGTCGATCTCCTGGACCAGGTCAATGGCCTGGCTTTGACCGCGCCCGGCCGGTGCCGCCGTGGGGTTGAGGGGCATGAACATGGGTCGCTCCTTCGCTGGAAAAAGAAGCCGAATCTACGCAGCGTTGTTCACCATGTATTGAACGTTCGTGGCTCACCCCTGCATCCATTCATTCATTCATCCACCCATCACTGCGCAACCCGCCCGCCGGAGGCCATGCGCAGCCATCGCCCCGGGGTCAGCCCGAAGGTCTTGGTGAAGTGGCGGGTCATGTGGCTCTGGTCCGCAAACCCGGCGGTCGCGGCAGCATCCGCCAGCGACGCCCCGCCCATCAACATGCGGCGCACCACATCGAGCCGCCTCATCGTCTGAAAGCGATAAGGGCTCGTGCCGAAGAAGGTGCGAAAGTCGCTCGACAGACTCCACCGGTCACGCCCCGTGGCTGCCTCCAGCTCGTCCAGCGCAATGACCCGGGCCTGGTGGGCATGCAGATAGTCGTAGGCACGCTGCGCGGCCAGAAAGTCGCCCTTGGGCAGGCGCGCTAGCCCGCCTGCCACGGCGTGCAGTGCATGCGCCAAATCGGCAATCGCATGGCTGTGTTCCAGCGGCTCCGGCACCGTGTCGATGTGCCGCAGCAGGTGGTGGGTGGCCAACGCCAGGCGGGGGTCGGTGGTTACTCCCCCTTCGATGAACGGCAACGCGCGCCCCTGGAGCACCGCCTGGATGAGCGCGGGCTCCACATAGACCATGCGGTACTGGAAGCCCTCGTCGGTACCAGCCTGACCATCGTGGACTTCATCAGGGTGCAACACCATCGTGTGGCCCGGCAGGCTGTCGCGCCGGCTGTGGCGGTAGTTGAAGCTTTGGACACCCGCCAGCGTGCTGCCGATCGCGTAGGTGTCGTGGCGGTGCATGGCATAGGCCTTGCCGTGAAAGCGCGCCTCGATGCGTTTCATGCCGTCGATGGGTTCTGCGTGTCTGACCCACTCAACGGGTGCGGGTGCAGGGGGCCGGCTCATCACGGCATTGTAGGCAGGGCATGGCCGCAGCGATTTCGATAAGCCAACGCGTACCGAGCAAGGTGAAGGGCGGCACCAGCGCCGAGTTATGCATGCACGCAGGGTCGTCTAGCCAGCTTGAACAGGTAGATCGGTACCGCCACGCCACAGGTCGGTGCACCACTGGCATTCGACACGAGGCAGTTGCGAGCACTGCACGACGAACCACACCCTGCACCCGCTGTGCGTTCTGCTCGGACTGGGGCAGCGTGTGAAGCGTCGAAGGCTGGTGGCGCCCTTCATAATAAAAAGCCGCCCCGCCCGTTAAAGATGCCGACTATTGATGATCATCATGGATAAATTCTTGCTGCAGCAGCAGGTACTGGATCGCCTCGCCGAAGACCTGCTGCAAGCCGAACAGGCCGTGCAGGCGGCCCACGAAACCGCGACCCACGAAGAGAACATCGCCGAAAACAAATACGACACACTGGGCCTCGAAGCCGCCTACCTGGCCACAGGTCAGGCCCGCCGCGCCGAAGCCATCCGCCAGGCAATGGTCCATTGGCGCCAGTTCCGCCCGCACCCCTACGACGCCGGCAAAGGCATACAGCTGGGTGCGCTGGTATGCCTGGTCGATGCTGATGACCAGCAGCAGCAACAGCTGCTCTTTCTGGGCCCGCAGGGAGGCAGCATGAAGCTGGCCAGCGGCGGTCACACCGTGCAGGTCATCAGCAGCGATGCACCGTTGGGCAGGGCCGTGTTGGGCAAGTGCGAGGGGGATGAAGTGTGGATACAAGTTGCACTCGTTCGGCAGGAGTTTGAGGTGCTGCGGGTTGATTGAGCGGACGGCAAGTTCACGCCTAGTTCTTCAGCAACTACTTACCTGTCACATCCCGGACGATCATATGGCCGCTTGTGAAACAGATCCGGGTGCTCTTGGTACCACTCTTTCATGGCCTGCATTGGCGTTCTGCTCTTGAGCGCTGACTGTGGCAACTGGTGGTTGTACAA
>Ga0209023_10006519_pt1 | contig 12273 bp, 10 predicted proteins | sample LakOneMetagenome_FD_187468 | JGI IMG/M metagenome (GOLD analysis project Ga0209023, IMG submission 187468) | Freshwater and sediment microbial communities from Lake Erie, Canada (SPAdes) (version 2) | ecosystem: Environmental > Aquatic > Freshwater > Lentic | place: Lake Erie, Canada... | reverse complement strand
CCGAGATGATGAAACCACTGGCGGTCTGTTCCTTGACCACCGTAATGTCAGTTGACGGCTTGTGGCTTTCTTCAGGGATCGTCACGGTCACAGTGTCGAGCGCTGTTTGTGCGACCGAAATGCTGGGCGTTGTGGCAGCAAGCGCCACGCAAGCTGAACAGCTAATCCGAAGGATTAAATCGATTGCGCGAGCCGTGTTGCGCGGACGTTTGGCGGTGGTCATGTCAGTTCACCTGGCAAGAATATGTGAGGGTGGCCGATTGGCCGGTGTTGAGGGTTCCGAGGGCAATCCCGGCGCCGGTCAGATCGGTGATCGTGAAGCTGCCACCCGGCACACCACTCCCGGTAATCGTTACCGGGTTTGAGGCGGGGCAGGTCAAGCCGGCCCCGACCACGTCGGTGACCACTGCGCCAGTAACCGGATCGGGCCCTGTGTTGGTCACGACGACAGAGTAAGTCACCGTGTTGCCTGAGGTCACAGTGTTCACGCCATTCGACTTAGTCACTTGCAAATCTGCGGTTCCTTGAACCGTGACCGTGGCTGTGGCGCTATCATTGCTGTCGCCAGTGAAATAATCGATCACGCTGGCCGAGTTCGGGATCGAAGTTCCGCCAGCGGTTCCAGCGTTAATCGTCTGCTGGAATGTGAACGTCTGCGTGCCGTTGAACGGCAAAGCCGCTGGGCAGGTGATTGTGCCCGAGCTGTAGGTGCATGCTCCAGCTGGCCCCGACGAAGTGAAGCTGGTCGGTGCAGAAACGTTCGTTGTCGGTGCCGCATCGGTCACGATCAGCGGATTGGCAACGGTCGCGTCTGGACCAAACATGTCGCCTGGGCCGATGTTGGTTACAGCGACATTCCAAGTAATCACCGATCCAGCAGGCATGAATGTCGAGGAGCTGGTTTTGGTTACACGCAGATCATACGGTACGACGCTTGTGCCTGCCGAAGCAGAACGATTGGCCGTAACGCCGATGATATCGCCCGTGCCGCTCGTGGAAGAGCGATCCACGACTGACGCCTGGTTGGTGATGCTCGCGGCCGGGATCGCATTGTCGAACACTTGATCGTAGGTGATTGTCAGGGTTTCACCTGAATTCAGTCCCCGCGTACTCCCTGACGGAGCACCTGGCGCAGAGGGCGCGCTATAGGCGCGCGAGCAGACGGTGCTGGAAGGCATCGTGCCGCCAACAGCTACGCCGGTGCAAGTGACCGCGCCGCTTGCCAGATTGGGATCTGTAGACCCCGCTGTTGTCGAAACCGAGACAACTTGGAAAACTGAGCCACCGCCACTGGGAAGCGTGTCGGTGAGCGTCACCAGGTCGCCTTTGGTCATGGGGTCGGGACCCTCATTTCGAACGGTGATCGTCCAGCGAACTGATTGGCCGGCGTTTACCGATGGTGCGGAAGCCGCTTTGGTGACCGCCAGCGTGTAAACGCAGGGAACCCAATCGATCGTGATAAAGCCCGTGGGCCCAACGACGGCACCGCCCGCTGGTGATGGACCCGCAGCCCCGCTTACAGTCGTTGGCGCAGGAGCAGTAACTGTTGGTGAGGTGCCACGAACAAAGCTAGAGCCGCCGCCGCCACCTGCACCGGTTACGGTTGAATTGACGGTCGATGCACCGCCGCCGCCGCCGGTGTACCCACCGCCGCCGCCACCGCCGGTATCGGTCGTTGCATCAACACCGCCGTTGCCGCCGGTCCCAGTGCCAATCCCGCCGCCTATCAGTCCGTTGAAAGCAGCATTTGCGCTGTTGATGCCGCCAGGGCCACCAGCGGCCGCTAAGCCACCACGGCCACTGCCGATAGTCGCTGCACCATCCGCACCGTTGGTACCATTGATTCCGGGCGCGGCCACGCCGGGCGCAATCCCCGAAAAGCCGGCGCTGCCGCCGTTTCCGGTTGGAGCAGCTCCATGCGCCGCGCCGCCGCCGCCGCCGCCGCCGGCTTCGACCATTTTGATCCCGCCGACGCTGATCGAGGAGCTGCCGCCGCCGCCGCCGCCGCGATGCAGTGTGCCTGTTGCGGTGCCGCCGCTACCGCCGTTCGCGGTGCCGGTACCATTGTTTGGAGCTGTCAAAGAGACGTTGCCAACCCGACCGCCGCTTGCCACCGTTCCCGTGACGGCTTGGCCAGGCAATACCGCAAAGCGGGCATTAATTACTGCACCTGCGCCGCCCAGGCCTCCGTTGGTCGCTGCAACACCCGAAGATGCTCCCGCGCCGCCACGCGTGCTGGTTATTGCAGAGCAGGTTCCGTCTGGAACGGTCGTTGAAACCGCTCCAGCTGTCGTTTGCGAAAAACTCGCTGCGTTAGCCGCCGGATTGGCAAAGGCCGGCGTACTGGCCAGCGCGGTCGCCAAAGCGAGCACGGCAACACCACTGCGCTTCAGTGGCGAAGCACGCCAGGCGTTATTGCGTTCAGTGGATTGCATGGAAGGCATTTGATGGACCCGTTGCTGTTTTCAACGAGGTCCAGATGCCCGCAAGATGGTAAACAAATACATACGCAAACGTAAAACGTTGTAAGGAATCTCGACATTTGCGGCTGCGCGACGCGGCATCAGCGAATCGCCTGAACCCGAAAGCCACGGATTTCCGACTCGGAACTAGCTCGGAGAGCTTTGGCTCCGATAAAGTGGCAGCTATGTAAAATTCAGTAATTTGTGCTGAAATCCTGCTCCCTGCTGTCACGAGGAAACCATGGAAGGCTAGTTGTTCGCAAACTTACCGCGTGGCGGAGGGCAAATTGAGCTTCAACGACGAATGGACAGTTTTCATGTCCCGCCAACAAGCCGACATTGGCCCTTCACCTTGCCCGCCATATCACTCTCCGGCACTAAGACCGATCTGCAGCTTTCCAAGCGACGGTGAAAGTGCGTGGAATTACAAGCCCTTTCCCAGAAGTCCTGTAAATTGTTGTAAATTTTCCTTTGGAATGAGGCCCAAGTCAACATTCTTGCGTAAGAGACCAAAATGAAGCTTGGATTTGAATGTGGAAACTTGAATGCGGATCGCGATTGCAGACGATGACAAGGAGGCGCTGGACTACGCGATGGGCGTGCTTGAGCGAGCCGGGCACACCTGCATGTGCTTCGCCAGAGGTCACGGGGTTGTCGCTGCGTTGAAGAACGAAACCTTCGATCTGCTGCTGCTCGATTGGAATATGCCGGGGTTTTCAGCACTCGACGTAATCGCCTGGGCCAGACAAAACCTCCGCCAAGTCCCGCGGATCATTGTGCTCACCTCTCGAAATGACGAGCAGGACATAGTTCACGCGCTCGATGCGGGTGCCGACGATTTTATCTCAAAACCAGGGAGTGAGGAAGTGATCCGTGCCCGGGTCGCCGCAGCCCTGCGAAGGGGCCAGGACGATCAGCGCGGATCAAGGCTGGAACAACATAGCCGCTACTCGTTTGACCGGCTGGATCAGACCGTGGGCTTTGATGACAAGGTAGTGCGCTTGACGGCAAAGGAGTTTGAACTTGCGCTGCTGTTCTTCGAGAACTTGCAGCGCCCCTTGTCGCGCGGATACATCCTTGAAAAAATCTGGAACAATGCGGTCGATCTCTCGACGCGAACGCTCGACATGCATGTTTCCAAGGTACGCACCAAGCTCGACTTGCGGCCGGAAAACGGCCATCGCCTCCAAACGATTTTTGGATACGGTTACAGGTTGGATACCTACGCGGACGAATGACCAAGCGACTGAGCCTCGCACTCCTGCTGTTGGCCGCACCTTTAGTGTCGGTTACTCCACTGTGGGCGCAGGAACTGTCTCGCGACAAAGACGAAATCATCTACACAATCCGCGAAGGCGATACCTTGATCGGTCTTGGCCAACGGTATTTTGTCTCTCCTACCGCCTATCTGCAGGTCGAGCGGGCCAACGGACTGACAGATTCCAATCGTCTGAGGGTCGGCGCGAAGATCGTCATCCCGACAAGCGTGCTCAAATTTTCGCGATTGTCAGCTACGGTCATATCGTTGCGTGGGTCCGCCCATGTGACGCGAGCTGGGCGTTCAATGCCATTGGAACTGGGCGGGCGGGTTACCGAGGGCGATGTCGTCGAAACCGGAGTTGACGGCTATCTGACACTGCAGCTGGACGGGGGTTCGCGAATTGCCTTGCCCTCGAACGCGCGGATTCGAGTGATCAGGTTGCGCACTTATCTCCTGACACGAGGCACCGATACCGATTTCGCGATCGAGCGAGGGCGGACCGAAACTACGGTTGTACCGCTGCGCGACAATCGCAGTCGGTTCAGAATGCGAACACCGGTTGCCATCTCGGCCGTCCGCGGCACGGTTTTCAGGATCGGCTATGACGGCCCCGATGCATCGCTGACCGAAGTCGTCGAAGGCAATGTGGTGGTCAACCTCGATGGCCGAACAGCTAGCACTGCGCTGCCCGGCGGATTCGGTGCAGCCGCAAGTTCGAGCGGACGGGTCAGCAAGGAAGAACTTTTGCCGCCGCCTGCCTTTGCCCGACCTGGGGAAGTTCAGTCGCGCAGCACGGTCGGGTTTGCTCTCTCCCCCTCCCAGGGCGCTGTTGGATACCATGTCGAAGTTGCCAAGGATGCGGCTTTTGTCGAGATCGTGAAAGGAGCATGCTCGCCTACACCAATAGTCGACCTGGGCTCACTGCCTGATGGCGAATACTGGGTTCGGGCTATGGCAATTGCGCCGAGCGGGCTCGAAGGGTTGCCCCAGAAGCAGCAGTTTAAGCGAAAACTTCAGGCGTTGCGCTCAAGCCCCACCAACGGGGTCGACGGATCGGTCCGGTTCCAGTGGGACTTTGGCGACGGCGCACTCGTTCGTTTTCAATTGTTCGATGCCAGCGGGTCTCAGGTTCCATTGATTGACGAGCCGAGCCTATCGGTGAATGAGCTTTCGGTGAGCGGACTTGGACGAGGGATTTATACGTGGCGCATCGGCCAGGTGCGCGAAGAACAAGGGCGTTACATTGAGGTCTGGACTCCGCTTGAGCCACTCGTCGTTGACAAGTGAGAAGGCACCATGGCGGAATCGGCTGGTTTTGGAATGGATCACCGTTTTACTGCTGGGCTTGGCAGTCACCGTCTTCGCAGCTCAGTCACGTGCAGGCCAAGAAGTAAGTGCTTGGCTGTTCGACCGCGCGGCGATTTTGTTTGCGCCAGAGCCCGATGCTCGAATTCTCATTGTTCAGATCGATGAGGCCAGTCTGGCGGAATTAGGCCGCTGGCCGTGGCCGCGATCGGTGCATGCACGCTTGATCGATCGACTGACCGAAGGCAACGTCGCCCAGATTGGTTACGACGTGCTGTTCGTCGAACCGTCTACGCCAGAAGACGATGCTGAGTTAGCAGATGCGCTGGGCCGCTCAAAAAAAGTCGTCCTGCCGACATATATAACGACTTCTGAGATGAATGGCGGCCCTCTTGACGTCCAGCTGCCACTCCCAAATTTGCGAAATGCCTCGCAAAAGACAGGGCATGTCAACGTCGTGTTCGATGCGGATGGTCAGGTCCGGCACGCCGATCTCAGCATCGAGGACGGCGCACAAGCCCATCCGCACATGATGAAAGTGGTCGCCGAGAATGCCGGCGTCGCTGTGCCCGACTTTGGGCAAAAGATGATTATCCCGTTCAATCCGGCCGGCTCGTTCTCGGCTGTGTCCGCTGTGAGCATCGTTCGAGGTGAAGTGCCACAAGGCCTGCTCAAAGGCCGAATTGTGCTGGTTGGTGCAACCGCCCAAGGCAATGGCGACATTCTGTCAGTTCCTGGCCCCGCGGGAAGTGTGATGTCAGGCGTTGAAGTGCAGGCAAACATGCTGAGCGCGATGCTACAAGGCGTGTGGCTGCGCGACGCCGCGCCAATGACCGCCATTTTGTTCGCGTCATTCACACTGTTGCTGCTGATGGCAGCCTATTGGTGGCTTCCGCCAGATCGGGCATTGCTGCTCTCGGCGCTTGCGGCGCTGCTTGGGTCAGCGGTATCCGTTGGCGCGCTGGCTTGGCTGAAAATCTGGCTAACGCCGGCCCCGCTGCTCGCCGGGTTGATGCTCGCCTATCCTATGTGGAGTTGGCGCAGACTGAGCGCGCTTGACCGGTTCGTTCAAAAGCAGGTGGTCTCGCTCGGCGATGATCTCGATGCGGCAAGGTCGGATAGCCGTGGCCGGTTTGGACTCGATACGATCGCGACTGCCAGCGCGAGACTTCGTGACCTCATCGGAGAACTCGGCGAGCGGCGGCGCTTCGTTCAGGATGTGATCGAGAGCGCCCCCGATGCAATGTGCGTCGTGGACAGCGAAGGCAGAGTGGTTCTGGCGAACAGTCGTGCAAAAGGTATCTTCGGGCCGGAAGTCGAGGGCCGAAGTGTCGAAGGTTGCCTGGTAGAGGTCGCGAAAGGTAGGCACGTAGAGGCAGACGAGATCGAACTGACCGATGGCCGGACGATGCTTGTTCGCGAAGTTAGCCTGGGTTCATCTGCTGCTGGTCAAAGCACGGTCTTGAGAATGGCCGATATAAGCGAGCGCCGCGCGAACGAACGCGAACGCAACGAGTTTCTTGAGTTTCTTTCGCACGACATGCGCGCGCCACTTGCGCGCATCCTGGGCGTTCTCGAAATTGCGCGCAAAAATCCGGCGAAAGACATGCCGTTCGATCGGATTGCCGATCACGCCAAGACATCACTCAAGCTCGCAGACGATTTCGTCCAGCTCGCCAGACTTTCGGCGCTTACGCCGGAGCAATCATTGATCGACCTGCGTGCCATCACCGATGAAGCTGTCGATCGGGTCTATGATGTCGCGCGAAGCCAACAGGTTCGCGTTTCGGTCGAAGGTCTGGATGAGCCTCCGCTCATTGCGGGGGACTCGTCCCTGCTGATGCGGGCGATCGCCAATCTGCTGGACAACGCGATCAGGTACAGCCCGAAATCTGGAGTGGTTCGTTGTTCAATCCGGCTGAAAGAGCGGTCGGAAGCCGCCACCTGCGACTATCTCGAGTGCACAGTGGCCGATCAGGGTCCAGGCATCCCACCCGAGCGGTTGGCGGCACTCTTCCAGCGGTTCGGACCGAACGATCCATCCAAAGAGTTGAGTGCCGGACTTGGCTTGGCCTTCGTCAAGCGAGCGGTCGATCTGATGGGGGGTTCGATCACCTTAGAATCGGCAACCGGCGGGACGACTTTTGTGGTTGCATTTCCTGTGGCGGTCAGTCCTGAATCAATCGATCCGGCGTAACGACTTCATCGCTGCGGCGGCGAGGATATGCAGATCGTTTGAGCTGGGCTCGCTACAGCCTACAACTTCGGCAACTCCGCGATAAACAAGCTTGGCTTGCTCGAGTTCGACGATGGAAATTGTCAGCCGGGTGATGCGATTGACACACAGTGCTAGCGGCCGGGATCTGCCTCGTCCTTCCGCGGTTCCCGAACCAGCAAGACCTTGTCCGGCACTGAATGCGACATCGGTACCACGACGTGCGATGCTTACTTCAAGGCCAAGATTCGCGCTTGAATCGATACGGTAACCCTGAACCGTCAATAGCTGGCGAACTGCATCGGTTGCACCGCGCGACAAGGGTGTCGTCGCTCCGTCGTCAATTAGTCGGAACGGTCGCTGCGGTGACACACTACCAGTCGATGAAGTGACAGGCGCAGGAATGATTACACAGCCCGCGACGCAGCAAGCGAAAGCTGCAAGGATTGCAAATCTGGAGGCGGTAGCGAGGCCCATAATTTATCGTCTTTTTTGTGGCTTCCTAAGGTTAGCGGAAATCCTAGATTCTCGCAATCGGTACGGCTGGCGAGCCAGCGCCGCCCAATTGCGTCAATTAAGCTCAAGGCTCGGACCGATGATCTCAGGTGACTGTCGTCTCGAGGCTCCGACTGCTTTGTGATCTGGATCCGGAGGAATACAATTTTTTACGACTTGTTCGTTATAAGAACCCGAATTTGACAAGTGTTCCAAGCGATTAACTACGAGCATTAGCGCAATTCACCATGGCCTCGTGCGAAAAACGACGCTGAAAGGTGAAAGCCGTCATGCACGTAACGACCCCTCCTGATCCTACCCGGTGGCGCACCGGAACGCACCTAATGCTGGTGCGGACCGCGACCTGTGTCGTCGCAGGAATCGTGGGTTCGAGCATCTTTTCGGCGGTTGCAAATGGCGAACTCGATGTCAACGTAATGGTCCGGCAGTCGTTAGCTGTTGTCATGCTCCTCACGGTTTCTGTCTGGCTTGCGCGACGCGAAGACGAGCAAAACAGTGATCGTGCTTCGCGCCTTCTCGCATTCATCAGCTTTGATGCCTTGACCGGAATTCTCAATCGTTCGTTCTTCGTAGATCGAATTCGAGCTGAGGATAAAGATGGTGCACTATTGATCGTCGACGCGGATCGCTTCAAATCCATCAATGACAGCTTCGGACATTATTCCGGCGACATTGCTCTGGTCCAAATCGCCAATGCAATTGATGTCTCTACCCCACAACCGGGGTTTGTTGGTCGCCTGGGCGGCGAAGAGTTCGGCGTTTTCATCCCCGGAGCCGATTTACGCCAGGCCCGTCATATCGCCGAGGATGTCCGCAAGGCGGTCGAGGCTCTCGACTTCTCCGTTGCCGACACGTCAGTCCCGCTCAGCGTAAGCATCGGTGTGAGCCTACACAGTGCAACCAACCCTGTTCGCGTAGCATTTACTCATGCGGATGAGAACCTTTATGCAGCTAAGCGCGGCGGGCGAAACCGTGTGGCGACTGCGCCTAGCCCAGTCCACGATTTGCAAAGGCAGATCGGCATCGCAGTTTGATGGCGCCGTTTCTGTAAACAATCGCATCTATTTGTAAATTATTGCAAAACCTTGCTTTGTGAATCATTGGTTCATCTAGACTCTCCCAAAACCGTGAATTCGAAATTGGGAGATCCGTGATGGCAAGTCGACTGCTTCTGAAATTTTTTATGATCGGCACCTCGATGTGCGCTGTCATTTCACCAGCTCTGGCCCAAAGTGGCGGATCTGGCGCGATCGACGGTGTTTTGAGCAGTGCGCGCGGCGTTGTCGCTCCAAAGCCGCCTAGCACCGGCCTATTCAGTTCAATCTTTGGATGCTCCGCGTCAGGATCCAAGCAAGAGATTGGTGCTGCTGTTGGTGGCGTAACCGGTGGGTTACTAGGCAATCGTGTAGCTGGTGGCGGCAATCGCAAAATTGGCACGGTCGTTGGCGCTGCCGTTGGAGCGGCGGCAGGATCGGCATTGGGCTGCAAGTTACAGCGCAATGATCAGGCCAAGGCTGAAGCTGCCTTGGCGCGATCGGCCGAAACTGGCCAGGCGCAAAGTTGGTCCAATCAGTCAACCGGTTCATCGGGATCGACGCGCGTGTTGACAGATCAGTCCAAAGGAGTGACTGGACTATCCTTGGCACCGGGCGTTGAACCGATCGCCGACTACCAACGCATTGACGGGTATTATACTGCTGCAAGCCGAGTGAACGTGCGCAGTTCGCCAGGACTCGCGGGAGCAATCCTAGGCCAGTTGACCCCAAACGAGCGATTGTGGGTCCCCGCAGCTACTGGATCCGGTGATTGGCTTCTCGTCACAAAAAACGGTGTGGGCCAAGGTTACGTCTCATCAGCCTTCCTTACGCCTGAGATATCGACGACTACGGACTGCAAGATAGTCCGGCAAACAATCACAGTCGGTGGGCAAAGCGAGACACAGGATTTACGTGCCTGTCGCAACCCATCGGGAGGCTGGACATTCAATCCCGTCACTGGCTGAGGCATCGGAGTGAACTAGTCATTTTACAACAAATTACTGATTATAAAAGGTTTGCTAGGCTGAGTCGCCTATCCAAGCCATGCGAGCAATCTCCCTTCCTCGCGAAAGTCCCTTGAGGGCCGTGCTTAAAATCCCCGGAGCGCGGCCCTCAACACTTCTTTTCCCGATGGCATTCGGGCAAATGCAACACGCCAACAGCGGACACTGTCGCATTGCGGCCAAAATTCCGACCCATGCCTGTCAATCGAGAAACTGGTTAGCGACCTCGATGGTCAGTTCGCATCGTAATGTCGTTGATCGATAGTGCCAGGTGCTTCCCTCCGCTCTGCGGGAGCCGAGTTCATTGAGGCCGCGCCTGATAGGCAGACACGTGGCACCGCAGCCCGCACTGATCGTGTTGCCGAAGACAAGGCCAGCATCACGTCCGTCAGGATCAGAACCGGGGAATCACCCTCGATCCTGCGTGTTGCTGCACTGCCGTGCGTAACCACCAAGATCCGATGGGAGTGCTGCTCCGGGCGGATGCCCGCAATTTCTCGGTGAATCGGACCGCTATCAGCGATGAGTTTCAATGCCACGGCCGCCTTCAACCCCGGGTGCGCCCCAAGCGGACCGGAAAGTCAAAGTCTTTGTAATTACGCAAGCATTTCAATACTGAATTCGCTTCGGGCAGTTGGTGACGGTTCGATTTGTCAATCGTAAAATTGCGTAAAATCACCTGATCGGTCGTTCACATTTTAGCAGTTTTGCTGTTTTCAGTCGGACAAGGCGCAAGTGCAGAGGGTTAGAAACCTTGATGGCGATCGAGATCCACCAACTTCGGTTTGCTGTCGCTACTGCGGATGCAAAGAGCTTCTCGCGAGCTGCCGCGGCGCTCAACGTGAAACAGATAACCTTGAGCCGGAAAGTGCAACAGCTTGAGGATCGTCTGGGCGTCAAGCTGTTCGAACGCTCAACGCGCGGCGCAGAGATTACCGAGAACGGTCGCCCTTTCATTGAGCAGGCCCGTCGCATCATCACCGATGTCGACAATTTGCGAACGACTGCCCGCAATGTCAGCTACGGCCTGCAAGGTCGGATCGCGGTCGGCTATTGCTCGCCCCTGATGGCCGGAAAACTCAGACTGGCGATTTCTGACTATTTAACGAAATTCGAGGACGTCCAGTTTGACGGAGTCGAGGCCGGCCTGGAGAAGCTGTTCCACGGACTTCACGCCCATACGCTCGATGTCGCAGTTGCGCCGATCGGACATCGCGAGGATGGAATTTCCTCGCGCCGTATCTGGTCCGAGCGACTCTTCGCCGCTGTGCCCGAAGATCATGTTTTAGCACATAAGGACCAAATCTACTGGCAGGACCTTCGCCGCGAGGTCTTCGTTGTTCCTGCAGGAGGACTAGGTCCAATCTTTGGCAACGTCATCGCCGCCCGACTGACCGAGCAAGGAAAACTACCCAGCATCATCCTGCAGGACACCAGTCTCGAGAGTGTTTTGAGCATGGTCGCGGCGAAGCGTTACATCTCGATCGCCACCGAAGCGTCCCAAGGCATCACCTGGACCGATCTGCGTTTTCTTGAAATCCACGATCCGACGGGGCCGGCCCGCCTAGAATATGCGCTCTACTGGCGCGAAGACAACGGCAACCCCGCGCTCCAACGCTTCTTCAAGTTGATCGAAGAGCGTTACCCAGGCTGAACCACGCGACGCGTTTTCGCGTAGCTTCGGTCCGTCGCGATAAACCGCTCGATCATCGCCGAAATTAGCCGCTCTGGCGTCGGCGCACCCTTGGTATCGCCGCCGTTCAATACAGTGGCATATGCCAGCAGTTCGCGGTGCAACCGTGCCGACACCTCGACCGTCAGCCGCACCGGCTTCTCGTCGGCGAGATCGGCCAACTTCAGCCGTGTCATTGCCCACCTCCCAAAATCAGGTCACGGGTAACCAACACCCGCACCGGAAATCCAGGGCGGATCGTCAGCGTCGGGCGGACATTCAATTCCCGGCTGACGATCTGCTCGCCGGCCCGGTTAATGCTGTCCTGCGTCCCGCGCCGGAGAGCTCGCGTGAGATCACTGTCGCTACCAGCCCCCAGTTCCGATCCGACACCCAGCAGTGTCGAGACCAGCGCGGCTTTCAGCACGCCGCCCCAATGGTAGTTGGTCCCATCCTGCAACCCGGCAAAGCCGCTCGGGTCGGCAGCCGGCTGGCGGTCGAGCACGATCGAGCGGCCATCAGGCAGGATCAGCCGGTTCCAGGCGAGCAGGATCCGGCTTTGTCCAAACGCGACGTCGGCATCATAGTCGCCGATCAGGCGTGAGCCTTGCGGGATGAGCAGGATGCGCCCGGTCGGGCTGTCATAGACATTCTGGGTGACCTGCGCGGTTACCAGCCCGGGCAGATCGGAACGGATGCCGGTGATCAGCGCTGCGGGGATGACCGAACCCGCCTGCAGGATCGAAGACGACGCCAGCCCGGTAAGCCGCTCGCCCGACACGGTGCGCCGGTCGCTGGCTC
>Ga0209023_10006518_pt1 | contig 12275 bp, 14 predicted proteins | sample LakOneMetagenome_FD_187468 | JGI IMG/M metagenome (GOLD analysis project Ga0209023, IMG submission 187468) | Freshwater and sediment microbial communities from Lake Erie, Canada (SPAdes) (version 2) | ecosystem: Environmental > Aquatic > Freshwater > Lentic | place: Lake Erie, Canada... | reverse complement strand
ACGGCGGCTGAATTCGGTGCACTTCTCGTGGGTGACCGCGAGTTCGGTTGACCAAACTCTCGAACCAACGTGCGTTCATCTGATAACTTCTGGAGCGAGTGCGACCGAGATATGCCGTCAGTAGCAGCAATGGAGGAATCATGAACGTGAACTCGAGTAGCTGGCTTTGCGCGCATCGGAGTCTCGCAGCCGCCGTTGCGATAGCCGCGTCGCTGACCCTCAGTGCGTGTACGTGGACTGATTCATCGCCGGAAAGGTCGCGTACGCCCGCACCGAGCAGCTCACAGGCCGCTGCCGCAGAACTTGTGGATCCGCTCTCGGAAATTACCGATCCGCAGTCGCCCACGTTCATCCGGGAAGGAATCACTCCGATGCTTCACACCGAGGGCACGGGGCCAAGCTCCCACACAATCGTGATGCCGGACTTCCCCGTGGAGCAAGTGCAGTTCTTTGTATCCTGCGATCCGACGGCGACGTTCACGGTCGCGGTCACTAAAGACAGGCCGCGTATGTTTTCGGGCGAGTGCGCCGCGCGCTTCCAAAACAGTGGCAGCTTTCCAATTCCGGGGGGTGAGACATCCTTCAGTATCGAGATAGACATTCCCCAAGGCGTCCAGTACTGGCTCGTAGGTATCCCCGTCGAGTCAGTCAGGAGTTAGCTACTACTTTCTCGGCTGGCGGGGCCGGTTGAGTTCACGAACCATAACGCAGGCGGCGACCGCTGCAAGTTGCAGACGGACGCTGATCCCAACCCAGACGCGTGCGGCCTCGCCCCCGATTGGAGGGTTGCAGCTCGATTCAATTGCCCATACATTCTCGAAGTAGTGAGTTATTTTCAGATTCACTTACTCGAGTGCAGTCGATGGCGTTTAGTGCTTGTCGACCTGACTGAAATGGGTCCCAATGAATTATGAAGTAAACAAAACGCCGCGGGTGCGCCATGTCGATCGCCTAGCAGCAGTTCTCCTCGCAGGCTGCATGATCGTGGGCTCCTCGTTGGCCTTTGGTGCTGTCGCCGCCAACGCGGCACCGGGTGATGCCATGGTCACCGTGATACACGGAATTCCGAATACTCCCGTCGACGTATATGTTGACGATGCTGCGGCAACAGGTGCACCGGCGTTGGCGAACTTCATGCCCGGCACTGTGACGGCGCCGATCGCACTCGCTCCGGGAGCTCACCAAGTGACAATCTTCCCCGCCGGATCAACCGTCATGCCGGTGATCGACGTCTCTGAAACCCTCACCGCGAACTCGAATGTCTCCCTCATCGCGAATCTCGACGGTGCAGGAGCGCCTGTCCTCAGCGCGTTCGTCAATGATGTCAGCCTGATCCCTGCCGGTAAGGCTCGCCTCGTTGTGCGGCACACCGCCGAAGCTCCCGCCGTCGACGTCCGCGCCGATGCGGCCGTGGCCTTCCCTGGCTTGGTTAATGGGCAGCAAGCTGCAGCAGAGCTTGCCCCGGGAACTATCTCTGCAGATGTGGTCCTCGCGGGCACGTCGACAGTCGTTATCGGCCCGGCACCCCTGACGCTGACCGCCGGCACGGAGACCATCGTTTACGCGATCGGGTCCGCGATCGCCGACCCGACCACGCTCGGCCTTGTGGTGCAGACCATCACTGGTCTCGCCGCCGCAGCTCCCGTCACACCTCCCGTCGCGGCTCCTGTCGCGGCTCCCGGCGCGGCAGTCAACACGGGTGGAGTGGTGCAGTCGAGCAACTCCACGACACCGGTGATTGCCGGTGGAGCCGGGTTGGCCGGTGTGATGGTCGCGGTCTTCGCGATCGTGCTTTACCGTCGCCAGCGCCAGAGCGCGTAAGGAACGCGGCTCGTTGCTTTTTACTCAGCCGAAGGGATGGTGGGGCCAGCGCCCCACCATCCCTGTGGTGTTGCTGGGGGCCGCATCGGCTGCGTTGCTGACCGTTGCCGGTATCGCTGGGATTGCCTCGTTCCAGAGTTCATCTGCTCCGTCAGAGAACAGTGCATCGGCGGCCCAGACCATGGACGGGAAGACTGTCGAGCAAGACCCGGTCGTCATGCCGTCTTCACCGCCCGCGCCAACACCGCCCGCGACAGCGATCCCTGTGCCCGCCTCCACTCCAGCTCCGCTAACTGGTGAGCGATTTTCGGTTCCGGCGGTTGGGTTGGAGGTGCCGCTCAGGCCGTTGAGCGCGAAGGATGGACAAATCACCCCGCGAGGTTTCACGTCTGCCTACTGGATCACGAATATGGGAGTGCCGCTCAGTCAGGGCGCTGAAGGCACAGTCTTTGTGGTGATGCACTCGGTGCGTGGGGGAGGTGTCGCTCCGGGAAACTACCTCACCGATATTCGAACGGGAACGTCGGCCGTTCCTGATGGTTCGACCATAGATGTTGGGGGAGCGTCGTATCGTGTGACCGGATGGCGAACCATTCTCAAAGGAGGGTTGGCCACGGATGCTGACGTCTGGGCTAACGTACCCGGCCGTCTGGTCGTGATCACCTGTCTCGAACATCCAGACGGCAGCCCGTCGACGGACAACATGGTTATCACCGCAAAGCGATCGTGACCGAGGAACTTACCCAGTCTGGCAGCTGAATCCTGACCGGGACTTGAGAAAGCCCTGAGTACACTGAGTGGGTATGGCTGACATTGGAGTTTTTGCCCGCACCACAAATAGCGCGCCGAGAGCGTGGTTCCTGGGTGGGACGTTGTTCCTTGTATCGATCGTGATCGTGGTCGCCCAACCCGCGATGGCCGTGGTCCCTGGCGGAGGCGCCCTCAGTCCAGTGCTGTTTTCCGCTGCCCTGCTCATTTTCGCCTTCGGCATTCGCGGGGCCGGCAGTGTCACCGCCCGCCGCCCCCTGGGAACGGCGGCACTGACCGTGCTCGCCGTGTGGTTGTTACTGGATCTGGCGCTGGCCGGCGTCGTGACCTCGTCAATTTCGTTCGACACGGCGCCGACCGCCGTCCTGGCATTCGCCTATGCCAACGTGTTCGTCCAGTTCCTCCTCGCGCTGATCGCCGTCATGCAAATAGGCCGCCTCGGCGTCGTGCCGTCCCCGTGGAATTGGGTACCCGCCTGGGCGCTGGCCGCGATATCCGCATCCTGGTTGTTGACACAGGTCCTCGGCGCACTCGGGACGACGCAGGGCGCGATCGTCTTGAGCAATGCCCTGATGAGCTTGGAGAGTCTCACCCGAACTGGTGGCACCGTGTTGCTCGCAGTTGTGGCCATCGTTCTTGCTGACCGCATGAATCGCCCACAACCGCCCGCAGATCCGAGCATCAACGAGAAAGAGCGCGGTAGCGGGAGCTGACTGGCCACGCCTACTTCTGGACGATGATGTTGCTAAAAGGAAGCTATCTTCCTATAGTGAGCTTTATGGCACGCAGACGACCAGGCACTCTCTTTCCGATTGAAATGGATATTTTGGAGAGCGGACTCGGCCTCCAAGCAAACGAGGGTAGTTTCTACGGCTTCGCTCTGGCGAAGAGTCTGTCCTCTCGTGATGGTTCCGCGCTCACGGGGCACGGCACTCTCTACAAAGCGCTTTCGCGGATGGCCGACTCCGGTGTTCTTGAGGCCCGCTGGGAAGACCCGGCTGACGCTGAGTCGGAGGGGCGGCCTCGGCGTCGGCTCTACACGGTGACGGCGGAGGGTTCCCGTGCTCTCGCCAGAGCACAGGCGGATCTCACGCGCCAACAGGCGAATGCGCCTCGGATTGCGCCGGCGGGGGTGACTTTCGCATGAGTGTCTTGACGTCAATGCCGTACCATCAGGCCGTGTACCGCGTCTCTCGCTGGTGCTCCTGGTACACCCGCGCCGTCGATGTGGACGTTGCCGCCGGTCGGCGCGATGAACTCGCATCTGACCTGTACGAGCATGCGCTGTGGGCCGACGAAACGGGAACGACGCCGCGCGCAGCGGCGCGCGCGATCCTCGGCCGCGCGATTCGGGGTGCCCCGGCAGACCTCACCTGGCGTTTCGCTCAACGCCGGCAAGTCGCCCTCGCCGACCCCATTGGCTTCCGCCGGCAACGAGTCGACGGCGCTGTTGCCTCCCTCGTTCTCTTGGTGGCCTCTGCGGTTCTGGGGTGGGGTCTTTTCTTGCTCACACGAATAATTCTCAGTACCCTCGCTGAGCGGATCCGGCCCGCCTCCGCCACCGCACTGATAATCGCTTCCTGCACTGTCCTTGCGGTCGGCGCACTCGTGCTGCTCTTTCGCCGTCGAACACGTGTTCTGGGTGCACTGCTCATGGTGGTGTCCAGCGTTGCACTCGTGCACTTTGGGTTCTTCCAGCTGTACTCCCTTAGCGTCACGGTGGGAGCTTTGACCGTCTCGATGCCGGGGTGGGTACTGGCCAGCAACAGCCTGATGGCCGGGCTCGGCCTGTTCTTCACCGCGGCAGCGATCTGGTGGTGGCCGGAACGCCAAACCGCCGCGGCCCACACCGCCACCGGACTGACAACCACGGGAGAGATGATCCGATGAAGAAGAAACTCGCACTCGGCCTCGGTTTGGTCGGAGCCGGGCTACTAGCCCTCTCGCTGATGGTCTTCGGGATGGGCGCCGCGGCGACCCTGAACCCCACGGCCGCTGACCTGCCCACCGCCCGAACGGCCGACACGGCTGTTCTCCCCGCCGTCGAGGCTAACCTCGCACCAACCGCTGCGCCGTCGATATCCGAGGCAACGGAAACCGAGGCGGCGGAAACCGGGGCGGCGGAAACCGGGGCACCGGATGCCATCGAATCTCCCGACGCCACGGACCTGATGGCATCCGACGCTTTCAGGGCGATGACTCCGGATGAGCAGGCCAACGGCCGGGAATGGATGAAGACCATGACAATCACGGCCAGCTGCATGAAGGAGAAGGGATACGACTACACCTTCACGCCGTTCTGGGAAAGAGAGAACGGTACGCAGTTCCTGGCGTGGGAGAAAACCCTTCCAGCAGCCGAACTGGCAGAGGCTCGCCTTGCACTCGACGGAGACACCGGCAGCGGTGCCGACTACCACTGGGACGATGCGGGATGTTGGGGCTACGCCGTCCATGTCATGGGCAACGACAAGAACCACTGACCCACACCTGAAGCGGAGATCCCATTCACTGTCACCATCTCACATCCCGGGTGTTCCGGTCCGAAGCGACGAGATGTTCGGAATACGATCGTGAACGACGCCGGTTCCAGCGCTGGCGGCGTTCGGGCATGACCGATCGTGACGCGCAGAGATTGGTTCGGTCATCGACCGGGAGCGAGGGGATGGGGACGTTGTGGTTGACGTGAGCAGGCGAAGTAAACGGATGGTCGGCATCGCCCGGCACGGGCGTTTGAAGCGATCGAGCCCGTATGCCACCGCGGTCACCCTGGTGGCGGGGATGTTGGCCGTTGCCGTGGTCAGCACATCCGCTGTGGCCGGTGTTGCGGTGTGGAGTTTCAGCAAAAGGGTCGACGACAACGCCATCGACATCACCGTCGGTGACACGGCGGCACCCGTGCCGCAGCTTGGAAGCTATGAAAACGGCTTCAATATTCTCCTGGTCGGCATCGACAATGACGAAACGCAAAGCGCGGCGTACGGCGAACGCGACGGCACCCTGAATGATGTGAACATTCTCGTTCACGTGTCCGCAGACCACAGCAACGCGGTCGTGGTCAGCATTCCCCGCGACCTCATCGTGGCGCACCCCGAGTGCGTCGACGCCACGAGCGGGGCTGAGTTCTCGGCGATGGCCGCACGCCCCGTCAATGAGGCCATGTCCCGGGGCGGGCTGCCGTGTGTGGTCAAGACCGTCTCCGAGTTGACGGGACTGGCCATCCCGTACGCCGGAATCATCTCCTTCGACGGGGTCGTGCAGATGAGCGACGCCGTGGGCGGAGTGCCCATCTGCCTCGATGCGGCCATCAACGACGACTCTGCCGGCCTATACCTGCCTGAGGGCACGAGCGTCGTCGCCGGAGACACCGCGCTGGCATTTCTGCGCAGCCGAAAAGGGGTCGGCGACCGCAGCGACCTGGCCCGAATTTCGTCACAACAGATCTACATGGCTTCACTCATGCGCACGGTGCAGGGCAACGGAACGCTCACGAACATTCCGACCCTGATCAACCTCGCTAACGCGGCGGCCACCAACATCAAGCTCTCCACGTCCCTCGCCGACATCGACACCATGGTGTCGATGGCCTTGGCTCTCCAAGACATCGACCTGGATCGGTTGCTGTTCGTGCAATACCCCGGCACAACCGGCGACTCCGATTTTCCGGGCAAGGTCGTTCCTCTGGAAGCGCTGGCCGCCGAAATGTTCGCCAAAATCGCCGCAGATGAGCCCTTCATCCTCCCGGGAACAATGCCAACCCCGGAACCAACACCGGATGCGCCGGTGCCCGTCGAAACGTCAACGCCACCGACGAGTGAGACCACCGTTCCCACCCCGCAGCCCACCCTTCAAGCGTTGGACGGACTCACCGGGCAAACCGCGCAGGATCAATCGTGTGCCCAAGCTGCCGCCGGGTGACAGCGATCACATCGCGCCAGGAATCGAAGAAACAAGCGAGGATGTTTCCAACCCGCCACTGGCATCACTGGTCCGGCACGTCCGGCCTTTCGTCAGAGGACGCCGAGCGCGATAGATCTGCGACCAAACATGGCCACTCCTCAGCGTCGCTGTGCGGCTTAGCCGGGCAGGTCTATCTTGTCGAACGCACTCGTCCCCGGCGATCCAGGTGAATGAGGCCACAAGAAGCAGATACCCGTGGCCTGATGATCGATCCTGCACAGGCCGGCAATGGTGACCACACGGTCTTCATCTCCGGTAGCGACGCAGCAGCTGTCGGTGGCCGTTCTTCATGGCCCTTAACATTCCTGAGTCTCGCCCCAGGTCAGCCGCCGAACTTGCTGTTAGCTACTGGCCTCACCCAACTCTGGCACGTAGGGCATAGCCTGGCTCGATGTCTCAGACGGGAACTCTACGGGATTGCCTTTGGGTCAGGTTTCTGGAGTGGCTGCAGTCCTGGCCATCCATTTTTCCGGCTGAACGAGAGGTTCGAAACCAAACTTCTCGTAGAGACCGTGGGCGTCCCCGGTGCAAAGTACGAAACGCTTCAGGTGCAGATCATCGAGAACCGCGCAAACGTTCTCAAGGAGTGCGACCCCCACGCCGTGTCCGCGGACCTTTGGGTCCACGAAGACGTCGCAGAGCCACGCGAATGTTACCGAGTCGGTGACGACTCGGGCATAGGCGACCTGTCGTCCGCTGGCTGAGTCGAACATGCCGAAATTGGTGGATGCGTCGATTGCGGCATCCTGAAGAGTGCGTGGTCGCCCCTTCGCCCAGTACGCCTCACGGCTCAACCACGCGTGGATCTGCTCGCGGTCCATATCGTCGGCACGTGCAGAGAACCGGTAGGCAGCGTTCGTCATGTCTCCACTGAATCGGAACTGAAGACAAGACGCAAGCCGAGCGACCGCTGCCCCAACGAACATCGAAACGCAGGAAGGAACCTTCTCCGGGGTCACTCCCCGGTGCGGCACAGACTTACCGAAACGCCTCGGTTTCCGGGTGCCATAGTGTCGAACCATGGATCTCTCAGTATTGCCCACGCTCTCAGGATCGCTCGTAACCCTTGAACCCTTGTCATTTGCTCACGTAGCCGAGCTCCGTGACGCTGCGAACGAAGGTGAACTCTGGCGTGCGTGGTACACCTCCATCCCGCACCCCGACGCGATGACCGCGGAGGTTGAACGCCGACTCAGTCTCCACGAGCAGGGAAAAATGTTGCCGTGGGCCACTCGGCTCGCGTCAACAGGGCGGGTCGTCGGTATGACGACCTTTATGAACCCGAGCACCGATGCCCCCCGATTAGAAATCGGCTCCACGTGGCTGGCGAAAAGCGCTCACGGTACCGGCGCGAACCGAGAGGCCAAGCTCCTCCAACTGGAGTACGCCTTTGACGCCTTGGATTGCATTGCCGTCGAGTTTCGCACTCACTGGCACAACCGCCAATCACGAACGGCGATAGCCGCCTTGGGTGCAAAAGAAGATGGAGTGCTGCGCAGCCACTCAGTTGGACCGGACGGCGCTCTCCGCGACACCGTCGTATTCTCCATTACTGCCAGTGAATGGCCCGCCGCGCGGCTGGGCCTTCGGCATTTCTTGACCACGAAGGAATTCTCTCTCCGGTAATTGCGTCTGATCGCCGGCTTGACCGTCAGAACCGCCGTCGCATCGCGCTTTCGTCCCTGCCCTCCACCATCGCCACCGAGACCCGGGTCTCGTATTGGAAAGATTTCGCGGCCGACTTTCGGTTCCTCCGCCAACAGTTGCTGTTGCGGTTGATCGGCGCAGTGGTTTTTTACATCACCCGGCGGGACGTGACCTCTTGGGCTGATCCACGCACCGGAGGTAACGAACTCGCGCTGGCGCTTCGTTCGAACATTCTCGGCAGTCTCATAGATTACAGTCGTGCCCCACTCACAGAAGCATGACGGATCGCATGGACTCGGCCCGAAACTGCTGACCGCCGCCGATCAGCGGGCGATTGCGGTCATCGTGGCGAAGGGCGTTTGGCGCCGCTCTCAAACAGCGGGTAACGACGCGGTACTAACTCTCGTACGACGCGTAGGCTCCCGCAGATTCACCGGTTTCTTCGACTTCTAGCGAAAAGGCGTCCGCAGGAGTTATGAAGCTCACGGCGAGTCGGCGGGCGGTGTCCACAGTCAGCTTGGCTTTCAACTGCGGAAGCTCACGATGGATCAGGTGGACAATAACCTGGTCCCCGTGCTCATCAGCGGAATCCATCCGCCAGTCATCCCCGGCCCGGTCCCAGATCGGCATGGTGAGAGGAAAGGCGAGCTGCAATTCGACGGGAACACGGTCGGCGTTTCCCACCCAGTCCTCTGCTCGATTCCCAAATCGTTCAACGACGTTCCCGTTGTTGTCCCGAGAGCCGCTCAGCCGACCGATCTTGTACTCCCATGCCCCGGTGTGTCCATTTGCGGTGAAGGAAACGATTCGGTCTTCACCATTCGTGTGATGGACAATCGTCCCGGACAGGTCCATTCGCGCGTCACCGTCAACGAGGACACTGATCGCCTTCATCAGGGCATTGCTCATCTTCACACCGTCCTCACCGTGGGCTGAACCTCATGCTGACATTAGTGCTTCCGGCACTGGAGTGTGCCAGCACATTGCAGGTAGCCGCAATGATTCTGAGCACGGCAAAGACTGCATACTGGCCTGATTCTGATCGGCCACTCCTAGCGCGCCCATCCCGTGTCACTGTGGAAGGCCAGCGACACTTGAGAACTGCAGCGGACCCATCGCCCTCGAAGTGATCGAGCATCAGTCGACCGGTCAAGCCTGTACGCGACCGCTATCCTCGCTTTGAGGCGGCTTGCCTTTCGCCACATGTTTCACCCGCAGATCGCCACGAGTTCGAGAGGCTGCACACGCTGCACGGTGATGCGAGTCACGGACGACTGCGGAAAGATCATCCCCAAAGCGCTGTCTTGAGCGTTGAAGGGCAACTCGGCGCCCGAGTGCGCAATTCAGAAGGCAACGGCGATGGCAGACCCCCGGGCGGGCCCGACGCCGATGTTGATCGCTGTGGCCATGGTGATGACATTAACCTCGCTGTATCGGCATCTCAACTCCGATCGAGTGGCGTTCCCCGAGAGCGAGCATGGCTGACACGGCCGCACGGACAACCCCTATCGGCGGCAGTTGCGCACTGCCAGAATCGTAACCCTGCATGGAAAGGAGTCCCTCGCCGATGAACATTGCCGCAACGAGAGCTACGGGCGTGCCGGCCACGGATATCGACACCCACCGCAGAGACCGGCGGCCTTGGTCTGAGGCCGTGGGGACGGATGTTGCCGGGGGAGTGCCGGGGGCCGACACGGTCGTCTTCTCTTGTGGCCTTAACTGCCCGGGAAGAGGCGGACGCGAGGTCACGATAGGGGCGAAGGCCCCAGGCTTCTGCCGCTTGGGGCGAGCAGATGCAAGGGGCCACCTGGGCGGTTTTCGGTGACGCGCTCGGAGCCTTACGGGAGGCACCGATACGTCTTTAGCCGGGACCCTTCCAAAGGATTGGCCCAAAAGGAACTGGGCGGGGCCGCCCAGCTGAGCTCCGTCGTACCGTTTGACCTGTCCCGAAGTGAATTTTCGTGCGCGTTACTGAGGAGGAGGCCTGATGCGCAAGGTGATCTACTCTATGAGCATGTCTTTGGACGGTTACATAGTCGGGCCGGACGGCAGCTTTGACTGGGGTGCGCCCGACGAGGAGGTCTTTCAATTTTGGATCGATGACATTCGACAGGTGGGCGTGCACCTGCTGGGACGGCGACTGTACGAGACGATGCTCTACTGGGAGAGCGCCGATCAGGATCACAATCTCGACGACGCAGAACGCGAATGGGCCGCTCTCTGGAATCCGCTCCCCAAGGTTGTGTTCTCGACCACGTTGTCCATGGTGCAGGGCAATGCCCGTTTGGCCTCGGTCGGTGTAGCGGACGAGATCGAGCGGCTTCGAGCCGAGCCGGGCGAGAGCAATATCGCAATCGGCGGTGCGACTCTCGCCGCAGAGGCCGGCGACCGGGGCCTGATCGACGAGTTCCAGACGATGGTCTACCCGGTGTTGGTCGGCGGCGGCATTCCGTTCTTCGCCCGCAGCCAACGGCACGTCAACCTCGAGCTCCTGGACAGCCGAACGTTCGAGTCGGGAGTCGTTTACCTGCGGCATCGAGTTGTTCCATAGCCAGGGTTCTCCGGTCGATGGCCGTGTCGTCGATCGTGCATGTCTCGTCCACGATGGCGTCGACGGGCTGATCCTCCTATCTTCTGTAACCAGAACGGGGAAAGAAATCAGCTCGATTCACACCTCAACCTCGTAGGCAAACAGCCGTTGATGGGAGTTTTGTCGCCTTTGTTATTGCGGGACGTGCGCTGATTTTCGGTTCAGCTGCGGGTTCACGGTACGAACAATTCGCCCACATCCGATCTCATCCAGTTCTTCTCTTTGGCGCGGCGGGCGCGAGATTTGAGGCGATATTTGATCGCCACCGAAAAATAAAACGCATAAGAACTCAGAATGGTACGACCATCTCAGCGATTCGTGTTAGAGTTCTCCAAACGCCTTGACCCCCGCGTGGTTTCTGACTTCGAACGGTCGCACCGTAACGCCCTTGGGGCAGCGGGTAGCGGTCCACCGTTCATGTGCTTTGTGTGGTTTTTCGCGCGAACGTTGTGGCGCCGTTCGTAATACCGGAAGTGTTCCCGCGTGGACCCGTTCCCCCGTCTCCTCCTTTCCCGTCGCATCCCGATGACGTTTATTGCGATCCGGCGTCTGCCTCGAACAGGTTCCCGTCATGCCCCAAGACCGATCTACCTCTGTGCCCGTATTTCCCTTAAGCCGTGCACGACGAGCTCTTCTCCTCGGAACGGCGATCGCCACGACTGGTGTACTCCTGGTGGCGGGGTGCCCGGCGATGGCGTACGCATTGGGGGGACCAACCATCGTCAATCTCGGCGCGTCTGCCCGTTTCTCGGTGCTCGCGGCGGCTGCGGTCACGGATCCTGGCAGCATTCTTCCCGGCGAAGTGGGTGCCGGCGCCGCAATCACGGATGATGCGGGCACGATCTACGGCTCGGTGCGACACACCGTCAATGACCCGGCGACGATTGCAGCACTCGCTGACGCGACGGCTGCCTACAACTCGCTCGCCACCCTGGCTCCGACTGGAAACCTCGCCGGTGACGACCTCGCCGGTCAGCGCGTGTATCCGGGCGTCTACCATCGGGTTGCGGCTCTTGCGGTCACGACACCGGTGACTTTTGATGCGCAGGGCGATCCTGACGCCACGTTCGTAATTCAGTCAGATGCTGCGCTGAACACGACAGCCGCGACGAGGATGGTGCTGCTCAACGGCGCCAAGGCCTCGAACATCTATTGGGTTCTCGGGGGAGCGGCGACACTCGGAGCGTCGTCATGGTTCTCCGGGACGATCCTCAGTGCCGCGGCCATCACCGTGGGCGCCGGGTCGCACGTCGACGGGCGTGCCTTGTCGGTCAACGCAGCCGTCACCCTCGACGCTGATGTGTTCAGCACAATCGAGACGATCGCGCCGATCCCGACTCCCACTCCGACGCCCACCCCAACAGCGACACCGACGCCGACGCCCACTCCGACTCCAACTCCCACCCCAACAGCGACGCCAACGCCGACGCCCACTCCAACTCCCACCCCAACACCGACGCCGACGCCGACGCCGACGCCGACGCCCACTCCG
>Ga0209023_10006517_pt1 | contig 12276 bp, 9 predicted proteins | sample LakOneMetagenome_FD_187468 | JGI IMG/M metagenome (GOLD analysis project Ga0209023, IMG submission 187468) | Freshwater and sediment microbial communities from Lake Erie, Canada (SPAdes) (version 2) | ecosystem: Environmental > Aquatic > Freshwater > Lentic | place: Lake Erie, Canada | collected... | reverse complement strand
CCCCCCCGCCGCGAGGGCTGCCGCGCGCGAGCCTTCGAATTTCAGGAAGTTGCAGCCCGCGACATCCGCGACATGCTCGATGGCGCTTGAGGCCGCGCGATCCACCAGCACCACGTCCCGGATCAGCCCGGCGGCTGCACCCGGCACCAGGGCCGCGAGGGTGGCAACAACGGGCTGCTCGGCGCCTTCAGTGGGAATGACAACACTGATCATGTTGAGGTGCTTGGAATACTCGCCGTTGAGATCCTGAGACGAGGGATCGTTATCATCTTGTCACAGAGAGCACAGCCCGTCAGGTGCAGCTTTTTGCGGCATTCATTAACAACGAGGCACCCAGCAGCGGGTGATTAGGCGATGGCGCATGTGCCTGGTTGTGGTCCCAAAATATTTTGGGGATCGGTGATACCGAAGTTCTTGTTTTGTTCTAATGCGGTGCTATCTTCAGACCATGAGCCATGCATCCCATGCCCTCAAACACTCGCCGGTGACGCCCCCCCAATCCCCAGTACAAGGGCCGGCGGGTGTTCCTTCTCCCTTTCCGGAGATCGAACTCGCGATCGACCGGCAGCGGCGGCGTGGCCGCGGCGCGCAGTCCAACGCCAGCGGACGGTTCGAGGCCGAGGCACGGGTCACGTTTGACGACGGCTGGCAGAGCCTCGAAGAGCTTCCTCCCTTCAAGACCACGGTGGCGGTCGATACCGCGCGCAAGGTCATTACCCGCAACGACTCGCCCGACATCGGGTTCGACCGCTCGATCAACCCGTATCGGGGATGCGAGCACGGCTGCGTATATTGCTTTGCGCGCCCGACCCACGCCTATCTCGGTCTGTCGCCGGGGCTGGATTTTGAATCGCGCCTGTTCATAAAGCCCGATGCGCCGGCCTTGCTCGAGAAGGAATTGGCGGCGCCGGGATACGAGCCGCGCATGATCGCGATCGGCACCAACACCGATCCGTATCAGCCGATCGAGCGCGAGCACAAAATCATGCGCGGCATTCTCGAAGTGCTGGAGCGGACGGGGCATCCCGTCGGCATTGTCACCAAGTCGGCGCTGGTCACGCGCGACATCGACATACTTGCGCGGATGGCAAAGCGTAACCTTGCCAAGGTTGCCATTTCAGTGACGTCTCTCGATCCGAAGCTGGCGCGCACCATGGAGCCGCGCGCCTCGACGCCGCCGAAGCGGCTGGAGGCGCTGCGCCAGCTTTCCGAAGCCGGAATTCCGACCACCGTGATGGTCGCGCCTGTGATCCCGGCGCTGAACGATTCCGAAATCGAGCGCATTCTGGATGCGGCAGCACACGCCGGGGTCAAGGAAGCGAGCTATGTGCTGCTGCGCCTGCCGCTCGAAGTGCGCGACCTGTTCCGCGAATGGCTGCTGGCGAATTATCCGGATCGTTATCGCCACGTCTTCACGCTGATCCGCGACATGCGCGATGGCCGCGATTACGACTCGCAATGGGGCACGCGCATGAAAGGCACGGGTCCGATGGCCTGGATGATCGGGCGGCGCTTCGAGATCGCCTGCGAAAAGCTCGGCCTCAACAAGCGGCGTTCGAAGCTGACCACAGCGCATTTCGCGCGCCCCAAACCGGCGAACGAGCAACTGGATTTGTTCTGAGTAAGAAAGAGTATCTTAAATGAGCCTCCCCAAACCGGTGGCACGCTTTACTGTCGTGACCCTCGGCGTCAGTGACATGCGCAGGAGTATCGCGTTCTATGACTCCCTCGGCTTTGCGCGGAAGTTGCGCGAGACCGGCGAGGAAGTTACGTTTTTCGACACCGGCGCAACGGTGCTGGCGCTGTATTCTTGGGAGAAGCTGGCGGCGGATGCTGCTTTTCCGGTGCAGCCGCAGCCAATTGGTTTTCGCGGGATCACGCTGGCGTGGAACTGCCGAAGCGAAAACGAAGTCGATGAAGTATTGAAATTCGCAGTCGGTCAGGGTGCGAAGCTCCAGAAGGCTGCGCACCGCACCGGCTATGGCGGGTATTCGGGATATTTCACCGATCCCGATGGCCACCCGTGGGAAGTCGTCGTCGCGCCGGGCATCGATGTCGGCGACGACAGGCGGGTTCATCTCCGGGAATAATAGTGGGGATTAGCGGTTGCGCCGTGTGTCTTGAAGACGCAAGCATGGCCGCATGAGTCGAGAGAAGGCCCTCAAGGTTCCCACTGCAAAGAAGGCCAAGCGCGTTGTCGCCGCGCCGAGCTTCCGCCGCGAGCGCGCGCTGATCAAGCGCGGCGTGTGGCCGGTCGCGGGCTGCGACGAAGCCGGGCGCGGGCCGCTCGCGGGGCCGGTGGTTGCGGCGGCGGTGATTCTCGATCCCAAGCGCATTCCCAAAGGCATCGACGATTCCAAAAGGCTGTCGAGGGACCGCCGGGAGGAACTGTTCGAGGAAATCTGCGCCACCGCGCTGGTATCAGTGGCGGTCGCGCCGCCGTCGCGAATCGACCGCGACAACATTCTGCGCGCCTCGCTCTGGGCGTTGACGCGCGCGGTCCGTGCGCTGCCCGAGCCGCCGAAGCATGTCTTTGTCGACGGGCGCGACCGCTTGGCCACGTCCTGCGACTGCGAGGCCGTGATCGGCGGCGACGGTATCGTGCTGTCGATTGCGGCGGCGTCCATTGTCGCAAAGGTGTCGCGCGACCGGCTGATGTGCCGCCTTGCGCAAGATCATCCCGGCTACGGCTTCGAGCAGCACATGGGATACGGCGTTCCGGCCCATCTTGAAGCGCTGGACCGGCTCGGCCCCACAATTCATCACCGGCGCTTTTTCGCGCCGGTGGCCGCGTCACGCCGCAAGCATTTCGGGGAAGACGACACGACACCGGCCGCGACGCAGATCGAGATGATCATCTCGTCCGAAGAGACAGCCGTGGCCAACTGAGCGGCTCGGTTGCCTGATCGCCTGACGCGCTTTATCAGTGTGGTATCCCGTTTCGATACCGGTTCACACGATTCATGCGCTTCACATCCCTGATCGTTGAACTGGTTCGCGCCCGCCCGCGCCTGATCTTCTGGATCGTGGTGCTGGCGCAGGCCGCGCTCTGGCTGTTCCTGCCATGGCTTGTCTATGGAAGCCCGCCCGGCGATGTCGCGACCGTGCTCGCTTTCGGGCGGGAGTATCAGGTCGGCACCCATCTTGGGCCGCCGCTGGCGTTCTGGCTGGCGGACATCGCTTTCCGTCTCGCGGGCGGTCACATTTTTGGCGTCTATCTCGCTGCGCAGCTCTGCTTCATCCTGACCTTCTGGGCGCTGTTCAAGCTGGGCCGCGCCATCGTCGGCGGTCAGCAGGCGATTCTCGCTGTGCTTCTGACGGCGGTGATCACCGCCTTTTCGTTTCCGGGGGCCGAGTTCGGTCCAGCGATTGTGGCGCGTCCGCTGTGGGCGCTGATCCTGCTGCATACATGGCAGATCATCGGGCAGGGACGGCGGCGCGCCTGGGCGCTGCTGCCGGTCGAGATCGGCCTTCTGGTTTTGACCACATCGGCAGCGCTGCCGCTGCTGACCATGCTGGCGGTGTTCGTGCTGGCGGCACCGAAAGGACGCCGCGCGCTGGCATCGATGGACACGCTTTATGCGGCCATCGTGACGGCTGTCGTGTTGCTGCCTTACGTCATCTGGCTGATCAGGGTCGATACGTTGACGCTTCCATCGTTGCCTGCGATGGCGCAGCTTCAGGACCGGTTGCTCGGATGGGGCGGACTGCTGGCGGGACTTGTGTTCGCGCTGTCCGGCGTCGCGCTGCTGCTGATTGCCAATTCCCGTGCGCTTGACCGCAAGAACGAAGATCCGCCGCTGATCTTTCGTCCGCCGGTCGATCCGTTCGCGCGGCTGTATATCTACGTCTTCGCGCTGGTCCCTCCGTTTGTCCTCAGCTTCTTAGCCGCGCTGTTCGACCGTGATCAGGTGATCGGCGGCGATGGCGTTGCGCTGCTGCTTGTGGGGCTTGCCGCCGTGATTGCAGCGGGAGACCTGATCGCGCTGCGGCGGCAACATTTCCTGCGCACGGTCTGGCTGGTCATCATGGCCGCACCGGCCGTCGTCATTCTCGGTGTGACATTCATCCAGCCATGGATCGGAAGCAACGAAGTCCGCACATCGCTGCCCGCGAGCGACATCGGCCGCTTCTTCGGTGAGAATTTCGAGCGGCGCACCGGCCGCCCTCTCGCGGCGGTGGCCGGCGATCCGCATCTGGCGGCATTGATCGGCTTTGCCGCGCGCTCGCGTCCGCATGTGATGTTCGACGGCACACCGCAGCAGACACCATGGATCACGCCGCAGCGGTTCGCGGAGAACGGCGGCGTGGTGGTGTGGCGCGCGGCGGATACCGCAGGTACGCCGCCGGAGGACATTCGCAAGCGCTTCCCCGGCCTCGTTGCGGAAGTGCCGCGCTCGTTCGAGCGGCTGGTGAAGGGCCGCCAGTCGTTGGTGCGGGTCGGCTGGGCGATTGTGCGTCCGCAGGCCGCGGGGCAGGGATCTCGATAACGGTGAGGCATTATGAGTGAACAGGCGGACACATCCGGGATGACATTTCTCGACCGCCGGTTCGGGCTCACGCAGCACGGCACCAACGTCCGCACCGAATTCGTCGCCGCTGTCACCACATTCCTGACGATGGTTTACATCGTCTTCGTCAATCCGGTCATTCTGGCCAATGCGGGGATGGACAAGGGCGCGGTGTTCGTTGCGACCTGCCTTGCGGCATCGGTCTCTACGCTGGCGATGGCGTTTCTCGCCAATTATCCGATCGCGCTTGCGCCCGGTATGGGGCTGAATGCGTTCTTCGCCTTCACGGTCGTGCTTGGCTACAAATATACATGGCAGCAGGCGCTGGCCGCCGTGTTCTGTTCCGGTGTGATCTTCTTTGCGCTGTCGATCTTCCGGTTGCGGGAATATGTCATCGACGCCATTCCGCGAAACCTGAAGTTTGCGATCTCCGCAGGCGTCGGCCTGTTTCTTGCGATCATCGCGCTCGAACAGGCAAAGATCGTGGTGGCGAGTCCGGCGACGCTGGTGACCGCAGGTCCGCTCGGTATCGCGCATCCGGCGCCTGTTCTCTGCCTTCTGGGCTTCGCGCTGATCGTGGCGATGAACGCGCGCAAGATCGCCAGCGGCACATTGATTGGCATTCTCGCGGTGTCGCTACTCGGGCTGCCGATGGGGCTGACCACTTACACCGGCATCGTCTCGTTGCCGCCGTCGCTGTCGCCGACCCTGTTCCAGCTCGATTTCTCGCGCGCCACCGAACTGACATTCCTGATCGTGGTGTTCAGCTTTCTGTTCATCGACGTGTTCGACAATGCCGGCACGCTGATCGGCGTCACCCATCGCGCAGGCCTCACTGACAAGGACGGCAACCTGCCGCGCATGAAGCAGGCGCTGATGGCGGACAGCTTTGCCGCGATGTTCGGTGCGCTGATCGGCACATCGACCACCACGAGCTATATCGAAAGCGCGTCGGGCGTGGCCGTCGGTGGCCGCACCGGATTGACGGCGGTGTTCGTCGCATTGTTCTTTCTGCTTGCGCTGTTCTTTGCGCCGCTGGCGGGAATGGTGCCGGCCTATGCGTCTGCCGCCGCGCTGCTTTATGTCGCCTGCGTGATGGCGCGCGGACTTGCGGACATGGCTTGGGACGATGTCACCGAATATGCGCCCGCGGTCGTCACCGCGATTGCGATGCCGCTGACATATTCCATCGCCACCGGCATCGGGCTTGGCTTCATCACCTATGCGGTCATCAAGATTCTCGCGGGCCGCTTTTCGGATGCGAAGCCCGCGGTGATGCTGCTTGCGCTGGTTTTCGTGGTGAAATTCGCGATCGGGTAATTACGCCGCGACACGCCGCTGCGTGACAGCCGCGAATGCGAGTCCCGCGAGCGCCAGCGCGACTGCCGGAAACACCACGATGTTGACCATCGACCAGCCATGGCTCGCCAGCAATTGCCCCGATGAGAACGAGCCGATGGCCACGAGGCCGAACACGATGAAGTCATTGAAAGCCTGAACTTTCTTTCCTTCCTGCGGGCCATGGGTCGCGACGATCAGCGCCGATGCGCCGACGAAGGAGAAATTCCAGCCAACGCCGACCACGAACAGCCCGACCCAGAAGTGCATCGCGGTGATGCCCGACAGGCCGATCACGGCGGCGGCAGCTTCAAGCAGCAGACCGACCACGGCAACCTTCGCTGCGCCAAAGCGCGAGATCAGCGAGCCGGTGAAAAAGCTCGGTCCGAACATCGCGACGATGTGCCATTGAATGCCGAAATTGGAATCGCTCAGCGACAGGCCGCAGAACTTCATCGCCAGCGGCGCCGACGTCATCAGGAAGTTCATCCCCGTATAGGAGACTGCGCCGCAGATCACAGCTGCGATGAACCGGGGCTGCTTGATGATTTCGGTAAGAGGCCGCCCGCCGGTCATTTGCGCCGCGACGGGCTTTGGCGCATTGACACCTGCCAGCACCACCATCGCGATCAATGCCACCAGAGCCTGAACCAGAAAGCTCACCGCGAACAGATAAGGTGGCCACAGATCCATGGTCCACTGCACGAGTTGCGGACCGAGAAAGCCGGCAAACACGCCGCCTGCCATCACCCATGAGATGGCTTTGGGCTGGTAAGCGACACTGGCGCTGTCGGTCGCCGCGAAGCGATACGATTGCGAGACCGCGCCATAGACGCCGCCGAGAAAGGTCGCGCCGCAGAACAGGGCGAACGAGCCATAGAGAATGGCGATAGCGGCGAGGAGGCCGCAGAGCGCGCCGCATCCTGTGCCTGCGATGAAGGCCGCGCGGCGGCCATAGGCCTGCGAGATCATGCCGGTCGGCAAGGTGCCCGCAGCGAGACCCAGCATGTAGACCGACAGCGGCAGGGTGGCGAGCGAGATGCTGGGCGCAAGCGTAGCGCCGACAATCGAGCCGGTCGCGAACACCACGGCCGCGTTCGCGCCGGTCAGGGCCTGCGCCGCCGCAAGCCGCCGCACGTTTGCGCGCGCCACGGTATCGTCAGTGATTTCTGCGGTGACTGCCGTCATATCCATCCATCAATGGTTCGCGGTGAATTCTTTCCGCGTTTATGGATGGAGATAGCAAATTATTCTACGGCCAATTCCGGGATGGCCGCCATGCAAGCCCTGCGATGTCTTTGGAGCGCGGTGTTGGCTTTAAGTCACCTTGTTGGCCTGTAGCGCCTTCTGCACGGCGCGCAGGTCCTGCCAGGTCTGGCGCTTGGAGATCGGCTGGCGCAGCAAATAGGCGGGATGGAAGGTTGCCGTCGCCCTGATCTTGCGCGTGCCGGTGTCGTAGTCGAACCACTTTCCGCGTGTTTTCACGATGCCGTCGGTGACATTGAGAATCGCCTGTGACGACGGTTTTCCGAGACACACCAGCACGTCCGGATCGACCAGTTGAATCTGCCGCCGGATGAAGGGCAGGCAGATTTGCGTTTCCTGCGCCGACGGATCGCGGTTGCCGGGCGGCCGCCATGGAATGATGTTGGCGATATAGGCGTTCGTGCGGTCGAGGCCGATCGCCGCCATCATCAGGTCGAGCAGCTTGCCCGAGCGGCCGACAAACGGAAGACCTTCGAGATCCTCATCGCGTCCCGGCGCTTCGCCGACGAACATGACTCTCGCCTGCGGGTTGCCGTCGGCGAACACCAGCCGCGTCGCGGTCGACTTTAGCGCGCAGCCATCGAAGCGCTCTAACAGGTCGCGCAGTTCCTGCAGCGACGCGGCCTGCGGCGCGATCTCGCGGGCCGACACGATCGCCGCGTCAGGCGCGGGTGTCAGGTCCGCGGGCACGCGCGCCGGTGCAGGGTTCGCAGTGCGGAACAACGCTGGCTTCGGCGCGGGCCGTTCTTCCGCCGCAGGCTCTTCCACCAGCCGATTGACCGGGGTTTCCGACAACGCGCAGTCGACTCCCGCCTCCAGATAGAAGGCAAGAAGTTCGCGGGCGGTGGGCATGGGCTCGGGTGCGGTCACGGCTCCCACACTAGGACGGATTGCGCTGCAGCGAAACGGGGTTGTTCTTGCGCCAAAAATCGGGAAGAACGATGATTAGAAACATTCTGAACCGCTATTTCGAGATGAGATCATGAGCACCGAAGAGCTTCCTCCGCGCGATTCAATGGAATTCGATGTTGTGATCGTCGGAGCAGGCCCCTCGGGCCTCAGCGCCGCCATCCGGCTGAAGCAGATCAATCCCGAGCTGAGCGTCGTGGTCGTCGAGAAGGGATCGGAAGTCGGCGCGCACATTCTGTCCGGTGCGGTGATCGATCCGGTGTCGCTCGACAAGCTGGTTCCGGACTGGCGTGACGATGCCGATTGTCCGCTCAAGACTCAGGTGAAGGACGATCAGTTCTTCTGGATGACCGAAAGCTCGGCCATCAAGCTGCCGAACTTCATGATGCCGCCGCTGATGGACAACCATCATTGCTACATCGGCTCGCTCGGCGACGTCTGCCGCTGGCTTGGCCCGCGCGCTGAAGCGCTCGGCGTTGAAATCTATCCGGGCTTCGCTGCCGTTGAAGTTCTCTACGGCGAGAACGGCGAAGTGCGCGGCATCGCCACCGGCGACATGGGCGTCGGCCGCGACGGCAAGCCCAAGGACAGTTTTACACGCGGCATGGAATTGCTGGGCAAGTACACGCTGTTCGCTGAAGGCGCGCGGGGTTCGCTCACCAAGCAACTGATTGCGAAGTTCGGCCTCGACAAGGACCGCGAGCCGTCCAAGTTCGGCATCGGCCTGAAAGAGGTCTGGCAGATCGATCCGGCCAAGCACAAGAAGGGGCTGATCCAGCACTCGTTCGGCTGGCCGCTGAACCTGTCCACCGGCGGCGGCTCGTTCCTCTATCATTACAACGACAATCTCGTTGCCGTCGGTTTCGTCGTCCATTTGAACTACGACGATCCTTATCTGTCGCCGTTCGAGGAATTCCAGCGCTTCAAGACCCATCCGAAGATCAGCCCGGTCTTCGAAGGCGCCAAGCGCATTGCTTACGGCGCGCGCGCGATTACCGAAGGTGGCTACCAGTCGGTGCCGCGTCTGACGTTTCCCGGCGGCGCGCTCGTTGGCTGCGCAGCGGGCTTCGTCAACGTGCCGCGCATCAAGGGCGTGCACAACGCGATGGGCACCGGCATGCAGGCCGCTGAACATGTCGCCGCTGCACTCGCCGCAGGCCGTGCCAACGACGAGATCGTCGCGTACGAAAATTCCTGGCGCGATTCCGCTGTCGGCAAGGATCTGTTCAAGGTCCGTAACGTCAAGCCGCTGTGGTCGAAGTTCGGCACCGTGATCGGCGTGGCGCTCGGCGGCCTCGACATGTGGACCAATACGCTGTTCGGCTTCTCGCTGTTCGGCAACCAGTCGCACGCCAAGCCGGATCGCAAGACCCTCGATCCCGCGAAACAGCATCAGGCACGCCCGGCGCTTAAGCCGGATGGGAAGCTGACCTTCGACCGGCTGTCGTCGGTGTTCCTGTCCAACACCAACCACGAGGAGGATCAGCCGATCCATCTCAAGGTGGCGGACATGAACCTGCAGAAGACTTCCGAGCATGATGTGTTCGCGGGGCCGTCGAACCGCTATTGCCCGGCAGGTGTTTACGAGTGGGTCGGGGAGGGCGCCGACCTGCGCTTCCAGATCAACGCGCAGAACTGTGTCCACTGCAAAACCTGCGACGTGAAGGACCCGAACGGGAACATCACCTGGGTTCCGCCGGAAGGCGGCGGCGGGCCTAATTATCAGTCAATGTGAGCACGATTGCGCGAGAAACGCTGACTGCCACGATTGCGCCACACTAAACCCGGTTCTTCTGCCGCCTCGAATCCTTGCGGATGCTGGCTAAAAAAGCCATTGTCCCGGTGCTGCTGGGCTGACCGGTCGCACATCCTCAATTGACGGAGCCGGCGAGCGTGATTTTTCAACGTCGTTTCAGCCGCGTGGCTGTGGCCACTCTCGGAGCCACCCTTGGACTTGTATCGGTCCTCGCGTTCAGCGGGCCGCTCGCGGCGCAGACACGCACCAGTGCGGGTGACCAGCCGGCGTTTCCGAGCAGCCGCGACCTGATCGGCCTGACGGTATCCGGCAGCTATCTCGCCGCGCGCCATGCCAGTGTCGAGCGCGATGCCACCGCGGCGGCGGCTTTCTATCGCGCTGCGCTCCGTTCCGATCCAAAGAACAGCGAACTGCTCGACCGCGCCTTCATCGCTTCGCTGGCCGATGGCGACATCGATGAGGCGGTGAAACTGGCGGACCGCATTCTCACCATCGACAAGAACAACCGCGTCGCGCGGCTGGTGGCGGGTGTGCGCTCGCTGAAGCAGAAGCAGTACGGAGTCGCGCAGCAGAACATCAACCAATCGATCCGCGGGCCGATCACCGATCTGGTCGCGACGCTGGTGTCGGGTTGGGCTGCCTACGGCGCAGGTAACACTCAGGCCGCCGTGTCGAGCATCGACAAACTCGCCGGGCCGGAGTGGTATCCGATCTTCAAGGATCTGCACACCGGCATGATCCTCGAACTCGCCAACAAGCAGAAGGAAGCGGGCGTGCGTTTCGAGCGCGCCTACAAGCTCGACGATTCCGCGCTGCGGATTTCCGATGCCTATGCGCGCTGGTTGTCGCGCAATAAGGACGCGGCGGCTGCGACAGCCGTTTACGAGGCGTTCGACAAGAAGCTCGCGCGCCATCCGCTGGTGGTGGAAGGCCTGCGCGAGGCCAAGGCCGGCAAGAAGCTGTCGCCGCTCGCGGAAAATCCGCAGCAGGGCGCGGCTGAGGCGCTCTACGGCATCGGCGCATCGCTGACCCGCCGGGGTGGCGAAGACCTCGCGCTGGTCTATCTCCAGCTCGCGCTCTATCTCAATCCGAACCACTCGCTCGCGCTGCTTTCGCTCGCCGACCTTTATGAATCGGTGAAGAAGCCCGCGATGGCGATCAAGGTCTACGAGCGCGTGCCTGCGACCTCGCCGCTCAAGCGCAATGCGCAGATCCAGCTCGCGACCGATCTCGACGCGGTGGACCGCACCGACGAAGGCATCAAGATTCTGCAGGGCGTCGTCGCCGACGACGGCAAGGATCTCGAAGCGATCATGGCGCTTGGCAACATCGAGCGCGCGCGCAAGAAGTTCGCCGATTGCGCCGAGACCTACGGCAAGGGCATCGAGGCTCAGGCCGGCGCGGAGAAGCCGAACTGGGTGTTCTATTATTTCCGCGGCATCTGCTTCGAGCGTTCGAAGCAGTGGGCGAAGGCTGAGGTCGACCTGAAGAAGGCGCTGGAGATGCAGCCCGAGCAGCCGCATGTGCTGAATTATCTCGGCTATTCATGGATCGATCAGGGCATCAATCTCGATGACGCCATGAAGATGATCCGCCGCGCTGTCGATCAGCGGCCGGATGACGGCTACATCGTCGACTCGCTCGGCTGGGCCTACTACCGCATCGCCGACTACGAGAACGCCGTGAAGCACCTTGAGCGCGCGATCGATCTCAAGCCCGAAGATCCCACCATCAACGATCATCTCGGCGATGCCTACTGGCGCGTCGGGCGGACGCTGGAAGCGAAATTCCAGTGGGCCCATGCGCGTGACCTCAAGCCGGAAGCGGACGAACTGCCGAAGATCGAGGCCAAGCTGCGCGACGGCCTGCCGGAGGACACCTCCAACGCCGCCGCAGCCGAGAAGAAGAAGGAAGACGGCAAGGGCGGCTAACCGCCCCTGCCTTGTTTCTCTCGGAATGTCATTGCCGGGCTTGACCCGGCAATCCATTGCCCTGAATAAGTTCTCAGCTTTTGATGGATGCGTGGGGTGCCTGCTTTAGATGGGCAATGTCCGCGCATGACGCACTGAGTTCGGGGCGGCTACGAAATGACACTGCTGACAGAAACCGCGCGCGCCAAGGTCAATCTGACCCTGCGCGTTCTTGGCCGCCGCCCGGATGGCTATCATGACCTTGAGAGTCTGGTGGTGTTCGCCGATTGCGCGGACACGCTGACGTTGACGCCAGGCGCGGACCTTGGTCTTTCGACCAGCGGGCCGGGCGCGCAGGACTGCGGCGACATGGCCGACAATCTGGTGTTCCGTGCGGCGCGGCTGCTCGCCGAGCGCATTCCCGGCCTCACGCTTGGACAGTTCACACTCGACAAGCATCTTCCCGTCGCGGCGGGCATCGGCGGCGGATCGGCGGATGCGGCGGCGGCGTTGAGGCTGTTGGCGCGTGCCAACAATCTCGAAATCGACGATGCGCGCATTGTCGAGGTCGCGCGCGACACCGGTG
>Ga0209023_10006516_pt1 | contig 12276 bp, 9 predicted proteins | sample LakOneMetagenome_FD_187468 | JGI IMG/M metagenome (GOLD analysis project Ga0209023, IMG submission 187468) | Freshwater and sediment microbial communities from Lake Erie, Canada (SPAdes) (version 2) | ecosystem: Environmental > Aquatic > Freshwater > Lentic | place: Lake Erie, Canada | collected... | reverse complement strand
TTTCGGAGATTGGAGTTAAGAATGGAATGGTAAACCTGCTGGATTGTACAAAGGTTTTCCAGGGCGAAAGCCGTGAAGGCAACTGCATGTTCAAATACAACGGAAAATATTACATGTGTGCCTCAAACATTTATGGATGGGATGCTTCATTTGCCTATTACCTGGTGGCCGATGATATCAGGGGGCCCTATACACCCACCAACGAAATGCTGGTGATGAAGGGGTGTGCCGAAGACTTTGCACATGTTACACAAACCGGTTTTTTCATCAATGTAAAAGGCAGCAAAAAAGAAACTGTTGTGTACTGTGGCGACCGCTGGGCCGATTTTGCAGGCAATGGTTTGGGCTACAACCAATGGTTCCCCCTTTCGTTTGAGGGCACAACGCCCTATTTCAATTCCCTGCACTCCTGGTACTTAAATGCAAAAACGGGAGAATGGAAAGTGGCTGATGATAATAATTATGTCAGGAACGGGAGTTTTGAAGCCGACCGCAGAAGGATACCCAGCCCTGTAAAGCCCGTGCAGGAATATTTACTGGGATGGACCACTGATGTTATTGAAGGCAATAAAGTTTCACTCGACAGCAATACATCGCCGGTATTGAATTATTTTAACAGTGAAGCTGAAAGGAAAATAGTGACCGGTGAAAAAAGTTTATGCATCAGCGATAAAATAAATTTTAAAAGAAAGGTATCGCAAACCATCACCACAACACCCTACGTGCCACTGAAAGACGGCGATTACGCCATGACGGCCAGGCTGCGGAACAGCAACGGGTTCACCCAACTTGAAATGTATGCACTGAGCAATGGAAAAATTTTTACTTACAGCATAACAGAAGCAAACGCATCATGGAAAACAATCAGCATAGCCCATGTTGCCGTTAAAGGCGGAAAGGTGGAAATTGGGTTTAATGCAGAAGGCGCAGTCAATGCTTTTTGTTATGTGGATGATATAACACTGGTGAAAGCGAAGTGATAAACCTGTTGGTTATGTTCAGCAGGTATCAGGTACAGGTTTTATGCTATACGGGTCATTAAAATAAGGATCATGAAAAGTGACGGGGCTTACTAAAATAAAATGGCACAGAAATATTTTTATATACACTTATTGTTTTTATGCATTGCCGCCGGCAGCAATGCACAAAAAGCAGATCACGCTGTGGTAATTACCCCTGTGGGCAATGGCTGGGCAAACAATTCAGTCAACACCGTTGTGTTCCGCAAAAATTCTTTAGTAAGTTATAGAGATACACAGTTTATCGCTTATTACAATGCTGATAAAAAACTGGTGCTGGGTAAAAGAAGTATTAACAGTTCAACATGGCAACTGGTAACCACTCCGTACAGCGGCAATATTTCCGATGCCCACAACAGCATCAGCATTATGGTGGATGGTGATGGCTATTTACATTTGGCATGGGATCATCACAATAACCCGCTGCATTACGCCAAAAGTATAGCGCCCGGTTCTTTACAGTTAACAGAACAATTACCCATGACGGGGCTCAACGAAACAAAATTGACCTACCCCGAATTTTATACACTGCCCAATGGGAACTTATTATTTTTCTACCGCAACGGCGCATCAGGTAATGGTAACCTGGTGATCAACCGGTATGATGCCAAAACAAAAACATGGACACAGCTGCAGCAAAATTTAATTGACGGCGAAGGCAAACGCAATGCCTACTGGCAGGCGGGTGTGGATACAAAAGGACATATTCATCTTTCATGGGTATGGAGGGAAAGCCCGGATGTGGCCAGCAACCACGACCTCTGTTATGCCCGCTCTGATGATGAAGGAAAGACATGGCATAAATCAGGAGGAGAAAAATACCATTTACCCATTACTGCAAAAACTGCAGAATATATTGCCACCATTCCGCAAGGCAGTGAACTGATCAATCAAACCGCAATGACCGCTGATGAGACCGGGGCCCCCTTTATTGCCACCTGGTATAAAGAAGCCGGTGATTCCATACCGCAGTATCATGTGGTGTACCGCCATAACAACCAATGGAAGATTTTGAATGCGGGTTTTAATACGCAGCCATTCAGTTTAAGCGGGGGTGGTACTAAACGCATTCCCATTTCAAGGCCACAGGTACTGGTGTGGAAAAATAAAGTGGTTGTCATCTTCAGGGATGAGGCCAGGGACAGTAAGGTAAGTGCTGCAGTTTGTAATAATATTGCAAACAATAAATGGAAACTGTTTGATTTAACTGAAGCTGCTGTTGGTTCGTGGGAACCCAGTTTTGATACCGAACTGTGGAGAACGAAAAGAGTATTACATTTATTTGTACAAAAAACAGAGCAGGCAGATGGGGAAGGCACCACTGCCATGCCGCCACAACCGGTTATGGTGTTACAATGGAAACCTTTTTAAAAAATGCAAACGACAATGACATTAAAAAAAACTGTTTTGGCGCTGCTGCTTTTTTGTGCAACTGTTGCGCAGGCGCAGTTAAGTGTTGACAGAAAATTGCTGAAACATATTGACGGCTACCTTGAAGATGCAGCGGCACAATATAAACTGCTGCAGCAAAACCGGCCTGCGGCTGAATTTCCGAAAACCTATTTCCCGGTAACCGGTAAATATGAATGGAGCAATTCCGGCTGGTGGTGCAGCGGTTTTTATCCCGGAACACTGCTGTATTTATACCAGCAGACCGGTGATACCGCTTTGTATAATGAAGCATTGCGCATGCTGCAGCTGCTTGAAAAGGAAAAAAATAATACCACCACGCACGACCTGGGCTTTATGATGTATAACAGTTTTGGTAACGCCAATAACCTCAAACCTTCGCCCCAATATAAAGACATTATTATTACCAGTGCCCGGTCATTAAGCAAACGGTTTAATCCCAAAACAGGCTGCATCAAATCATGGGATTCTAAAACAGAAGAGTTTTTGGTCATCATCGATAATATGATGAACCTGGAATTATTATTCCGTGCCACGGCATGGACCGGCGATTCTTCTTTTTATAAAATAGCTGTATCGCATGCCAATACCACCATGCAAAATCATTTTCGTGACGATAACAGCAGCTGGCATGTGTTGAATTATGATACGGCCACCGGTGCAGTAAAACGCAAACGCACAGCCCAGGGGGCGGCCGACGCATCTGCATGGGCACGCGGGCAGGCATGGGGCCTGTATGGCTTTACCGAAGTATACCGCGAAACCAAAGACCCGCGTTACCTGCAGCAGGCAAAAAAGATTGCGCTCTACATCATGAACCATCCCAACTGGCCAAAAGATAAAGTAGCCTACTGGGATTTTAATGCACCCAATATTCCCAATGCTTTAAGAGATACATCGGCTGCAGCAATAATGGCGGCTGCATTAATTGAATTATCTCAATATGGTAATGGCAAAGAATCAGAAATGTATATTGGTACGGCAGGTACTATTTTAAAAACATTGTCCGGTAAAAAATACAGGGCAGCACCCGGTACTAACGGCGGTTTTATTTTACAGCACAGCGTGGGCAATATCCCCGGTGGCACCGAAATAGATGTACCGCTTACCTATGCCGATTATTATTACATTGAAGCATTGATACGCTATAAAAATCTTTTCAGTAAAAAAAATAAATCATAAGCATGAAAAAAATTTTCTTTGCAGCAACAGTAATAGTAATGGCTTTATGCGGTACGGCACAAACCACTGTGCTGATTGACGGCAACAACTCTCCCAATATCATCAGCAGGCATATTTATGGCCATTTCTCCGAACACCTCGGCCGTTGTATCTACGACGGTTACTGGGTGGGTGATTCTGTAAATGTGCCTAAAAAAGACAGGATACGTTTAGACATTGTGGAGGCGCTCAAAAAAATTAAAGTGCCCAACCTGCGCTGGCCCGGCGGCTGCTTTGCTGATGAATACCACTGGCGTGATGGTATTGGCAAACCCAAAGAAAGGCCCTACATGGTAAACACCAACTGGGGTGGTGTATCTGAAGACAACAGTTTTGGTACGCATGAATTTTTAGAGTTGTGCTCTTTGTTAAACTGTGAGCCTTATATTGCCGGTAACGTGGGCAGCGGTACCGTGGAAGAAATGGCAAAATGGGTGGAGTATTTAAACAGCGATGCCAAAAGCACCATGACTGACCTGCGGAAACAAAATGGCCGTAACGAACCTTGGCGTGTAAAATTCTGGGGCGTGGGTAACGAAAGCTGGGGATGTGGCGGAGAAATGACAGCCGATTTTTATGCAGATCAATACAGGCGTTATGCAGTGTACTGCCGTAACTATAATAATGCCCGCTTATTAAAAATTGCCAGCGGCGCCAGCAGCAGCGATTATAACTGGACGGAAACACTGATGAAAAATGTGGGGCCCGGCAGAATGTGGGGGCTTACACTGCACCATTACACTTTGCCTACTGGTTCATGGGGTAAAAAGGGTTCGGCCACTTCCTTTGATGAGAAAGAATATTTCAATACCATGAAAAATTGCCTGGTGATGGAAGAACTGGTAACAAGGCACAGCACCATCATGGATAAATATGATCCTGCAAAAAGAACAGCCCTGGTGGTGGACGAGTGGGGTGTATGGACGGATGTGGAGCCCGGCACCAATCCCGGTTTTTTATACCAGCAAAACAGTTTACGTGATGCACTTGTTGCAGGTACCACGCTGAATATTTTTAATAACCACAGCGACAGGGTGCGCATGGCCAACCTGGCACAAACCATCAATGTGCTGCAGGCATTGATACTTACCAAAGGCAATCAAATGATATTGACACCCACTTACCATGTGTTTGATCTGTATAAAGTGCATATGGATGCCAAAAAACTCAATATCAGTTTTACATCGCCTGATTATGTGATGGAGGATAAAAAAATTCCGGCACTGAATATTTCTGCTTCACAGGACAGCAGCGGAGCCGTACACATCACGCTGGTGAATATCAATCCTTCAAAAAATATTTCATTGCGTACCACATTACCGGGTATCACATTTAAAACCGTAACCGGTCAAATACTCACTTCTAAAAAACTGACCGATGTAAACAGTTTTGAAAATCCCAATAATATTAAACCGGCTGCGTTCAACGGGGCAAAAAAAATGGGGGAGGAACTGGTGATTGACTTACCTGCACAAAGTGTGGTGATGCTGGAGTTGAAATGATTTTTCCTGCTGTCTTTTATAATACCCCGGATTAGGTAAAAACCTGAAGGCCTGCCCCGGGACTAAAAAATAAAAAAACTACCCGCTGAAAAACTGAATGGCGTATAAAAATAATCATATAAAACACCTTTGTTTTTAAAAGTATAATTATACTCTGCAACCAGGTAGGGCCTTAATTTTGGCTTTACAGGAAAAGAAATACAAAAGCCACCATTCCATTGCAGCAGTTTTTTTAATTTTTTGGTTGTAGTGGTAAGCTCAGCAATGGTAAAACCAATTTTGGGGGTCACATAAAACGGTGTAACTTTTGTTGAGACATTGAGAGAATATAAAAGGCTTACATTTAATTTTGATGAAGTTGTTTTATTGGCATCTTTAAAATTAATTGTATTGAACAGGTGGAAATAAAGGCGTTCAAAAATTTTTATGCCAGATCCAAATCCAATTCCCAAAGCTCCTTTAGCAGCTGAAGATGAGCGGAGGTTGATATACTCAGCAGATAATGACAGGCGTATCCTTGTATTTTCAAGATAATTCCGCCTTTGATAAAAAGGATTTTCGTCAGCATCATTTCCAGGGGCAGCAGCACTTGCTTCAAATTTTATTGGAACAGGAATAACAGTCAAAATATTTTCATATTCAGCCTTTGAAAAAATGCTGTCGTAATGCAGCCAGTTACTGTCACTTTCCGGTTTACTTATTGTAATGTCCTCTTCGTGCAGTTTTACTCTTTTACCCTGGTTGGTTTTCCCTGTATTGTGTACGTCTTGAATTGCAATACTTAAAAAATCAGCAACAGCTTTACAAACTGCTTTCGAAAATCTGAACAGAGTCTCCTGGCTTTTCTTATACAAGAACCATCTGCCGTTGTTGTTTTCAAATATAACATCATAAACCGAACGTTCAATCGTGCGGTAACCCAGCCGCCTGATATTATATTTTGAATATTTGGCGGCCACAAAAGCATACGATGCTGTGTCAATAAACAAGGCTCCGTCAGCATGTAGTTTATTTTTGCTCCTGAAATTTATTATCCATACCCTGCAGCCCTGCATGTTTGTTTTGCCAACAAGATAGTAGCTATAATTACCCATTTCAGCCGGGTTTATAAAATCAGCCCGTTTATGTACAAAATCATCAGTTAAATAGCCACCTGTCCATTTAGAAGTGTCATAATGGGGCTCGTTAGGCCTGGTGTATATTATTTTATTTTGGAGTACAATTGTTTCGGCGTCAGTTGCCGTATCTGCATAAGAAGGGTAGTTAACTATGACCACAGCATCACTTTTAAAATACCTGTATACTTTTGGACTGTCTGTTTCTGTACGGTAAAAACGTTTAATGCCAGTCAAAGAAAAATTATTGACCGGGTAGTTTTGCGGAATATGGGCAATAGCCTTTTGTATGATTTTTTCTGCACCGGAACCTACAATGATCTCACCCAGGGCAGTACCGTTTATTTCCATTTCTATGGTATAACGATCCTGTGCACTTATGGATACAGCTCTGGTGAAGTAACCTACACAGGATGCCTCCAACTTTACTTTAAGCCGGTCGTTACTGTTTATTGTAAGGCTAAAAAAACCATTATTGTTTGTGGTGGTACCGTTATTGCCAAAACTTACCGAAACACCCGGCAGCGGAATATGACTGAATTTATCAACCACTGTTCCATTGATTTGCTGTTGTTGCCCAAATGCAGCCAAACAGTGTAAACAAATTATACCGGAAATCAAAAATTTCATTACTTAAAGTATTACTTTAATAGACTGGCAGCGGCCATTTTTTTCTAAAAGCGATTAAGTAAATTTTTTCCCCGGTATATTATTTTTTAGTGGAGGATGCACCGGGCAGAGCCCTGGGTAACAGTTTTTTTTCAGTACGGCAACTAAAATAGTAAATAAAACTGAAAGATGTTTTCAGGAAACTTAATTTTCTGCCGGGTATGTCATTTAAAACGTATTGCAGGAGAAGCTGTAAGCAGTGCAGGTTTTCCAAAATTACCATAGGGTGCTATTGTAAACACAAGGATCATCCTAACTTAAAAAGCCATCCTCAACTTGTTGGGGATGGCTTTTTTGTATCGGGAGTTGTCAGTCTTTATCATCTTGAGCCTGCCTGCCGGCAGGCAGGCTTATCGAATGATGTCGAAGGCAGGTTGAAACAAATTGACTAAAACGGCTTCGACGGGCTCAGCCTGACAGCTTTTATTAAACTCATCAGAACAATTGTTCCTGTGGTGGTTTTACACCTACAAGGCGTATGTACACGGTGCTTTGCCCGCGGTGGTGAGTCTGGTGCTCAAATGTTTTTATCATCATGCCAAACTGCGTGGTTTCCTGCCCGAATATTTTGACAGGTGTACCCCATTTATTTACATCACTGTTTTTAACGGCGTTGATACAAAAATCGTAGCTGGCCGTTACATAATACATCACGGAATCTTTTTTCTGTGCACCGGGACTGTGCTCCAGGTCGGCACTTGCCCATGAAGCGGGTTTATCACCGGTGGCCGTGCTCATTAAAAAATAATTGGCCTGGGCCAGGTGTATCATTTGCTGTGCAAAGCTGCGCACACTGTCTGTAGCCTTAAAGGAGTATTTATCAGCCGGCATAGTGTTCAGGTAGGTAACCGTGTAGGATTTTGCCCTTGTCCATTCTTTTACCAGTTGTGCCTTTACATCTTCCGAACTTAATGCCTGTGCATGTGCTGTGGCCGCAAAAGCAAAAATTAAAACAGGAAGGCAGAGCGCCCTCCGCAACATTATTTTTTTCATAACAAAGTGTTTTTAGCTGAACAAGGTAATAAAAAAGAAAATAAGGCAATAATATTTTTAAGTTACTGAGGTGGTAGCCGGGCGAATGCTGCAGTTTAAAAGCTGCCGGCTGATTGTTTGCTGGTCAACTCCGGGCAATTTAGTTTCCGCCTTCATTCTCAACTTTCAATTCTCCACTTTCAATTTTCAATTTTCAATTCTCCATTCTCCCCTTTCTTTAACAGCGCCACCAGCCCCAGCAACGGCCCAATGGCCAGCAACATGTACAAATAGCGGGCATCAATAGTTTGTGATAACAATTTGATGCATTGTATGCTGATGATGGTAATGAAAAAACCAATACAGTTAACAATGGTAAGCGAAGTACCCCGGGCCTGGCTAACTACATTTTGTGCCACCAGGGTGGAGAACAGTGGCGAGTCGGCAATCACCACCAGTCCCCAAAAAAATAAAAAGCCAGTTAACAGGGGAACTGAAGCAGTGAATAAAAAAAATGGCGACAGCAGGCAGCACATGCAGGATAAGCTCAACGCCAGTGCAGCAATTTTTTTTGCACCGTAGTGTTGCGACAGTAAGCCACCTGCCACGCAGGCCAGTGCCCCGCCGGCTATAATTACAAATGATAACAGCGGCACATCAATAGCATTATGAAAATAATTTTTATTGGCACTCAGCATCACCGGCACAAAGGCCCAGAACGTATACAGTTCCCACATATGTCCAAAATATCCAAAAGCAGCGGCCCTGAAATTTTTATTGCCAAAGCCTGTAATAAAAGCGGTATAACTCAATTGTTGCCCACGCTTCCGGTACGGCCCGTCGGCTACCAAAAAAAGCATTAATGAGCCACCGAGCAGGGATAACACCGAAATAGTATCAATAACATATTTCCATGGCAGCTGCGTGGTGATGCTTTTTAATAAATGCGGGAAGGCAGTACCTACAACCAGTGCGCCTACCAAAAAGCCCAGCGACCTGCCCAACCCTTCCTGGAAATAGTCGGATGCGATCTTCATCCCCACAGGATAGATACCTGCTAAAAAAAATCCGGTAAAAAAACGGAACAGCAGTAAGGGGGTTGCTGTAATGCCGTTGATATTGATGCCCAGGTTACACAGCGCCGCAATAACCGCACAGGTAAAAAAAACACGCGAAGGAGAGAAGCGGTCGGCCACGGTGAATATGGCAAATACCAGGGTGCCTGTAATAAAACCAAACTGTACGGCGCTGGTGAGGTTGGCTAGAAAATTATCCTGCAGCGATAAATTTTTAATGATATCCGGCAGCACGGCATTGCCGGCAAACCACAACGAAGTGCATAAGAACTGCGATACGATGATGACAGGCAATATCCATTTTTTTACAGCGGGGTCAGGCATGGTGCTTCGGTTCCGGTCTATTTTAGTTAAAGGAACGAACTTTTATTTACATACAAAACATCCGCCCCGGGTAAAAATGCGGGCTGGTGGGTATATTATTTTGGGAATAAATGCCATATTTTTAAGCAGCAAAAAATAATTACGCCAATGAAACAATCTGTTTGCAACCTGTTGCTGTTACTGATTACCCTGCCCGCTATGGCGCAAACCGAAATTACCAATGGTAATGACTGTTATGCAAAAAAAAATTACCAATGTGCCATTGATAATTATACAGCAGCACTGGATAAGAAATCCTACCAGGCAGATCAAAAATATTTACTCGAATTCAGGATCGGCGACAGTTACTATATCCTTAAACAATATGATAAATCAAAAACTTTTCTGCAGCAGTCCATTGCCAGTAATGGTTCGTTTATGAACAGTTACTGGGCCCTGGCGGATACCTATACTTTTTTAAATGATAATACCAGTGCGATATACAATTACAGGCAGGCCTTGCCCCTTACTAATGATAACACCATAAAGGAAAGCATCTGGAGGTCGCTGGGCATCATATACTACAATAGCAAGGACTATATGAACAGTATTTCAGAAATGAAAAAGATCACCTCCCGTACCGGTAAGCACACCAACACCGATCCCTATATCGGGGATGCCTATTTTAATGCTAAAATTTATGACAGTGCATTGGTGTATTACAAAAAATCGATGCAGTATTACCAGCCTGCCGATGCTGTTTATAAAGGCATAAAATGTTTTATGGGCAAATGCTTCCGGCTGTTGGGCAATGCCGGTGAAGCAGAACGGCTGCAGGACGAAGCTTTAAAAATTGATCCTGCTTACGGCGAAGCCCTTTGGGAAAAAGGCATATTGGCCTTTGATAAAAAAGAGTTTACCGCAGCTGCTGACTGGTATAAAAAGGCAATACCGGCTTTTGCAGGTAAGGCGGCAGACAGTTATACACTTTTGTCCAATATAGCCAGCTGTTATGGGGCCGCCAAAAATTACCGGGAAGAGCTCAACTGGTATATGAAACGCAAAGAATTTTCTGAAAATAAATATGCCGATGCTTATACCATCGCAGCAAGGCAGTACGGGCGGACAAAAGAAACAGCAGCAGCAGAAAAAACCTGTACAGTTGCCATTGCCCAGTATGACCTTGACCCCAGGCGTACCACCGCCATGCGTGATGATTATGCAAAATTGAACGGGCTGGCCGGCAAAATCGTACTCGGTAAAAAAGATACTGTAAAAGCCCTGCAATATTTTGAAACGGCCATAAAACTCAGTAACGGAAATTTTGAAGCCAATGCAGGCGCTGGGGATATTTTCTGGGCAAGGAAGCAACCCGATGAGTATAAAAAATATTATACCAATATCTGGAAATTTTCTTACGATACCATTATTGCCACACCAAAAGATATTGCCAATGTGTACGGCCGGGCAGCTTTTGTAGAAGCCAACCAGCCCAATGCCACTACTGCTTCATACAAAACTTATGTGGACAATGCACTCCAGTTCGACTCCCTGCAAAAAGAAGCCGTATTGTTATGGCCATTAATATTATCAGATAATAAACTGGCACTGTTACCCACCTGGCGCAAAAATTGTTTATCTGTTTTAAACCAGGCTATAAAAAAATATGCAGGCGATAAAGAGTATGTCAGCAATTTGTACAACGATAAAGCGGTAATACTGGATACCAAGGATACCGCAGCCATCCGCAGATCGCTGGAAGCAGCAATAAAGAGTAATACAGATAATTTAAAAGCCTGGGACAACCTGTTAATATTCTGCGGTTCTTACGATAATGCCGGTGGTGTTGTGCTGGCCGATAAACTTATTGCGCAGTTAAAACCTAAAAAAGACAGTGGCGATATTGCATTGGCCTATGTGTACAGGGGAGATTTTTTATGGAGGCTCTCTAAAAAAACAGAAGCCAAAGCCGCCTGGCAGGAAGCGCTGGTATGGGATGCCAACAATGCCACTGCCAAAGAAAGGATGAAACTGCAATAAGCTGCGGCAGGTTTACAGCATCGTCTTATTGCAATAAGTGGCTTTTTCAAAATCGCTGATGTTAACGGCAACCACTTCCACCCATGGCAGCAGGGCATGCAGTGCACCCACTATTTTTTTACTGAGCTCCTGTTTCTGTTCCGTAGTCCTGCCTTCCATGATGTAAGCAAATACATGAATGAAATCTTCTTTTTTATTTACGGTGATATAATGTTCATACGGTGCAATGCGCACTTTAATACCACCGGCACCCGATACCGCAAACAAGCCTGTTGCCGCAGCGGTATCATAAACGGTTTGCATAATGGTTTCCGGGTTTTGCTTTTGCAAAATACTGACCGGGCATTCGATGATGAAGTGTGGCATGGTGTATTTTTTTGTAAATTAATTTCTTGTTTTATAAGTATAATTTCTCACTGGCTCACACCGGCGCAGGTTTACAGGGCAGTATTGGTGCATAGGGTGTTTGCGAACATTTATTTTCCTGCCTGCCGTAAAATTAAATATTGGCCGGGTTTGAAAATGACATGATAGAGGGCGGAAAAACCATTGGGGTACTTGCCTTTTGCAAAACTCATCAGTTCAAATGCAATGGTATCATGGGCAGCCACTTCAAAAACTACGGGCTTGCTGGAGCCCCAGTCTATTTTGGCCATTAAGGAATGCCTGCCCGGCTCAATGGTAAATTCTTTTACCGTGCCATTGGCAATAGTGCCTATTTCTTTATTGTTCAGCAGCAATTTAATATTCCTTACCCGGTTGGTATGTTCGTTGGAACGGGAGATGGTAAGCATTGGCATGATAAAAGGGATTTATAATTTCTCCGTGCCGTTGTTGGTATGCAGCGCAAGCAAAGCAGCAAGGCGTACCAACAACACAGCGCAGGCCTGCCATTAAAGGTAATTAATCTCCGCAATGTGTAAGCATTCCAAAATCATCAATGCCCGTT
>Ga0209023_10006515_pt1 | contig 12278 bp, 12 predicted proteins | sample LakOneMetagenome_FD_187468 | JGI IMG/M metagenome (GOLD analysis project Ga0209023, IMG submission 187468) | Freshwater and sediment microbial communities from Lake Erie, Canada (SPAdes) (version 2) | ecosystem: Environmental > Aquatic > Freshwater > Lentic | place: Lake Erie, Canada... | reverse complement strand
GGATCAAAACGGTATGGACGCGGTCCAGCCGTCGTAGGCCACCTCGACGTTCGCTGGAACTCTGGCGCTCAAGTCATTGTAATCCAGATCGAGATGTAGGTTCGTCAGCACGGCGCGCTCGACCCCTGCGCGCGCGATCCAGCCCAGCGCCTGATCGACCGTGGCGTGTGTCGGATGTGGCGTCCAGCGCAGCGCATCGACGATCCAGAGCTTCGATCCGCGCACCGCCTCGATGGCGGCGTCGTCCAGATCGGAGACGTCGCTGGAATAGCTGACATCCGCCAGCCGGTAGCCCACGGAACGGATCGGCCCGTGCGCCTGGTCGAAGGTCACGACCGGAACCTCGCCGCCGGGCCCGTTAACACTCCAGCGCGCGCCATGCGGCGGGATCAGGTTCAGGTCCAGCAGCGCCGGATAGTTCAGGACGCTTTCGAAGATATAGCCGAAGCGCGGCGTCAGGGCGTCGGCTGTGGCCTGGTCCATCCAGGCCGGGATGCGCTTGCGGCGGCGCATGGCGAAGACCCTGAGGTCGTCGATGCCGTGGGTCTGGTCCGCGTGGTCATGCGTATAGAGAACCGCATCGACCGAGGTCACGGCGGCCGCCAGCATCTGCTGTCGCAGGTCCGGCGAGGTGTCGATCAGGACGCTGGTGACGCCCTCGGGGCCTTGCCGCCGGGCCAGCATCGAACAGCGCGTGCGGCGGTTCTTCGGCTCTGACGGATCGCAGGCGCCCCAGTCGCCGTCGCCGCGCGGCACCCCGCCGGACGAGCCCGAGCCCAGAATTGTGATCTCCAGCGCCGAAACCTCATCCATCACGTCAGCTCCGGCCCCGCACCCCTTGGGTTTGTGCCCGGGGCTTGGGGTATGCGGTCGAAAAGATCGAAGAAGGCCTGCGTCGTCCGCGCCTCGGCCTCGGCCCGGTCCCAGCCGCGCACCTCGGCCAGCTTGTCCAGCACGTGGCCGACGTAAGCCGGCTCGTTGCGGCGGCCCCGATGCGGCATCGGCGCCAGGTACGGACAGTCGGTTTCGACGATGATCCGGTCGGCCGGCAGGGTGCGAATGACCGATCGCACGTCCTCGGCCGCCTTGAAGGTCGCAATGCCGGAGACCGAGAACCATCCGCCCATTTCATGAGCGATATCGGCGAGTTCCTGACCACTGGTATAGCAATGCATGAGGAATTTGAACGGCCCCCTCGCCTGTTCCTCACTCAGGATTCCGGCCATGACATCGTCGGCCTCGCGGGTGTGGACCACCAGCGGCAGCCCGGTCTCGCGCGCCGCCTCGATATGGCGGCGGAACACCTCGGCCTGGATGTCGCGCGGGCTCAGGTCGTAGTGAAAATCGAGGCCGCATTCGCCGATCCCGACCACGCGCGGCCGCTGCGCCAATGCGACCAGATCGGCCGTGGTCATGGCCGTGTGATCCTTCGCCTCGTGCGGATGGGCGCCGACGGTGCACCAGATGTCGTCGTGGGCCATGGCCAGGGCGTGGGTGGCCTCGAAGGTCGACAGTTTGTCGGAGATCTCGACCATGAGCGCGACCCCGGCGGCCCGGGCGCGGTCGATGACGGCGTCGCGATCCGCGTCGAACTGGGGCGCGTGCAGGTTGACGTGGCTGTCGATGATCATCTGCCGGCGATCCTGCGCGTGCGGGCCACGTCGGCGAGCGCGCCGGCCAGGGCGTCGCCGCGGTCGAGGTTCAGCCCGGCCGTCCGGTCCGGCAGCTCGCTGAGCCGGCCCCAGAGCTCGGCCCAGGGCGCCCCCTGCCCCGTCGGTACTCTCAACGCCTCGGCCTTCACCGCCGCGATCAGCCGGTCCAGCACCATGTCGAACCGCGCCTGCCCCTCGGCGCCGCGGAAGCCGTCGGCGACCGACAGGGCCTCGGCGCGGTCGAACGCCGGCTCCGACACCCAGCGGCGCGCCAGTTGGTCGGCTTCGGAGGTCGCGCCCGAGGTCAGGGCCAAGGCCGCGCCCGGAGAGCCCCCGGCCATGGCGGCGATCCGTTCGGCCTCGCCGGCGTCGACGTCGGACCGGTCCAGCACCAGTTGCTCCAGCGCCGCCTGGCTCCAGACCGGGAAGGCCAGCCGGCGACAGCGCGAGCGGATGGTGGCCAGCAACCGGCCCGGCGCATGGGTCACCATCAGCAAGACCCCATGTTCGGGCGGCTCCTCAAGAACCTTCAGCAAGGCATTGGCGGCATTGATATTCAGATCGTCAGCCGCGTCGATGATGGCGACGCGGGCCTGGGCCTGGGACGGGCTCTTGGAGAAGAACTCCGGCAGGTCGCGGGCCTGATCGACCGAGATCGACTTCTTCGTCTTGCCGTTCTCGACCAGCCGCTCCAGCACCAGCAGGTCGGGGTGAGACTGGGCCGAGATCAGCCGGGAGACCGGATCGTCGGGCCGGGCGCCCAGAACGCCCCGCGACGGATCCGGCATGGCCCCCAGCAGACGGCGGGCGGCCCGATAGGCGAAGGTCGCCTTGCCCACGCCCTCCGGCCCGCACAGCAGCCAGGCGTGGTGCAGCCGACCGCGCAGACGCGCATCCTCGAAGGCGGCTTCGGCTTCGGGAGAGGGCTGCAGGTCGAAACGATCGCGGGGATGGGTGGTCACCCGCGCACAATGGCGGCGCAGGCCCGGAGCAACAACCCCGGGCGGACGATCAGCGCCCGGAATCCGGAACGAAAATCACCGTCCGGACACGAGAAGGGCGTCGCGCACCCCGCGCGCCACGATGGACTGGCGCTCGCGCTCGGCGGCGTTGGCGTCGTCCCACGGGCCGACCAGCACGCGGAAATACCGCTGACCGTCGATCGAGGCGGTGTTCACGCTGGCCCGCGCCCCGAGCGATTCGGCGGCCAGATGGGCCAGGGTCGAATCCTGGAAGGACCCGGCCTGAACCCAGAACCGGTCTCCGCCCGCGGCGGCGCGCTCGGGCGCCCGTGCGGGACGGTCGGTCGAGGCGATCTGGTATCCGGATCCGGTTCCGACGCCGCCGCCGCGCGGGGCCGGGCCCAGATAGCGGACGCGCACCTGGCCGACGCCGCGCGACAGCAGGTCCAGCTGTTCGGCCGCGCCGCGCGACAGGTCGATGATCCGGGAGTCGACGAACGGCCCCCGGTCGTTGACGCGCACGATGATGGACCGCCCGTTGGCCGTGTTGGTCACCTCGACCAGGGCCGGCAGGGGCAGGGTCTTGTGGGCGGCGCTGAGCCCGTGCATGTCGAATCGCTCGCCGGTCGAGGTCGGCCGCCCGTTGAACTGGTCGCCGTACCAGGACGCCATCCCGACCTCGTCATAGCCGCTGGCGTCGCTCATCGGCCGATACCAGTGACCGCGCACCTGATAGGGCCTCATGGTGCCCGGGACGATCGGCGCCGGGTCGTTGACGACGGGCGCGCGGGGCCGCCCTCCTCCCGTTCCCGGCACGCTGGCGCACGCGGCCAGCAGGGCCGTCAGCGAAACGATCAGCGCGCCTTTGAGCCGTCTGGTGTGCATGCCCGTTCCGGAAGTTCGGGCCGATCCCGAGCCGCCACTGTGGACGACGAAATTTCCGTTTTGGTTAACCGGGGCTTTCGCTGCTAAGGAGCCCGTCCGCGCGGCTCGAACGTCTTCTGACGGGGCGCGCGCCGTCCGCCAGAGATGGCCGGATGGACAGGTGGCCGAGTGGTTTAAGGCAGCGGTCTTGAAAACCGCCGTAGGTGAAAGCCTACCGTGGGTTCGAATCCCACCCTGTCCGCCAGCCCTGCCGATTCCACGCCAGGGCGCGATAGTCTTCGCGGACACCGCGGAGATCGCAGAGCCTTTCGACGCGGGCGGAAGATTATGCGTTCCATCAAAGCTTATCCCATCACGATGACCGATTTGCCTGGAAGCCGGTTGCCGGCCTCGAGCTGGCCGATCAGGGAGATCGACTCGGAAAGGGAAGCCGTGCGGCTGATCGGTAGGGTGAACTGGCCGGCGACAGCCAGTTCGGCGACCTTTTGCAAGATTGACGTGCTCATGACGCCCCTGATGAAACTGTGTCTTCGGGAGACGAGCGATCTGATCAGATTGCCCATGGTGGGATCGATGTTCACCACGATGCCCGAGCGCCTGGTCAAGAAGGCTTCCGCTGCAGGGCGCAGGCTGCCGTGGCAGTCGAAGACGACGTCGAAGGCGCCCTTCAGGTCGTCAGGCACTGGCTGGGTGTAGTCCAGCACGCGCGCCAGCCCCAGATCAGCAAAACTGGCCAACGATGACGGCCCCGCGCGCGCGGTGATGACGGCCCCGAAGGTCCTGGCGACGGCGATCGCCGCCTGTCCGACCCCACCGGAGGCGCCATTGATGAACACCGACTGCCCGGCCTTCAGCTTGCCGCCGTCGACCAGCGCGCGCCAGGCCGTCACGGCGACCGTGGGCAGGGCGGCGGCGGCGGGACCGGACAGCGAGTCCGGCTTCCTGATCACCAGATCGGCGGTGGTGATCGCCATTTCCGCAAAGGCGCCCGGCTTCATCATCGGCGTCTGTCCCAGCACCGCGTCGCCGCGCCCAAAGCCGGTCACGCCGGAGCCGACCCGCTCGACGATGCCGGAAAAGTCCATGCCCATGGCCCGTGGAAAGCGCCCGCCCATCATGAACTTCATGAAGCCTTGGCGAAGTTTCCAATCCAGAGGATTGATCGAGGCGGCCTCCACGCGCACCAGAAGCTCGTTCTTGCCGGGGGGCGGGAGTTCGTAGGTCTCCAGCCGCATAACCTCGGGTCCGCCGTATTTATGATATTGAATTCGAAGCATGCTGACCTCCTGTTGAGACGACGATCACGACCATCGGGTTTTGATTTCCGGGCCGCATATCGTGGCCGCATCGGCCCTTGCTAAGCCGACAAATTCCATTTTCCAGTCTGGATTATTGACCAGCACTATATCTGTGACTAAAAATGCCGCGCAAGAACGCATAATTTCCGGACCAGGTCACATGGATAGGGCCACCCCCATCGACCCGCACGCCGATTGCCGACGGGTCAGTGAAATCCTCAGCCGTGTAGGGGACAAATGGACGATGCAGGTCGTGGTCTCGCTTCGCGACCAGCCGCGGCGCTTCAACGACCTCAAACGGCAGGTTGAGGGCATCTCGCAACAGATGCTGACGCGGACACTCAAGATGCTCGAGCGAGACGGTATGGTCACGCGCACGGTTCGGGGCACCACACCGCCGCAGGTGGATTATGCCCTGACCGCCCTCGGACTGTCGCTCTCCGAACCTGTCCGGCAACTGGCGCAATGGGCGCTCGCCCACCTCGAAACCGTGGATGAAAACCGGTCGCGATACGACGCGAATTGCTGACGCGCCCTGGCGGTTCCGGTTCCTCCAGCAGAGTCCCGGCGGTTCAACTGTCCCGCATCAGAGGGCTATAGCGCAGACGTTGTGCGCATCATCATCGGGCGCGGCCGCCAGCCCCTCGGCCCGAATAAAACCGTTTCCTGCTTTCCCGGGGGGAGCCCGGGAGCCGATCGGGCGTTGCCTTTGGCCATGATCGATTCCGCCTCTTTCTCCCGCCTCTCCCGTTTGACCAGGGGGGCGAAACGTCGGCTTGGCGCCCTCCTGCCCGGCGCGGCGACGCCGGGGACGCTGGCGACCTTCGCCGAGATCGCCGCGCGCGTCGGCTATGGCGCGCGCGGGTTCGTCTATGCGTCGATCGGCAGCCTCGCCCTGTTGTCGCTGTTCGATCTCGGCGGGCGGCTGGTGGGAACCCAGGGCGTCGCCGTCTGGCTCGCGCAACAGCCGTTCGGGCGCGTGTGGCTGATCCTGCTCGGCCTCGGCCTCTGGGCCTTTGTCGGCTGGCGCGTGCTGCAGTCGGTCTTCGACGCCGACCGCGAGGGAACCTCGGGTCGCGCGCTTCTGACGCGGGCCGGACAGGCGATCAGCGGCCTCTTCTATGGCCTGCTCGCCGCCGGGGTGTTCGAACTCCTCGACGAGGTCGGCGCGAACATGGGCGCCGAAGATGTCGCCGAGAACCGGGAAAAGGCGGCGATCCTGCTGGCCCTGCCGTTCGGCGATCTTCTGCTCATGGCGGTGGCGGCGGTCATCGTCGGCGTCGGGGTAGGCAATGTCCTCAAGGGCGTCCGCTCCGATTTCGCCGACACCCTGTCCTGCTCCCCGAAATGGCGCCGCCGCCTCTCGCATCTGGCGCGCGCGGGCTATGTGGCGCGCGGCCTCGCCTATCTGCCGCTCGCCCTTCTCGTCGGCCTGGCGGGCTGGCACGCGCGGGCGGCCGAGGTGACCGGGATGGCGGGGGCCTTTGAAGCGCTCCGGAACCAGCCGGGCGGCCCGGTCCTGCTCGCCCTGTGCGCCGCAGGGCTCATCGCCTTTGGCGGCTTCGCCTTCATCGAAGCCCGCTTCCGTCGCATCCGGGCGCCGCAGACGCTCAATCCGGTCGGCTGAGGTCCGGCGCCCGCGCCTGCGCCCCTCAGGCCGCGTCCCGGCGGTCCAGCGCGAAGCGTCGGCAGTGTTCGAGATAGGCGGCCTCATGCACCGAAAGCAGATCGACGACCGAACTCCAGAGCCATCCCGGAGCGTCGAGCGCGCCCGAGCGCGCGCTGACCTGACGCGCCCAGGCCCTCGCGTCCCCGGTCTCAAGCTGCCGCCCGTGCGCCTGCCCCAGAACCCGACCCAGATAGGCTGAAAGGGCGACGGCGCGCTCCGGCCGCAGGGCGCCGAGCTCGAGCTTCAGATCCTGGGGCGCCAGTTCGCGTATCACCACAGACCGCTCCAGCAGTCGGGCCGCGACCATCCGGTCTCCGAGGTGCGGCGAGAGCGCTCTCGCGCCCTGGACCACCCGATCCGCATTGTCCCGCGGCATGTCGGCGGCGACCGAGCGGGGCGCCGACGCCTGGGTGGCCTCCTTGATGTCGATCAGCCGATGCCTGACCCGGTCCCCGTCTCCGCTCCGGAGCAGGACCGCGTAACGCAGCCGGCCCAGCGAACTGCATCCCTTCATCCAGTAGGCGGCGCCGACCATCTCCAGGCTGTCCGGATCGCGAATTCGCAGGCGCTCGACCAGCTCGGCCCGGGCCGCGCCCCCGAACAGGTCCTTGAGCGCGCCGCGCTCTTCGGGCTCCAGCGGCCAGAACCGCTTGCCGGGCCGTAGATCGGGCCGGTCCGTCCGCAGCCGCTCCATCATCAGGTCCCGCCAGCCGCGCCGCACGGCGCGCTCGAGAATCTTGCGAATTTCCGGCGGGCGTCGCTTTGGAGCGCCTCCGTCGCCGGTCGCGACCAGTCCCTCCGCATATCCGGACGACAGATGTTCGAGCATATGGGCCGTGGTGACGCCGGGAAGGTCCGAGCCGCGCGCCGAGGACGCGAGCGACAGCGCCAGGCGCACGAGGTCGTGCGCCGGGTTGCCGATGACGGTCTGGTCGAGATCGCGGATCTGGATCTCCACCCGCCCCTTGCGGCTCGCGAGCGGCCCCAGATTGCCCAGATGACAGTCGCCGCAGATCCATAGCGGCGGACCGCCGGGCAGGGTCGCGTCGCTTTCGGCCAGCCAGTCGTAGAATTTGGCCGTGCTGCCCCGCACATAGGCATGCGCAGAGCGCGCCATCTTCAGGCGGCGCGCGGAGGCCAGCCGGGCGGACCGGTCTTCTGTCAACGTCATCGGAAATCCCCCGGCCGCCCCTGCGGCGTTTTGTCAAAAGACCCGCGGACGAATTTGGTTCGACTGCGAGTGAGCCTTGAGGCTCAAGATCCAGAAATCCCCTGTTTTCGACACGGCGGGAGCGCTATGCCGCGCGATCAGAACGGCATTCGAGGTTCGCCCATGTCCACCCTTGATATCCAGCGCGACGACCGCATCCTGTGGATCCGTCTGGATCGTCCCGATCAGCTCAACGCCTTCAACGAGGCCATGGGCGACGAGCTGGAGGCGGCCTTCGTGGAGGCCAGCGCTGACGACGCCGTGGGCGCGATCATCGTCACGGGCAACGGCCGCAGCTTCTGCGCCGGCGCCGATCTGACCCGGGCCGACAATGTCTTCGCCCTCGACGAGACCGCCCGGCCTGACCTGGCCATGCTCAGGGACCGGTTCGACGATCCGTGGGTGGTCCACAACATCCGCGACAAGGGCGGCCGGGTCGCGCTCGCCATCCACGCCTGCCGCAAGCCGGTCATCGCCGCGATTAACGGCGCCGCAGTGGGCGTCGGCGCGACCATGACCCTGGCGATGGATTTCCGCATGGCGTCGACCGAGGCGAAGATCGGCTTCGTCTTCGCCCGGCTCGGCGTGGTCCCCGAGGCCTGCTCGACCTGGTTCCTGCCGCGTCTGGTCGGACAGCAGCAGGCGCTGGAATGGTGTCTGACGGGCGATATCTTCGACGCGGAGACCGGCCATGCGTCGGGACTGCTGCGCTCCGTGCATGCGCCGGATCAACTGCTGGCCGACGCCGAGGCCTTTGCGCGCCGCCTGATCACCGACCGGTCCCCGGCGGCCATCGCCCTGACGCGTCAGATGCTGCGGCGAAACCCGGCCCTGCCCGATCCACGGGAAGCCCATCTGATCGAGAGCCTGGCGATGTTCGATATGAGCCAGGCCGACGGCAAGGAGGGCGTCGCGGCCTTCATGGAGAAGCGAAAGGCCGTCTTCACCGACCGCGCGTCCGTTCTGCCGGGGCGGCTGGAGGCCCTGTTCGACGATCAGTGAAGGGTCGGGCCGGGCGCGCCGACGGTCGAGCAGCAGCCGATCATGGCCTCGACGAATTCGGGAATAGCCGACTGCAGGTCCACGGCGTTCTCGCTCGCGAAATAGAGCTCCGCGACCTCCTGCCAGGCCTGACGGAGGATGCGTCGCCCGGCGTCGGCCGTGAAGTCGTTCAGATGGCTGGCGCCCCGTTCGGCGAGCAGCCGGTAGGCGACCTGGCCGGCGTGTTCGGCCAGCAGGTGGAAGATGTCGATCTCGTCGGGGGTGAGTTCGCTGTAGATCATGACGGCCTCCCACGCCGATCTCACACGCCCGGAACAGAGGGCTTCGCAGGTGAGACGGCGCCGCAGAGGGGGGACCTCAAATCTTTTTCGGGGTAACCGGCCGGCACGGCCGCGAAGGCCGGCGAGCGCAGTCCGTCGAGCGCTGTCCGGCGCAGGTCTGGCCGGCGCAGGTCTGGCCGGCGCAGATCTGGCCGGCGCAGATCTGGAATGCCGAACGCGAGGCGGTTTCTGAAGGGAGATGGAGGCGACCCGGCTTGGTGACTGGAAAATCCACCGGGCCGCCTGACCAAGGCGTGCCCCCCTGGCCGCTATCCATCAACCATAGAAAACAACGCTATGCACTCTAGAAACGCAGGCGTTCCTTGCGCGAGGCCGAAACGACGATCAACCGTTGCACGGCCCACACGGTCGCGACCAGGCCCATGCCCACGGCGCCGGCGATGATTTCCTGCGGCATATGAAGTCCCCCATCATATCCGGAACCCCCGTTCCGGATTCAGCCCGCAAGCATCTCAGACCGACGACAGTCGCGCGCCAAGCCCATACCCCGCACACGCGAAACCGGAGCCGCCGGCGTGAGCCCGTTGACTTCCCCCGCGCCGGGCGCTCCACCTCGGCGGAGCATCTGACGGGAGCGGCGCGATGACGGCCAGACAGGCTTACGGACGGGCGATCAGGGCGATGGCGGTCGCGGCGCTTCTGCCGGGACTGGCGGCCTGCGCCACCCCGGCTCCAGCCTCGCGCGATCCTGCGACGGCGGCCTGGTGGAAGACGACCGGCGACCTGTCCGGGGACGACATGGAGGGCCGCGACACCGGCTCGGCCGGCTATCGCAAGGCCGTCGCCTACGTCGTCGACCGGTTCCGGCGCGCAGGCCTCCAGCCGGCGGGCGACGACGGAACCTTCATCCAGTCCCTGCCCCTGCATGAGGTGGCGGTCATCAAGGAGGGCACAGGTTTCACCCTCGTCGGCGCGGACGGCGTCCCCCGCCCCCTGACCTTCCTGCACGAGATCACCGTCAACCCGAGCGCCGCCCTGCCCGCGACGCTCGAGGCCCCGCTGGCCTTCCGCGGCTATTGTTCGGCGGGCGAGATGGGAACCGTGCGCGGCGCGATCGTCGTCTGCTTCGCCGGTCGCCGCGCGGGCATGAGCACGGCCGGCGAGCGGATGGCGGCGGTCACGGCCGGCGGGGCGGCGGGCCTGATCAATATCGACGACATCGGCTTCACCGTGGAACCGCCGCGCTGGCCGGTCGCCTATGCCCGCTCGGTCGGGTTTGCGGGCGCCGCATCCGGCGGCCCGGCCTTTCCCGTCATGCGCCTGAGCGCCGGGGCCCTGACCGCCGTCATCGCGGGCTCGGGTCAGGACGCCGCCGACCTGCTGGCGAAGGGCGTCGCCGCCTCCCCCCTGCCCGCCTTCGACATCCCGGCCCGGCTGCGATTGACCTTCGCGCTGAAGGAAAGCGACTACAGCTCCGAAAACGTGCTCGCGATCCTGCCCGGAACCGACCCGGCCCTGGCCGACCAGCCCGTGCTCGTGAATGCCCACCTCGATGGTTACGGCTATGGCGAGGCGGTCGACGGCGACGGCCTCTACAACGGGGCGCTGGACGACGCCGCCTATGTCGCCACCCTGATCGAGATGGCCGACCACCTGAAGGGCAAGGGCTTCCGCCGCCCGGTGATCTTCGCGGCCTATACCGGCGAGGAGAAGGGGCTGCTGGGCTCGCGCTGGCTGGCCGACCACCCGACCGCAGCGATGGGTTCGAAGGGGTTGCCGGTCGCCGTGCTCAATCTCGACCAGTTGCGGCCCCTCTATCCGCTGACCATCCTCACCACCCTGGCGGTCGACGACACCTCGCTCGGGGCCGTCGCGCGCGAGATCGCCGGCGAGATGGGCGTCGCGGTGCGGCCGGACCCCGAGCCGGAGCGCGGCCTGCTGCGCCGTTCCGATCACTGGCCCTTCATGCAGAAGGGGGTTCCGGGCATCAGCTTCATCTTCGGCTACGATCCCGGGACAGAGGCCGAGGCCCGCTACCGCCTGTGGTATCGCACCCGCTACCACCTGCCGCAGGACGACCTGACGACGCCGATCGACTGGAAGGCCGCGGGCGACTTCAACCGCTTCTACGAAACGCTTGTGCAGCGGGTCGCCGACGCCGACGCGGCCCCGCACTGGATCCCCGGGAGCGCCCTGGCGCCGGCGACGGCGATCTCGGCGGGCAAGCCGTGATGCGGATCGTTCTGGCCTTGCTCGCCGCTCTCGTCGCCGGACCGGCGCCCGCCCAGACGCTCGCCCCGACGCCCGCCCAGACGCCGGCCCTGCCGGCCACCCTCCTGCGTCCCGACCGGGTCTTCGACGGCGTCGAGATCGCGCCTCATCCCGGGTGGCAGGTGCTTGTGCGCGGCGAGCGGATCGAGGCGGTCGGGCCCAACCTGACGGCGCCCGCCGACGCCCGCATCGTCGACCTGCCCGGCCTGACCCTGATGCCCGGGATGATCGAGGGGCATTCGCACCTGTTCCTGCATCCCTACAACGAGACGCCGTGGGACGATCAGGTCCTGCATGAGCCGCTGGCCCTGCGCACCGCGCGGGCGACCGTGGCGGCGCGGGCGACGCTGAGGGCGGGCTTCACCACGGTGCGCGATCTCGGCACCGAGGGGGCGGGATACGCCGACGTCGGGCTCAAGACGGCCATCGAACAGGGCATCATCCCCGGCCCCCGGATGCTGGTCGCGACCCGCGCCATCGTCGCCACGGGCGCCTATGGCCCCAAGGGGTTCGAGCCGGGCGTCGAGGTCCCGCTGGGCGCAGAGGAGGCCGACGGGGACACGCTGGTCCGCGTGGTGCGCAGCCAGATCGGGGCCGGCGCCGACCTCGTCAAACTCTATGCCGACTACCGCTGGGGGCCCGGCGAGCCCAGCCGACCGACCTTCTCCGAGGCCGAGCTCCGCGCCGCCGTCGAGACCGCCCATTCCGCCGGCCGTCTGGTCGCCGTCCACGCCGGCACGGTCGAGGGCATGCGCCGCGCGATCCTGGCCGGCGCCGACACGATCGAGCACGGCGACGCGGGCACGCCCGAGATCTTCCGCCTGATGCACGACCACGGGACGGCCCTGTGCCCGACCCTCGCCGCCACCGAGGCCATCAGCCGCTACCGGGGCTGGAACGGTCAGGAGCCCGCGCCCGACACCGTTCAGGCCAAACGCCGGGCCTTCGCCGCGGCCATGGCGGCGGACGTGACCCTGTGCATGGGGGGCGACGTCGGGGTCTATGCCCACGGGACCAATGCGCGGGAGATGGAACTGATGGTCGCCGC
>Ga0209023_10006514_pt1 | contig 12278 bp, 8 predicted proteins | sample LakOneMetagenome_FD_187468 | JGI IMG/M metagenome (GOLD analysis project Ga0209023, IMG submission 187468) | Freshwater and sediment microbial communities from Lake Erie, Canada (SPAdes) (version 2) | ecosystem: Environmental > Aquatic > Freshwater > Lentic | place: Lake Erie, Canada | collected... | reverse complement strand
CTCGGCGGCCGACAGGATCTGGCGCAGCACCTCGGAGGACAGGGCGTTGACCTTCGGGTTGACCAGTGTCACCACCGCGACGCCGTCGTCACGCCGTTCGGTGGTGACGACCGGGGTGCTCGGGGGTTGCTCAGCCATGCCGCGCACCCTACCGGCCTCCCCCGGATGCCGTTCCTGCGTGCGGATCCGCCGCGCCAGCGCCGGATCCGCACGCAGAATCGGGGTGGGGAGATCAGCCGGGAGAGGGGTAGTCGGGCGGGGTCTCCTTGGCCGGGACCTTGTCGAGGATGGTGACGGCGCCGGAGGGGTCGAACACCTTGGAGTCGGCGGTCGTCCACTTGCCGATCAGGTAGCGCTTGCCTCCGTCGACGTACTCCCACATGCCCTGGCCCTGCTTGCGGATCTCGTCGAGGCCCGTGGCGTTCGGGTTCCACCAGATCTCGGTGGTGTCGTCGACGCCGTTGTAGTCGTCGTAGGGCCACAGGCCGTGCCGCCCGAACGAGATGGATGGCTGGCTGATGGGGTCGGCCGCCGGGGTGCCGGAGAACAGGCCGGCCCGGAAGGTGGCCGGCGTGAGGTCGGGGCCGGCGGTCTGCAGCCCGTTGGCGAACAGGGAGATGTTCGGCATGATCACCGGAGCGGTGTCGGCGGCCGGCGGAGCGACGCCCGTGAACCAGCGGTAGATCCGGAACGCGTCGGCCTTGTTCGGGTCGATGCGCACGGCCAGCGGCGACGGACCGAAGGCGTGGGCCCACTGCTTCTGGTCGTAGGTCCGGGCGAAGGCCGTCGTGTCGACCAGCACCTGGGGCCCGAGCAACCACTCCGGGAAGTAGTCCTGCGCCGTCGCCTCCTTCGTGAAGGTGCTCGGCGCCACCGGGTCACCCGAGAACACGATGGTCGTCACCCCGGCCGACTTCAGCTTGGTGATGGCGCTGGTCGCCTGCTCCTGCAGCCGCGCCGGGTCGAGCGTGTACGGCACGCTGGCCGCGAGGCCCACACCGCCCTTGGCCAGCGTCGACTTGAACAGCTCGGCCTGGCTCTTGGAGTCGTCGTTGGATTCGATCCAGAGGTAGCCGAACTTGCGGGGGGATGCCTTGATGGCCGCCGACCCGGCGAACGTGGCGTTCCGCTTGGCCAGCTTCTTCTCGATGTACTCCACGACGTGACGGGTGACCTGTTCGGTGTTCATCGTCACCGAGTACAGGTAGGGCGCCCGCTTCGCGTAGAAGCCCGGCGCGCCGGCCGTGCAGCCGACGCAGATCACCTTGCGGGCCGCCAGCTCGTCGCCGAACGCGCTGGTGAGCGCCGGTCCCCCGAGCACGGCGAACGCGTGCAGCTGGGTGGCCGCCTTCACCGCGTCGGCCCGGGCCGCCACCTCGTCCTGGGCGCCGCCGGATGCGTCGAGGAACTGCACCTTCAGCTTGCGTCCGTAGAACTGGTAGAGCCGGTTGTACATGTCGACGTAGCCCTGCGCGGTGGCCTTGATCTGGGCGTTGGTGTCGTCGTTCTTGATGGCCGCGGTGATGTAGTCGATCACCGCGTCGTGCTCCTGGGCCACGTAGATGACGAGGTTGATCGTGTCGGCGGTGACCCCGGGGCTGGTGGCGCCACCGTTGTCGGCGACGTTGGCGTAGCACTCGGGCGAGAAGTAGTACGGCAGCATCACGCGGCCGGTCTTCTGGTCGCAGCTGGCGTTGAACGAGACCTTCAGCCCGCGCTTCTTCGCCGTCGAGAACGAGACCGCTCCGGTCGGCGCGGTGGCCCCGCCGGCCGCGACCGTGGTCGTGGTGGCGGTGTCCTTCTTCCCGCCGCCCGACGACACCGCCACGATGACGGCGACGAGGATCAGGACCACGATCACCGCGAACGGGCCGTAGCGCTTGAGCTGGCGGCTGCGCTCGGACGAGGCGGTCGAGTCGGTGCTGGGCAGCATCAGGGAGTTCCTCCTGGGGACGAGCGGGTCACTTGCCAGACGGTCATGGACGGATGGTCACGGAGCAGCCACCGGCGTCGAACGGGCGATGACGTCCTCGCGCGTGCCGAGGTACGAGGCGACGACCCGGGGATCGTGGAGCACCGCGTCCGGTCGGCCGAATGCGACGACCGTCCCGGCCTCCAACGCGAGCAGCCGGTCGGACACCGCGGTGACCAGCGGCATGTCGTGCTCGATGATCAGGATCGCCGCACCGAGCTGCTCGCGGATGCGCAGCAGCAGGGGGGCCAGCGCCTCGGTCTCGCGCTGGGCGATGCCGCTCGACGGCTCGTCGAGCAGCACCACGGTCGGCCGGTGGGCCACCACGCAGGCCAGGTCCACCACCCGCCGCGACCCGGTGGAGAGCTCCCGCACGAACTTCGACCGGAACGCCCCCAGGCCGAGCAGGTCGATCAGCTCGTCGACCCGCAGCCGGACCTTCTCCTCCGCGTCGAACGACGCCGGCAGGTGGAGCGCGGCGCTGATCGGGTCGCGCACCTCGATCGACCGTTCGAGCGAGACGGCGATGGCCTCCTGGACGGTGAGGGCGGGCCAGAGCCGGGCGTCCTGGAACGAGCGTCCCAGCCCCAGGCGGGCCCGGCGGTCGGCGGCCAGGCCCGTGATGTCGCGTCCCCCGAGCTCGATGCGCCCGCTGTCGGCCGCGACGAAGCCGGACACGAGGTCGAACAACGTGGTCTTGCCGGCCCCGTTCGGCCCGATGACGCCCACGATCTCGGCCGGGGCGAGGGCGAGGCTCACCCCGTCCACCGCCCGGATCCCCCCGAACGTCACGCCGACCTCGGTGACCGTGAGAGCCGGAGTCGCATCGCGCGTCGCATCCCCCTCACCGCGGTCCACCGCCGCACCGGATGGCCCGTCCGGGCGCTCGAGCAGGTGCTCGACCACGGCATCGAGCTCGGGCTCGTCGCCCGCCGTGTCGTCGCCGGTCGCGCTGTCCATGGTCGATGCATCGGCGCGCCCCGCGACCTGCTGCCCGACGGAGGCTCCCTCGAGGAACACCGAGCGCAGCACGTCAGGCCGGTCGAGCAGCTCGGCGGTCGGTCCGTGGAAGCGGATCTGGCCCTTCTCCATGAAGAACGCGGTCTCCGCCACCGTCAGGGCGACGTTCACCGATTGCTCCACCAGGATCACCGTCGCCCCGTCGTCGCAGATCTGGCGGACCACCGGCAGGAGCTGCTCGACCACCACGGGGGCCAGGCCGAGCGACAGCTCGTCGATCATCAGCAGCCGAGGCTTCGAGAGGAAGGCCATGCCGAGGGCGAGCATCTGCTGCTGGCCACCCGAGAGATCGCCGGCCTGGTCGTCGAGTCGCCGTTCCAGCGTGGGGAAGAAGCCGAGCACCCGCGCCACGTCGGTGGCCGCGGCGTGGCGCTCGCGGCGGTGCAGCCAGCCGGCGACCCGCAGGTTCTCCCGCACCGTGAGGTCGCCGAACACCCCTGCGCCGCCGGGCATCTGCACGATGCCCATCGCCGCGATCTCGTTCGGGGGCGCGTGGGTGATGTCGCGACCGTCGAAGATCACCGCGCCGTTATCGGCCTCGACCAGGCCCGAGATGGCCCGCAGCAGCGTCGACTTGCCGGCGCCGTTCGTGCCCAGCAGGGCGATGATCTGTCCCTCGTCGACCTCGAAGTCGACCCCGAACAGGATCTGCACGTTGCCGTACGCGACGTCGAGGCCGCGGGTGATGAGCAGCTTCGAGCGGCCCTGGCGCCGGTCGAACGCCACCTCGGAGCGGGCCGCCGCGGTGGCCCACACCTGGGTGATGTCGGCGTTGACGGTGTTGGCGGCCCGGGCGATGACGAGGCCGCCGACCAGGAAGACGGGCACCAGCAGGAGCATCCCCTCCCGGATCCCCCAACGGTCGCCGAACGCGCCGATCACGGGCAGCACGAGCAGCCCGGGGATCACCCACAGCGCACCGACCGAGAACCCGATCGAGCGGGCGCGCGGCGGGATGGCCAGCGACAGTGACGCCAGGATCCCCGGACCGAGGACGGCCAGGCTGGCCGTGATGACGATGTTGGCGGCGATCGCCACGGCGATGTTGGGGGCCAGCGCGAACACCACCAGGCAGCCCGACACCAGCCAGGCGATGCGGCCGAGGAAGCCCATGATCAGGCTCGGGTCCTTGAGCATCAGCTTCGTCCCGATGCGGGCGCCGATGATCAGCCCGATGAGTTGGGCCGGCTCGACGCCTGCGGCGACGAACCCCCGGGCGCGTTCGTCGAGGTGGAAGATCTGGTCGTACTGGAGCGAGGCGAGCGAGACGAAGCCGATCAACGATGCGGCGAGGAACGGCAGGCTGTACCAGATGCGTCGGAGGGTCTCGATCTTCCAGACCATGCGCCACCCCTCGGCGAACGAGGGCGGCACCTCCTCGGTCATCGCCACTTCCTCACTCGATCCCATGGCCCGCCGTTCCTGGGCCCCCCGCACCGGCTCCTTCAGCCGCAACGAGAGGACCACGAAGATCATGGTGGGGACGGTGAAGACGATGAACGGCGTGCGCCAACCGAAGGCGTAGGCCAGCACACCGGCCAACAGGGGGCCGAGGAAGCTGCCGACGGCGTTGGCCGCCCGGTGGAACGAGAAGACCCGGGACCGGGCGCCCGGCGGGTAGTAGTCGGCGATCAGCGAGTTGTGGGTGGGGTCGACCGTCGCCTTGCCGATGCCGGACCCCGATCGGACGATGGCCAGCATCACCACCCCCGAGGCCAGCCCGGTGAGCAGCGAGAACACCCCCCACACCGCGGCCCCGACCGTGGCGATCACCACCCGGTTGTGCCGGTCGGCCGCCGCGGCGATCGGCACCTGGAGCAGCAGGGCGACGAGGCTGACCACGGCGATCAGCGTGAGCACGCCCTGGAGCCCGAGACCGAACGACTTGCGGATCTCGGGGAGCAGGATGCCGAACCCGGTGCGGTCGAGCTCGTCGACGGCGTTGAGGCCGAACAGCACGAGCAGCGCGTAGATCGGTCCGCCGTCGACGATGGTCGCCATCCAGCGCCGCGGGCTCTTCAGCCACAGCCAGCGATCGGCCGACGGGTCGACGGGGCCGGCGGGGCCCACCGGTGCGGGCGCGTCGGGGGCGGTGGTCGTCACGGCTCGACCCTCGCCGCGGCCACGACGGCGCCGGGATCCGCCGACGGCGCCGGGCCGGCGATCGGCGGCGGCGCGGCGGGCGGGTGCTCGGCCACGTCGGCGACCATGCTCGGCACGACGATCCCCCGGCGGTCGGCCACCCAGCGCAGCCCCAGGTCGCGCACCCGGAACATCAGGCCGCCGAGGCCGCTCGGGAGGACCAGCAGCACGAGCAGCACGCCGAGGCCCGTGGCGACGTACTGCCAGTTGGTGGGCAGGAACCACTGCGTGCCCCGCAGGAACAGGGCCCCCAGCAGCGCCCCCGGGATGGACGCCACGCCCCCGATGACCGCCATCGTGAACACCGCGAAGTTCTGCCCCGGGTCGTACGGGCCGGTCCCGAACGCCTGCTGGTGGTAGACGAACAAGCAGCCGGCGAAGCCGGCCACCGAGCCGGAGATGGCGAACGCCGTGAGCTTGGCCCGGACCGGGCTCACCCCGTACGCCTCGGTGCCCCGCTCGTTCTCCCGCAGCGCGATGAGCACCCGGCCGGTACGGCTGTGGCGGATCCCGCGGATCATCACCACGACCAGCCCGAGCGAACCGAGGGCCACGTAGTAGATGGCGGTCGGCGAGGCCAGGCTGACCCGCCCGAACAACGGCAACCGGTCGAAGTGCTCCGACGGCACCCATGAGAAGAACTCCGGGTTCAGCAGGTAGGAGGTGGTGGCCAGGGCGAAGGCGAACGTGCTGACCGCCAGGTAGAGGCCGCGCTGGCGCACCGTGGGCAGCCCGACCAGCACGGCAGCCACCCCGCCCGCCGCCGCGGACACCACCAGGGCCACCGTGAGGTCGGCGTGCCAACCCGTGGTGACCCGCTCCCCGACGACTGCGCCGATCGCGAAGAAGGCGACCTGGCCCAGCGACACCTGGCCGGCCCACCCGGTCAGCACGACCAGCGAGAGGGCGAGGATGGCGTAGATCAGCACGGCCGACGCCTTGAGCGAGCGGTCGACCGAGAGCAGGTGGGGCAGCACGACCGCGACCGCCACGACGACCGTGACGAACCCGATCCGCACCCAGCGCACCTCGGGCACCCGGATCAGCTCCCGCGGGATGGGCCGGACCTCCTCGGCCGACTGCCACGACGAGGTGGCGTCGGTGTCGCCCCGGGCCCTCGAGCGCCGTTGGAGGAGCAGCGCGACGCCGACCACGACAGCCAGCACCGGATCGACGACCAGCGTGCTCGACGCGTGCCACCCCACCCCGAGCTCGAGGACCCCGAGGGCGACGGCGCTGGCGGTGATCGCCGAGAGGTGGGTGAGCCGGCCCATCATCAGGGCGGCCAACGACCGGAGCAGCACGCCGAGCCCGAGGGCCGGCCCCACGGGCACGCCGAGGATGCCGGCCCGCAGGAACGTCGCGGTGAACGCCAGCAGCCCGGCCACCGCCCACACGAGGGTCTGTATGCGCTTGACCGGAACTCCGAGCAGGCCGGCCCGATCCGCGCTCCCCGCGCTGGCCCGGATGGCGACACCGACGTCGGTCCGCTGGAGGAACCAGGCCAGCGCCGCGATCGACAACGGCACCAGCGCCATGGCCAGGAGGTCGTTGGCCCCGAAGATCACGCCGCCGAACGACCAGCTGAGCGTGAACGGCGGGGTGACCCGCGGGGCGAAGACGCGGTCGCCCCAGAGCGCGGGGAGCAGGAGGGTCGCGGCGGCGAGCAACTGGGACAGGCCGAGCGTCGCGACGGTCAGGATCAGCCGCGGCGCCTTCGAGAACCGACGGATCACCGCCAACTCGACGACCGCCCCGAGCGCGATCGCCACGACCACCCCGGCCGGCACCGCGAGCCAGTAGCTCCACCCCCAGGCCGACATGAGCATGACGACCAACATCGTCGGGGCCCCGCCGAGGTCGCCCTGCGCGAAGTTGAGGATCCGGTTCGACCGGTACACCAGCGCCATGCCGAGCGACACGAGGGCGCTCAAGCCGCCGATGACCAGGCCCCGCAGGAACAACCCCGACGGCATCGGGAACAGCAGGAGCTGGACGATCACGATCGTGGCCGCCGGGCCGTAGAGCGACAGGGGCTCCCGCCACGCGCGTGCGGGGCGCCGACCGACGGCGAGGGCCACGTCCGGGGGTCGAGCGCCGGCGACCTCTGTGACCGTCAAGAGGCGCCGTTCCCTGCCGGCGGCGTCGACCACATCCCGTGTCCCAACCGTCCCCCTGTTCGCAGGCTGGCCGTCATGTGACCGCGGTCACCGACTATAGGCAGGGCCTCCGAACCGTGCCTCGGATCGCGATGGCCCTGAACCCAGCTTCAGCGTGACCCGGCGCCGCTGCACGGCCTCATCGGTCGATGGGGGCGAGGATCTCGTCGGCCGCGGACCAGGGGTCGAGGGTGCGGGCCAGCACGGCCCGTTCGAGGCGTTGGCGGTCGGCGCCGTCGAGGAGGGACTCGGCCTTGTGGCGCAGGCGCTGGGTGACGACGAGGGCGAGCTCGTCACGCAGCCGCTGCTCCCGGCGGGCGGCGAGCCGTCCCCCCTCGGCCAGGTGGGCCCGGTGGCTGCCGATCGCCCCCACGAGGTCGTCGACGCCCTCCCCGGTGGTGGCCACGGTCGAGACGACGGGCGGTCGCCACTCGCCACGATCGGTCAGGTCCAGCATCGACTCGAGGTCGTGGGCGGTGGCGGCGGCGCCCGGCCGGTCGGCCTTGTTGATCACGAAGACGTCGGCGATCTCCATGAGGCCGGCCTTGTTGGCCTGGACCGCGTCGCCCCAGCCCGGGTTGACCACCACCACGGTCGTGTCGGCCGCGCCGACGATGTCGACCTCGACCTGCCCGACCCCGACCGTCTCGACCAGCACCCAACCGCACCCCACCGCATCGAGGAGGCGGATGGCTTCCAGCGTGGCCAGCGCCAACCCGCCGAGGTGGCCACGGGTGGCCATCGAGCGGATGAACACCGCCGGGTCGAGGGCGTGGTCGCCCATGCGGACGCGGTCGCCGAGGATGGCCCCGCCGGAGAACGGCGACGAGGGATCGACCGCGAGGACGCCGAGCCGCGCGCCCGGGGCGGCCAGCCGGCCGATCAACGCGTTGGTCAGGGTCGACTTGCCCGCCCCGGGGGCGCCGGTGAGCCCGACGGTGTAGGCCTGGCCGCTCAGGGGGTGGCTCAGCCGCCCGACCGCACGGGCCGGCTCCCCGCCCCGCTCGACCAGCGACAGCAGCCGGGCGATCGCCGCCCGGTCGCCCTCCCGAGCCGCCGCGAACAACGCAGCGGGGTCGGACGGCGGACGGGTCACCCTCCCGTTCTAGTGCCCGTAGGCGGACCTCAGAGCGAGACGATGCTCTCGCTCTCGAGACCGATCGCCGTGACCGAGGTGACCCCCGGGACGCGGTCCTTCATGATGCGCTCGACCCCGGCCTTGAGGGTCAGTGTCGAGGCCGGGCAGCTCACGCACGCGCCGGTCAGCTGCACGGTGACGACGCCGGTCTCCTGATCGACGTCCCGCAGGAAGATGTCGCCCCCGTCGGCCTGGATGGCGGGCCGGATGGCGTCGATCGTCTTCTGTACCTGATCCAGCAACGGAGCTCCTCGATATCGACCCGGCCAGTCTCCCACCTGCTGTTTCGGCGGCGAAACCGGTCGCGGGTGCACAACACCCCCCACCCCGGGGCTGTTCCCACGGCCACCGGAAACGATCGTCGGGCACGACACGCCCGCGGCCCCGTCGCGCACCGTGGCACAGGGCGGACGCTCCTAGGGTGGTCGGCGATGTCTCCGGCCGTGTTCGCCCACCTCGCTCCCGGCTACCAGGCCAGCGGCTTCTCACCGGGCCTGGTCATCTACCTCACCATCGCCGGGCTCGTGGTCATGGCACTGGCCCTACGGGTCTCGTGGGCCACCCCCCGGTTCGGCGCTCTCGCGGGCGACGACCCGGCCGGCACCGTCGCCCCGACCATCGACGACCCGACGGCACCGGGCGCTTGGCCCGGCGACCGGTTGCCCGCTGCGGTGCGCATCGGCCTGCGGGCCGTCGGCCTGTTCGGCCTGGCCTTCCTGCTGCTGTGCGGCTGGGCCGGCAGTCCACAGATCGGCGTGAACCTGCTCTGGATCGCCATGTTCAGCGAGTTCTGGATCGGCGGCCAGCTCCTGTCGTTGCTCATCGGCGACTGGTGGCGCCTGATCGACCCGTTCGACACCATCGCCGGCTGGATCGCACCGGGCCCCACCACCGGCGACGCCGATGAGCCCACCACCGGCGACGCCGACGAGCCCATCACCGGCGACGCCGACGAGCACGGCGACTGGTGGGTGCCGGCCGCGCTGCTGTTCTCGTTCGCCTGGATGTGGCTGGCGTGGGAGGGCGGCCGGGCGACGATCCGCCCGAACGCCACCTGGCTCACCCTCTACCTCGTCGTCATGGTGGCGGGGGCGGCACTGGGTGGGCGGGGATGGGTGCGGCGCAACGAGGCGTTCGCCGTGACGTTCGGGCTGGTCGCGTCGATCAGCCCGGTCGACTGGTCGGGCCAGCGGCCCCACGTGCGCAACCCGCTGGGCCGCAACGCCGAGCACCGCGTGACCAAGCGGGAGGCGGCCGTGCTCGCGGTCCTGGCGGGAACCGTGCTGTTCGATGCCCTGGGCTCGACGCGGTGGTGGGCCGACTTCGTGGGCACCCGGTCGATCAACGAGCTCACGGCGTTCTCGACGGGCGGCATGGTCTGGCTGATGATCAGCGCCGGGGTGGTCTGGATCGCCGCCGCGCGCCTGGCCACGTGGGCCGCCGGGACCGAGCGGGGGGTCGACAGCTGGGCGCTGGCCGGCCCGCTCGCCGGGACCGTCGCCGGCTTCGCGGTGGCCCACGAGATCAACTCGCTCCTGACGAACAGCCAGAGCTTCCTCGCGCTCCTCTCGGACCCGCTGGCCAAGGGGTGGGACCTCATCGGGACCATCCGCATCGTGACCAACCCCTACCTGCTGTCGGCCGGCGCGCAGGCGTGGGTGTCGCTCGCGCTGATCGAGGTGGCGGTCCTCGTGTCGTACCTCGGACTCCACGATCGTTGCGTGGCCCGCTTCGGCGCCGCCGGCACCCGGGCCACCTGGGCCGCCCTCGGCTTCATGCTCGTCGCCGCCGTCGTGGGGCTCAAGCTGCTGGTGGGGGTCTGATGGTCGCCGTCGCGGGCACGTGGGTGCTGGCCCACCAGGGCGGGTGGGACGAGATGTTGATGGTCGCGGCCCCGATCGGCTTGTTCGCCGGGCTGCTCTGGCTGGCCAACCGCCGGGCCGAGGCCAAGGTCCGCGAAGACGCCGCCGCCGCGGAGCAGCCCGACCCGACGGATCCCGGCCCACCCGACCCGACCGCCTGACGCCCTGGTGGCCACCGTCGTCAACACCGTGGTGCTCGACCAGGCCCGGCTGGCCGGCCTGCTCGCCCCGCGAACCGACGTGGTGGACGAGGTGCCCGACGGCGAGGGGGGCTTCGTGCTCGACCGGGGGCCGTTCTCGCAGTACCGCCGGACCGTCTCGGTCGAACCCGACGCCCAGGACCCCACCCGCTCCCGGGTGACGGAGACCACCACCTTCCGGCTGGCCGTCCCCTTCTGGCGGGTGCTGTTCATCTGGCCGTTCAAGCACGCCCTCCGCTCCGTCGACCGGCGCCAGGATCGCCGCCAACCGGCGTGGGCCCCACCCGACCTGATGGATGCGCGGAGCGCCACCGTGCTCGGCGCGCTGTGCAGCGCCGCGCTGGTCGCGGGCTACCTCGGCACGGTCATCACGCAGACGATCACCTACGCGGCGGGTCAGTTCGGCAACTCGGCCGGCGACCAGGCCAACACGCTGGCCAACGTGCGCGTCGGTGCGCTGCTGGCCATGGTCCTGGTCGGGGCGGCCGACCGGCGGGGCCGACGCGGCATCCTGCTGTTCTCGGCGGCCACATCGTGCGTGGTCACGGCGGCCGGCGCCCTCGCGCCGAACCTCCTCCTCCTCGGGGTCAGCCAGGTCGTGGCGGGTGGGCTGACCACCACGCTGCTGCTGCTGCTGGCCATCATCGCGGCGGAGGAGATGCCGGCCGGGTCGCGGGCCTACGCGATCAGCGTGATGACCATGACGGGGGCCCTCGGGGCGGGGATGTGCCTGTGGGCCCTCCCGCTGGCCGACACCGGCCCGGGCGGGTGGCGGATCCTCTACGTCCTGCCGCTGCTGTTCCTGCCCCTGCTCCTGCACGTATCACGGCACCTGCCCGAGAGCCGACGGTTCGTCGCCCCGCACCGCGACGCCACCGTCGTCACGAACCACGCCCGCCGGTTCTGGGTCCTGGGCACGATGTTCTTCCTCGTGTCGGCCTTCGGGGCGCCCGCCACCCAACTGCTCAACGAGTTCCTCCGCACGGACCGCGGCTTCTCGGCCAGCCGCATCTCGCTGTTCACGATCCTGACCAGCACGCCCGGGTTCATCGGGCTGATCATCGGGGGCCGGATCGCCGACGTGAAGGGGCGGCGGATCATCGTCACGATCGGGATCGTGTTCGGCGCGCTCCTGACCGTCTTCTCGTTCTCCAGCCACGGCTGGCCGATGTGGGCCTGGAACCTCGTCGGGACCGTGCTGGCCGCCACCGCCGGTCCCGCCCTCAGCCTGTACGCCCCCGAGCTGTTCCCGACCGGCTCGCGGGCCCGGGCCAACGGCATCATCCGGGCGGTGTCGGTGGCCGGCAGCTACGTCGGCCTGCGGCTGGTCGGGCGGCTGGTGACCCACGCCGACCTGGGCCACGCGATGGCCATCATCCTGGTGGGGCCGGTGATCGCCGGTGGGCTGGTGCTGTTCCTGATCCCCGAGACGGCGCGCCGTGAGCTGGAGGACATCAACCCCGAGGACCAGCCGCTCCCTGTGCGGGGAGGTCAGCTCGGCGCCACCGACCGGGACACGGACACGACCGCCACCGGGTCGGGGAACCCCTTGAGCTGACGCCGCCCCGCCGGCTCGAACCGGCACCCGCCCGACGTCGGCGCAGCGGCGATGGCGGCGTCGGCCAGCACCTCCCCAGGTACCGCGATGTCGGTCAGCCGGGCGGCCAGGTTCACCACCGCGCCGTAGACGTCGCCGTGGCGGGCCACGACGAGCCCGCTGGCCAACCCGCCTCGGGGGAGCGCACCGACGTCGTCGAACTCCTCGATCAGGGTGAGCGCGATGTC
>Ga0209023_10006513_pt1 | contig 12279 bp, 15 predicted proteins | sample LakOneMetagenome_FD_187468 | JGI IMG/M metagenome (GOLD analysis project Ga0209023, IMG submission 187468) | Freshwater and sediment microbial communities from Lake Erie, Canada (SPAdes) (version 2) | ecosystem: Environmental > Aquatic > Freshwater > Lentic | place: Lake Erie, Canada... | reverse complement strand
GGGGCTGCGACGGGGACTCGAAGTACACCGATCCGTCACCGTTGGAGTTCTTTCCCGCCACCACGACCGAGTCGCCGACGGTCAACCGCTTACCTCGAGGTGTCCGAGCCACCGCCTTCCCGCAGCGAAAACGTAGCCGCCTGCGAGGCCGCCGCGCGGGAGCAACGTGTTTGCGACAACCGGCGACGCTCAACGACAGCCTGCGACAAAGGTCCTGGTCAGGCATGCCACGGAGCGCACTGCTCTGTCCAGCATGAACCGGAACTGCACAACACAGATCGCACTGCTCGCTACTACTCGCCGCACGACTCGCTCGCGCCGCCGAGTCCGAGAACGACAAAGGCCCTGATCACTCGGACCAGGGCCCTTTGCGTGGAGCTGAGGGGAATCCGTCCGTCAGAGCGTGGCCGGAGTAAACAACCAGCTCAGCGGCCACTTCTCGACCATTGTCCGCGCTTCGCGGGAGCAACCGCGGGAGCAACCCGATAACTCCAAGACTCGTTGTCGCCAGCTGTCGCGCAGTGTCGCCGGCCGTCGCTGAGTGTCGCATTCCGGGGCGAGTTCCACTTGCGACAGCCGCTCCCTTGGTCGGCGCGGCAGCGCATGCCTGGTCCAAGAGTTCCTCAAGATCTCGTCCATCCGGAGACGACTTCGAGGTTGATGGGCACTTCTCATCGCGTATGGGGAAGTTGATACACAGACGCACCACGATCACCCGACGGCGCCCAGCAACGGCGGCGGCTGCGCAAACCCAAGAGCTGCTTCGCGTGCCGCAGGTGGCCCAATTGCTCGGCGTCCATCGGTCGTCGGTGTATCGGATGCTCCACGCCGGCCAGCTCCCCGTCGATCGGTTCATGGTCGGCCGTGAGATTCGGCTGAGCCATCGTCAGGTTCACGCGTGGCTCGAGTTCGGCGACGGCCGTCGCTACGAACCCGCCAGCAGCCGTTGCCAAGCGACAACCCACGCCGCCGAGCCGGTGCCGGCTCGTGTCCCCCGGAGGCCCGGACTACAACGTCCCCATCGAGCAGGTGCCCCGCCGTCCACGCCGACAGGTTCGGCTCTCGCTCGCTGAGGTGCCGCGGGGCATCACGCGTTGCCAGCTCGACTGGCGTGTCGGTCGTTGTCTGTGGGCTCACCACGGGATCTGGTTTGGCCCCTGCAGGCGTCGCCATACGTAGCGGCGAGTGGGTCGGGCGCCGGTCGTGTCGGCATTCCCGCTCAACGGGTGGATGCTCAGACGACGCGTGTTGAGCCTGCGGGTCGTCGCTGATCACGACTCCCTGACCGTCGCGAACATGGGGCATACGCACGTGGTCGACCGCGCCGAGATCGTAGGTTTCTCGATCGATCCCGTCGCCTTCTTCGGGCGCCGCAAGATGGTCGTGGTCCGGCTCGCCGACCGATCGGTTGAGTGCGACGTGACGAAGCAGGGACAGTGGGGCTGGACCGCCAAGCTCGATGTCGACGGTGCGTGCGCTCGGCTTCGTGAATGGCACCAGGGGCGACATGGTCTCAACGTCCTCGCGATCGATGGCCTTGCGTAGTGCGGCGGACCGGCGATCAAGGGCAACCTCGTGGGTCGGCGGGGTGCCATGTCGGGCCGGTCTGGTTTGACTCGTGTCGGCGTCGGCCTCGTCCTGCGTCGCTTTCGTCGTCACGGACGAGCCTGGTCCCGGTAGGCGAAGGTGGTGAAGTCGCTGCAGCACTGGGCGATCCGGTGGGCGGTCTTGGCGTCCACCTCGAGCTCCGCCTGGGTGATCTGGCGGCCCACCATGCAGAGCAGCGCCTTCCACGAGGACCACCAGCGAAAAGAGATCTGGATCGAGCCACCGGCGCTGTCTCGCATTTCGAGCTCCCGATGCGGGTAGTCCTTCGCAGTGAACTCGTAGCGCACGTGCACTTCGGTCAGGCGGGCGAGATCGACGGTCCGGGTCTGCCATCGCCAGACCCGGTGGTGGACGATCAGGTTGTCGATGACGATGCGCTGTCTCCACGTCGCGGCGGCGATCGGTGCAGCCACGATGGTTGGCCACGCGTACGCCCAGTGCCCGTGAACGACGGCGAGGACGACGTCGCCTACCAGCGCTGCAGTCGCCAGGACGCGCCACACGAGCTTGGGTCGTAGGACGAGCTCCGCCATTGCATGCGAGCGTACGCATCCGCCTCGATGCACAGCGGTCGCTCGCGTCCGCGCCCGCACCGACCATCTTCCGGCGTTCGGAGGCAGGTCGGTTGGCGGGCGAGGGTGCGTTGTCGGGACGGCGGCGTCTCCGTCCCTTCGTGAGCGGCAATGATGCCGGGATGGCGGTACCGGAGGTCGAGCAGTTCGGTCGACAAATGTCGCCTCGTCTCGACCTGGTCTTGCCCGCGGCGGCCGCCGTGTTGGTGATGGTGTCCTTGGGTTGCAGCGGTCGTGACAGTGAGTCTGTTGCTCCGACGTCGGTCTCAGCCGCGACCACGGCTGCAAACCCATCGGCCGTCTCCAACGCGGTCGCAACGCTCCCGGCCCCTGTGGGCAACGCGAGGATCGCCCCCTCGGTGGTGGTCACGGGTCAGTTGGTGACCGTGACGCCGGCGGCGGTGGTCGAGCGCTACTGCGAGGACTACGCGGGCGTCTACATCCAACAAGATGGTTCGCTCCGCCAGGTCGCGGTCGCAGCTCCTCGCGGACACACCTGGCAACTCGACGACACGATCGTGGCGTTCACCACGCCAGCTTGCGGCGCCCCGCCCGCTCCTACGCCCGCGGTGTTCGAACTGCCCGACGACCTGGCACCCGGGCGGTACGTGATCTGCCTGGATCCATCACAGGACCTCGCCAGCTGCGCAACGTTCACAGTCCAAACCGCCCAGTAGGCGCGACGACCGGCGCCCGGGATCGACGATCCCCCGGACCGCCGACGCGGTCCCCCGATTGACCGCAACCCAAGAAGCGGCTCGAGTGCGTGCCTGACGGTCGAACGGCCCTGACCGAGCCGACGAGCGAGATCGCAGACTTCGGGCGTGGGCACGGTGAGGTCTCGCGCTCGTCGCTTCGTCGGTGTCGTGGCCGGTGTCGTCGCGCTCGGATCGTGCAACGGTGTTTCGGACTCGACCCCAGCCGACACATCTGACGGTGGTGCGACGACTTCGGCGAGCGCTGGTGGCGCCGCCGATGCGGCGGTGCTCGATGGTCCGGTCATGCGTTACCCCAAACGGTCGTCGAGCGAGATCGGAATGGCGGCCATCGTGAGTGGAACGCTGCAACTCGAAGGCGACTGTCTGTACGTCGCGTCGGCCGAGTCCGGGGAGCGGTACCCGGTGCTGTGGCCCGCAGGAACGAGTTGGGACACTGCGACCCGGTCGGTGGTCCCGCCCGTCGGCGTGCCGATGCCGATCGGCAGCACGGTCGACGGGGGCGGCGGGTACCTCTATGTGCGTGACGTCGAGCGGCTCGCTGGCCCAGCTGCGTCGTCGCTCGCGGCGTCCTGCCTCGACAACACCTACGGCGAGATCGCCGTCGTCAACAACTCCGACACCCAGATCGCCCTCGCGGTCCCGTCCACCTAGAACGCCCAAGCGCGACGACACGCGGGCCTCCCGCGACGGACGCCGAGCCGCTGTTATACGGGTGATCGGTGGGGTCGGGGGTGTGGGTATCGAAGCATGGTCAGGTGGTGGTGTCGAGGTTGTTGATGATGTTGGTGAACAGGTGGGCCCGGTCGGGCTGGTTGTGTTCGGTGGCGTGGTCGCGTTGGCGGATGAGGATGGGGACGAACTGCGGGCCGGTTTCGTAGAAGCCGCATCGTTCGCAGATGGACTCGTGGATGCAGTCCAGCACGGCGGGTCGGTTGCAGTGGCCGTTGCCGAGGAGGCGTCGGTGGTCGGCGGCGAGGCGGGCCATGGCGGCGCGGGCGGCAGGGCCCGGGCGGGGGTTGGCGTGGTGGTAGTCGGCTTCGACGGCGGCGGTGACGCGGAAGTATTCGTCGGCGACGGTGCGGTCGGTGATGCGGGCGTAGGTGAGGGTCATCTTCATGGAGCGGTGGCCGAGGAGGGCGGCGATGGCTTGGGTCTGCCGCCAGAGCTGCTCGGTTGCAGCCTCGGAGATCCGGTCGATGGGCGTCATTCAACTCGAAGACGTCACCGCTCCCGTGCTCGCGTGACACCGCGATGGACAAACGCAGCGGGTGAGAGGCTGGGGCGATGAAGTGCAGCTACGTGGAGCGATGCCAACGACCGGAGGACTGCGACCTCGACGGCTTCGACATCGGACAAGGCAGCTTCCCCGATGACGATCGACCTCGTACCTGCGGAGCGGCCTTGGCCATGATCCGAGAACTCGAGGACGAACGAGAGACCGAACCCTGACCTGGAAACCGACAGCAGGCACACCGTTGTCGCCGAGCCGGCGTTATCGGGGGCAGGGGGAATGCAGCGAGTGGCGGGTTATCGAGACGGTGCAAGTCTCAGCTTTGGGGCCGCTGCTGCTCTCCTCTGGCTTGGCCTCCTGGACGGTCGAGGGCCGTCGACTCCGGACCGTCAGGCGTATCCGTCGTGCCATGATCGATTCGTGGATGTTGAGTCTGCTGCGTTGTCGGTGATGAACGGAACCGGCTGGCTGCTCGATTCGTTTGCCACGGTTGGGCCTGGTTCGACCGCGGTCGTAGATGTCGATCTCAGCCTGCATGGAACGACCGCCTGGGTCATTCAGCGCGATGTTCATGACAGGTGGCGCCAGAGCCAGGTCCAACTCGAACACGATCACGACGGGAACTGGCGCTGCGCAGCGGTGACCGACAGCGACTGGGAGGGCTGGGCTGCGCTCGCCCGCCAGCGACCCGAACGTGGTTGGCCCGAATGGGGACCGATCTTGGGAATGAGTTTCGCCTCAGGGTGGTGTGGGTCGGCTTCGAAGCCTGCCTTCACGTCCGCGTGTGGGATCGCCGCCGCCGATGTCGTGATGATCGAGTTCGGATTCGTCGGGCACGGGCGTCATCGCGTGATCGAGTCACCCACCGGCGGATTCCTCATCGCCGTCCCCGAGTACCACCCCGACGCAGATCCATCGCTGAAAGTCACGTACCTCGACGGAACCGAGATCACGGTCTCCGAGTAGGCACTCCCGGGCAGCCCCGCTCCTGGCCGGTAGGTGACGGTCTGGGACCTCCGGTGCTTCGCGATATCGGGACAGGGGTAGGGGCGGCGCTGGCCGGGCTCGGGTGGACCGGGGTAGCAATGGAGTGGTCGACCGCAACCGATCGTCCCGAGCCCGTGCTCGTCATGGACGCCCGAGTGCACCGCTCAGGGCGGTGAAACGGTCATCTGGTCTCGGTACCCGGCTTCGAGCAGGTCGAGAAAGAATCCGTCCTTGGTTGCGGTGTAGACGAGACGGTCGAAGTCCGGTCGGGTCGAGCCGTCGGGCCCCGGCGGCGGCGATTTGAAGACGTGACCGTCAGCCCAGCAGATGATTCGGCGGGCGTCCGTGGGGTCGACGAACGCCGCGATCGGCACGGCCTCAGAGGCCTGACCGGCCCGCGCGCAGGCTTGTGTGAGCGCGGCTTGCGGTTCTGGCACCGTGGCGATGACTTCACCGGTCGAAGCTGGCGAGGTGACGGTCGGGGTCGTGGCCGGGATGCTGGTCGTGGCGGCGGTCGGTTCTTGGGATCCTCCGTACTCGAGCTGGACGTCGCCGCAGCCGACGTCGGTGCCGGGCGCCGGGTCCTGGCTGGTGACCTTGGTGGCGGCGGGTGCAACGATCGGCCGGGCGGTGGTGAGCCCGGCGTCGATGAGGGCGGCCGCAGCGTCGTAGACGCCAACACCGACCACATCGGGCACGATGCCGGTCGTGCCCGGGAGATAGCAGAACCGGTCGGTGCTGTCGATAGGGCGCACGAAGTCCAGGGGCCCGCTGGTCAGGGTGTCGCCGTGGTCGTCCTGGGTGCTGATCGTGCCGTGGAACGGGGCGCCTTGGGGGCGATCGAGTCGGGTGCCCCAGGCTCTTGTCGTGGTCCCAGGGACGGGCATGGTGGCCACCTGGATCGTGGCGCCATCGGTCTGAGTGATGGTGACGGTCCGCGCCGCTGCGTCGACGAGGCCGCCGACAGCGTCAAGGTCGTTGAGCGGGTCGGCGGTGTCGCGTGGCGGGGACACTGTGCCGGTCGCCCAGACCAGCGGCTGGTCGCCGAGGCAGGTGACCGGTTCACCTTCGACTTCGATCGCGCCGATGCCGACACATTCGCGGTTGTCGATGGTGCGATAGAGGATTTCGGCGCCGCTGGGCTCTGCGACTGGTTGGGGGTCGAGGGAGACAGCGACCAGCGAGAGCTCGGAGATGTCGAGCGGCCCCGGGCGGAGTTGCTCTGCGACGGTTACCGGATCGGTGAACCCGGCCGTCTTGACTGGACCGACGGCGACGGCGCCAAGGGTGCCGTTGCCTTCTTGCCATACCACGACGTCAAGGCCGCCCTGGCTGAACCGGACACCGTCATGGCCCCTGACCGTCACCGGCTCGGTACCGGACGTCGACCCGAACGCGCTGGAGGTCGAGGCGAGATACGACTGGACGTCGTCGGTCGTGTAGATCGTGCGCACTGTCGCAGCGGCTTCTGATTCATCGGTGCTCGCGCTCGGGGAGGACCCGACCCAGGTGGACGTGTACCCGGCAAGGTGGTCGCAGCGAAGGCCGCCACCGATCTCGATCGCCTCCACACACACCACGTTCGCCGGGTTGGAGAACGTGACCGGCCAACCGGCCGGAAGCTCACCGAAGCCAAGTTCCGGCTGAACGGCCGATCGCATCACGAGTCCACCTCGATCCCCCCGCGCCCCGTCTCGGGTCGAATGATCGGCGAAGACCACCAGGACAGCACCGGTCCCGAACACTGCAGCAGCACAGCCGGCCACGACCCACCGTCGCCGGGTCCACTGTGACGCACGCACTGGACCGGGCGCGGTGTGCCGCTCGACGCTGTGTCGTAGGTCGCTCATCGAGATCGGTTCGCTGTGTTGCCACATGTCGGCGGCGAGCGATTCGAGTTGTTGTTCGACGTCAATCGACATCGATCACCTCCAAGTCATGTCGAAGCCGGCCGAGTGCACGCTGGAGGTGCTCGTGGATCGTCGAGCGAGAGACCTCGAGCAGCGTCGCGACCTCGGCCTGCGACCATCCAAAGCCGTGCACCAGCACGACCACTGTTCGCTGCTGGTCCGGGAGCCGCCTGAGCGCCGAGAGCAGCTCCGGCGCTGCGGACACCGGGTCCGCCGGTGACGTGCCCGCTGCGGTGGGTATCGGGCGAACCGAGAAGCTCCGTGTCGCGCTCTGCCCGACGCGGAACAGGTAGCCCACGGGGTTCTTCATCACCCGGACCTGGTCCCAGTGCTCCCAGGCCCAGCTCAACGCATCGACCGCGGCCTCGCGGCCGTCAACCGGTCCATACTGGGCGACGAGGGCCTGACGAAGCCGTCCCTCGACCTCAGCGACGAACGAGGCGAATACATGCTCGTCACCCTGGTGCCGCCGTCGAATCACAGTCATCAATCTTCTAGACCTACGAAACCTTGAAAAGCGCGACACGAAACTGCTGCGGTGGGCATCACCCGGCCGGTTGGGGGCAGCGTCGAGGCGGTCGGTGTTGAGTGGTAGGGGGCATTGGCGGCTGTGGCGCTCAAGCTGCTCGACCGCTCGCGAAGGGTCATTGCGGCGTGAGAAGACCGCAGAGCTGGATGTCGCGTCCTGGCGCGTGGTCGACGATCCATTTCTGGACTGCGGTGTCGTTGATGAGCACCTCGATTTCGGTGGGGTGATTCGGTTGGGTGTCGTCGCCGCTGGCCATCACTTCTGCGTTGCCGGTCTTGGTGTCGTATCCGGCGTTCCACAGCTTGGCGTCGGTCTGCCCTTGGACGAGGACGGCGGCGAGTTGTTGGAGGTCGCCCTGATCACCGCTCTTGCCGTGCAGATTGCTGCAGTTCCGCTTGTCGCCGGGACCGGCGGCGGGTTGTGGGGCGGCGTCGAGCACGAAGGCGGCGGGTTCGGGGTGGCCGATCAGGGTGACGTTGGCGGTGCGGACGTGCGTCGCTATCGGCACCGACAGCGAGCTGTAGTCGGCCGTTCCGGGTGCGGTGGACCAGTCGAACCCGGTGATTGGCCATCCGGTGCATCCGGCCGGAGGAAGGCTGACGAAGATCGGACCGAAACATGCCGTTGCTCCGCCCAGGTTGGCGTCGCCCCACACCATCCCGGTCCACACGTACCGAGAGGAGGAGCCCGAGGTCGCTGTCCCGGCTGGAGGCGACACATGCGACACGTGGCATCCCGCCAGCGCCAGCGACCCCACCACGAGCCCGGCCGACAAAGCGCGTAGGGCCGACCGTCGCGTACGACGCGGCGGTGCCGAGGTCGTCACGTCGAGCCCGGGAGCGGTCGGTGTCGGAGTTGGTCAGGTCGCGGTGCGTTCAAGGGTGACCCAGACGTTGTAGACGACGGTCCGGCTGACGGTGTCGCTGCCCAAGCCGTCCATCCGGTAACCGCGCAGCTCCTCGCGCTCGGGGTTGAAGAAGGTGCCGCCCACCTTGACCCGGACCGAGTTCGCCGGCATCGACGTCACCGACACGCAGCGCCAGCCCTGGCTGGCTTCGTCGATGAGCCACCGCTCAAGGTCCTCCGGCTCGGTGGCCCCGGCCTCCACCACGCGATACGTCGTCATGAGCGGAGCGTAGATCGAGCCCAACCGCTCAGCGTCAGGGTGATCGACGGCCTTGCGTAGCGCAGTGGACCGACGATCACGAGCAACCGCGTGGGTCGGCCCGACGCGCGCTTTGCAGCTGAGGCGCTGTGATTGTTCACGGCGTGACATCATGACGCGATGGACGTGAACACGGGCGGGTCGGTCGCGGTATCGCCGTCCCGCGAGTTGGTGGGGCCGCAGGTCATCGATCGGGCTGGTCGGAGTCGTCGTGGTGGCACTCGCGGTGGGTGCCGTGGTGGGGAGCCGGTGGCAGTCCCATCGCAGTGGTCTGTCGTGGCATGTCGGGAGCGCGAGCGCGATGCCGAACCAGATCAGCGCGGCGGCCGACGGTTGGGCCTTCGCCATTGCGATCGATGTCTCTTGGATCGACGAACACGGCGGCTGGCATCAAGGCAGCCGACCCGACTGCTTGGCACCGGCCAACGCCCGATCGACCACGTCCGCTTCGCGTCGGTGGATGCCCGATGGTCCGGGACCTGCTGGCGCCAGGTGGTGCTGGTGTCCTGCCAAGCTCGATCGGCCGGCCCGGGATGAAGCGATGGCGGTGGGCAGCGGCTGGGGCCATTGTCGTCGCTGCGGTTGCGCTGGTCACGGTGCGCGTGGTCGGTTCGGATCGTTCCGGCTCGACCAGCCCGCCCGACATCCCCGCACAACTGCCCGGCGGTCTCGAACTGAGGTCGATCCAGCGGTTCGGTGACGACGCGGTGCCGATCCTGCGAGCGATCTACTCGACCCCGGACGAGGAGCGATTCGCCCAGGTGACCATGACCATCGGCCACGAACCGCCCGCGCCGTCGGTCGCGGTCGGTGTCTCCGCGCCGGTGGACCAGCACGCGTTCGGCAGGCAGGCCACCGGGAGCTGGACGGTGTCGTCGGTCGCCGTCGGTCTCGAGACGGTGGACAACGACCAGATCCTGAACCTGATCTCGCATCGCCCGAAATCGTCTGTAACTGCCTTGACCCGCCGAGCCGACTCCATGACCCCCGTTTCACCCCACGCACAAGATCAGCAGGCGTTGGCAGCACCGACGGCGGACGACGCGCTCACCCAGTTCTTGGCGACGAGCGGCGTGCAAGTCGCGCGGACGATCAACGCTGCCGGGCAGCCGAGCGTCTGTGTCGGGCGGGGCGATCCGCTGGCCCCCGGCTTCGTTGGCGGATGTTCCGATCTGATCGGATCCGCCGCGACCACGAGCGTCTACTCCGAATCGGTCACGCCGACCGACGACGTCACCGGGTTCAGCGGCCAACAGTTCGTCGTCGTGTCCACCAGATCCAACGTCGCCAGCGTCAAAGTCGGAGGTATCCCGCTGACGCGTGCGGCCACCACCGACCAGATCGGCGCACGCGTCTTCGTGGGCCTGCTCCCCAAAGGCGCCCCCACCAACCTCGACACCACGGCCGGCGCCTGAAACCAGAAGCCCCCCGGCTCCGACCGATGGATCACCCGTATAGCCGGCGATAGGTGCGACCGTGCGGCACCTCGGTGACGACTGGTCGGGGACGCTTCGGTGCTTGCTACTCGGGCCAGACCGTTGGAGGATCAGGGAACCAAGCGGGGCGACGGCTCGTCGGAGGGTCATGAACAAGCAGGTCGGCGCGCTCGCCGTGGTTGCGTGCATCGGGGCTGGAGCTGGGTGTACTTCCAACGTCGGATCCTCCGCACCATCGACCGGCATCGACACAGTGACGGCCACAACGACGCCGACCACCGGCTCGGTGCCGGACACGTCGTTCACGGCCGCCGGCATGCACTTCGCCATCCCCAAGCGGCTCGTCAACCGCAGCGACGGCTACGCGGCCTCGGTGATCACGACCTTCGGGTTCTTCAGCGACCAGCGACTGGGTGTTCCGTGCACTTCCACCCCGACGACCCGCACGTGCGGTCCCCCGGTCTCGTCCCTCGAGCCCGGACGCGTACTGATGACCGTGAATATGCTCGGCATGCCCGTCCCGGAGGGCCAACCGGAGATCGAGGAGCCGAACTCGACCATCGCGGGTCAACCCGCGCAGATCACCACCGAGCGGCCCGGCGACTGTTCGTTCCTCGGAGCCACCGAGATGGTGAACGTCGAGATCGCCCGGCCTGGTTCGGGTCGATACCAGATCCAGTTCTGCTTCACCGACCCGGTCAGTGACCAACAAGCCCTCGTCGACGAGATGATCACCTCGATCACCATCGACAACTGATGGTCCACTTCCGGCGATCGGGGGCGGGCCGAGCGTTCTGGCCTCGAACGATATGGGGCACACGGAGCGTGCGCGACCCTCCGGCCGGGTGTTCGTTCAGCTCGTGTGGAGCCAGGCGTCGAACTGGTCTCGGAAGTGTTCGAGTCTCGGTTCGGCCATTCGAGTTCCCCCGCCGGCGCGTACTTGGATCGAACGGCCCGACCACAACACGACGGCAATCGCTCGACCCTCGATCCCCATGGCCGGGATGGCCATCAGCGAGAACGACGCGATCGCCGATCGCTCGAAGCGCTCAGTTCGTAGCCCATTGCGGATGAAGAGCCACTCGCCCGCGGTCCACATTGCCGACCGAAGGTTCACCCACGCGGAGAAGCCCAAGGCGCTGAGGAACAGGAGGGCGAAGATGACACCGACCGGCGACCCGTAGTGAATCGAACCGATGACGAGAATGAGTCCGATCACGCCCATGACCGCAGGAACGACGATCATCGCGAACAGCAGAGGCACTGGCCAGGTCAGCCTGACGTCCGTCGCTTTCGCCGTGCTCACCACCCGGCACACGATACACATCAAGGGCATCGGCTCAATACCGAGACGAGGCCGAGACCCCCGCCGGGAGCGTCATCTCTCTTGCCAGGCGGAGGGATTCGGGGCTGCCAGCCCAGCGGGCCGATGAGTCCCACGAGCTGCCCACGTATCGAGCGGAACAGCTGATCCAGGGTGCCGGCGTGGGGATTCGAGCAACACAGGCGGAGCTCGCCAAGGTCGGCAAGGCCCTGCGCGGCCTCCAACGGACCACCTTCGTCCTGGTCTTGGTCAGCGCCATTCGCTTCCCCGGCCAGCCGAGGCTGAGCCTCGCCCTGGCCGCGCTCTGGCTACCGTTGCTGTGGCGCGCCGGTGCCCTGGCCAACCGCATTCCCTCCCGCCGACCGAGGCGATTCGCCGCTGCGCTGGCCGTAGCTCTGGTGCTGCTCGCTGCAGCGACCACCGTCGACGGGCTGCGGGCGCAGCCGGAATGGCCAGCAGCCCAGTGGGCATCGGTCGTGGCCGTAGTGGTCACATTGCCGTGGCTCGGGCTGCTGCGCCCCTCGCTGCCTGGAGCGGCGCCCCGAATCTGATCGAGCGATCCCGGGACCTGGCCCGTATGACCCGATGGGTGTGGACGGGGCTCATCGGTGCCGCAGGGGCCGGTGCCGCAGGGGCCGGTGCCGCTGGCGGCGATTGGCCAGGACTGGTTCTCGCCCCTGCACTCCTCGCCGCGCTCGTTCTCGAGTTCCGTCTGGGGGCCCTCACCCGCGAGACCTGGCAGACCTTCGAGACGAACCGCCGAGCCGGCGGTAGGAGACGGCGAGCAGTGTTCGCCGG
>Ga0209023_10006512_pt1 | contig 12283 bp, 12 predicted proteins | sample LakOneMetagenome_FD_187468 | JGI IMG/M metagenome (GOLD analysis project Ga0209023, IMG submission 187468) | Freshwater and sediment microbial communities from Lake Erie, Canada (SPAdes) (version 2) | ecosystem: Environmental > Aquatic > Freshwater > Lentic | place: Lake Erie, Canada... | reverse complement strand
TGCCAGTCGATGAAGGCGATCTCGTAGCGTTCGCCGGCGTCGGAGGCCTGGCGCACCATGCCAATCGCCTCTTCACCCGAAGCCGCCTCGTCGGCGACCAGGGTCATGTTCGTCAGCATGCCGGCGCTGGAAATTCCGAATGCCTGGCGCGCTGCAGCCATTCCGACCGGCGCCATTCTCATGCTGATCGTCGGCGTGCTGAAATTGTTTCGCTTCGGCCTGCGCAAGGAAACCTTCGCGGCGCTCGCCATCGTCGCCGCCATTGTCGGCGCAGCCTGGCTGGCGGGGCCGACGCTCAAGGGCCTCGGCAATTACAATCTGCTCATCTTCTTCCTGTTCGGCGTCGGCGCCATGGTGCTGATGGGCGTGCCGATCGCCTTCTCCTTCGGCCTCGCGACATTCGGCTATATCGCGCTGACCACGCGCACGCCGTCAGTCGTCGTCGTCGGCCGCATGGATGAGGGCATGGGCCATCTCATCCTGCTTGCCGTCCCGCTCTTCGTCTTCCTCGGCCTGCTGATCGAGATGACCGGCATGGCGCGCGCCATGGTCGGCTTCCTCGCGAGCCTGCTCGGCCACGTGCGCGGCGGCCTGTCCTATGTGCTGATCGGCGCCATGTATCTGGTGTCGGGCATTTCAGGCTCGAAGGCAGCCGACATGGCCGCAGTCGCGCCGGTTTTGTTCCCCGAGATGAAGGCGCGCGGCGCAAAGCCCGGCGATCTCGTCGCGTTGCTTGCGGCCACTGGCGCGCAGACGGAAACCATCCCGCCGTCGCTGGTGCTCATCACCATCGGATCGGTTACCGGCGTCTCGATTGCGGCGCTGTTCACCGGCGGCATGCTGCCCGGCGTCATTCTCGGCCTCACGCTCAGCGCGCTCGTGTGGTGGCGCTATCGCAACGAGGATCTCTCGGGCGTGCGCCGCGCGAGCAAAGCCGAGATCGGCAAGGCCTTTCTGATCGCGCTGCCGGCCATCGCGCTTCCCTTCATCATCCGCGCGGCGGTGATCGAAGGTGTAGCGACGGCGACGGAAGTCTCGACCATCGGCATCATCTATTCGATCGTCGCTGGTCTTTTGATCTATCGGACGTTCAACTGGAAGAAGCTCTATCCGATGATGGTGGAGACGGCGGCCTTGTCCGGCGCCATCCTCTTCATCATCGGCGCTGCCACCGGCATGGCCTGGGCGCTGACGCAGTCGGGCTTCTCGAACCAGCTCACGGAAGCCATGCGCGCCCTGCCGGGCGGCTATCCGACCTTCCTCGCAGTCTCTATACTCGCCTTCATTGTTTTGGGTTCAGTGCTCGAGGGCATTCCGGCGATCGTTCTGTTCGGGCCGCTGCTATTCCCGATCGCGCGGCAGGTCGGCGTCAACGACGTGCACTATTCCATGGTGGTCATCCTCGCCATGGGCATTGGCCTGTTCGCGCCGCCTTTCGGCGTCGGATACTACGCGGCCTGCGCGATCAGCCGCATCAGTCCGGACGAGGGCATGAAGCCGATCGTCGGCTACATCGTCGCGCTGGTGATCGGCCTGATCATCGTCGCGGCCGTGCCGTGGATTTCGACCGGGTTCCTCTAGCCACAGCCAACGGGGCTGCGCGAGGCAGACCACATAAATCCTTGCGGGCGCGATGCTGCTTGATTGGCTTGCGCCAAACCAGAAACGAGGAAACGCCGATGCATCGCCGGTTCGCAGGGCTGCTTGCCTTGATGACACTGACGGGTTGGGGGCCGGCTTCGGCGCAGAACGGCCGAGGGCGCTCGGATCGAGAGCAGCCGGCCGCCGATAGTTTACTTGAACGGCCGTAGAGCTGGACTGAGATGGGCGGATCCAGATCGGAAATTGTTGCCATTGGTCTTAGCCAAATCTGGTTCAGGCGCCCGCCGCGCAGGCTTAACGCATCGATTTTCCGCACAATGCGCATGCAATCGTTTTGACGGTTCATCAAACACGTAACTAGGTTGAGGCATCAGATCGCCTTGCGGCTCATCTCCAGTCGCAAGACGGGGAATCCCAGCGGGGCGGAGGCTCGAATGGCCACCGTGCAACCAGTCAGACTTGTTCCTGTCGTACCTGCCTACAAAGATGTAGCGCTCACTGGCGTCTACGAAATCTCGAAGATACTGACGACGCCTCAGGCGCTCGACCGGTGTCTTGGCGGTGTGATCGCCGTGCTCTCATCCTTCATGCAGATGCGGCGCGGCTACATACTCGTCCTAGATGATTCCGGCGAACCTGAGCTGACTGCAGCCATGGGCGAAGGCGATCGTAAGCCGGCACGCGCCCGCTCGCTCGTCCCGCAGATGGTGATCGACCAGATCGTCGTCACCGGCGTTCCGCTTGTGATCGAAAGCATTACTACGCATCCGCTGTTCACCGGTTCCGCCTATCTGCGCCTGACGCCGCCGCGCACCACCGTTTCCTTCATAGGGGTGCCGATCAAGGTCGACGGCAAGGTGAAGGGCGTCGTCACCGTCGACCGCGAATGGGATGGCAAGCTGCAGTTCCGGCTCGACGACGACGTCAGGCTTTTGACAATGGTCGCGAACCTCATCGGCCAAACGCTGCGCATGCACATAATGCTGGCGCGCGACCGCGACCGCCTCATCTCCGAAAAGCAGCGGCTGGAAAAGCAATTGTCTGACGCGCGGGATGATGCGCCGCGCGCCACCCCCGCGCCGTCGAAATCGCGCGCTGTCAGCTTCGCCGGCATTGTCGGTGGCGGCGCAGCGATCCGGGCGGTGCTGAAGCGCGTCGATTCCGCCGCGCGCTCCAACGCCACGGTCCTGCTGCGCGGCGAGACCGGCACGGGCAAGGAATTGTTCGCCCGCGCCATTCACGACGCCTCGCCGCGCGCCAAAGGCCCATTCGTCAAGGTGAATTGCGCGGCTCTGTCGGAAAGCGTGCTGGAATCCGAATTGTTCGGCCACGAGAAGGGCGCCTTTACCGGCGCCATCAACCAGCGCATCGGCCGCTTCGAACTCGCGCACGGCGGGACATTGTTCCTCGACGAGATCGGTGAGATATCTCCGACATTCCAGGCAAAACTCCTGCGCGTGCTGCAAGAGGGCGAGTTCGAGCGCGTCGGCGGCGCCAAAACCCTGAAGGTGGACGTGCGCATCGTCTGCGCCACCAATCGCAATCTCGAGGAAGCTGTCACCAAGAACCAGTTCCGCGCCGACCTATACTACCGCATCAATGTCATCACGCTGCTGCTGCCGCCGCTACGCCAACGGGTCGAGGACATTCCTGCGCTCTCCCGGCTTTTCCTGGAGCGCTTCTCCAACGAAAACGGGCGCGATCTGCATTTCTCCGAAGCCGCGATCGAGATACTCACGACATGCGCTTTCCCCGGCAATGTACGCGAACTTGAAAACTGCGTCCGCCGCACAGCCGCGCTGGCTGGCGACGACGAGATCGACGGCAGCGATTTCGCGTGCGTGTCCGGCGACTGCCTGTCGCGCACGCTTTGGAAGAGCCACGTCGGCGCGCCGACGCCCGCGCCCGCTCCCGCGCCATTGCCTGAGAGCCACCTGTTTCCCATCGTCGCGGAAGGCGGCGAGGCTGCCGCCTGTCCGGCGCCGGGCGCCTGTCCCGTCACCCATCCCCATATCGGCGAGAAGGAACGGCTGATCGATGCGATGGAGCGCACGGGCTGGGTGCAGGCCAAGGCCGCGCGCCTGCTCGGGCTGACGCCGCGCCAGATCGGCTACGCCCTGCGCAAGCATGGCATCGAGATGAAACATCTCTGACGCCGACACGAATGTCGCAGGCCCGACAGTTTGTGGCGCCTGCGACGGCGGCCTCTCAACCCTGATACGATAAATCCTTTCAATATCAATATGTCTGCCTTGGCATGGCGGTTGCGACCCTTCCTGCGACACAGGAGGCCGCCTTGCTCTCAGTCGACGCTCTGCTTCAGCCCATCGACCTCGACGCCATGCGCGCGAAACTTGCGGACAGCGGCTGCGCGTCGTCGTCCTGCGGTTCATCGGCCAAGCCCGACGACATGGACGCCGCCACCTGGGAGAAGATCAAGGATCATCCCTGCTATTCGGAAGAGGCGCACCATTATTTTGCGCGCATGCATGTCGCGGTCGCGCCCGCGTGCAACATCCAGTGCAATTATTGCAACCGGAAGTACGATTGCGCCAACGAGAGCCGGCCAGGCGTCGTCTCCGAAAAGCTGACGCCGGACGAGGCGACCCGCAAGGTCATCACGGTGGCCAATGAAGTGCCGCAGCTCTCGGTGCTCGGCATCGCAGGGCCCGGCGACGCCTGCTACGATTGGGCGAAGAGCAAGGCGACCTTCGCCAAGGTCGCGAGCGACATCCAGGACATCAAGCTCTGCATTTCCACCAACGGCTTGATGCTGCCGGACCGAGTCGACGAACTCGCCGCGATGAACGTCGACCATGTGACGATCACTATCAACATGGTGGATCCCGAGATCGGCGCGAAGATCTATCCGTGGATATTCTACAAGGGCAAGCGCTACACGGGGCTGGAAGCCTCGCAGATCCTGCACGAGCGCCAGATGCTCGGCCTCGAAATGCTGGTCGCGCGCGGCATTCTGACGAAGATCAATTCCGTGATGATCCCCGGCGTCAACGACGAGCATCTCGTCGAGGTCAACAAATGGGTCAAGGCGCGCGGCGCCTTCCTGCACAATGTCATGCCGCTCATCTCGGACCCCGCGCATGGCACGCATTACGGGCTGACCGGACAGCGCGGGCCGACGGCAGCTGAATTGAAGGCGCTGCAGGACAAGCTGGAAGGCGGCGCCAAGCTGATGCGCCATTGCCGCCAGTGCCGGGCCGACGCTGTCGGCCTGCTGGGCGAGGATCGCGGCCAGGAATTCACCAAGGATCTGCTGCCCGAAACCGTCGCCTACGATTCCGCCAAGCGCGAGGCCTATCGCGAGGTCGTTGCGCGTGAGCGCGGCGACCATGTCGCAGCCAAGCAGGAAGCGATCGGCGAGATCCGCGCCGCCGATACGGCCGGCAAGCTTCTGGTGGCGGTCGCGACAAAGGGCGGCGGGCGCGTCAACGTGCATTTCGGCCACGCCACCGAATTCCAGGTGTACGAAGCCGGCCCGAAGGGCATCGTCTTCGTCGGTCATCGCAAGGTCGAGCAATATTGCGAGGGCGGGTTCGGCGAAGACGCCACCCTCGTCAGCGTGATCGGCGCGCTCGAGGGTATCGAGCTCGTGCTCTGCGCCAAGATCGGCGATTGCCCGAAGGACCAACTTGCTGCAGCCGGCATCGCCGTCAGCGACGCTCATGCCCACGACTACATCGAATCCGCGATTTCAGCGGAGTACCGGACGCGTTTCGGTGTCGCCGATATCGCGCTGAGCGCGTGAACTACGAATAGCTTCAGCAGAGGAGCAGAAAAATGGCCTACAAGATTATCGTCTCGCAATGCACGGTGTGCGGCGCCTGCGAGTTCGAATGCCCGAACGCGGCGATCAAGATGAAGGGCGACACCTACATCATCGATCCCGTGAAATGCACGGAGTGCGCAGGTTCGTTCGACAAGCCGCAATGTGCGGAAGTCTGCCCCGTGCCCAAGACCTGCGTGCCGGCGAAATAGCGCGTCGGCCATGGCGCAGGAGCATGGCGCGCGGGACACGGAGGTCGAAGGCGGCGTCATCGACTGGACCGGCAAGCCGTTCTCCTGTCAGGACTGCCCGCATCAGCCGATGCGGGAACAGGGGCGCTGCGTGCTGGGGCGCATTTGCGTGCGCGACCAGCGCGCCAAGCGGATCGATCGATTCTTTGCCGCCAATACGGGCGTGGTCGGCGAATATCTCGAGCATCCCTATTTCGAGATCAGGGCCATCGCCGCCAAGCACGCGAACGTCTTTTTGCTGCCGCGCATGATGCGCGACAAGGACCCGGAGGTTCGCGCGATGGTCGCCATGCGTCTGCCGAAATCGCGCGTTCGCGAGATGATGGAGGACGAGGATCGCAAGGTGAGAATAGCCTGCGCCATGCGGCTCGAGGGGGCGGACCTGCTGCGCATGTTCGCCGACAACGACTATTACGTCCGCCTCATGGCTGCGCGCCGGCTCGAGCCGAACCTGCTGCCGGTCGCCGCCAACGATCCAGAATCCGAAGTGCGGCGCACGGTGGCGCGCAGGCTTCCCATCGACAGGCTCGCGCCCTTCGCCTTCGACGTCGATCCGCTGGTGCGGCGGGAAGCAGCCGAACGCATCCCGCCTGCGACGCTGCATCTCTTCATCCGGGACCCTGACCTGCGCGTTCGCTATGTGGCGGCCGAGCGGGGCGATCTCGCGGTGGCGCGCCGGCTCGAAAACGATCCTGACAATGCGGTGGCCGACATGGCGCGTCGCCGCATCCTGGAACTGGAGAGCTGACATGGGCCTCGGACGCGAACAGCAAGTGGAAATCCGCTCGGACCCAATCTTCATGCCGGGCGCGCGCGTCGTGTCACGCAAGCACATCAAGAATGACGGCACTTATCCACTGCGGGAAATCGGCGACATTCTCGTGCGCAAGGGCGATGTCGGCTATGTGCGCGACGTCGGCACGTTTCTCCAGCAATTCTACATCTACGCGGTCGAATGGGTCGATCGCGGCACTATCGTCGGCATGCGCGGCAAGGAGCTGATTTCGGCCGAAGCCGCGGGGATGCAGGAGAAGCCGCTATGAAAGTCATGATCCGCGAGACGGCTAAGGGCCTGTCGGCCTATGTGCCGAAGAAGGACCTCGAGGAACTGGTCGTCGAAACCGAGAAGACGCCGATCTGGGGCGGTTCGATCAGGCTCAGGAACGGCTGGACCCTTGTCCTGCCCGACATGCCGGCGGAAACAAAGCTGCCGATCACCGTCAATGCGAAGAAGCTGGGTGGCGACGATGAGTGACGCTGCAGCGCTGGAACACGCCGCATCTTTGCCAGGCGATCTTGAGCGCACGCTGGCGGCTATCGCCGAAGGGGTTCGCGCGGGGCAGCTTGTGCCCTACCTCGGACCGGGCGTCATTCCCGACGCCGGCGTGCCGACCACGCCCGAGGCGATCGCCGCCGAATTGCACAAGCGCGTGCCGGCGCCTGGCCGCATCCGAACCAACATGTGGTCGGTCGCGCAGTTCATCGAGCAGCGCCGACATCGCAAGACGCTGATCAAGCTGATGTCCGACATATTCGCGGCCCCCGTCGCGCCGACGGAACTGCATCGCCGGCTGGCCGCGCTGCCGATCCCGCTGATCGTCGATGTCTGGTACGACGGCGCCATGCGCGCGGCGATGGCGGATCGCGGCGACTGGCTGGAAATCCAGGGCATTTCGCGCGCGCTGGAAAACAGCGACATCTGGCACAAGGCCTATGATCCAGCGGGGGCGCAGGTTGCGCCTGAGGCCGCGCATGCTGCGCGCACGCTGCTTTACAAGCCGCACGGCGGCGTGGCCCCGGCGGCGAACTATCTGGTCGCCGACAGCGACTATGTCGAGGTCTTGACCGAGATCGACATTCAGACGCCGATTCCCGACGCCGTGAAGCTGATTCGGGAAACGCGCGGCTTCCTGTTTCTCGGCTGCCGGTTTCACGACCAGATGCTGCGCACCTACGCGCGCCAGATCATCAAGCGCTCGAAGGGGCCGCATTACGTTCTGATCGACAATACGGAACTGACGCGCAACGAAACGAAATTCTTCGACGAGATCGGCGCCACCCGTGTCTATGCCGACATTGCGCGTCTCGCCGCGAAATTGTGACCGTGCGTCTCGCATACGGCTTGCAAGGGTCGGGGCAGCGCAACTCCCGAGCATGGATTTCATGTTCGAAACCCGCCGGATTGTCAGATGCACGACACAATCAGCGACTGGAAGAGGTCGCCCGCCTGCAAGATGCTTCGCCATGTCGGCCTCAGGCCGACGCGTAACCGTGTTCAGATCGCTGACCTTTTGTTCGCAGGCGGCGATCGCCACCTGACGGCCGAAGTCTTGTTTGCGGAGGCGCGGTCGCTGCGCTACCCGCCGTCGCTGGCCACCGTGTACAATGCGCTGCGCGATTTTGCGGCGCGCGGCCTCGTCCGGGAAATCGCGTTGTATGGCTCCAGGACCTGGTACGACACCAAGACCGGCCCGCACTTCCACTATTATGTCGAGGTGGAGGAACAATTGCTCGACGTGCCTGAAGATGTTGTGCGCGCCTTCGATATTCCGGCGCCGCCCGGCATGCGGGTGGTCGGTGTCGATGTGGTGGTTCGGCTCGCGCCTCTACGCGCGTCGGACGTGCGTGACCTGCGCGTGTCAGAGGGCGATCAACTCGCCCAATGACATCCATCGTCCGCGCGCCGGCGGGGATTTGCCCGCCCGCCGGCTCCTCGCAGCACTAGGCCGCACCGCCGGGCGAACCGGAGAATTTCACCAGCACGTCCTGATCGCGCACGATGTATTGGCAGGCGAGCCGGTATTTCGGCGAGATGTCGTCGACTTCCGCCAGCCGGATGTCCTCGGCCGTGATCTTGCCGAGGCCCTTCAGCTGATGCTTTTCCTTGTCGGTCAGCATCGAGCCCATGGTCTTGCCGGTCAGGGTGATGACTTCGATCAGGCAGGAACCGCAATTGCCGTCCTTGCAATCGAAGGGAATCGGAATCTTGTTGGTCTCTGCGACCGCCAGGATCGTCTTGCGATCGCCGGCGATCGCATAGACCGTCACGTCCTTGTGCAGCAGCGGGGATGAAAAGGTCACGTTGGGCATGATGCGCTCCTTGGCTTGAACCCGAGATGCCCCAGCAAGGCGCATACCTCGCCGGCAAGCCGCTCTCAGCCCCATTCGCGCGACAAGCGCGACACAAGTTCTGCAAGCCCGTCCGAAGCGCGACAGGCTCTGTCGCATTTACCGATGCCAAGGGTTCTTGCGGGTCGCGACGCCATTGTTCGCGTTGTGTCGGGCACGCGACAGTTTCGTTAGAGCGGCGCGGCGCAGCGCAGCGTCCCGAAAATGAAAACCTGAGAAAAATCAGCGTGCCCATCGAAATGGACCCGCTGGCACGCGCATTGCGGACCTTCTCGCCGAGCAGCGACGGATTGTTGCTCCCCGGGGAAGGGCCCCAATTCGCAGGAGACATTTCATGGGCAAGCTCCGTCAGATCGCGTTCTACGGAAAGGGCGGCATCGGCAAATCGACGACGTCGCAAAACACGCTCGCAGCGCTCGTCGACCTCGGTCAAAAGATACTGATCGTCGGTTGCGACCCGAAGGCGGATTCGACTCGCCTCATCCTCAACACCAAGCTTCAGGACACGGTTCTGAGCCTGGCCGCGGAAGCCGGCTCGGTCGAGGATCTTGAACTCGAGGACGTGCTGAAGATCGGCTACAAGGGCATCAAGTGCACAGAATCCGGCGGTCCCGAGCCGGGCGTCGGCTGCGCCGGCCGCGGCGTCATCACCGCCATCAACTTCCTTGAAGAGAACGGCGCCTACGACGACGTGGACTATGTGTCCTACGACGTGCTCGGCGACGTCGTGTGTGGCGGCTTCGCCATGCCGATCCGCGAGAACAAGGCGCAGGAAATCTACATCGTCATGTCCGGCGAGATGATGGCGCTCTATGCCGCCAACAACATCGCCAAGGGCATTCTGAAATACGCCCATTCCGGCGGCGTGCGCCTGGGCGGGCTGATCTGCAACGAGCGCCAGACCGACAAGGAGCTGGAACTCGCCGAAGCGCTGGCCGTCAAGCTCAACACGAAGCTCATTCACTTCGTGCCGCGCGACAACATCGTGCAGCACGCCGAGCTTCGTCGCCAGACGGTGATCGAATATGCGCCGGATTCGCAGCAGGCGCAGGAATATCGGGAGCTTGCCCGCAAGATCCATGAGAATTCCGGCAAGGGCACGATCCCGACCCCGATCACGATGGAAGAGCTCGAGGAAATGCTTCTCGAGTTCGGCATCATGAAGACCGAAGAGCAGGCGCTCGCCGAGCTCGAGGCCCGGGAAGCCGCCAAGGCGGCCGCCGCCAGCGCCTGATGCAAAGCCGTTTGCCGGCGCCGGACCTTGACTCCGGCGCCAGTATCCCCCGGACACGAGGAGTAAGACCATGAGCCTCGACTACAACAACGACGGCGAAAAGATGGAGGCGCTGATCACTGAAGTGCTCTCCGCTTATCCCGACAAGTTCGCCAAGCGCCGCAAGAAGCATCTCAATGTCGCCAAGGATGGCGAAGAGGTGGGCGAAGAAGGCGCGCCCGTTACCGAATGCGACGTCAAATCCAACATCAAGTCGATCCCCGGCGTGATGACCATTCGCGGCTGCGCCTACGCGGGCTCTAAGGGAGTCGTATGGGGCCCGATCAAGGACATGGTCCATATCAGCCACGGCCCCGTGGGATGCGGCCAGTACTCCTGGTCGCAGCGCCGGAACTACTACATCGGCAAGACGGGCGTCGACACGTTCGTGACGATGCAGTTCACCTCCGACTTTCAGGAGAAGGACATCGTCTTCGGCGGCGACAAGAAGCTGGAGAAGGTAATCGACGAGATCAATGATCTCTTCCCGCTCGCCAAGGGCGTGACCGTGCAGTCGGAATGCCCGATCGGGCTGATCGGCGACGACATCGAGGCGGTCTCGAAGAAGAAGGCCAAGGAATCCGGCAAGACCATCGTGCCCGTGCGCTGCGAGGGTTTCCGTGGCGTATCCCAATCGTTGGGACATCACATCGCCAACGACGCGGTGCGCGACTGGGTGTTCGACAACAAGGGCGGCGCGAAGCAGACGGACTTGTCCGGCTTCGAAGTCGGCCCCTATGACGTAAACGTCATCGGCGACTACAACATCGGCGGCGACGCCTGGGCCTCGCGCATCCTGCTCGAGGAAATGGGCCTGCGGGTCGTCGGCAACTGGTCCGGCGACGCGACGCTCGCGGAAATCGAGCGCGCGCCCAAGGCCAAGCTCAATCTCATCCATTGCTACCGGTCGATGAACTACATCTGCCGCCACATGGAAGAGAAATACGGCGTCGCCTGGCTGGAGTACAATTTCTTCGGTCCCTCGCAGATCGAGGCCTCCATGCGCAAGATCGCCAAGCACTTCGGGCCGGAGATCGAGGAAAAAACTGAAGCCGTCATCGCGAAGTACCGCGTGCTGACGGAAGCGGTCATCGCCAAGTATCGCCCACGCCTGGAAGGCAAGACCGTGATGCTCTATGTCGGCGGCCTGCGCCCCCGTCACGTCATCACGGCCTACGAGGATCTCGGCATGCAGATCGTCGGCACGGGCTACGAATTCGGCCACGGTGACGATTACCAGCGCACCGGGCACTACGTGAAAGAGGGCACGCTGATCTACGACGACGTGACCGGTTACGAACTCGAGAAGTTCATCGAGGGCGTCCGTCCCGATCTCGTGGGCTCGGGCATCAAGGAAAAATACCCGGTGCAGAAGATGGGCATCCCGTTCCGTCAGATGCATTCCTGGGACTATTCCGGCCCCTACCACGGCTACGACGGCTTCGCGATCTTCGCGCGCGACATGGATCTGGCCATCAACAATCCCGTGTGGGGATTGATGAAGGCGCCGTGGAAGCCGAAGGCCGAGCCCGCTCCGACGGCGATCGCCGCGGAATAACAGAGCAACCGCCTCGGGCCCAGGCCCGAGGCTCCCAAAATCCGGAACTCCAGCCGCGCAGGCAGCCGTATGGCGCTGCTGCGCAACAGAGGAGCTTTGTCATGCCCCAGTCAGCCGAAAAGGTTCTCGATCACGCCCCGCTCTTCCGCGAGCCCGAATATACGGACATGCTCGCGCGCAAGAAGGTGATGTTCGAATGCGGCGTCTCCGACGTGCAGATCCAGGATACGTCCGAATGGACCAAGACCTGGGAATATCGCGAGAAGAATCTGGCTCGCACGGCGCTGGTGGTGAATCCCGCCAAGGCCTGCCAGCCGCTGGGCGCGGTCTTCGCCTCCGCGGGCTTCGAGCGCACAATGTCCTTCGTGCACGGCTCGCAGGGCTGCGTCGCCTACTACCGCTCGCACCTCTCGCGCCACTTCAAGGAGCCTTCGTCTGCGGTTTCGTCGTCGATGACGGAAGACGCGGCCGTGTTCGGCGGCCTCAACAACATGGTCGACGGGCTCGCCAATACCTACAAGCTCTACGACCCGAAGATGATCGCGGTGTCGACGACCTGCATGGCGGAAGTCATCGGCGACGACCTGCACGCCTTCATCCAGACGGCCAAGCAGAAAGGCTCCGTCCCTGAGGCCTACGACGTGCCCTTCGCGCACACGCCGGCCTTCGTCGGCAGCCATGTCGAT
>Ga0209023_10006511_pt1 | contig 12283 bp, 10 predicted proteins | sample LakOneMetagenome_FD_187468 | JGI IMG/M metagenome (GOLD analysis project Ga0209023, IMG submission 187468) | Freshwater and sediment microbial communities from Lake Erie, Canada (SPAdes) (version 2) | ecosystem: Environmental > Aquatic > Freshwater > Lentic | place: Lake Erie, Canada... | reverse complement strand
GACGCTTGCGCACGAGCTCTCGCATAATGCCGTAACCCGGATTATGCCGCATGGCCTCTGCTGGAGGCTTGTTTTCCGGGCGTCAGCCATGCGGGGGTTCGGCATAATCAGAGCCCTTCGAGGAACGCGAGGAGTTGGTCGTCGGGCCGGTATCGGCCTGTCGGCATTGCGGGTGCGGCGACGCGGGCAAGGGCTTTTTCCTTCAGCCGCATGTCAGCATGGATATAGACCTGCGTGGTCTCGACCGATGCGTGGCCGAGCCATAGGGCGATCACCGCTTGATCGACCCCGTGATGGAGCAGGTCCATCGCAGTGCTGTGGCGCAGCGTATGTGGCGTAACCCGCTTGGAGCCGATGCTCGGGCAGGCGCGCGATGCCGTGAGGCAGTGCTTGCGAACAAGATGTTCCAGCGCATCGCGGCTCAGCCGGTCGCCCCGGATCGATGGGAACAACGGCCTGTTATCATCCTTGCCGTTGCCGATCCACGCCGCCAGCAGCTTGGCCGTATCGCGGCGAAGCGGTGTGCAGCGTTCCTTCCGCCCCTTGCCCATGCAGCGGACATGCGCACCAGTGCCAAGCACGACATCCCTGCATTTGAGGCCAACCAGTTCGGAAGCCCGCAGGCCTGTCTGCACCGCAAGCAGCAACAGCGCATGATCGCGCCGTCCTGCCCATGTCGTCAGGTCCGGTGCTGCCAGAAGCGCGGCGATCTCTTCGGCGTCGAGGAACGTCACCGCGCGCCGCACATAGCGCTTGCTCGGCATGGCGAGGATGCGCTGGCAATGCAGCAGCCAGGTCGGATCAGTCATCGCGACATAGCGGAAGAACGAACGGATCGCAGCAAGCCGTGTATTGCGGCTGCGCGCGGTGTTCCCACGCGCCGTTTCGCCGTGAGCCAAGAAGTCGGCAACCAGATCGGCGTCGATATCCTCGACCATCAACTTAACCGGCGGCTTGCTGTGCCGAACGCTCGCGAACCGCAGCAGCAGGCGGAACGTGTCGCGATAGCCTGCGACCGTGTGGCGGCTTGCTTCCATCTGGACGCAGAGCCGGTCGGTGAAGAAGCGCTGGATCAGCGATGGCAGGGCAGCGGCGCTCATTGGACCACCTCCCCGCCGATGCTGGTGGCGCGGGCCATCGCCAGTTCGAGCAGTTCCGGCACCGCTTCCAGATACCAGAAGGTGTGGGAGGGATCGGTATGACCCAGATAGGTCGTCAGCCGGATCATCTCGCGGGCCGGGTCTTTGCCGGTGCGATACCAGCTGATCATCGTGCGCACGGCAAAGCTGTGGCGAAGATCGTGGATGCGCGGTCCCCGGCCATGTCGGCCATAATGTTGATTGCTACGCAGCCCGATCCGCTGGCAGGATTGCGCGAAGTTGTAGCGCGCGCAGCAGTCGGTCAGTCTCGTTCCCTTTTCGGTGACGAACAACGCGGGTGCGGCAGTCCCAAGCAACCGGTCGCGTTCGGCGGCATAGGCGACAAGCCGCGCAACCACGCTCGTATCGAGCGGGAGCAGCCGTTCCCTGCCGAGCTTCCCGCGCCGCACACGCAGCACGCCATCTCCGGTATCAAGGTCGTCATCGTCAAGCGCCAGCGCTTCGCTGATCCTGAGGCCCGTCACCGCAATAAGCCCGAACAGGGTCGAGCAGGTCAGCGCGCGCAGGCCGTAGACCGACGGCAGCGCTCGGGCAGCTGCGATAATCGATGCGATCTCAGCATCGCTATAGATATAGGGGCGTTGCCGCACATAGCGGTCAGGCAGGAACCCACGCGGCGGTACTTCGTGGGCGGGGTCGATGCCGCTCAGCCACTGCACGAACAGTCGCACCTTGCCGAACCGCGCCGACCGCGTCGATGTGCCAACGTCTGGCAGGCCTGCATCCCAGCGCAGCACCAGCGCCGTGTCGATGCGCAAAGCGCCTTCTCTGTCGGTGAACCGGGCGAAGCGGCGCAGTATCCGCTCATCGGTGCGAAGATCGTAGCCAAGGCTGCGCCGGATGCTCAGATAGCGGTCGAGTTGGGGAGCGATGCTCATTGCACGCCTCCCGCCACCGGCCACGGCAGTGCGATGGACCGCAGTCCGTCAATGTCGAGCCTAGCATATATCAGGGTCGATGATCGCGAGCGGTGCCTCAGCACATCGCCGACCTCGTCGAGCGATGCGCCAGCGTTCACCAGCCGGGTGGCAAGGCTATGACGCAGCACATGCGATCCAACATAGGGCGTGACCGGCTTCTGGCCGGTCGCAGCCAACGCATCTTTCAGGACGGCATTGGCGATCTGCCCGTCTTTGAACGCAACATGCGGCGCGCGGCGCGTCACGAACAGGGTGCGACATGTTGTGGCCCTGCGTTCTTCGCGAAGATAGCGGCTCAGCGCTTCACCGATCTCGGCGGATATCGGCAAGCGATCATGCAGGCACCCTTTGCCGCGCACCAGCAGTTCGCCCGCTCGCCAGTCGATATCGTCGAGCTGGATCGCGATTATCTCGACCGCGCGCAGGCCGAGCCGCGCCATCAGCAGCAGCATCGCATAATCGCGCGCGCCATGCCGGGGGTTTTCTCGCACCGATGCGAGCACCGCTTCCACCCCACCGGGCGACAGATGCCGGGGAAGGCGCGCATCCCAGCGCTGCGCCGCCTTGAGGATGCTGGGTGCAAGGTTGGTCGCGGTCGCACCGCTGGCGAACAGATATTGGAAGAAGGTCCGCAGATGCGTCGTCACAGTCTTGTCGCGGTATGGCGTCCTGCGCGTCAGAACATGCTGCACGAAGTTGGTCGTGTCGGCGGCGCGAAGGCGCGTCAGATCGATCATCCGGTTTCCAAAGCGGTGGTCGAGGAACCGATTGGCGAAGCGCAGCGTGTGGTAGATCGTTCGTGGACTCAAGCCCCGTTGCTTGACGAGATAATCCTCGAAGCCTGTCAGCAACGCAGCGCGGGCGCGTTGCACATCGGTAAAAGTGTCAGTCATTGTCATTGTGCTCCTTGTTGGTGGAGCAGCAAAGATAATGCCGAACTCAATGGGCGGTTTCATGCAGAATACCGCCGTTGTTCTGCACAATGCGGCATAATCCGGGTTACGGCATTATGCGACAGCTCGTGCGCGAGCGTCGCGTAATAGTGGTCGAAGCCCGAGAAGAGATGCGCGGGCGGCATTGTCACCCGGTCAGCCACTGGCTCATAATAGGCTTCGTCGCCCTGATGCCGCAGGACGGCCGGAACACTGGCAAAGAATGAGTCGAGTTCAGCCTGGCGGCCCTCGGGTTCCACCACCTCAAGCGTCGCGGCGGGATGGAAACGTTCCGGAAGACCTTCGACCTGATCGGCATTGAAAACCGGATAGGCCTTCAACACGCGACGACTTTCGTCGGTTTTTTCGCCGGTGTCGGGAGCTTCGACTTCCTTGGTGTAGCTCTTGTAGAAGATGGCGATGGTGGATTTTTCGCCCTTGCGCACCTGCGCACCCAATTCTTTGGCCTGATTGTAGGTCATCCAGAACGGCGAGGCGTAACCGCACATATCGGCAACCATCCAGAGCCAGAAAACATTCATGCCGCGATAAGGGACGCCGCACGCGCGTAATGGGCGCGAGACTGGCACACCGCGCCATGGCTTGATCCACGGCTTCGTGCCGGACTCGAGGCGGGCGATGATTTCTTGGGTGATACGGGCAGCTGGCGACACTCCGCTGCTTTGTCCCTTGCGATAGGCCATGTTGGATCTCCTGAAATGGCCTGACGACAGTTTCGTCGGTCAGTGCCGGAGATCCCGGAGCCCCCTCCACTCTCTTTCCATGAAGGAAGCGGCCCCCCGGCATGTGCCGGAGGACCGCTTCACGGTGGCAAGCAGCCGTTCCTGTCAGGAGGAGGTCAGGCGTCCAGCTCGCTCGGGGGCTGATTGTCGTCGTTGGCGACACAATCTGCGTCGGGACCTTGCGCTTCGTTATCGGTAGGAATTTCCGCCTGCTCGGCAAAGCGCATGACTTCGGGCACCCAGGCAAGCGCCCTTTCCCGAACTTCGATCTCGGTAATGTAGGTCCCCGCGAAGACGCGCTCGGCGCTCATCGCGAGATCGCCCTTTTTCACCGATGCGAAGCGCGAGGACAGGTCCAAACCGCCAACATCGGTGAGCGCATCGAGGATGACCTGCTTCGAGACGCGGTCGAAGTAGTTCGCCGCGGTCGGACGCCACCACTGCGCCATGTCGATGCCGATCGTGCTGCCCAGATGATCCTGGAACGTGATCTGACGTTCGCCTGCCATGTTGAGGCTCGCCTCGAGCGTGCGAGCGACGACAAAGCCGAGCCATGCTGCGCGACTCTCATCAGCGAGTGCCCGAAACATCTTGAAGCGCGACGAAGCGTCTTCGCCAGATCGCCAACTCTCATCGAGACCCGAGCGCAGGTCCGCAAGGGATGCGCTTGCCGGCGCATCCTTCGCTTCGAACCCGACAATCGGACCCGCGGGGACGCCGCCACGCAAGGTCGTGGCCGCGCGTGACCGCCAGTCGTGGGTGTCGGCATCCGCGAGGGTGAAGACCATGATGTCGAGCGAAAGGCCGGGATCCGATGCCACGTGGAGCGCGAGCACGTCACGACGTTGCATCGCAAGTTCGTCGACCAGACGCTTGGAAAGTGCTGCACGACGTCTGCCGTCACTGCCGACACTCGCAACGACTTCGACGACATCGTCGTCACCAACGACTTCGATGTCGCGCTCGCCGTAAAACACCGGCTGGAGAACCGGTGTGCCGTCGCGCGAGAGTACGAGGATCATTCCGGCATCGGCCTTCAGTTCGGGTGCTAGTTCCGGGGGCTTTGCCCGAATGTCCTGGCATTCGCGCTCAATCGCTTCGATCGTCGCCTCGGCCGCAGCAATTGCTTCTTCTGCGCTGTCTTCATCCTCGAGAATGGCCGCATGCTCGTCGTAGGAAGCATCGAGCTCATCAAGGCGGGCCAGTTCGGCGTCAGTCAACGGAGCCGGCTCGGCTGGAAGTCGAATGAGGCCTTCGACGAGATCGTGACTGGCATAGGCATCAAGCGTCGGCTTGACCCAGGCAAGACCCTGCTCTGCTGCGAGCGCCTTGGCGCGCTTTTCCATCTCCTCCGCGGCGAGCGTTTCGAGAAGCGCGACATCGACCCAGGACTCGCTGTCATCGTCGTCGAAGAGTTCGCGTTCGATCCGGCCACCTGCAGCGATATAGGCTTCGCGTCCGACAAGACGGGCCCGAGCATCGCTGCCGCGAACCGTGCCGGAGAGCACCATGCGCCGGATGCTGTCGGCGCTGGGCGCATAATAGCCCGAAGACGCCTGTTCATAGACGCGAGCCTGAATTTCCTGGTCGGAGGTCGCGCCGAAAGCTTTGGCAAGATCGAGAGTGATTTCGCCGGCAGCCAGAGCATCGAAGACGACGGGTGCAAGGGTCGCGAGACGCAGCCGGCCTTCAACGAAACGGACCGTCAGTCCGAACCGGCGCGCGACATCTTCCGTCGAGGCACCAGCATCAATAAGGGCTGCGAACGCCTGCGCTTCGTCGGCTGGGTTCATCGCCAGGCGATGGAAGTTTTCGGCCAGGCTCGTTTCGACCGCGATTTCCGCATCGTCCTCAAGCACGAGGCAGGTAACCTCGTAGCCCTTCAACAGGACTTTCTCTTCGGCAAGCGCCAGCAAGGCGCACCGGCGGCGCTCTCCTGCTTCGACCTCGAATTTTCCACGAGCAGCAGGCCGAACGATGAGGTTCTGCAACAACCCATGGGCTGCAATGCTCGCTTTCAGTTCGGAATCTGCGGCTGGGTCACCGTGACGGCGCACATTGCGAGGGGACTGGACCAACTTGGCCAGCGGGATCGACTTGATCATGGGACATACTCCTGAATATGAGCCCGGGCATCGACCTTCGACGCTCATTCGGCTCAAACAGAAGTAAGCCCCCCTTCCCTCTCAATGACTGCCGGTGGGCCGCATGTTGCTAGGCAGCTTTCGCTCGGGAACGGCAGAAAGCTGCCGTAAAGCGTCTGCCAGAACCGCTCGATTGTGACACCGTAGATGGCTGATCTTCCGATGGTAAGAGGGGCTAATGCTAGTGTCCGCCAATGTAATCCAATGTGCTACGTGGCTCATTTACATGAGTGCATCCCCGCTTGGTAAAATCTGCCATCACGCCACGACCTTGTCGTACACTCTAAAGACCTCCCGCGTGTAAGCGGCATAGAACTTTATGAAGCGCAGGAACATGCCAATGGCCAAAATTGCCGACCCTACCGTTAGCGTGATCGTCATATGGTCATGGGTGCGCCACGAGGCATAACTGAGCATGCCTGTCGCGAGGATCGCCGCCATCGATACGTTGCGACACATGCCATATTGATTGATGAAGTTGTCGAGCCGTGTCGCCGTGTCAGCCACACCTCGTGCATGCGGGAAGGCCGCGGTGAACGCCGCCTCGCCGTCCACTGAGGCCGGCGTGACGCTCAAACCTTTGGCGAGCTTATCGAGAATGCGCGTCTGATTAAGAGCTGGGAAAGGCTGGTACTCACGCGCGCCCGAGATGCTCGCAATCCAGCGCTCGCGCCTGCGCGGCGGATGAAGGCCTAGAATGATTTCAGACGGTGGGCGGAAGACGCGACGAGCAACCACATGCTCTAGTAAGGCCGACGAAGGCATGGCAATGATCTGCCCCGCCAAATAAGCGATCACCACCCAGAATACCCCGGAGACAATCGTCCAATGCTGCTCATGGGCGAGCGCGGAGTCCATGAACACCCGATCATAGGCAGCGAGCGCGACCATCCCAGTCGTCAGGAACGCGTAGAACTCGTAGCTCGCGAGCGGGAACCAGTCCTTCATTGCTCTTCCTCCGGGACAGCGTCTGCATTTGCCGGGGACAGTGCGAACAATCGCTCCGCGACGAGCGAAGAATAGCCGGCCGGCGTGTGGATGAGAAGCAAGGCCGGGCCAAACTGCCGCATCGCAAGTATCTGACCCGCGACGGCGTCCGTCATCGATGGGCCGCTTACCATCAAGTGGTTGTGCCACGTCCCGATGACCTGCAGGGCACCTGCAGTTCGCCGAGCGACGTCAAGCACCGCGCCCTTCAAACCCTCGGTGCCCAAGACGAACTCTTCGGCCGTGCGGGTGCTGTCGGGCGGTGCTGGAATCAGATCGACAACCTGAAAAACGTTGCCCACCTGCGAGAAGCGCCCGACCAGCACCCCGCCAGTCTCGACTCCCGGATACAGCGCGATATCCGCCTCGATCGCGGCGTGAACACGCGGATGGATACGGATGCCAGGACGCTCGGTGCTGCTCACCGCAGCTTCGATCCACGGCGACTCGGTCGTTACGGTCCACGCAACTCCGCCATCGGCATCGGTACGACCGATCCGCAGTTCTCCGCCTGCGGGAAGGCCGTCTCGCGCCCACTTGGTAATCGGTCCCGCCATCGATGCGCTGATCATCGACAACTCGCTATCGGGCATCGGAAAGGTGGCGGCTGAACACCCTTGGCCGATCGCAACTTCCTCGGCCTGCGCGCCGAATGCTATCGCCGCGGCGTCCGTATCTAGGGCGATTAATCGATAGGCCTCGGCCGCAAGATCGCTAATGTTGGGGTTGGATCCCTCGCCCTCGCAGGCGACGTAGCCCATCCGCCCTGCACCCAAGAGGCAGGCCTCGACGACGCGCGGCCGGTCCGGCCAAACCGTGTGCGCCAGTGCTTCGCGAGTAACGAGGCTCGCCGTCGTGTCAACGATCATCGCGCAACCCTCGCCGGCGAGCTGACCTCTTCCCTCGGCCGTACCGACCAAGCTGACGACATCGTCATCGACGGCCAAGGCTTTCTGATCGAGCTTCTCGATTTGCTCGGCGACAATCTGGGACTTGCCGCGCAGAAACAATCGATCCGCTGTCCCCAATGGGATGGCGGTATGCCGCGCATAATTGTGTGCACTCATGTAGCCACGATCGATAACGATCGCAGGTGCCCGGCCCGATCGCGCCGCATGAAGGGCAATCTTCGAACCCACGCTGCCGCAACCGAGCATTGTCCAGGGGCGGGTTGGCGCAACCGGATCGTCGCGCGAGGCGCTTCGCAGCAGCGCCGGGCTGATCGTGTCCCGCTGAGCGGCAAGCCTGACCGGTGTCGCTTCCTCAAGGATGTCCTGACCGGGCGCCATCTCGATCAGGTAGGGGCAGATTTCGATCGCGCTGTCCGATCCGACCAGCGCAAAAGGCCGGCGGGCTAATAGCAGCACCGAAACCGGGATCGTCTGGGCTGGCGGATTGGCAGTTAGTCCGTCGCGCAGCATACTTAAGCCCGCAACGAGCTCGGCGCGACACCCATAAAATTCTGCACGCGCCATCAGATCACCGACCGTATCTACCGTTTCCGGCAGGTAGAAGTCGGAGATAATCGGACCATCAGCCTTCGATCCCGGCCAAACCAGTAGCGTCAGGCCGCTACCGATGTCGTCGTTGCGGGTAAGGATTGGGCCGACCTGAAACATCGTCACCGTGCAAGCCGAGCCGAGCAACAGCTTGTACATGTCCGACTTAAGGTAATGGATGTAGGTTGCGTAGAAGAACTCGATGCCGCCTGCCGGTGTGACGTAGCCTCGCACCCGCGCGGCATCACACGCAATGATGTCTGTGATATGGTCCCTACGAACTGGCTCCCAACCATGCGCGGGATCGTTGAGATCCAACTCTGCGGCACGATCCAGCCACTCAACCAGCTGTTCGACCAATCCGACGAAGCCACGGGCCTGCACCACCTCGCGCGGGCTGCCAAGGACAAGGCATGGCTCTACTGGAGAGCCCACTTTGCCAGGTTGGATATGAGGATGAATGCGCGGGAAGTCGCTTCGCAACCTGATGTATGGCGTGACCAATGGAAAATTATCATGAAGGGCGAGCGTTACCGCTTCGTCGGCGCGGACACCGAAGGGGCTAAGTCCAACGGCCCGCCATGCGGCTGGTAGCTCAGTGTGGATGATGACCTCCGTCATCGTCCAATCACCCGACCGACCCGTGACCTTCACGCCGCGCACTGATGGATGCGCTTCAGCCTGCCGAAGCGCGCGTGCAACGGCGATCGGCAACACTGCCCCTTCCGTGACGTCGCCGCTCACCCGTGTGCCAGTGCCTCGCTGCCTACACCGGACGACGCAACCGTGGTCGCGGCAAGCGCCACACGCTTCAGCTTCGGCCCATTCTTGCCGATCTCGAACGACACCGGATCATCGCCTTCGACCTCACCGACGCATTTGAACTCGCCGTTAAATCCGCTGACAATGTCCTCATACTCGCGCTTTGCGCGGATACAGGGCGGGTCCTTATCGTCGTCGCTGATCGGGCAGGAACTCGCCACAATCATCGCGCCAGGACGCCCCTGCGCCAAGGCGCTACGAGCGTCCTCCGACACCTTGGCATCTTCGCCTTTCTCCGACCAACTGTCGCACGACAGGCTATGCCACGAGCAGTGATGCGGCGCGATCAGGATGTCGTAAGCGAGATTGTCCGGTGAATCCTTCCACCTCGCCCACAGCTTGTCCCAGATGACCACCTCGGCGTCGCCGCCAAACAACAGATACGCAGCATCTTCCTTGCCGCCGGCGCCGATCCTCATCTGAATTATGACACTGGAATTGTTCTTGGTGAGGATGTCCGCTTCTTCATCGGTCTCGGCCAAGCGAGGCGCGAGCAGCAGGGCGTCGAAGATCTCGTCCTCGATCCCATCAACATGAGCAAAACGTTCGCCGGCCCGAACGAGGATACCTTCCAAATCGTCGGTTTTGCCGTCGACGTCCTCGCCGAGTACCAAGATGCGATCGCCATCGCCGAGGGTGCCGTTGGCCTTGAAAAGATTGACCCGCCGGCGAGCCTCGCAGCCCCATGCTTCCGCATCTTTCGACATCGCGTCGTCCTTGCGGCGCCGACGAAAAATTAGCGGTGATGACCACATTTCGCGGATTACGATCTTGTCGTCGGCCGCCCTGTGACTGGACAGCGATCCCAAGTGGAAATGGCTCTCGAGACCACGGATATGGTCAGCATCGGGATGAGTTAGGAGAAATGCATCGACGAACAATCGATCTTCATCATCCCGATCCAAAAGATCGCGGAGTTGGCTTGCCACATCTGGCGTCTCGTCGTTCTTGTTGTCGGCTGCGCTTCGGATGTTGATATCGACGAGGATACGCCGGCCGTTTTCCAACTCAACCAGAGCCATGTCACCGTTACCGACCTTGAAGTGGTAGGTCTTCGCCATTCTCTACGCCCCCCCCTTTGCATCGAAACGCACTCAGGACATAGGAAGAACACTGACTGGTTCAAGAGTGAAGATTAAGTATAATTCATTGTACTTACGGTCAGCCTACCGCCAAAAATGTGCTCGCCAGGGTGTTGCCGTTGGCTTGACATGTCCTGATCCTAGATCAGGAGCCTGCAAACTGCCAATGTCGGATGATCCACTCCTAGCGCACGCAACCCGTACCGTCATGTTTGCAAGCCACCAGTTGCAGCATCGATGGGTCAGAACCGGATGGTTCTGACACCGCTCACAGGCGCGCGGCTTTCAGGGGCCTTTTAAGGTGTCAGAAGTTGTTGTCAGAATGTCCGCTCACGGGATCGGCGTCCTTGCGCTCCGATGGCCGGTGTTGTGGCGCAAAGTTGCCGGCACCGCACAGCAAAACCCTTACGTTCAAAGCTCGGTCTACGCAGCACCCACCACTCGAAACACGGCACCTGTTCCCGCGTCTCGAACCAGGTCGACCCCCGTACCATCCCAGTGATAATCAAGGTGACGCCCTTGAATAGGGTCTGACGCGCAGTCAGGGTAAAACAGCCCAACACATTCGCCGTTTTGATGCCGGATGCTCGGATAGACCAGACCTTCTGCGCCATTCGTCCTGAGCGTTTCAGCGAGGCTTTGCGATGCGACATAGCTGTCGGGATCAAGCGTAGGATCCTCTGCCTCAATGCCCCTGAGATCATGAAGGTCGGCCTTTACTGACAATATGATTTCACGGAACTGCGAGGTCCAGCCTGGCACTTCTACAGTGCGAGCCATGAAGCGGGCATGGTGATGGATTGTCTCGAACAGCGCAGTTTCGAATATATCCCCCGCGTATATTACGCCGTAGGTCCCATCGGTGAAGCGACTTGGTCGGTCAGTGCTGACATGCGTGAACGGGGCCATCAGATAGGATGCGCCGTTGCCCCCGACCCGGCGATCAGCAGGCACCAGATCGAGATTGCCGATCGTCGCCATGATGCGAGGATTGGTTTTTTGCTCGGCAGAGATCAGCAGCGGCCAGTCTGCGGGGTCTGCGATATCTTCGAAGAGGTCGATCGGTGGAAAGGCACTGCGGATAATCCGGACAGCACCTTTCCACTCGATCTGGGCAATTGGAATTGCCTTGGGATCAATCACCAAGCACCACGTTCGGCATCAAGATAGCGACGCACCCGCATGATATCGGTCAACTCACCGCCAAGCATGACGTCGAGCGCGCTCGCTCCACCAAAAGCGGCGTTACCTGCCTTGATCCAGGCGTAACCACGCTGGGCTTCTGAAAAGATGATCCTCAGCGCCTTATGGATACCCATCAGGTTGGAGAGCCGCGCCGCACCATCTCGCGAGACACGGCCTGCACCCTCAGCCTTCCACCGCCGATAGGAGCGAACCGGCATGTCGAGCAGAGTCGCGGCCTGCTCGTCTGTGAGTTCCCATCTGCCGAAGAGGTTCAGCACGGCGCGAAACATCGCCGCTGCTTCCTCCTGAGTTACAGGATCGGGTCGGAAGGCGTGGGGGACGGTATCAACGGGTTGCAATGCCAACATGACTATTCTCCATATGGCATCATATAGAGCTTTGAATGCCATTTGGCAAGATGGCGTCAAATTTAGCCTGCAAGCCGCGCCAAGACCGCCACTGCGTTCGTGGTAGGAACGAAAAGCCGCGTCTGATAGCGGATGATCTCGGTAAAACACCCATGTGCCTTGTACCAGTCGAGGCGCGATGCCGACCAACCTGCCAGTTCGAGCCGCTGCGCGCCGTTGACGAGGCTGCGCTTGAGCGTGAGCGCTTCGCGGCTTTTGATTTGCATCGGCCGCCCGGTCACGATCACCGCATCGACGATTTGCTCTGCCGAGAAGGCATGTTCGTCTTCAAGACCAAGCGCCTGGCATAGTTCGGGCACGCAATGGAGCGGAACCTCCCGGCCTAACAGCGAGCGTCCGTCTCGCGCCGAAATCCGGCTGACGCGAACATAGTCGGAAGGG
>Ga0209023_10006509_pt1 | contig 12286 bp, 1 predicted proteins | sample LakOneMetagenome_FD_187468 | JGI IMG/M metagenome (GOLD analysis project Ga0209023, IMG submission 187468) | Freshwater and sediment microbial communities from Lake Erie, Canada (SPAdes) (version 2) | ecosystem: Environmental > Aquatic > Freshwater > Lentic | place: Lake Erie, Canada | collected... | reverse complement strand
CTACTACGCCGAACACTTCGTGGTGACGCTGCATTACTTCGCGTTCGCGCTGCTCATGGTGACGACGCTCGTGCACGTCATCACCGTGCTGCAATCGCTGGTCCCGTCATTCGACGCGGTCGTTCCGATGTCCGCGCTCGACTGGGTCGCGCGCTTCCTCTACGCGCTCTACGCGGTGCTCATGCTGCATCGCGCCTACCGCACCGGGTGGGTGCGCGCCATCGCATCGGCTGCCGCGCTCATCGCGGCGATGGTCGCAGTCAACCTCTACATCTACAGGCCGGTGCAGTTCGTCATCACGTTGTGGGTGGTGACGTACACAGCCTGAAGCGCCCCTCGCTTCGAGGCCGAATCGGAGCGTGCGACTTGCGAGTCTGGCGGCAAGCTGCCGTCTCGCCGCCGGTCGTCGTGATACGCGCAATTGAACAGCCGGTGCCGCCGGGCTCGAAGCGCTCGGCGGCACCCCGCGTGTGCTACGCGGCAAAAGGATGGCCAGCCTTCTGTTTCAGGCGCCTCGCACTTGACCACCCATTTTTGTGGGAATCCATCGGATGGCGAACTCTGATGTTTGAGAGGTTACACAGGAAAACCGATCTATCTTTTTCCTTGAATTGCAGCCGCGCTAAAGTCGAAGAAGTAGCGAAATTCCTACTTGCCGGCATGTCGACAGCGTGCAACCATCTTCAACGGTTTGCGGGGAGATGCATGGTCTGCCGAGTTTGCGCGGATTGTGCATGCAGACCGACTCTGCGCGTTGCGTGCATTCGCCAATCGGGTGCTGGGGTTGATCTTGAAGTTTTTCAGATGCTGCCGCTTCGTGCTGGCCGTGCTCAGCGTTGCTGCGGCGACGGCGGGCGCCGAATCGGCGCGCTCATATGCTGTCGTTGCGATGGCGGCAGATGTGCAGACGATGGTCGTCCGCGATAGCGAAGGACGACTGGTGTCTTGTGCCAGGGGTGATGTCGTAGCTGGCACGGAGTGGCGCGTGGTGAACGTGCGCGGTGGTTCGGCGACGCTGGAAGGGGTGCAGCGGCAGGCCGGTGCCAAGGTCGAGCTGCGCGTGAACGTTGGTGAGCGGTTTGATCCACACGTGCCACTCACCACGCACGAATCTGTGGCGGCACCCCTAGGCAGCGCGCGCATTTTGCCAACGGTACGTCAGGGAATGAAATAGCCAAGACTCCAGGGAGGGATCATGCGCACGTACCTTTCGGCGACGTTGTCGCGTTTCATATGGGCTGTCTGTGCCGGGCTCGCATTGGTGCACGCGCGAGCGGATGAAGCGCCGGGCGAGTTGCAGGATTGCGTGCAGACGGTCGAGCCGCGTTCCGGCAAGGCGGCTGCCGGTACGCCTCTGATCGGCGCGGCCGAGGACATCGGCAACGTCAGCGTGATGGAAGTCAGTGGCGACTACCGCAAGGGCTTCAACGAGCCCCGCAGGCAGGCGGCGACACGCTTCTACCAGACGCACGAAGATCGTTACGACTTCCTCGTCGTGTTCACGACCTTTGAATTCGATACCGGCGCCGCACTTGCGTTTCACAATCTCGTGCGCAATGACACGGCAGGTCTTGGCCAGCCGATGCTCGACCTTGGCGCCGATTTCGGCAGCCCAAGCCGGTTGCAGGGCTACATCGACATGGCGGCGATGAGCCGTTACAGCTTCAACTCCATAGCTCCCGATTATCACAAGTCAGTCGATACCCTCGCTCACGAACTCATGCATCGCTGGGGCGTCGCCGTCCATTTCATCGATGCCTCCGGTCAGGACAGTGCCGACCTGATTGGTCAGCAAGCGTCACACTGGAGCTACTTTGTCGATACCGATGCCTCCGTCATGTACGGCAGCGACTGGCAAGCGCAGGCCGATGGCTCGTTCCGCAGCGTCGACATCCGCCATCGTTACAGCCCGCTCGATCTGTACCTGGCCGGTTTCGCATCGCGCGAGGAAGTGCCGCCTTTCACCCTGATCCGCAATGCCAACGCGGGTGCGGCGACCGACCTTCCGGAACTCGGCGCGAGCATCCACGGCGTAGCCGAGACGATCACCATCGATCAGATCATTGCGGCATCGGGAGCACGCGTGCCCTCGGCAGCGAACTCGCAGAGGGATTTCAACGCCGCGCTGATCCTGCTCAAGCGTCCGGGCGAGAACGTAGCGGCGGAACGCCTGCTGCAGCTTGAGCGCTTCAGGGTGCGCTTCCAGCAACAGCTGGCGGAGATGACCGACGGCCGCGCGGCGATCCACATTTACACGCAGGCGCATGGCGCGGCAGCGGCGCCGCCAACGATCCTGCATGGCAGCGGCAGCACCGCCGCTCCCGGTGGCGTGCCCGCCGCGATCGTCTGGCTGGAATCGCAACAGGCTGCGGATGGCCATTGGCAGGACCGCCCTGCGACTGCATTGCGCGATACCGTCGCGGTGGTGCGTGCGCTGGAGGAGCTCGACCCTGCCTACCCAGGCCTTGCCTTGGCGCGTGCGTGGCTGGCCGATCACCCGGTCGCAAATGTCGACCAGCGCAGTTGGAGGCTGATCGGGGCGCAGGGCGACAGCGATGCCTCGGCGCTCGCCGCCGCGCAGGACAGCCACGGTGGCTTCGCACTTGAACCCGGCTGGAATGCGAGCAGTGTCGACACCGCACTGGTCGCTGCGGCGCTGACCGATCATGGTCGCGACGCGCCGGGCCTCAACGCTGCATTGCAGGCGCTCGGCTCACAGCAGAATGTGGATGGCAGTTTCGGCGTCGCACCCGGTGGGCGCGGCCATCTGTTGCCAACCTTGCGTGTCGCCAGCTTGCTTGCCAGACAGTCGGACAGCGACAGTACGCAACGTCTGGCGCAGGTAAGCGGGTGGGTGCAGACGCGTCAAGCCGCTGACGGTGGTGTCGGTACGCCGCTGCAGAGCGCGCTCGCATCGACGGTGGATACCTACGCGTTGTTCGGTCGACTCACGTTGGCGTCGGAACTCACGATCGGCGTGCGCAACTTCGTGCGACAGCAGCAACAGGTGAGCGGCGACTGGGGTGGCAGCACCTATCTTACCGCAACCGCCATGCTCGCTTACGCGCACGATCAGCGCCCAAACCTCATGCTGGCGACGGCGCCGACAATCGCGCCGGTGCCCCTGCAGGACGGCGAGCGCGCGACCCTCTCCGCCGTCGTCGCCAACAGTGGCAATGTACCGATCGCTGCGACGGCCTTGCGCTGGTACGACGGCGATCCCGATCTGGGCGGCGTGCAGATCGGCGGCGACGTCGTCGTGCCCGATCTCGCGGCGGGTTCCAGTGCGAACGTCAAACAGTACTGGGACACGACGGGTCTGGCCGGTACGCATGAGCTGTCGCTCGTGCTGGACGCAGCTGGCGCGGTGATGGAAGCGAGCGAGATCGACAATCGCGGCCGGCTGAGCGCGACCGTGCTGCCGCCGTCGACGCAGCCGGATCTCGCGCTTACCTCAGCCGACTTCGGCCTCGTTCCGGCGTCGGTATCGACGTTGCCAAGTGCGATCCACGTAACTGGCACGCTGCGCAACATTGGCGCACAGGGTGCCAGTGGCGCCGTGCTGCGGTTGTATGCGCAACCGGACCTCAGTCACGCACTGGCAGAAGCGAGCGTGGATGTACCGGCGCGCGGCAGCATACCCATCGAGCTCGCGTTCACCGCGACGCAGGCGGCGACGTTGAATCTGCTGGTGCGCGCCGATCCCGACGGAGCGATCGCGGAAGGCAGTGAGGCAAACAACGACGCGGAGTTGACATTGCCATTCGGCGAGTCGCTCGACCTGGAAACCACGAATGCCGATCTCGCGTTGCTCACGACGCCGGCACTGGTCGGTCGCAGCCTTGATTTCGAAGCCACGGTGCGGAACCGCGGCACGGTCGATTCACCGCCGGTCACGCTGCACGCTGAAGTCGTGCAGGACGGTGTGGCCACGCCGATCTTCGATGGGACGATACAGGTAACCGCTGGCCAGAACAGCCGGCGTCGTTTCAACTGGCGTCCGTTGCAGCCGGGTCCGGCGCAGTTGCGCGTCGTGCTCGATCCTGTGAACCAGGTGGCCGAGACCGACGAAGGCAACAACGTCGGCGTACTCGACTTCACGGTAGACGCACCAACGCAGGCCGATCTGACCTTCATCAGCGAGAGTCTGGTCTTTTTGCCGACGCCCGCGCTCGAAGGACAGCCTTTCACGGCGACCCTCGGGGTGCGCAACCTGAGTTCGGTCGCAACCGGCGCGTTTCGCGTTGCGCTGTACGCCGCCGATCCGCACACCGGCGCGGTGGCGATCGGCAGCAGCACGGTCGCATCGCTGGCCGGATCGAGCCAGACCAGCGTGTCGATCAGCGTGCCGGATATGCCGTTGCGCGGCGACCAGCGCTTGTTCGCTCAGATCGACGCCGACGACCAGATCGCCGAGGGCGACGAGGGCAACAATACGGTGGTGCAGCCCCTGCGTGTACTAGCGCTGCCCGATCTAGCCATCAGCGTCGCCGACGTGGTGCTGTCGCCGCCATTGCCGGCGCCGGGCCAGTCGGTGCAGGCAAGGGTGACAGTACGCAACCTCGGCGGCCAGGATGCGCAAGGCGTGAAGGTGCGCCTCCTCGAAGGTGATGTCGCGAGCGGCGTGCCCGCAGGGGCTGATATTGACGCCGGCACGCTGCCAGCCGGCGCCTCGATGACCCTGGTGTGGAACTGGACGCTCGGACTCAACGCGAACTCGCGCAGCGTCAGCGCGATCGTCGATCCCGAAGACATCGTGCGCGAAGGCAGCGCAGACAACAATGTCGCCAGCCTGCCGTACGACGTGCAGGACAGCGACTTCTTCACCAGCGAACGCTATATCTCACCAAACGGAGACGGCGTACAGGACGCTGCGGCGATCGTGTTTCGCATGCAGCAAGCAGGCCCTGTCGAGGTGGATGTCATCAATGGCGCACTCTACACGGTGCGTCACTTCTCCGACATTGCGTTGAACGGCGATCTGCGTGGACAGGTGTTGTGGGATGGTCGTGACGATCGCGGACGGATCGTGCCCGACGGGGACTATCGCATCGTCGCTGCAGGCGGCGACGGGCATTTGAGCGATGTGCACGTGACGGTCGACAACAATCACTCGTCGCTGCTTGAGGCCGTGGGTACGCCACACGGCGTCTACGGCGAGTTGCCGACCGGTCTGGTGGATCCGCGCATTCCGCCCGCGTCTGGCGCGTTGCGCGATCAGATCTTTGGTCGATGGGGCCTGAATGGCGGACCGAGTGGCGTGTACCGGACCGATACCGTTTACCCTGGCCTGATTCCGGTGATATCCATTTTCTGGCTGGATGCCTACGGTACGGCGAACAACGCCGGTGTTCTGCAGGCGCAGGCATTTGCATTCAGCCACGACGGCAGTGATCTCGTCGCGGCTCTGCGCGGAACAAGGGACTGGGAGCCGGGGATATGGATCGCGAAAACGGCCGTGGATCAGATCGACGCGCCGATCATTCTTGCGGAATTTGACGGCGTCGAAGACTTGCCGGTGCTGGGTTTCGCGGATGCAACCACGGTCCTCGCCGGTCCCGATCGGGATGGAATGCTGGATGCAATCGACGTGACAAGCCACGTCGTCTCGCCGCTGCGCCCATTGGAGCAGGAATTCAGAAGCGGTGGCGTGAACACGATCGTTCCGCTCGGCATATTGCATGCGACATCCGATTCCCCGGTTGCGTTCCTGCCGCGTGACCCTGCGAAGCCGCTGATTCGGCTGCAGCCTGAGTCGGTGGAGGCGGGTGAAATCTACGAGGCGCAAGTATCCCCATCGGGGGCCGCTGTCGCGGTCTACAGGCGCAACTCAGAGCGCGAAACCATCGAACTGGTCGATCTCGCCCGCGGAACGCGCTCGATGCTCGCGAGCTTGCCATCCAGCATCGCCCATGGCGAGTTGTCCGGGAACGTACTCAGTGTCGGGCATCTCGGCATGGGCTGGTTGTCCAGCCGAAACCAACTGCTGGTCATGGATGCGGCGACGCAACTGCTGACGATTCATTCCGAGAGCGGGCAGCGTTTGTCGCAGCGCGAGTTGCCGTCGATGCATCGCATCGGCGCATATTGGCTGCAAGACCGCCAGCCGCCGATCCCGACCGATCCCGCCAGCATCTTTGCCACGACCTTCGCGGGACTCGCTGGCGAGCCTTGCACGGGCTCGTTCGGCGATGCAGGGGTCGAGCGCAGGATCTTCGATCCCGCACGCAACCAACTGCTGCTCGGTTTGGGTGAGGACGTTGCGCATGACGTGTTCAACGAGGGCTGGAATCTAGTTCTCGATCCCGGCATTCGCACCTACTTCAGCATCGATGCGGACGATGGCGGGGCGGAAGTGATCCAGCAAGGGACATTGCTGCCTCTGCAATCGGAAGCGGACCAGATGGTCTATCCGCTGCTTGAACCATGCCTCGGATCGCCAGCGGCGAGTTGGCCGCAACTGATCCTGCGTGATGGTGCAACCATCCGTACAGACGGACGTATTCAGTCGATCGATAGAGGGGTGCTACCGGAATCGTGGCCGCAGCAGGGAGCGCAGATCCAGCAGATCTGGCCCGACGATGCCCGCACCCTGCTCAGCAACGGGAAGATGTTCACGACGCTGCAGAACCTGCATGCGGTGCTCCATGCACGCACGCTTGGGCGTGGCATCGAGCTCAGCGGAATCGCCGCGGACCGCAACTTCGCCAGCTACCACATCGACTGGGCGCCGATCGAAAATCAGAGCCCGAGCACCTGGCAGGCGTTGTTGCCATCGACACCAGACGAAGTCGTGATGGACGAGTTCATGACGTGGGTGCCGCCACAGCCCGGTACCTTTGTCATTCGCCTCACCGTTGTCGACAAGGCCGGCAACCGCACGTCGGTACAGGCTACCGCATCATCGTTCGACAGTTCGGTGATCGACAATTTTTCGCTCGCGCCACGCTATTTTTCCCCCAACGGCGACGGCATCAAGGACGTCGTAGTCGCGAAGTACCGCGTGCGCCTGCCGGCAACCCTTGCCATCCGCATTACCGACGCCAGCGGAGCGCAGGTCCGGTCGGTCGACCTGACGTACGGCGCCGCGGACATTGGGGCACAGGAATTCAGCTGGGACGGACGCAACGACAACGGACAGCGCGTGCCCGATGCCCGCTATCGCCTCAGCATTGATGGCTTCGCGGCATGGGTGACGATCGACAGCGTGGCACCGGAGCTTGGCGGAGACGTGCCGCCGGCGTATGTCCGTCAGCTGCCCTGCGATGCGAATGATCATGGCGATCATTGCCCACCTCGAGTTGAGGTCCGCCCGCAGGTGCGCTTTGCGAGCCGGGACCCGAACGTCGTCCATTTGTCCTTGCAATCGTCGCCCATTGGCAGTGGCGATTGGTCCGAGGCGTACAGTCGCGAAGATACCTCCATGGGTCGGTCAGGGGATCCGGCGGATCCTCGTTACTGGCTCCAACTCCCGCTTCCGGCTTCAAGCTACGCCACGCGGCAGTTCCGTCTGGTTGCGACGGATGCTGCCGGCAATACGCGCGGACTCGCCATTGGCAACGCCGAGGACGTTCTTGCCCTGGAAAGGGTGAGTGAAGACCGTGGCCCGGATTCCGGGGCGGACAGCCGGCCTTCCTTTCCCTACCAGGCGCCGCCATTCGACGGAGCGCCGGACACGCACGACTGGCAAGCGATCCCGGTCGACCGCGATGCCGACGGTGACTACCTGGCGGCCGCGAATGTCGTGACCGGACTCGTTCGCGTCGCGGTCGAGATCGCCGATCCCCAGTCGCCGCAGCAATGGACCGAACGCGCGATGCATGTGCTCGAGGATGTGCCATGTGCGCCGCTCGGACCCTGCTTGCACCGCGTGCCCGGTGATCTGCGCATTCCACTCGATGTGCACGATCTGCCGGCGGGTGGGCTCGCGCTGGTGCGGTTGCGCGGAGAGCATTCCGACGGTCGCAGGTTCTATTCAAATCAGGGCTACCTTCGTATCGGCGGCATTGATCAGCCGGTGTGTACATCCGTCGATCATGGATACGCAAGCGTGAACGCGCTCGAATACCTGGACGGAGTGGCGCATGCGACATTGCACTATATGCAGGACGACGGCGTGCACACGGTCGAGGCCGACCGGTTTGCCGACGATCAGATGTTCTTTCGCGCGCCCTGGATTGGTGGGCAACCCAATGCATGGGTCACTGCAACGGATGCTGCGGGCAGGACGTATCGATCCAAAGACGTGGCGATGTCCTGTCCACAGCCTCCCACCTACCCCGATTTCCGCTATATCGGAGCTTACGTTGCACCAGTCATTCGGGATCAGTGTGATGGCCAGCCGACCGGACGCATTGCGCTCGGCTTCGATATTGTCGTGCCGGGGCCTGCGGCACCGAAGTATCCGGTTCCAAGGCACTACCGCCTCAGCTACACAGACGGAATCTCCGGATCACCGGTCGTACTCGCCGAGGGCGACAATCCGGACGAAGTGAGCCAAAGGTACGAGGTTTCGACCGAAGGATGGCCGGAAGGCGAATATGCCGCCGCGTTGGACGTCGAATACCCCGATGGGCGTCATCAATCGTTTCCGGCCCCCCTGCCGGTAACGCGGCAGGCGCCGACGATCGCCATCGAATTGCCGCGCACGGGAGAACGCGTTTGTGCCTTGCCGACGGGTGACGAGCAACAGTTTCCGGCCAGCATTGATCTTCACAGCGCGACACAAGCCAGTTATCGACTGGGTATTGGCGCTGGTCCCGCGCCCACGCGCTTCGCCTGTGAGCTGGCAGTGGGAGAGCGCTATACGCTGCCGCAGGTCATCCCGTGCCCTTCATACAGCGAGATTGCAGGCTTCAGTCTGCAAGGCCTGGATGGCCTGACGAGCAGGCTCGCGGGTCACTTCGAATCGTTGAACGGGGTCGCGACGCTGCAGATGAAGGGCCTCGGCTGGTCCGGAGGCACGGTCTGCGAGCAGCGGACGTTCGTGCTCGATTCCCTCGTCGAACTTGCCGAACGCCAGCCACCACGGACCGTGGTGCCGATACTGCGGGCGGACGCACCGATTGTCGGCATCTCGACTCATGGGGACTCCACGCATGCACAGGGGTTGTTCTTCCTGCGCGCGGACGAGCCGGTGAGCGTGGAGGCGACGCTGCACCGGGCACACATCGTCGGGGAGGATCGCGAACTCCAGCTCGACAGCGAGAGTCTCGCGACATTGGTGCCCCGGAACGCTGCCAGCGGCGACATCAACATTGCGTGGGACGGCAACTTGAACAGCCAGTCCGCCGCCGATGGTTTGTACGGCATCGCGATCGACGGCGGTGACGACTGCACCCACACGCGCCGCATCGTGTACGGCGCCTTGGTCGATTCCACGCCGCCCGTGGTGCAGCTGACGTCGCCTGCCGCCGGAAGCACGGTTGTCACGGCGGCGGTGCCAATCGCCGGCAGCGTGCAGGACAACGTGATCCTGACCGGCTGGCAGCTCGATTTCGCGACCGCTGCATCCCCGGACAATTGGCAGAACATCGCGACGGGTACCTCACCGGTGCCCATGCCGGAGGTGCTCAGGAACTGGTCGCGAGGTTCGCTGTCCGGAGCGGTCGATATTCGGCTGACGGCAACGGACGCGATGGGCAACCGCTCCGAAGCCCATCTGCCCTTGCTCCTCGCCGAGCCCTCCGTGTTGATCGGTGGCGCCGACGTGCAGCCGATGCTGTTCTCGCCCAATGCGGATGGCGTGCTCGACGCGGCGCGCGTGCAGTTGAACCTGCTGCATGGTGCGACCGTCGATCTGCGCGTGCTCGATGCGGGCGGTGGCCTGCTGTCAACTCTGTATGTAGGTCCGCAACCAGCCGGCGCAGCTGGCTACGCATGGAATGGCGCGGGCAGTCAGGGACAGGTCGTGTCCGATGGGCCGTACAAGGTGCGCATCCAGGCGCAGGACGCAGCGGCCCCGGCTGAAACCGTTGACCTCGGTGTCATCGTCGACTCGACACCGCCGCTGGCCGAGGTCCGACGACCCGCCGGCGCGTTCGCATCATCTACGTCGTCGGTGGAGCTGCACTTCGACGACCTTCACTTTGCGGGTTACGAAGCACGTCTGACGCGTGTCTCCGACGGTGTGCCGATTGCAACGCAGAGCGGCACGCAAGCCGGCGACGTCGTGCTCGCCACGCTGGCTGGCGTTGCGGAAGGTCGTTACGCCCTGCATGTCGAAGCGCGCGATGGCGCCGGCAACAAGACGGTTCGCGACAGTGAATTCGAGATCGACGCGACGGCACCGGTCGTCGCGCTGGAGACGCCAGCAGATGGGGCATTGATCGCATCCGCCTCGGCGACATCGGTCGTCGGCAGCGTCGATGACGCGCATCTGGCGACGTGGACGCTGGCGGTCGCGACCGAAAACGAAGACATCTGGACCGACTTGAAGGCGGGCAGTGCGAGTTTGCCCTCCGGTGAACTGCTGGCCTGGACGCCAAACCTGCCGGATGGTCGCTATCGCTTGCGTCTGCGTGCAACCGACCAGGCCGGCAGTGCGACCGAGGTCGTGCATGTGATCGACATCGACGGTACCGTGCCGACCGCGCTGATCACCGCGCCGGCGGATGGGAGCTTCATTCGCGGCGCCAGCAACGTCGACGGCACCGCCACGGACGCGCATTTTGCCGGCTATCGACTCAGCGTGATCGTTGCTGCGCAGGTGGGCGGCGGGCAGTGGTCTGACATCTATGCCGGCACCGAGCCGGTCGATGCAGGGCGACTGGCGGCGATCAACCTCGGTTTGCCCGAGAACGACTATCTGCTGCGTCTGACGGTTACCGATCGGGTCGGTCTCAGCAGCAGCAGCCAGGTACGGGTGCGCATCGATTCGCAGCCGCCGCCGGCGCCGATCGGGCTCAGTGGACAGGTGGGCAATCATCGCGATGCGCTGCTCGACTGGAACGCGGTCGTTGCCGGCGATCTCGCCGGTTATGTGGTCTATCGCGGCGACGAGCGCATCACGTCGACAGCGGTTGCGACGACCCACTACGTCGATCAGGACGCGCCGGAAGGCAACTGGCCGTACCGCGTCCGTGCGGTCGATCAGGCCGGCAACGAGAGTGCGCCGAGCAATACGGTGACTTTGCTGATCGACCACACGCCGCCGACAGTGCAGATTCTCCGGCCGCATGCGGGCGAGCGTGTGCATGGCACCTACGACATCGTGGGTACCGCCTACAGTAGCGACGATTTCAAACGCTACACGCTGGCGGCACAGGCGATCGTTCCGCCGCACGATGCACAGGTGCTCGCCAACGGCACGCTCGCGCTGCAGGGACATACGCTGGCGGCGTGGGACACGAGCACGCTTGAGCAGGACGCGAGTGTGCGCCTGCATCTGGAAGCGGAAGACACCCACGGCAACGTCGCGCAGACCGACGTCGATGTCGTCATCGACAATGCGCCGCCGGCAAAGCCCGAAGGTCTGGTCGCGATTCTCGTGGGCGCGGACGCGCAGGTGCACTGGAATGCAAACAGTGACGCGGATCTGCTCGGCTACCTGCTGTATCGCGACAACGGCTTGGTGAATGCAACCGGACCGAACCTGCCTGCCGACCTGCGCCCGTTCGCGCTTACCGACGTGCAGTACCTCGATGCGCACGTGCCCGATGGCCAGCACACGTACGTGGTGTATGCGATCGATCAGGCCGGCAATGTCAGCCTCGCTTCCGATCCGGCGTCGCTCGATCCGCTCGACAACACGCCGCCGTCGATGACGATCGAGTCGCCGGCCGAGGACGCGCGCTTCGAGAGCAGTATCACTGTACTTGCGACAAGCCGCGATACCGATATCGCGCAAGTCCAGTTCGCCTATCGGGCACAAGGCGTGTCTTCATGGACCGACTTCGGTCCAGTCCTGACAAGTGCGCCTTACCGCGTCACATGGACCCCGGCCTCCGACATCGCGTACGGAACCTACGAGATCCGGGCGCTCGCGCGCGATGCGGGCGGTCGCTACGACCCGGCACCGCCCAGTGTGCGCGTCGTCCGCGTGGATCTCACCCCGCCGGATGCGCCGACCAATCTGCACGCGCATGCCGATGGCGACACGGTGCATCTGACGTGGAACGCGAGCAGTGCAGCGGATGTCACCGGATACCTGCTTGCTCGCAACGGATCGTCACTGGCAACCCTGGCGGCAACAGCGGTGACCTGCGATGACGTACCCCCCGGGGATGGCCATTACGGCTACACCGTGTCGGCCATCGACGGCGCCGGACATGCGTCGCCGTCCAAC
>Ga0209023_10006508_pt1 | contig 12287 bp, 8 predicted proteins | sample LakOneMetagenome_FD_187468 | JGI IMG/M metagenome (GOLD analysis project Ga0209023, IMG submission 187468) | Freshwater and sediment microbial communities from Lake Erie, Canada (SPAdes) (version 2) | ecosystem: Environmental > Aquatic > Freshwater > Lentic | place: Lake Erie, Canada | collected... | reverse complement strand
TATATTTTTTTTACAAAAGGATTGCTGCTATTAACAATACAAAATGTATAACATTAGTACATTGATTATTAACGCCTTTAAAATTTTGAAGTAGCGTGTAATAGCATAAATACTAATGTTAGGCGCAATTATTAACATCACTGATAAAACAAAATAATTAATTCAGAATTATATGGCAACCTTTAAATTGAAATCAACTGATTCTATTAAAATAATAAAAGAAGAGAAAAAAATTGACGTTGTCAAAAAAGAAGTTTTCGACAACTTTAACGAGTCTATATTAGGATTAGGAAAGATAGAGACTAAATCTACTTTAACAAATGCCATTAGTGTGATGTTTGATTTAGAGGGATTTACTAATTTTTGTAAACAAATTGATCCCCAGCTTGCAGTTCCTGAGTACTTAAGTGATTTTTTAAGTTGGATATTTTCGCAAGTTCGAAAAGAAACCATTGAAACTACATATGATGAAGGTTACACTACTTATATGGATTTACCATTTTTATCTAAATACTTAGGTGATGGAATATTATTTCTCTGGGATACCGAAGAAATGGATGACACGGCAATGCTTAATATTGTTACTTCAATGAGTGAGATATGTGCAAAATATGAAAGGGATTTTTTACCTAATATAATAAAAAAGATTAGCTCACCACCAAGCAAATTGAGATGCGGCATCGCTCGTGGAATTATTTACAGCGTAGGTAATGGAAACGATTTTGTTGGACCATGTATCAACATGTCAGCGAGACTTCAAAAATTGAATTCTTTAAGTTTCTGTTTTTCTAGAAGAGGATTAAATCCTGAACATCTTGAGGAAGAAATGGAGAAGTCAATTATCACGAAAAAAGTTGACATTCGTGGCATAGGGTCTGATGAGCTTGTATGTTTTTTTGAAGCCGAATATGATATGCTTTCTGCTGAAGATAAATCTAAGTTTAAGAATTTTGACTAGATAAGCTGCGCCTAACACAGGGTTTAGCAAAATTGGGGCTGGACAATCTTAGCTTCAACATTTTATCATTATCATCATTTGTTCCGGCTGGGCAAACTTCGCCAAGCGGTTGCACGCAACTTCAAATTTTAGTTATAAATTCAACATCAGTTCCGGGCGGACAGTTAGAAAATCCCCAACTTCGCTAAGCCCCGGAGCGTTGTACGCAACCCTATTTGACAATTCCGTTTCCATTCAAGCAACACGACATTCAATGCAAAGACTCTAACAGCCCTCCGCACATTGCAGCACATTTGCAAGGCACACAAAACCCAGACACAAAGCCAACCTTGCAAAAGAGCTGCAATTGCTAACACACGGTAAACAGTCTTTTAATTCGGGCAGACAAAAAACATAATGAGAAAAGAAAGCCGCCTAACGGCGGCTTCGTTTTTACTTATCGTAAGACACATGATAATAAATTTCTACTTAAAATCTAATAGACCATCACAGTAAGTCAGGCATTTATTATAACTTACCTTTGCAGACCCTTATATTTTGACATAAACAATAAGGCTATGAATGATTTTTTTGACAAGTTTAAGCTAAACGCAGAGAAAGAAGAATTGCAAACTGTTGTTGAAAACATTGACAACGGGGTGGTTTTTCGTGGTACCAACTTGTGGGTTCTCATTTTTGCCATCTTCGTAGCGTCATTGGGATTAAATGTAAACTCAACAGCCGTTATTATCGGTGCAATGCTCATATCGCCCTTGATGGGCCCTATTATGGGTATTGGATTGGGTATTGGTATAAACGATGTGCCATTACTTCGCAAAGCTATTTATAATTTCCTGATTGCTACAAGTGTGGCTTTAACCACATCAACAATTTTCTTTTTGCTTTCGCCTTTAAATGAAGCCCACTCCGAAATACTGGCAAGAACTTCGCCAACTATTTATGATGTGCTGATTGCATTGTTTGGTGGATTTGCCGGTATCATAGCTACGTCAAGTAAACAAAAAGGCAACGTAATACCCGGTGTGGCTATTGCCACAGCTTTAATGCCACCGCTTTGCACAGCAGGTTATGGTTTGGCAACATTTCAATTTGGTTTTTTCTTTGGAGCATTTTATTTGTTTATTATAAACACTGTTTTTATTGCCTTAGCCACTTTTATTATTGTTCGCTTTTTACATTTCCCGTATAAGCACCTGCAAAATGCAAAAGCGGAAAGAATGGCACAACTAATTGTTTGGGTAGTAGTAATACTTACTTTACTGCCAAGTATTTATTTTGGTTATGATATGGTGGAGCAAAACAGATTTACTAAAAATGCAAACAGCTTTATAGTTTATGAGGCTCATTTTACTAACGATTATTTGCTGAATAAAAAAATTGATGCCAAAAGAAGGAAAATTACACTTGTTTTTGGTGGTAAAGAAATTATGTCCGAAGAAATTGAACTCCTTAAAAGCCAGTTGAAAAAATACAACTTACAAACAGCATCATTAGAAATAAAACAAGGGTTTGCCTATTTATCAGAAAATAATAACAAGATAGAAAACGAGCAGCTTTCTCAATTAACAATGGCATTGGAAGCAAAAGAAAAACAAGAAAAGCATCTTCAATTAAAATTAGACAGCATCAATAACCAGCAAAAACTAAGCATACAGATTTATGCGGAATTAAAAGCGCAGTACCCTGATTTAAAAAATGCTATTTTACAACCATCTTACATGCTTAGTGATAGCGCTGGCTCTAAACCAACATTTTTAGTTTTGCTATCCATATCTGCAAAACTTCCTGCACCCGAAAAATCAAAAATTGAAAACTGGCTAAAAGTCAGATTAAATCAACAATATATTAATCTAATTTTTCAGTAATGATTACAGTAATTATTCCTGCATTAAACGAAGAAAAAACTATCAGGCATGTTGTGAAACTTGCTAATAGTTCAACCCATGTTACAGAAGTAATTGTAGTGGATGACAAATCAATGGACAACACTGTAGAAGAAGCCCGTAAAGAAGGTGCAACTGTAATAACAAGCACCAAATTGGGCAAAGGAGCATCTATGAAAGATGGAGTGCTGGTAGCAAAAAATGAGCTAATCGCTTTTTTAGATGCTGATATTACAACGTACCCCTACAATGTTATTGAGTTACTTACAACACCACTTATAAACAAGGAAGCAGATTTTGTAAAATCATATTTCACCAGGCAGGCAGGCAGGGTTACTGAATTAGTTGCAAAACCACTATTGTCTATCCTTAATCCAACCTTTCCAAATTTCCAACAGCCGTTAAGCGGCATGATTGCAGGAAAGAAAAGTTTATTTGCAAAATGCGAATTTGAGGAAGGTTATGGAGTTGACATTGGCATATTGATGGACATGCACAATTTAGGAGCAATAATTTCCGAAGTAAGCATTGGCAGTATTGAAAACAGGATGCAGGCATTAGAACAATTAGGCAAGATGAGCCGTGAGGTGGCAAGAACCATTATGAAGAAATCAAAAGAAATGGATTCGCAAAATCTGGAGACATACGAAAATATACAGGTGATAAGGGAACAAATGGAATTTGCTATCCGTGAAAGCTTGATGTCATTAAAAAAGATTGCTATGTTCGATATGGATAATACCATTTTAAGAACAAGCTTTATTAATACTGCGGCGGCTGAATTTGGGTTTAAAAAGGAACTGGTTGACATAGTTACTAATAACAACAATCCGTTTATCCGCACCAAACTCATAGCCCGTTTGCTAAAAGGAAAAAGCATTGGTGATTTATTAACACTGACGGATAAAATAGAAATAACCCCTCATTTGCAAGAAGTAGTAATGCAACTAAAAGACCAAGGCTATATTACGGGTATTATCAGCGATAGCTACGACTGCATAACTAATCATTTGAAAAATAAATTTGGTTTTGATTTTACTATTTCCAATGAACTGGAGTTTTCAAAAAGTGTAGCCACTGGCGAAGTTAAAATTCCATCCATATTTTTATTAGATGATAATAGCCAATGCAAACATGATTACTGTAAACTGAATGCCCTAATTAACATCTGCGACAAATATGATGTAGATTTAAAAAACACACTGGTGGTAGGAGATGGAGAAAATGACATTTGCTGTATCAGGAAAGCTGGCATTGGTGTATCATTCTGTTCTACCAACCATTTGGTTGATTCTGTAGCTGATTATATAATTAAGGAACCCGACTTTAATCTTTTACTACCAATTTTAAACTGATATGATTACAGCACTAATAATTATTGTTTTTGTTTTAGGATACATTACCATTGCATTTGAGCATCCTTTAAAACTTAACAAGGCAGCATCTGCTTTAATTACAGGTGTGCTTTGCTGGACAATTTACATCCTGCAAAGCGAATCTAGACATACCGTAAGTGAAGAACTACTCCATCACTTAGGAGAAATCGCATCTATCCTTTTCTTTTTGTTAGGAGCCATGACTATAGTAGAACTAATAGATTCACACAATGGCTTTGACATAATTACTGAAAAGATAAAAACCACCAGTAAGCAAAGACTGTTACTTATCATTACAGTACTTACATTTTTCCTTTCTGCCTTGCTGGACAATTTAACTACAGCGATTGTAATGACATCTCTTTGTTCCAAAATATTAAATGAGAAAGAAGACAGGCTTTGGTTTGCAGGCATGATCGTAATTGCTGCCAATGCTGGCGGTGCATGGTCGCCATTGGGTGATGTAACTACCACCATGCTTTGGATTGGCGGGCAGATTACAGCATTGAATATTATGAAACAACTTATTCTGCCAAGCATTGTAGTGTGTATTATTCCTGCATTAATTATTGCTTATCGCTTTAGAGGAAAAAAATTCAGTGCTATTCCTGAATCAACTTGTACACTTAAAGAAAAGAAAGATGGTAAAATCATTCTTTTTTCAGGTGTGGGTTTTTTAATTTTCGTACCCGTTTTTAAAACCCTTACACACCTTCCACCATTCATGGGTATGCTATTGGCATTAGGGTTAATGTGGGTAATCACAACCATCATTCATAAAAGCAAAGACCATGAAGTAGCGGAAAGGTTTACAGTTGCAAGGGCTTTGCAAAAAGTTGATACACCAAGTATCTTATTTTTTTTAGGAATATTGTTAGCTGTATCAGCACTGCAATCTTTTGGCTTACTAAAAGAAATGGCAGACACACTCAGCTCTACATTAAAGAATGACTATTTAATTGGAACTTCTTTGGGATTGCTTTCAGCCATTGTTGATAATGTGCCTTTGGTTGCTGCATCACAGGGAATGTATGATTTATCAACCTATCCAACTGACCATCCTTTTTGGGAATTTCTTGCACTCACAACCGGTACTGGTGGCAGTGCAATCATAATTGGCTCTGCTGCCGGTGTGGCAGTAATGGGTATTGAGCAGATTGATTTTATGTGGTATCTGAAAAAAATTAGTTGGCTTGCTTTGATAGGTTTTGCCGCAGGTATATTGGTATTTCTATTGCAAATGCAAATTGGATAGTCTAGCTATCTAAATGCAAAAAAATAATCAAATCTATTAATGAAGATTAAAATATTTTACCAATACATTTTTCAGTTTCTGCGGACAAAACTTACCAGAATGCAATTCATGATGGTAATTGCTACGCTTACAGGGCTTGCATCCGGGCTTGTAGCAGTCTTGCTTAAAACGTTGGTTCATTTTATTCAGCATTGGATAAAAGAAATACCTGTTTCAACTCTTGCTTATTTATTATTTCCGGCAATTGGTTTAATCATAACAGTTTTTATTATCCGTCACTTCTTTAGCGGACAAATTGAAAAAGGTATTGCAATGGTACTAAAAGCTATTGCCCGTAAATCTTCTTTCATTCCACTAAATAATACTTACCTGCATGTAGTTACCAGTTCGGTAACAGTGGGATTAGGCGGCTCTGTTGGATTGGAAGCACCGATTGTTGCAACAGGTTCTGCCATAGGATCAAATGTTTCCAGAATCAGCGACTTAAATTACCAGGAACGGACTTTACTAATTGCATGTGGAGCAGCAGCAGGTATTTCAGCAGTGTTCAATGCCCCGATAGCCGGTGTTATTTTTGCTGTTGAGGTGTTGCTGGTTGAAACAGTAGTAAGTTATTTTATTCCGTTAATTATTGCATCCGTAGTTGGTGCGTTATGCTCAAAAATAATTTTAGCAGAATCTTCTCTTTTCAATTTTGTCTTAAAGCAAACATTCGATTATAAGAATGTGCCTTATTATATTTTATTGGGAATATTAGCCGGGTTCATTTCTCTTTATTATGCCCGAATGTTTAAGGGAACTGAAAAGCGGATACATAGATGGAAGTTGAACAGTTACATGAAGGCAGCAGTTGGCGGAATTATGTTGTTAGCTATCTACTTCGTTTTTCCACCACTATTTGGAGAAGGGTACAACAGTGTGAAGTTGGTTGCTAACGCTTCTTTCGACACATTCTCAGACAACACTACTTTGTTCTCCCGGTTGGGTGAGGATTGGGGCATTATTGCTTTTACTGCATTGATTGTTTTATTTAAACCCATTGCGGCAGGTATTACTATTGGTGCTGGTGGCAATGGAGGAAATTTTGCACCCTCATTATTTGCCGGTTCTTTTTTGGGTTTCTTTTTTTCCAAATTATTAAACAGTACGCCGTGGATAAAAATACCAGTCGGAAATTTTAGTTTAGTCGGAATGGCTGGTGTATTGAGTGGTGTAATGTATTGCCCTCTAACTGCTATCTTTCTAATTGCTGAAATTACCAATGGATATGAGTTATTTATTCCACTGATGATAGTTTCTTCTATTTCTTTTTTCATTGTAAAATCTTATGAGCCCTACTCAATGGAAACACGAAAGCTGGCAATGGAAGGGCAAATATTCACCCATAAGAAAGAAAAAAATATTCTTACTTCTATTAGTCTTGACGACATGTTGCAGGACAGTTATGAAAGCATTGGCATTGATAAAAAGCTAAAAGACCTTGTGGACATAATAAAGAGAAGCGAAAAAAATATTTTTGCCGTAGTTGACGGAAAGGAAAGGTTTGCAGGTATTATTGAATTGAATGACATTAAGCAAAAACTTTTTCAACCAGAACAGTTTGAGAAGGTTACTATAAAAACATTGATGAAAAAACCTGCCGCCATTTTACAACAAGACAATGAGATGCACACCGTAATGGAAAAATTTGATGTTACACAAAGCTGGTACTTGCCTGTATTAAATAAAGAAAGAAAGTTTATTGGTTTTATTTCTAAAACAAAACTCTTTAATAAGTACAGAGAAATCCTTTCTTCGCAAGGTGACCTGTATGAAAATTTATAAAGCGAAGCCCGTTGGCATGACTAATTAACACAGACTTTTCAGGTTGACAACTCAAACAAGCCAACGCTGCAAGTCAGGCACATGGGCAGGCACACAAACCCACGACACAAAAGCCAACCTGCCCAAGAGCCTGCCTTGCCCTACACACGAGTAACAGTCTTTTAGTTCGGGCAGACAAGACACTTTAGGTTGACACAGTACGACAGACAAGAAGGGTATGCGTACAACAGGGGGTTTGCCAAAATACGGGCTGACGGAAGTTATCTTCGGCTTTTTGTAATTCTATTTTGCTTCATATCCAGCTGGACATTATCTATTTAGCTTTTTGTTGTTAACTTCATCTTCTGTTTTTCAATCATCATCGGTTCCGGGCGGACGGAATACTAATTCCCGTACTTCGGCAAGCCCTGGCCGTTGCCTGCCATTAGGAAGACTGAATTTGAAATCTAAAACTTGACATATGAATATCAAATCTCTTATTACACTGTGCTTATTGTTCTTTTTCATAAATAATAGTTATAGCCAAACTTGGTATTTTGGTAGTAAAGCCGGAATAAAGTTTTTAAAATCAGGAAATATTTATTCAGTGACTTCAACTACTACCCCATCAAGCTTAGTCACTACAGAAGGATGTGCTGTTGCTCAAGATGCCTTAGGTAATATTGCATTATATTCAGATGGCTCTACTGTATGGAACTCCGCTGGCAATCCAATAACAAACGGTATTGGATTGAATGGTGGAGCGTCTGCGACACAAAGTGCGATTTTCATTCCAGTACCAAAAGGGAATTGTAACAAATATTTTATTTTCACAATTCCCCCCATTTATAATCAAGTTAAACAGGATGCTGGCTTTTGTTATTCAATTGTTGAAAAAAACAGCACCACTCAAAACTGGGAAATAAAACCAGCTTTAAAAAACATTAGCCTCATAAATCCTAAGTCAACTACTTCTAATCCAGTTAGAAATTGTGTTACTGAAAAATTGACATCTTTTGCAGATGGTAAAGGCGGCTATTGGGTTTTGGTGCACGGAATGACAGATAAAAGTAATTATCCTACTACGGCACAGACCGATGATGGAAAAATGTTTTACTCGTTTTATATTGACCCCAATAATACTGGTACAATAAATAATTCTACAACTCCTGTTATAAATGAAGGTTATAGAACAGATTCAAAGATTGAATACATCTTAGATTACACACAAGGTGATGGACAATATTTAAATGCTTCTCAAGGCCAAATGAAATTTAACTCAAGTGGAACTATTATTGGATTTACGACTTCTAGAATTAAGCAATTAGCTTTATTCAAATTCAACCCTATTAATGGTATTGTTACAAATTTTAATAATGCTATAAATCCGGTGTCATTTGATTTTAGCAGTATAGGATTAAAATGTAAGGGTGGTGCTTTATACGGTCTGGAATTTTCGCCAAATAGCAAATATTTATATGTTTCTGAAATGGAGTATACTGATATCTCCTCAGACACAGCAAACCATATTTGGCAGATAGATATTACTCAACCAAACAGCTCTGCAATCATTGCTTCAAGAAAGGTCTTACATTTTAATTATGCTGCTTCCGGAAATAGCTATTACTCATATGGTGCCATGCAGCTTGGTCCAGATGGGAATATTTATGTTGCTAATTTTTTTGATGGAACATCAACAACTCCTGATAATGCAATCAGCTACATTGAGAATCCTAATTTTGGATCAGCAATTTTTAAATATAGGGCAATTACATTAACAAGTGGAACTTCATCAAGATTAGGTTTGCCTACAGTTATACAAAATGAATCTAAATGTGGGGTTGTAGTTATAGATGATGGCTCTACAATATGTGGTTGTCCAAACGTTACCAACTTAATTACAAACGGTGATTTTGAAAATGGAGCAACAGGCTTTACAAGTAAATTTGAATTGGCTAAACCAAATTCCCAATATTTTGTGCCTGGTATGTATACAATAACAAATCAGGCCGGTGCGACTTCTCTTTGTCAAAATTGGTATAATGGCAGTTGTGCTAGAGCTGGCTCTACAAATGGAAATTTCCTTATAGTAAATGGTCAAACGGGACAGACAGGTGTAAGAACTGTTTGGAATCAAGAAATAAAGTTTGAAACCGGTAAAGATTATAAGCTTTGTATGACGCTTAGAAACTTACCTCAATGCTGTTTTAATGTTAATCCGAAAGTTACAATTACTTATTTTGATGGAATAAAGCGACAAACATTAGGGCCAATTGATGTAACAGTTAGTTCTTGCCCTGGTCAAAAAGTAACATTCAATATTTCAATTCCTCAAAATGCTAGCCCCACAATAAATTCAAATATTAGTATTGACCTTGACCAGTCAGGACTTGGAGACGGTAATGATTTGGCTATTGATGATATTTCATTAATTAAACTTAATCCATTCTCTTCTACGGCAACTACTTTCTTCATTTATCCAAATACGCCGACATTTTATAATAGCACTGATTATTCAGTAAGTGTTTCTTTAAATTCAACTCCATCCTTACCTGCTGGGTCTGGTATTTGGTGGCGCGTTGCCGAGCTTGACCAAAATAATAATGAAATCCCAAATACCATTGTCGAAAATCCTAATTCAAATTGGTGGAATATCCCCTGTAACTTTCCTGGTTATAATGGTACATCAACTGTTAACGGAACTTCCCCCGGTATTTTTAAAACGCATAAAACATATAGAATACATTTTGGAACTTGGGGAGATTGTTTTTCTTGGACAAGTGCAAGTTATACCTTAAGAATTGACCCGGCTTCCAGAAAAGCAATTTTGACACCAGATAATAAACCGATAAGTAGACCAAAAAATATTCAATAATAAACGGCAGGCAACATGGGGTTTGCCAAAATGGTGGCGGACGGAAGTCGTATTTCAACTTTTTGTTTTTCAATTTGGCTTCATATCTAGCTTGACGTTATTAATTTGGCTATGTGCAAATCATCAACTTTTATTTATAAATTTAGCTTCAGATAGCCGGGCGGACGGAATTCTATTTCCCCCACTTCGGCAAGCCCTGAACGTTGGCTGCTATTTTGATTAACTTCCTAATTATACAAATCTATTGGACACGTTTATAAATGAAATATTTAATGAAATCGATATTGCCACTTTTACTTTTTGTCTTTTGTTGTAAGGCGTATGGTCAGAATTTAGATCATACTAGGACTGTACAAGAAATTAATGCAACCAAATTTATTGAACTGATGCAGCATAGTGACACATCATCTGCGTTTAAATATTTTGAGGATTTATATTATTCAAAAAAGGGAAAGAAATTGCCAATATTCTCGAAATTGTTTCAGGCCGATTTTCAAAAACTAACTCCCAAAACAAAAAGATATTCTAGTTTGGAGTTTCCAAAAGGTATTAACTTAGTTAAATTTAGATATATCGGTGAAAGTGGAACAATCTTACAAGTTGAAATTTCGTATAGAGACGGCGATTTAAAATCAAAAATCACTCATTTAAGTTTAATAACCACGAAATCTCTTCTACAACAAAAGAAAACAAATCGAGTTGCTGGATACGATTTTGATTGAAGATCTAAACTAACAGCAGCCAACAAAAGGTTTGCTGCAAGGCTGGCAGGACATTGGAGCAATGGGCATTTTATCGCTATTGTGCTTCATCTGGGCTGGACGTACATTGTTGGGCTTTTGTTTGTTAACCTGTACTTTTATATCTTTATTCAGCAGCGGTTCCGGCCGGACAGGCAATGAATTCCAGCCCTGCAGCAAGCCCTGCCCGTTAGCAGCTATGTAAATGAGCAGTACACCCACTTAAAAGAATTCATATGCTAGATCGTTTAAAAGAAAATATTCTACTTTGCTTTAGCTTATCCTTAGTTGCCTCATATTTTGGCTGTCTAGGTTATTTCTACTTTTTTTCAATTGACATTTCTTCGTTCCTTTCAATTCAGGATTTAACTATGATTTTTGCACGATGGATTTGGTTATCACTTGCTTTAGTAGCTTTCACTGTTATCATGCTGTACAAAATAAGTGATAGACTTAAAAATGAAAATACTTGGTGGGATCAAACCATTGGAAAGTCAAATTTAAAAAGAAGAGTTCTCGTAATTTTACCGATTGTAATAGCAATCGTAATTCTTGCTTTTGTTTACAAAATAATTAGTACTATAATAACTGGCATCTTTGGGTTTAGCATGTTACTGATTTTTATTCTAGCTTTAGTAGAAACACTCTATTCAAAATTTAAAGACAAACAGAGTCCACTTGAAGTTTCACGTAGTGGCTGGTTTTTCTTTATTACAACCTTTTATTTTTTCATATTTGTAATACCTTCTACTGCTGGAGCCATTTTTGCACAAAATTTAAACCCCGATAAAATACATGTAATATTCGACAGCGGTGAAAGATTAACTACAAATGATTCATCCCAAATTCGATATATAGGAAAAACAATGGATTACTTTTTCATAAATGATATTACTACAAAAAGAACTACGGTTTACAGAATGGATAAAGTAAAAAGTTTCGAAATAGAAAAGTCAAAATAACACAGCTGCTAACATTGGGTTTGCTGCAAGGCTGGCTGGACATTGGAGCAATGGGGCATTTTATCGCTGTTGTGCTTCATCTGTGCTGGACGTACATTGTTGGGCTTTTGTTTGTTAACCTATACTTTTATATCTTTAATCAGCAGCGGTTCCAGGCTGGACGAGCAACGAATTCCAGCCCTGCAGCAAGCCCCGCTCGTTGGGCGTCATGCGTCGAGACATTTCAAAAATTAACGACTCTTAAATTATGTTAAAGAAAAAACTTCTCTTCGCTGTTCTAATTTTATATAGCACATTTTCTTATGCCCAAACTTTACCTCCTGATAAAAAAACTAACTCTGTGTTTCCCGACAATAGTTGGGAATATGTAAAAGACCCATCTCCACAAGGTTGGGACACGGCTAAACTGAGTAAACTAAAACAATTTATTATTGA
>Ga0209023_10006507_pt1 | contig 12287 bp, 12 predicted proteins | sample LakOneMetagenome_FD_187468 | JGI IMG/M metagenome (GOLD analysis project Ga0209023, IMG submission 187468) | Freshwater and sediment microbial communities from Lake Erie, Canada (SPAdes) (version 2) | ecosystem: Environmental > Aquatic > Freshwater > Lentic | place: Lake Erie, Canada... | reverse complement strand
ACTCGCACCTTTGTTCTTAAGGTCGAGCGCTCTCAGTCACCAAAGACAGTGACGCAATGATTAACGATGCGGGTAAACACGGAGTTAAGGGACACCCGCAGATTCGTCGAAACTTAAGGTTTTCGCAATGAAGGCCCTTGCCGAGCAGATCTCCGATATCGACGGCGTCAACATTTATGGCCGTGTTGTGGGCGTGCGCGGTCTCATGGTGGAGATCGCCGGACCGATTCACGCAATGTCGGTCGGCGCGCGCATCGTGGTCGAGACCGGCACCAACCGTTTCATTCCATGCGAGGTGATTGGCTTCACCGGCAACAACGCGGTGGTCATGCCGTTCGCCGGACTTGAAGGGGTGCGGCGCGGGTGCCGCGCGGTTATCGCCAATGCCGCCAGTCAGGTGCGGCCGTCGCCGTCGTGGTTGGGCCGGGTCATCAATGCCATGGGCGAACCGATCGACGGCAAGGGACCGCTCACGCAGGGTCCGTCGCCGATGCCCTACCGCAACGCGCCGCCGCCTGCACATTCCAGAAAGAGAGTAGGGGCGCCGCTCGATCTCGGCGTGCGCGCACTCAACACATTCCTCACTTGTTGCCGTGGCCAGCGTCTCGGCATTTTCGCAGGCTCCGGCGTCGGCAAGTCGGTGCTGCTCTCGATGCTCGCGCGAAACGTCGATGCCGATATTTCGGTGATCGGTCTGGTCGGCGAGCGCGGTCGCGAAGTTCAGGAATTTCTGCAGGACGATCTAGGCGAAGACGGCCTCGCGCGTTCGGTCGTCGTGGTGGCGACGTCCGACGAACCCGCTTTGATGCGGCGGCAAGCGGCTTATTTGACTTTGGCCATCGCCGAATATTTCCGAGACGAAGGCAATGACGTGCTGTGCCTGATGGACTCGGTGACGCGCTTTGCGATGGCGCAGCGTGAAATCGGCCTGTCTGCCGGTGAGCCGCCGACGGCCAAGGGCTACACGCCGACGGTTTTTACCGAATTGCCGAAGCTGCTCGAGCGGGCCGGGCCGGGCATGGGCGAGGGCACAATCACTGGCATCTTCACTGTGCTGGTCGATGGCGACGATCATAATGAGCCGGTGGCGGACGCGGTGCGCGGCATCCTCGACGGACATATTGTAATGGAGCGCAGCATCGCCGAGCGCGGCCGTTATCCTGCCATTAACGTCCTCAAGTCGGTTTCGCGGACCATGCCGAAGTCGGCCGATCCGACCTATCTGCCGGTCATCACTAGGGGGCGACAGGTGATGGCGACTTACGCGGATATGGAGGAGCTGATCCGGCTGGGAGCCTATCGGGCCGGTTCGAGCCCTGAGGTGGATGAGGCGATCCGGCTACACGAGCCGCTGGAGGACTTTCTCCGCCAGGCCAAGGACGAAGCGACTGGTTTGGCCGAGGGATACAGACGATTGGAGCAAATCCTGCAAGCGTTAGAAACGGAACGCTAACTTTGTCGCGCCATGATCCCCGCATCTGTGTTCGACCGGAGGGGCCCTTGAGGGGATGCCGGTTGTGTCCCGCGAAAACGGGACTTCTGGGGAGTATGAGTCGATGAAGTCACGTGAAACGCTGATCCGCCTGAAGAAATTTCAGGTCGATGAAAAGCGCCGCAGGGTCGCGCAGATCGAAGGCATGATTGCCGACTTCCAGCGCATGTCGGTCGATTTGGAACGCGAAATCCAGCACGAGCAGGACCGCGCGGGCATTCAGGACCCGTCCCATTTCGCCTATCCAACTTATGCCAAGGCCGCGATCCAGCGCCGCGAGAATCTCACTCGCTCGGCCGACGAATTGCGGGTTCAGCTTGAAGACGCCAAGGCCGCGTTGGGCGAGGCGTTCGAGGAACTGAAGAAGGTCGAATTGCTCGACGAGCGCGACCAGGCCCGCGAGCGAGCTGAAGAGAATGCACGCGAGCAGGCAGACCTCGACAGCATTGGCTTGATGCGCTCCCGGATCGTGATGGCCTGAGGCCTTCCGGCTTCTGCCTTTTTGAGCGTCGTTGTCGCAGGACGCGATTTTGCTCAAAAGGCGCTGGTTTTGACAAAATGTTTCGGCGATATGAGACCCGGGTGGCAACGCCCGGGTTTTGTCTTTTTTGCTATTCCGTTGGGGTCGGAATGGCAGAAGCTGGACCGTGGACGGGCAAGATGTGCTACGGAGTTGCAATTGCGCCTCCGGTTTTAGTGCCAATGCGCACGATACGCGGTCGATTTTGAGGGAAATGAATGTTGACGCCGGCTGAATTGATTTGGCTGCTCGCATCGGTTGCGAAGGGCGATGAGGCCTCGTTCGAGCGCCTTTATGCGGCTACCCGCGCGAAACTCTTCGGCGTCGTTCTCCGTATATTGAGACGTCAGGATCTCGCGGAGGAAGTTGTCCAGGAAGCCTACGTGAAGATCTGGAACAGCGCCGGTCAGTTCAATTCGTCGCTGGCGTCTCCGATCACCTGGATGGTTTCGATTGCCCGCAACAGGGCCATCGATGTGGTGCGTAAGCGTAGCGAGACCTCGATCGAGGAAGAACCGGCGGCCATGGAAGTGGCTTCCGATACGCCCGATCCGCTTGCGCGGCGGGAGATGACGGAGGAGTTGAAGCGGATCATGGATTGCGTGAGCCGTCTTGATCCGGAACGGCAGAAACTGGTTCTGCTGGCTTACTACAATGGATGGAGCCGTGAACAACTGGCGGATAAGTTCGATACGCCATTGAACACGGTCAAGACATGGCTCCGCCGGAGCATGATCGATATCCGCGAATGTCTCGGTTTGGCTTGAATTCGATTGGCATGAAATGAACTACAGCGAAGATCATATCGCGCTTGCCGCGGAATACGCACTCGGCACTCTCAGTGCCGAAGAGCGCGCGCTTGTGGAAACCATGATGATCGTCGATCAGGGTTTCATGGATGTCGTCGATGCTTGGGACCGCAAGCTCAGCCCGCTGCATGAGATGGTGGCACCAGTCGAGCCGCCCGCGCATCTCTGGGATAAGATCAGCGCCGCCATTCGCGTATCCGAGCCGACGCTTGCCGCGCTTGTCGAAACACCCGCTTCACCCGCTGTCGTCACAGGCGACGTGCTGAATTTCAGGGACGTGCCGTCGCGCGTTGAGCATACGGACGTGGCACCTGTTGTCGCTGAAACCGTCGCTACCGCACCTGCAGTCGCTGCTGTCGAAGCGCCGGTTGTTGCAGCTTCCTCTGTGGCGGTTGAGCCGGTTGCGGAGCAGCCATCGAACGTGATCCCGCTGGCGAGCCGCCAGCGCAGCGGATCGTCTTTCGGATGGGTCATGACCGCAGTTGCCGCCTCTCTTGCCGGTGTGATCGTGCTTCAGGCAAACCGGCCTGAACTGCTGCCGGAACAGTTGCGCGTCAAGCCGAAGATTCAGGTCGTGGAAGTTGCCGCGCCCGCGACCGCGCTCCCGGCGCAGTTCGTGGCACTGCTTCAACAGAATTCGTCCGCGCCTGCTTTCATTCTGACGGTCGATACGGCGACCAAGAATTTCACGGTGCGCAAGGTCGGCGCGACCGCTGAGCCGGGCAAGAGCTATGAGTTGTGGTTGGTGTCCGACAAGCTCGGACCGGCGCGTTCGCTGGGTGTGATCGGTGCGAGCGACTTCACAATTCGTCCGTCGTTGGCGGGTTACGACGCTGACACGATCAACAAGGCGACTTATGCCGTGACCATCGAGCCGGAAGGCGGATCGCCGACCGGCGTCGCCACCGGGCCGATCGTCTATACCGGCAAGCTGGTCGAAAGCGTGCCAGCGCTTCCCCCGGGATCGATCCAGCCTCGCTAATTCATTCCCGCACTGCGGCGTCCGGACGAGAGCCCGCGTACTTGTCGCGCGTGTCATCGCATAGCGATCCGAAATTCAGGCAACAAAAAACCCCCGTGGGGAGCGGGGGTTCTCTGGTCTCAGACTTGGGGTCTTCTGAGCAATCACAAGGCGACTTCGGGGGGCAGGGAAGAGAGCCTCGTGAATTCGTGAATTCTGTTAGCGGATGGTCGACTGTTCTGAACTAGTCAGCACAACCGATTTGCTGGCTCTCATGGCCGGGCCGGTTGCACGGGCTGTCTGGGTCAAACCGTTGTCCGAGATGCGCGCCGAGATGCCGACACCTGCGATCCCGATAGCGGCTACTAGTGCCACGACCACGATCTTGAGATGGGTCATCCGGTCTGCGCTATAAAACGAATGGTTCATCACGACCTCCTGCCGCCTCTTGCTTCAGTCGCTTGTTTGTCGCGCCTGTAAGCATGTGAGTTCAAACTCACGTCTTAAGAACGTAGTTGGCAGGGATTCGTTTCCAAGCATCAATCACAAACGAGTGAAATTTCTTGAAGTCCCGAGAGGTCTGTAAACCACTCTAAAATTTCCAAGAAATATCAAATGCTTAGTTCGAATCCCTTTTTCGCGTCGCAGCAACGAATCTTCGTGAGATTCACAAAAAGCTTGTATGTGCCCAGAATGTCGCAGGCAAATCAGTCAGGCGCCGCTTGAAATCAGATGCTTCCGACCGTTTTCAGGCGGGCGCGAGGATGAATTTCAGCCTGTGACAAGACAGTGGTTTGGGCGCGGAATCGTTCCACCAGCGAGCGAACAAAGGGACGGATTGCCGCCGATGTGACCAGCACCGGCGCTTCGCCCTCGCGCGCTGCCTGTTCGAAGCGGTCGCGAACCATGGTCATGAATTCCGAGAGCCGCGATGGCTGCATCGCAAGGCTACGTTCCTCGCCGGTTCCGATCAGCGACTCCGCGAATGCCTGTTCCCACTTTGCGCTGAGTGCGATCAATGGCAGGTAACCGTTCATGGATGTGTTCTGCGCGCAGATTTGCCGCGCAAGGCGCGCGCGCACATGCTCGACAAGCGTAGACGGATTGCGCGAGAAGGCGAGCGCGTCCGCGATGCCTTCGAGAATGGTGGAGAGATCGCGGATCGAAATGCGCTCGGCGAGCAGTAGTTGCAGAACACGCTGGATGCCGGACACATTGATCTGGTTCGGCACGATGTCCTTGATGAGTTCGCCCTGTTCCTTCGGCAAATCCTTCAGCAGCTTCTGCACTTCGCCGTAGGATAACAAGTCGGACATGTTGTTCTTGAGAAGTTCGGTCAGATGCGTGGAAAGAACGGTCGCGGAATCCACCACCGTGTAACCCTTGAGCGAGGCTTCTTCCTTGAGCGCCGCATCAACCCATGTTGCGGGCAGTCCGAATGTAGGTTCGGTCGTGTGTGTGCCGGGCACGGTCACCTGATTGCCGGCCGGGTCCATGACCATGAACTGATTGGCCCAGATGCGGCCTGAGCCAGCCTCCACTTCCTTGATCTTGATGATGTAGGTGTTCGCCTCGAGCTGCACGTTGTCGAGGATGCGGACAGCAGGCATGACAAAGCCCATTTCACTCGCGAGCGAACGGCGCAGCGCCTTGATCTGCTCGGTGAGGCGGTCTGTGCCGTCGGGCCCGTTGACCAGCGGCAGCAACGCGTAGCCAAGCTCGATCTTGAGATCGTCGATCTTGAGCGCGCTGGAGATCGGTTCGTCTGCCGCGGCGCTGGCGGCCGCCGCTGCAGCCGGTTCAGCCGCAACACGTGCTTCCTCTACCTTGGCGACGCGATTGCGATTCTTGGCTGTCCAGGCGAGATAACCTGCGCCGCCGCCGAGCACCAGAAACGGCAGCATCGGAATGCCCGGCAGCATGGCTAGCACCAGCATGACGCCGGACGACATGCCAAGTGCCTGCGGATAGCCCGACAACTGCTTCATCATGGCCTTGTCAGCTGCGCCCGTGACGCCCGCTTTCGACACCAGAAGGCCAGCTGCGGTGGAGACGATCAGTGCGGGCACCTGCGTGACCAGACCGTCACCGACGGTCAGCAACGTGTAAGTGCGCGCGGCATCCGCAAAGCCCATGCCTTGCTGTGCGACGCCGATGATAATGCCGCCGATGACGTTGATGAACACCACGAGCAGGCCGGCAATGGCGTCACCGCGCACGAACTTCGAGGCACCGTCCATGGCGCCGAAGAACCCGCTTTCGTCTTCCAGTTCCTTGCGGCGCTGCTTGGCGGTTTTCTCGTCGATCAGGCCTGCGGACAGATCGGCGTCGATGGCCATCTGCTTGCCGGGCATCGAGTCAAGGTGGAAGCGCGCAGCGACTTCAGCGATACGACCCGAACCCTTGGTGATAACGACGAAGTTCACGATCACCAGAATCGTAAACACGATGATGCCGATCACGAAGTTGCCGCTCATCACGAAGTTGCCGAATGCTTCGATGACGTGACCGGCGGCGGCGGTGCCTTCGTGACCGTGCGACAGGATCAACCGCGTGGAGGCGAGGTTGAGCGACAGCCGCAACATGGTCGAAATCAGCAGGATGGTCGGGAAGGCGGAGAATTCCAGCGGCGTCTGAATGAACAGCGCCGTCATCAGGATCAGGATCGACAGCGTGATCGAGATCGCCAGAAACAGATCGAGCACCACTGCGGGCAACGGCAGGATCAGGACCACGAGGATGGTGAGAACGCCGAAGGCTAGCGCGAGATCGCCGCGCTTGAGCATGGTGCCGATGTCTGTGAAATTAAATCCGGAGCCTGTGCCTGCGCCTTGGCCTGCCGTTACATCAACCATCGTCGCCGCTTCCCCTCGCGCATGCCGGTCGCGAGCCCCAAACGTCTGAGCGGCGGCCGAAGGACCACCGTTCCTAAAGTGAGGCACCGCACTGGCATCCACGGGCATTCCCCGTTCAGCAGGACTGACGACACTCGACTTCTACTCGGCAAAATTTGCCCGGTTTATGGTTAGGAAAGAGTTAACGGGAAAAACCGGCCCCTAAATCGGACGCCGCGTAGCATGGCGTTCTCGCATATCCCCTATTCGGAGAACGTCTTGACCCAAGACGCGAGGCCGACGAAGTTGGCGCCGTGCCGGTTTCCATCGATTCACATTCACAGTCAGCGGCTTTCACGCCGGACTCACGCGCGGCGTGGGCGCGGCTAGTCATTGCCCTGATCATCGGTTCGATCGGCAGCGTCGGTATGTGGTCGGTGGTCGTGGTCATTCCCATCGTCCAAGCCGATTTTGGAGCGACACGGGGCGCGGCATCGCTGGCCTTCACCTGCGCCATGCTCGGCTTCGGCATGGGCAATGTCGCGATGGGCAAGCTGGCTGACAGTCTTGGGATTGTTCTAGCCATCTCGATCGGCGTCGTTGCGATGCTGGTGGGCTATGTCGGCGCGGGTTATGCAGCCGCGCTGTGGCAGTTCAACGTGATGCACTTTCTGATCGGGCTTGGCGCTGCGGCGACTTTCGGGCCGCTGATGACCGAGGCCTCGTACTGGTTCAATCGTCATCGCGGTCTTGCGGTCACCATCGCCGCCAGCGGCAATTATGTCGCCGGCACATTCTGGCCGACGGTGGTCGAGCGCGGCACCGTCTATGCAGGATGGCGCGCAACCCACATTGCTATTGGCATCGGTTGCGCTGTTCTGATGGCGATTTTCATTGGGATCCTGCGCTGGCAGATGGGCGCACGCACAGTGCGGTCGCATGCAAATGCGCCTCCGCCACGGGTCGATCTGCGCCTCAGCACCAATGCGTTGACAATCCTGCTCGGAATTGCCGCGGTCTCCTGCTGTGTCGCGATGTCGATGCCGCAGGTCCACATCGTCGCCTATTGCGGCGATCTCGGTTACGGCGTGGCGCGCGGCGCGGAGATGCTGTCGCTGATGCTGGCGCTCGGCATTGTCAGCCGGATCGGTTCGGGTTTTTTGGCTGATCGCATCGGCGGATTACGCACGCTGCTTATCGGCTCTGTGGCGCAGGGCTTCGCGCTGTTATTTTATCTGTTCTTCGACAGCCTGAGTTCGCTGTACCTGATCTCCGCGATGTTCGGCTTGTTTCAGGGTGGTATCGTGCCGAGCTACGCCATCATCGTGCGGGAATCGATGCCTGCGAGCGTTGCCGCCACCCGCGTCGGGATCGTCATTTTCGCATCCGTGATCGGCATGTCGTTCGGTGGCTGGGTCTCGGGGCTGATCTTCGACATGACCGGCTCGTATGCCGCAGCCTTCCTGAATGGCGTTGGCTGGAATGCCCTGAATGTCACGATTGTGGTGGCGCTGCTGCTGCGCTCCCGCCAGCGGATGGCCTTCGCCTGACGGCTTCTAAGCCTAAAGTCTTGACCTACGGGGGCGGGCGTCCTAACGGACTTGCGCGCGAAACGCTCGCGCTGCAACCAGAGCATGCCCATGCAAGTTACGCTGATGAAAGGCAAGATTCACCGCGCCCGCGTCACCGAGGCGGACCTTCATTATGAAGGCTCGATCTCGATCGACCGCACGCTGATCGACGCCGCAGGTTTCCTCATCAACGAGCGGGTCGACATTTACAATATCGACACCGGCGCGCGGTTCTCGACCTATGTGATCGAGGCTCCTGCTGGCTCCGGCATTATCGGTCTTAATGGTGCTGCGGCACGCCTTGCGATGATGGGCGACAAGGTGATCATCGTCGCTTACGCGAATTTCGACGAAGCGGAAGCGCAGGCCTACAAGCCGCGCGTTGTTCTGGTGAACGAAAGAAACCAGAAACTGTAACCAGCCGATTTCGGTTCTCATCGCACGAACGGGATGTGATGCATGCATGAGCGGTTCGCGGCGGACTTGAAAGATCTTGCCGGTCGCGGACGGCTTCGCGCGTTGCGGGACCGCACCGGCATCGACTTCTCCTCGAACGATTATCTCGGCCTTGCTGAATCCGAAGACCTGAGACTAGCCGCCGCCGCCGCTGTCGCACGCGGCGTTCCGGTCGGCGCAGGCGGATCACGCCTGCTGCGTGGCAATCAATCCGAACACGAATTGCTGGAAGCCGAGGCCGCCGACTATTTCGGGGCTGAGACCGCGCTTTATTTCGGCGGCGGCTTTGTCGCCAATTATTCAATCTTCTCGACGCTGCCGCAGCGTGGTGATCTTGTTGTCCATGACGAGTTGATTCACGCCAGCGTGCATGAAGGCCTGCGTAGCGGCCGCGCGGACCATGTTGGCGTTCCGCATAACAATGTCGATGCGTTCGATACTGCCATCGTGCGCTGGCGCGCCGCAGGCGGCAAAGGACGTCCGTGGATTTCGGTGGAAAGCCTGTACAGCATGGACGGCGACAGCCCCGATATCGCGGGACTGTTCGCTGTCGCGGATCGTCACGAAGCAATGGTTGTCGTCGACGAGGCCCATGCAACGGGTGTGCTCGGGCCGCAGGGACGGGGGCTTGCCGCTGCGTTCGAGGGCCGCGAAAACGTCATCACGCTGCACACTTGCGGCAAGGCGCTCGGCACTGTCGGCGGTTTTATTCTCGCGCCGCGCACGATCCGCGATTTTCTGGTCAACCGCGCGCGCCCTTTTATTTTCGCGACCGCGCCGTCGCCGCTGGTGGCCGCAATCACGCGCGCCGCGCTTCAGATCTCAAAGACCAATCCCGAGCGCCGCGAACGCCTCGCGCGCCTCGTTACAGTTGCGAGTACAGAGCTCCGCCGTGTCTGTGGCGTCGAGCCTTCAGGCTCGCAGATCGTTCCCGTCATCATCGGCGCGGACCGTGCAGCCGTCGCCGTCGCGGCTTCGTTGCAGGCGCGCGGCTTTGACGTCCGCGCGATCCGTCCGCCGACCGTGCCGGAAGGAACATCGCGCCTGCGCATAGCGCTGACGCTGAATGTAGATGAGGCTACCGTCGCCGATCTGTTTGCTGCGATGGCCGAAGAGATGCGAAAGGCCGCATGACCACGCGCATCGTCGTCACCGGCACGGATACGGGGATCGGCAAGACGGTGTTTTCCGCAGCCCTCGCGGGTGCGCTCAACGCGTTCTACTGGAAGCCGGTACAGGCTGGTCTTGATGACGAAACCGATCATGACACAGTGGCGCGGTTGTCAGGTTTGCCGCGCGAGCGCCTGCTGGGTGAAGCCTATCGCCTGAAGACGCCCGCGTCGCCGCATCTCGCTGCGCGGATCGATGGCATCACCATTGACGTTGGCGCACTGACGCTTCCGAATGTCGATGGATCGCTCATCATTGAAGGCGCGGGCGGGCTGATGGTGCCGCTCACCGAGACTGTCACCTATATAGATGTCATGAAGCGATGGCGCGCGCCGGTCGTGCTCTGCGCGCGAACATCGCTCGGAACGATCAATCACAGCCTGCTCTCCATTGAAGCGCTGCGCGGGAGAGACATTCCGTTGCTCGGTATTGCTTTCATTGGCGACGGAAATGCTGAGTCAGAACGGATCATCTGCAAAATGAGCGATGTCAGACGTCTCGGCCGCCTGCCATATATCGCGCCGCTGAGTGCCGAGACATTGCGCTCCGCGTTCGCCGAGAACTTCGACGTCGCGGATTTCCACGCAGGCGCAGGCCAATGACATCGAAATCGCCGGTCTGGCATCCGTTTACGCAACATGCGGTGCAGCCTGAAGCAACGATGATTGCGACAGGCGAGGGCGCATGGCTTGTCACGCCGGACGGACGGCGCATCTTCGATGCGATCTCGTCCTGGTGGGTGGTGACGCATGGCCATCGCCATCCGCATATCATGCAGGCGGTCAAGGATCAGACGGACAAGCTCGATCAGGTGATCTTCGCGGGCTTCACTCACGAGCCGGCAGAGAAACTTGCGCGGCATCTGGTGGCGATCACGCCGCCGGAGCTTGAATATGTGTTCTTTTCCGACAGTGGTTCGACCTCGGTCGAGGTCGCATTGAAGATGGCGCTCGGCTTTTGGCGCAATCGCGGTATCAATCGTACCCGCATTTTGGCGCTGGAAGGCGCCTATCATGGCGACACTATCGGGGGCATGTCTGTCGGTGAGCGCGGCGTCTTCAACGCGCCTTACGATCCGCTGCTGTTCGATGTCGGACGGATTCCTTTTCCTGCAGCGGGCCGCGAAGAGGCGGCGCTCGATGCGTTGACCGCTGCGTGCAAGCGCGGCGATGTCGCCGCACTGATCGTCGAACCGCTAGTGCTAGGTGCTGCGGGCATGCTGATCTATCCGCCGCACATTCTCGCGGAGATGAAGAAAATTTGCTCGGCGCACGATGTTCTCCTTATCGCCGACGAAGTGATGACGGGGTGGGGCCGCACGGGCACGCTGTTTGCCTGCGAGCAGGCGAACATTACGCCCGATATCGCGTGTTATTCGAAGGGATTGACCGGAGGTTCGTTGCCGCTCGCGGTGACGATGTGCCGAGCCGATATTTTCGACGCGCATTATTCGACAGACCGCAGCCGGACATTCTTTCATTCGAGTTCGTACACCGCGAACCCCATCGCCTGTGCGGCGGCGCTCGCCAATCTGGAAATCTGGCAGCGAGAGCCGGTGATGGAACGCATCGCGGCGGTTGCGGCGGTTCATCGCGTACAGCTTGAGACCTTTCGTGGCGACCAGCGCTTCACAAACGTACGTCAGATGGGCACCATCGCGGCGATGGATCTCGTGGTAAAGGATGCGGGCTATCTGGCCGATATCGGCCCGCGTCTTTATCGCGGCTTTCTGGAACGCGGCCTGCTGGTCCGCCCGCTTGGCAATACGATTTATATCCTGCCGCCTTATTGCAGCACGGCCGCCGATCTCGATCTGGTGTATCTGGCTATCACAGAGCTGGCGGACGAGGTGACATAGACCTTTATTGTCCGAAAACACCCTGAAAATCGCTGCGATTCACAATTGGATCAGCAACAGATTGCCCGGCGGCGACGGTCATTGTATGTGGTGCATACGCGTCGCCTGTATTTCGGGAACGCCGGGGCCTGTAGCTCAATGGTTAGAGCCGACCGCTCATAACGGTCTGGTTGCAGGTTCGAGTCCTGCCGGGCCCACCACGCAGTCCTTCGATATCCGCGATATCGCGAGATCGACGAGCAAAGCCCGCTATTGGCGGGCTTTCTGAAACTACATGTCGCTAAATCGGTCTCAGAGACCCGCATACGGTTGATTTTGGCGGTCTGTCTCTGTGGCGGGAAAATCCTGTTCCCCAGCCAGCTAGTCAAGCTTGTAGGCCAAGGCTTCGGTGCTGGGCTGCCCAGAGCTCGGGCAAATCGCGAATGGTCGAAATCCCAACTCCTCTCGGAAGATGTCCGTCCACAGCAGCTTTGACCAAGGTTGGAGATAGAAACGCGAGGGAAATTGTCAGGTTGACTTGCCGCAGGGTACATTTCTCACGCGCCGCTATTTGTTGGGTAGATGTGACGCTGCCCGAGATGAGTTCTTCGACCCAAAGTCGGCCTCGAGCGATCGC
>Ga0209023_10006506_pt1 | contig 12288 bp, 11 predicted proteins | sample LakOneMetagenome_FD_187468 | JGI IMG/M metagenome (GOLD analysis project Ga0209023, IMG submission 187468) | Freshwater and sediment microbial communities from Lake Erie, Canada (SPAdes) (version 2) | ecosystem: Environmental > Aquatic > Freshwater > Lentic | place: Lake Erie, Canada... | reverse complement strand
GTTCCGCGCCGGCGTGGGCTGGAGGCAGGTCGTGGGAAGGCGCGGAACTCATGCGCCCGATTCTATCGACGCCACCACGTCGGCCAGCGCTGGCCGGCATTCCCGCACCGTGCCAAAGCCCACTGCGCGGGCCGCCTGGGCGATGCGCGGGTGGGTGGTCAGCGCCTGCGCCGCCGCCCAGGTCTGGCCCGGCAGCGCCTGTGCCAGATGGGCCACGGCCTCGGAGCTGCTCAGCAGCCACACCGAGCCGTCCTGTGCTGCCTGTTGCGCCAGCGCCATCTCTGCTGCATTGAAAGTGGGTGCGCCGCGTTGGTATGCCACCACAAAGTCCACCTGCCCGCCGGCGGCAGTGATCTGCTGCGCGAGCCAGTCGCGCCCCGTGCCCTGCACCGATTCGTGCGCGCCGTCCGGCGTGGCCGAGCGCCCGCGCACGATGAGCACCCGGTCGCCCGGGCCGATCTGGCTGTGCACCTGTTGCCACAGCGATTCGGAGTCGAACTGCGCGGCATCGGGCGCCGGGCCGTCGATGTGGTCTGGTGGCACGCCTGCCTGCACCAGCGCGGCCGCTGTGCCCGGGCCGGGTGCCCATGCTCTGTTTTTGATAGCTGGTAGCGCTTGCTTATCAAGCGGTAGGGGCTGTTTTGATTCAAAAAAGTAGGTGGCGGCATTGCCGCTCACGAACATCAGCGCGCGGTAGTCGGCCAACCGCGCCCGCGCCTGGGCCAGCGCCTGCTGTGCTGCGGGGTCGGTGCAGGGGCCGATGCCGATCAGTGGCAGCGCAACTGCATCGAGGCCATGCGCGCCCAGTTGCTCCACCCAGTGCGCGGCCTCGCGGGCCGGCCGCGTAACGATCACCCGGGGCAGGGGCATGGCCGCCTCGGCTCAGTCTTGCGGGCGGGACGCGGGGTCCACGCCGCGCGCGCCGCCAGCGCGCAGTCGCTCGGCCACCGCGGTGCCCAGCGCTTCGGCCTGCGCCAGCGTGGCCACGGGGCCGTGAGCCTGTGCGCGCACCAGCGGCTCCCGACCGTCCGGGTCACCCCAGGCCGCATGGATCTGCAGCACATCGCTATTGAGTGTGGCGTGCGCCGCCAGCGGCATGGAGCAGCTGCCGCCCATCGCACGGCTGACCGCGCGTTCGGCTGCCACGGTGAACCAGGTGGCCTGGTGCGCCAGCGGTGCCAGCGCGTCGATCAGGTCCTGCCGCTCGCCGCGCACCTCGATGCCCAGTGCGCCCTGGCCGGCTGCGGGCAACATGGTGTCGGGGTCAAACGCGGTGCGGATGCGGGACTCCAGCCCCAGGCGCTTCAAGCCCGCGGCCGCCAGCACGATGCCGTCGTACTGGCCTTCGTCCAGCTTGCGCAGGCGGGTGTCGAGGTTGCCGCGCAACGGCTCGATTTTCAGGTCCTGCCGCAGGGCCTGCAGCAGCACCTGGCGGCGCAGGCTGGAGGTGCCCACCACCGCGCCCTGGGGCAGTTCATCCAGCGACGCATAGCGGGGCGAGACGAAGGCGTCGCGCGGGTCTTCGCGTTCCATCACGCAGGCCAGCACGAAGCCTTCGGGCAGCTCCATGGGCACGTCTTTCAGCGAGTGCACGGCGATGTGCGCGCGGCCTTCTTCCAGCGCCACTTCCAGCTCTTTGACGAACAGGCCCTTGCCGCCCACCTTGGACAGCGAGCGGTCCAGGATCTGGTCGCCCTTGGTGGTCATGCCCAGCAGCTCCACCGTGTGGCCCTGGGCGCGCAGCAGGGCCTGCACATGCTCGGCCTGCCACAGCGCCAGGCGGCTCTCGCGCGTGGCGATCACGATGGACAGGGGCGGGGTTGCCGCGGGGCTGTGCCCCTGTGACAGACGAGACTCCTGGGAGGGCAGCGACCCGGTCGGCGAGGCGTGGGGGGCGTCTTTGGGGGGGCTCAAGTTCGTAACCTGTTTGTAATCTTTCAGGGGCGGGCGATGCTAGCATGCGCCCGCACCGGGGCTGTGGTGTGGCCTGGCGCAGACCGGGCGGGCGGCCCCAGGCCATCCCATCCATTCCTGGAGACACCTGCATGAAACGATCCGACAAGGACCAGCCCCTGATCGACGACATCCGCCTGCTCGGCCGCATTCTGGGCGACGTGATCCGGGACCAGGAAGGCGTGGCCGCCTATGAGCTGGTCGAGCAGGTGCGCAAGCTCTCCGTGGCCTTCCGGCGCGATGCCGACCAGGAGGCCGACCGTGCATTGAAGAAGCTGCTCAAGTCCCTGTCGGGCGACCAGACGGTGAGCGTGATCCGCGCCTTCACCTACTTCAGCCACCTGGCCAACCTGGCTGAGGACCGCCACCACATCCGCCGCCGCGCCGTGCACGAGCGCGCCGGCGACACGCAGGAGGGCAGCATCGAAGTCGCCCTGTCGCGCCTGCGCTGGGCCGGCATCGCGCCCAAGACCATCTCGCAGACGCTGGCCGGCAGCTACGTGGCGCCGGTGCTCACCGCCCACCCCACCGAAGTGCAGCGCAAGAGCATTCTGGATGCCGAGCGCGACATCGCCCAGCTGCTGGCCACGCGCGACGACATCCAGGTGCGCGCCCAGCTGTACAACACCGCCAAGGACGCGCTCACCCCGCGCGAGCTGGCCGCCAACGAAGCCCAGCTGCGCGCCCGCGTGGCCCAGCTGTGGCAGACGCGCCTGCTGCGCTACAGCAAGCTCACCGTGGCCGACGAGATCGAGAACGCGCTGTCGTACTACGAAGCCACCTTTCTGCGTGAGATCCCCAAGATCTACGCCGACCTGGAAGCCGAGCTGGGCCAGTACCCCGTGCACAGCTTCTTGCGCATGGGTCAGTGGATCGGCGGCGACCGTGACGGCAACCCCAACGTCACCGCGCAAACTTTGCAGTACGCCCTGGGCCGCCAGGCCGAGGTGGCGCTGCGCCACTACCTGACCGAGGTGCACTACCTGGGCGGCGAGCTGTCGCTGTCGGCGCGCCTGGTGCAGGTGTCGGCCGAGATGGAGGCGCTGGCTGCGCGCTCGCCCGACACCAACGAGCACCGTGTGGACGAGCCTTACCGCCGTGCGCTGACGGGCGTCTATGCGCGCCTGGCCGCTTCGCTCAAGGAGCTGACCGGTGGCGAGGCAGCGCGCCATGCGGTCGCCCCGCAAAACCCGTATGTGAGTGCCGAGGCCTTCTTGGCAGACCTGCGCGTGATCGAGGCATCGCTCAAATCCCACCATGGCGAAGCCCTGGCCGCCGAGCGCCTGCACCCGCTGATCCGTGCGGTGCAGGTCTTCGGCTTTCACCTGGCCACGGTGGACCTGCGCCAAAGCTCCGACAAGCACGAAGAAGTGGTGGCCGAGCTGCTGTCCACGGCGCGCATCGAGACCGCGTATTCCACGCTGTCCGAGACCGACAAGCGCGCGCTGCTGCTGCGCCTGCTCAACGATGCACGCCCGCTGCGCGTGGTGGGCGCCAGCTACTCGGACCATGCCAGGGGTGAACTCGCCATCTTCGAGGTGGCCCTGGTCATGCGCCAGCGCTACGGCCACCAGGCCATTCGCCACTACATCATCAGCCACACCGAAACGGTGAGCGACCTGCTGGAAGTGCTGCTGCTGCAAAAGGAAGTGGGGCTGATGCGCGGCACGCTGGACGGCGATGCCCGCAACGACCTCATCGTCGTGCCGCTGTTCGAGACCATCGAAGACCTGCGCAATGCCGCGCCCATCATGCGCGAGTTCTACGCGCTGCCCGGCGTGGCGGGCCTGGTACACCGAAGCGGCAGCGAGCAGGACATCATGCTGGGCTACAGCGACAGCAACAAGGACGGCGGCATCTTTACCAGCAACTGGGAGCTGTACCGCGCCGAGATCGCGCTGGTGGAGCTGTTCGACGAACTGGCCACCAGCCACGGCATCCAGCTGCGCATGTTCCACGGCCGCGGCGGCACCGTGGGCCGCGGCGGCGGCCCGAGCTACCAGGCCATCCTGGCCCAGCCCCCCGGCACCGTGCGCGGCCAGATCCGCCTGACCGAGCAGGGCGAAGTCATCGCGTCGAAGTACGCCAACCCCGAGATCGGCCGGCGCAACCTGGAGACCCTGGTCGCCGCCACGCTCGAAGCCACGCTGCTGCAGCCCACCAAGCCTGCGACCAAGGCGTTCCTCGACGCTGCGGCCCAACTGTCGCTGGCGAGCATGGGCAGCTACCGCACACTGGTGTACGAGACGCCCGGCTTCACCGAATACTTCTTCAACTCCACCCCCATCCGTGAGATCGCCGAGCTCAACATCGGCTCGCGCCCGGCCAGCCGCAAGGCCAGCCAGAAGATCGAAGACCTGCGCGCCATCCCCTGGGGCTTCAGCTGGGGCCAGTGCCGCCTCACGCTGCCCGGCTGGTACGGCTTTGGCTCGGCCGTCGATGCCTTTGTGAATCTGGAAGGCAAAGACCCCAAGACCCAGCTGGCGCTGCTGCAGAAGATGTACCGCCAGTGGCCGTTCTTCCGCACCCTGCTGTCCAACATGGACATGGTGCTGGCCAAGAGCGACCTGGCGCTGGCCTCACGCTACAGCGAACTCGTCACCGATGCACGCCTGCGCAAGAAGGTCTTCACCGCCATCGAAGCCGAATGGCAGCGCACCGCCGAGGCCCTGACCCGCATCACCGGCGACAAGCAGCGGCTGACGAACAACGTGGCGCTGGCCCGGTCCATCAAGCACCGCTTTCCGTACATCGACCCGCTGCACCATTTGCAGGTCGAACTGGTACGCCGCTGGCGCGCAGGGCAGGGGGATGAGCGGGTGCAGACGGGGATTCATATCTCCATCAACGGGATTGCGGCGGGACTGCGGAATACGGGCTGACGCGATTCCACGGCACGACCCTGTGGAGCCAAGCACTGAGCGTTGAGCAGGGCGTGCTGTGAAGCACGGCGGTACGGGTTTCCGAGGGGGCCGTGCCCGCATGTCCTTATCTCCCCTGCGGAAAGGCCGGGTGCACATCCGTCACCCGCGCGATGGAAGGCGCCAGCATTTCAGCGGCTGACACGGCCTAAATCCCTACCTTCGATGGTTAGGGCACCCCCAATCCGGCATTACCCGCTGCGGCGTTCTATTACGATGGATCGAGCGGGGCATGGTCGTAGACGGCATCTGCGGCGCGACCCCAGCCAGGCGAAAAGCGTCGGCGCACACCTCTCCAGAATCACAGACACACGCAGGCCATTCGCCTGCGTGTTTGCGTTCTGTGGCCGCAATGGCACTAGCCGGGCCATCGGTCTGCGTGCAGCAACTGTCTGGTTTGGCCTGGGCCGCTCAACTTTGGGTCCCTGCATGCCCCTGGCTATCGGACGAACCCATTGAACGGACCCATTTCAATCGATACCTATGCTGAGTTCTTCTTCAACACTGCGAGGCAGCATCATCCGTCGAATGGCGTTGTTGCTGGCTGCATTGACGCTGTGGTTTTTCGCTGTGGCACCCATGGCCCGCTGGATCACCTGGAGCAAGGCAGATCAGGAAATAGCTGCGCTGGAAGCCGCGGCAGAGCAGGACGAGAAAATCTCCCCGATCGTGGTCTACAGCACCATTCGCCGGCTGGAGGCAGAGGCCTTCATGCTGGAGAAAACGCTCACCGCCACCGGGCTCATCACGCTGTGGTTCGTGGTCAGCACCATCCAGTCGGCCAGGCGGCGGCGCACAGAGTCAGCGCGTTTTTGACGCCGATTCGCTGTCGCTCGCATAGCTTCCAGACGTTGGCGGTGGGCCGTTGCCCCCGCGCAGCAGCAGTGCTACGGGGTGACACGGCGCATCAGTCCCCCAGCAACTCCCCCACCGCCTTCAAATCTTCTACCCGGTCGCAGATCGCCTTCACGGCCATCATCACCGGGATACCCAGCAGCAGGCCCCACAGGCCCCACAGCCAGCCCCAGGCGAGCACGCTCACGAACACGGCCACGGGGCTCATGCTGCTGGTGCGGCTGGTGAGCCAGGGGGTCAGCAGGTTGCCGATGAGGGTGTGGATGACCAGCGACGCGCCACCGATGGCCAGGGCCATGTCGATGGTGCCGAACTGCAGAAAAGCCACCAACGCCGACGAGCCGCTGACAAGTGCCGAGCCGATGTACGGCGCCAGATTCAGCACCCCGGCCACCACGCCCCACACGGCGGCGTTTTCCAGGCCCAGCGCCCAGTACGCAAGGCCGGTGGCCACGCCCACCAGCACGCTGGTGAACACCTGCACGAGCAGGTAGCGCTGGATCTGGTTGGTGATGTCTTCCAGCACGTGAATGGTGACCTTGCGCCTCTCCAGGCTGGTGCCGGCGATGCGCAGCAGCTTGTTGCGAAACAGGTTGCCCGACGCCAGCGCGAAGAAGGTGAGGAAGATCACCACCGTGAGTTGCCCCAGCGCCGACATGAGCCCCATGGTGCCGCTCCACAGGTAGTCGCGCACGTTAAAGGGCGGGCGCTCCACCACCACGCGCTGCACGCCGCGGCGGGTAGGGGCGGCTGCGCTGTTTTCGTTGGCGGCCTGCTCGATCTGGGCGGCGGCCTGCTGCATGGTGTCCAGCGGGCTGGCAGACGTGGCGCGCGACTTGATGTTGTCACGCACCTTTTTGGCTGCCACCGGCAGGGAGTCGACCAGTTGCGCTGCGCCATCGCTCAGCGACCAGGCGGCCGTGCCCAGGCCGGTAACGATGGAGATCAGCAGCACACCCGCGCCCAGCCAGCGCGGAACGTGGGCGCGGTGCAGCACCTCGACGGCAGGCCGCAGTGCGGTGGTGAGCAGCAGGCTGAGCATGATGGGGATGAACACGGCGCTGGCCCAGTGCAGCAGGGCCACGCTGGCGAACAAGGCCAGCAGCGCCAGCGACAGGTTGCGCACGTCCACGGGCATATGGAGCATGACCGGGCCGCTCAGTGGGTGCGCGGATGCGGCCAAAGCGCCGCCTTGAAGGTCGGCAGGGGCAGGGGAGGTGACAGGGGCGGCGGTAGTGGACTGGCTTAGGCTGGAGCGCGCGGCCTCATCCGGGGCGGCTGACTGCCGCGCTGGCGGTGTGGCGCCGGATGGGGATGACCCCGACCCCGAGGGCGCCGTAGGTGCCGTATGCGCCGTGAGCGGTGCTGGTTGCGCGGCATCCTGATCCGCCATGCCCGGTACCCCCGCGAGGGGAGGGGCCGCCTGCGCCGGGGAGGCAGTGGGCGCAGAGGATGAAGGGGGTGTAGAGGGCAGGGGGGCGGCAGCGGGCGCAGTCATGCGCGAATTGTGCGGTAGGCGCAAGGGGGATTTTGTAGGCGGCCACGCCAGCGCTGGCGTGGCGCCCTGCCAAAGAGCGGCGCAAAACCCGCGCTTTTTGCCCGATGAGCCCACCGCCCCGCTGCTACGATGGCGCGATGCCATTGCATTGCCTGCATTCCATTCACTTCACGGCGACAAGGGGTTCGTGCGCATGAAACACCAACGACACCCAACGGCGGGCGTGCTGTGGGGCGCCGCGGCAGCCGCCGCCGTTCTGCTGATGGCCGGCTGCTCGTCCCTGGATGTGCCGCGCGCCGACAACTACCCCGCCACCGACCAGAAAAAGGCGCGCGCCGTGCACCACTGGGATGTGCTGGCCGATGACGTGGCCAGCCGCATTGCCGGCAAGATCAGTGCCTGGCCGGCTGGCGAGTACCCCATCTACGTGGCGCCGTTCGCGGGCGACACCAGTTTCAACAATGGATTTCGCAAGCTGCTCATCACGCGCCTGCTGGACCGTGGGGTGACGTTGTCCACGCAACCCGTGGCCGTGACGCTGACCTTCGAGACGCAACTGGTGCAGCACGAGGCACGCGTCGTGAGCATGGGCCCCATGCCCTGGACGCGCCTGGCATTGGGCGTGGGTGTGGCACGTGACTGGCACCTGTACCACCAGAGCGCGGGCTCGATGCTGGGCGGCATCGTGGCGCTGGGGGCAATCACCGACCTCACGCAGTACGCGATCAGCGGCGCCGCGGCGGGCGGGCCCACGCGCACCGAGGTGCTGATCACCACGTCGCTCGAGAGTGCCGACCGGTACCTGGCGCGCACCGCCGACGTGTACTACATCGAGCAGGATGACTCGGGCCTGTACAAGGCCAAGGCACCTGAGATGCCTCCACCACCGCCGCCACCGCCCACACCCATGAAGACCTGGCGGGTGGTGGCCCCATGATGGCCCGCCTGTTTTGCAACCCGCGCCGTGCTGTGCACGCGATGGCTGCAGCCTGCCTGGCGCTGGGCCTGCAGGGGTGCGCGTCGAACCCGATGCACAGCTACTACTACGGCGACCGGGCGGGCGGTGTTTCGCGCAGCGACCTGATCGAGACCAACGAGCGCGCTGCCGACGCCCTGCTGCAGTACGCCCCGCTGGATGCAAGCCAGCCCGTGCTGGTGGCCACGCTGGTGAATGTGGACCGCCTGACCGAATCGTCCCGCCTGGGCCGCATCTTCTCCGAGCAGATTGCGGGCCGCCTGGTGCACCGCGGGCTGCGGGTGACCGAGGTGAAGCTGCGCGACAACCTGCTGCTGCAGCGCGACCAGGGCGAGCTGCTGCTGTCGCGCGAGGTGCGTGAAGTGAGCCAGGCGCAGGACGCGCAGGCCGTGGTCGTGGGCACGTATGCGGTGTCCACGACGGTGGTCTACATCAGCTTGAAGCTGGTGAACCCCGTGGGCAACACGGTGGTGGCTGCGCACAACTATGCGGTGCCGATGGATGAGAACGTGCGGGCGCTGTTGGCTGGAAGGTAGTGAAGCCCCCCTGAGCCGCTTCGCGCCTTCCCCCGAGGGGGACGCCCCCAGCGCGGCGGGGCGGCCCTTGCGCGGGGGCACTGGCTTGGTCCATGCGAGTTCATAGACCAGTGGACTGTTGTCTCCTCCAGAAACACCAAAGCCCCGCCGGTAGTCCGTGCGGGGCTTTTTGCTGGAAAGGTCAATGCAGCATCAGCGCGCCGGCGGTCTTGCTCTTGCCGGCCCGTGCGGGTGGGTTGCACAGGCCGCAGGTGAAGTGGCGGTTTTCGTACAGCTCGGTCACGAACTGGCCGCTGCACTGCGAGCACTTGGTGCGGGTCAGCATGCCGGCGTCCACAAACTTCACCAGGCGCCAGGCGCGGGTGAAGGACAGCAGGGGTTCGATCTCGGCGGTGGCGACCTGTTCGTTGTACAGGCGGTAGGCCTTGGTCAGCAGTTCCACCGAGTCCAGGTCCACGCCCTTGGACAGGTATTCGTAGATGTTCAAGAACAGCGAGCTGTGGATGTTCTCTTGCCAGGTCAGGAACCAGTCGGTCGAGAAGGGCAATTGGCCCTTGGACGGCGACTTGCCCGCGATCTCCTTGTACAGGCGGATCAGCCGCTCGTACGACAGCGTGGTTTCCGATTCCAGCACCTGCATGCGCGCGCCCATCTGGATCAGCATGGCAGCGCGTTCGATCTGCTTGGATTCGTTCAGAACGCTCTTGGCTGGGGCTTTGACGGCGGCGGCAGTGGTGGTCATGGCAGGCTTTCGGAAATTCTGTGGACGAACGGGGCAGGCAAAGGGCAGTGCGTCAGAGCACTTCCGACACGCGGCTGGCCATCAGGATGTTGGCGTGCAGCGTGTTGGTGGCTTCGTTGCCCACCTTCTTGGCCGAATGGTTGGTCAGCAAGCTCCACACCAGGTTGTCGTCCACACGGAAGCTGCACAGCAGCGTGTTGCGGGAGGCCAGCTTCATCACTTGCGCTGCGGACAGCGAAGCGAGAATATCGGCAGACTCCTCGTTCATGCCCAAGCGGAACACGGCTTCTGCCTTGTCCTGGCGAATCAGGGTCTGGGCCAGCATCAGGTAAGTGAGGTTGGCTTCGCGGATTTCAGCGAGGATTTGTTCGTTGGTCATGGCAGCTTCCTTTTTCCAGTTCGGGGTCCGCGTTTCCTGCTGATTGCAGGCTTTGCGTGATCCGATGAAATGGATTGTGAAACCGGCCCAATCAGAAATTAAGTCGGGGTTTGGATGTGCCGCGTGTCTGGTTGTGCGGTGGGTCGTGTAGGAATTTGCCTTACAAGAACCTCAGGCGCTGTCCCGCATTTCCATTGGTGCAGGGGTGCTGCGCCTGTATGCACACCCTGCTCCATTCTGCTCATGGTTTTGATAGCGCCTGCAAAACCATCTTTTTTGCGGTTTTACACGCCGCGTTGGCATGTTGTGGCGCGAATCAGCCTTTTTCTACCGGGCGGGCGGGGTCTGAGCACCATTCGCTCCAGCTGCCGGCAAACAGCGCGGTGGGGCCCAGGCCCGCCACTTCCATCGCCAGCAGGTTGGGCACGGCGCTCACGCCGCTGCCGCACTGGTGCACCACGGTGGCCGGGTCGCGGCCTGCGAGCAGGGCGTCGAACTCCGCGCGCAGCGTGGCGGCGGGCTTGAAGCGGCCGTCCGCACCGATGTTCTCGGCAAACGGGCGGTTCAGGGCGCCGGGGATGTGGCCCGCCACCGGGTCCAGCGGCTCGACTTCGCCGCGGTAGCGGGCGCCTGCACGGGCGTCGATCACGTTCTGCGCTGGGTTGCCCAGGCCGGCCAGCACCTCGTCGGCCGTGGCCAGGCGGCGCAGGGGCTCGCCCAGTTCGAAGTTGGACTGGAAGTGCGCGGGCTCCTCACCGCTGGCCACCGCACCACCGGCCGCCTGCCAGGCCTGAATACCGCCATCCAGCACGGCCACCGCGTCATGGCCCGCCCACTTGAGCATCCACCACAGGCGCCCGCAGTAGTTGGCGCCCTGGCGGTCGTACACCACGGCCTGCATGTCGTTGGTAAAGCCCACGCTGGAGAGCCAGATCGAAAATCGCTCGCGGCTGGGCAGCGGGTGACGGCCGCCGGACGCGGGCTTGTCGGCCTCTTGAGCGGTCAGGGTGCCGCTCGCGCCGGGCGCGCCGTGTTTGGCGCTCAGATGATGGTTGAGGTCGGCGTAGACGGCGCCAGGGATGTGGGCCTGGTCGTACTGCTGCGCGCCGGCCGAGGGCTGCATCAGGTCGAAGCTGCAGTCGAACACCATCAGCGGCGCGCCGCCGTCGATCAGGGCCTGCAGTTCAGAAGCGGAAATGAGGGTGGTGTAAGGGGTGGTCATCGGAGTGGAGTGTCAAAACAACGGGCTCCATTGTGTCCAGTTGCGCGCGGTCCCGTGCATCCAGTTCGTATCAATGTTCTTCAGCGGGCGCGCCGGGTGCGGCACGGGCGCGCAGGATGGTGGCGGCAATGCCGCTGCCCACGATGAGCGCCATGCCCGCCCAGGCGATGGGCGGCAACTGGTCGCCGAACAGGGCCACGCTGTAGATGGCGGCGAACACGATGCCCGAGTACTGCAGGTTGGCCACCACCAGCGTGCCGCGCTGCGTTTTGGCGCTGGCGTACGCCTTGGTCATGCACAGCTGGCCGCCTGCCGCCAGCACGCCGATCGGCAGCAGCCACAGCGCCTGCCACCCGGGCCACACCGATGTTCCGGTGAACAGCAGCGCCGCGCCGCCCGCCACCGCCGAGCCCAGCGCAAAGTAGAACACCGTGCGCGACTCGGGCTCGCCCAGCCGCGACAGGGCCACGACCTGCATGTAGGCAAACGCGGCCGACAGGCCCGACATCAGTCCGATCATGCCGGCGAAGGCCTGGTTCTGGTCCAGGCTGGGGCGCAGCATCATCACCACGCCCACAAAGCCGGTCAGCACAGTGGCGATCAGCGTGCCCTGCAGCGCGGGGCGCGGTGCGGTGGCCGACGGCCGCCAGGCCAGCAGCGTGCCGCCGATGAGGAAGGCCGCGATCCACACGCTGCTCATGTAGTTGAGCGTCATGGCCGTGGCCAGGGGCAGGTGGGCGATAGCGTAGAACCAGGCCCCGAGCGACACCACACCCACCGAGCTGCGCCACGCATGCATGCCCGGGTACTGCGTGGCCAGGCTCACCTTTTGCGAGCGGGCCAGCAACCACAGGATCGCCATGCCGATCAGGCCGCGGTAGCACACCAGCTCGGCCGAGTTGAAGAAGCTGGAGGCGAGCTTCACGCACACGCCCATGCTGGCAAACAGGAACGCGGCCAACACCATCCAGAGGGCTTGCATGGGGAATGAGTCTCTAAAGTAAAAATAGCTGCCGCGCTGGATTACCAAGCGCTGGCAGCTATTGTAATGAGAGCGGTTTCGGCAATTGCCGCTACTCGACAGCATTTACCTCGCTGTTCGAGTGTTCGGGTATTCGGTCACGGCGGCAAGGGGAATGAGTCCACGTCGTGCGAAACCGTCGCGGCCTGAGCCAGCGTCCCCGCGCAAGGGCCGCCCCGCCGCGC
>Ga0209023_10006505_pt1 | contig 12289 bp, 12 predicted proteins | sample LakOneMetagenome_FD_187468 | JGI IMG/M metagenome (GOLD analysis project Ga0209023, IMG submission 187468) | Freshwater and sediment microbial communities from Lake Erie, Canada (SPAdes) (version 2) | ecosystem: Environmental > Aquatic > Freshwater > Lentic | place: Lake Erie, Canada... | reverse complement strand
CCAGTCCTCATCGGCACCCAGCACGGCCATGAAGGCAACTGCAAAGGTGACCGGCATCCGCGACTGCGTCGGCAACACCACCCATCAGCCGCGCAGCATCACCCTCTCCTGCGCCGACGCCGGCTACCAGGTGGTCAAGCTGAAGTGGCAGAACTGGGGCGGCAAGCGCGCCGCCGCCACCGGCATCGCAGTGGTCAACACCTGTGAGCCGAACTGCGCCGACGGCACGTTCAAACGGTTCACCGTCCAGGTCGTCGCCGACCGTTTGACCGTGGGCACGACGTCGGCCGAGTACCGCCGCCTGACCGTCGTGTATTCGAACGCCCGTCCGACCGGTATCCCCGCGCGCGACGTCTACCGCGTCACCAAGCGTGGGCCGATCGCAGTTTCCTAGTGGGATGACCGACCTGGCCGCTCCGCTCGTCCTGCATGTCGAAGATGACTCCGCGCTGCGGGAGACGACTTCCCTCGTCTTGCAGCACCACGGGTTCGTCGTCCACAGCGTGCCGGATGGGCCGAGCGGCCTGCTCGCGTTGGAGCAGATCTCACCGGACATCCTGCTGTTGGACGTGATGCTTCCCGGGCTCGACGGCATCAGCTTGACTCGACGCATCCGCGAACGCTCCGAACTTCCAGTCGTCTTGCTCACCGCACGCGGCGACCCGCTCGACGTCGTCGCCGGGCTCGAGGCCGGCGCCGACGATTACGTCGTCAAACCATTTGACGGACCGGTGCTCGCCGCACGTCTTCGCGCGGCGCTGCGACGCATCCGCCCCCTGGGCGTGTCGGCTGCAAACCAGATCCGGGTGGGTGACCTTGAGATCGACTTGGATGCGGTGTCCGTCGTTCGCCACGGCGTGACGCTTGCGCTGACGCCAACCGAGATGCGGCTGCTGACCGAACTCGCCGAGCATCGCGGAGTCGTCCTGAGTCGAGACCAGCTGTTGGAGCGGGTCTGGGGATATGACTGGACGGGAGACACACGGCTCGTGGATGTCCATGTGCAACGCCTGCGCGCCAAGGTCGGCGAGGGCGTGATCGTCACGGTCCGCGGGCGCGGGTATCGGATGGACCGCACGTGACCCGCATGTCCATGCGGGGGCGGATACTCCTGGCGCTCACGACGGTGGCAGCGTTGACCGCATTGATCGTTGGGCTCATCGTCGACCTCAGTACCCAACGTGACTTGACAGCGCGCTCACGCGACGCCATCCGGGCCAGGTTGAGCGCCGCTGCCGAGCTGTACGACTCCGGCGGGCGACTCTTCCCAGGAGCGCAACTCGGCACAGCCGGCGTGCCCGAAGCGGTGGTCGCCGCGATTGGTCCATCGCGCGAGGTGACCTTCGACGACGGGCGGGGCACCATGTGGGGCGCCTACCTAATGACCGACAAGCAGGTGGTCGTCGTCCGCCAAAGCCTGGATCCCAACGCGAAGGCACTCAACGAGCTTCGACGCAACGTGGCCTTGGCGAGTCTGGCGGCAATCGCCTTGGCGATCGTGGTGGGGTGGCTGCTTGCGGAGCGCTTGTCGGTGCGCCTTCGCCGAGCAGCCGACGTCGCCACCCGCGTGGCCGGTGGCGAGCTTGCGGCGCGGGTCGGTGATCGCCACGGTGACGAGGTGGGGCGGCTCGCCACCGCCATGGACGCCATGGCACTGGAGCTCGGTGGAGTGATCGAACGGGAGCGGCAGTTCTCGGCAAACGTGGCACACGATCTGCGCACCCCCGTACAGGCTTTGGTCAGTGCCGGGGAGCTCCTGGGAGACGGGCGCCCCCAGCAGTTGATGCGCGATCAGGTGCAACGGCTGCGCGGATTGACCGAGGACCTGCTTGAGGTCTTCCGCCTGGATGCGGGGCAGGAGGTGGCCGACATGGAGGTCCATCAGTCGGATGCTTTGGCGCGCGCAACCTGCACGCGAGCCGCCGCCGGCGTGGAACTCACAGTGACTGCGAGTGCACCGGTGTGGTGTGATCGGCGACGCGTGGAGCGGGTGCTCGGCAACCTGTTGGTCAACGCCGAACGCCACGGCGCGCCGCCGATCACGCTCAACGTTGACGGACGCACACTGACGGTACGCGACCACGGACGCGGCTTCGCCGACGGCGCGGCCCCGCTGGTGACCGACCCCATCACTGGCGCAGTTCGATCGACGACCGGTGGTCTTGGGCTCGCCATCGCCAGCAGACAGGCGGCACTCCTCGGCGCGGAATTGACATTCGCGAATGCTCGCGATGGCGGAGCCGTGGCAACGCTTCGATTGGCCGCGCCACCAGACGACGAGCATGCGGCGCCGGAAACTGTGGCCACCGACTGACGTGCCGGATCTCCTCATGCGAGGCTCGCCCTGCGATACGGTCATCGCATGAGTGAAACGACGCTGAACTACAACGCCGGTTACGACGACAAGGGCGCCTTTGTCCGGCGCGACAGCGCGTTTCGCCGCTGGGTCACCGCCGACGGATCGTCGGAATTTGCCGCTGAAGCCGGCCGGTACCACCTGTACGTCTCGCTCGCCTGCCCGTGGGCGCATCGCACGGTCATCCTGCGGCTCCTCAAAGGCCTTGAGGATGTCATCTCGCTGAGCGTGGTCGATCCGATCCGCGACACTCGCGGATGGGCGTTTCGCGAAGTCGATGGCGCCGAGCTGGACCCAATCAACGGGTTCGCCTTCCTGTCACAGGCATACGTGGCGACCGAGGCCGGCTACGACGGAAACGTCACGGTGCCCGTTCTGTGGGACAAGGCGACCGGGCAGATCGTCAACAACGAGTCGAGCGACGTGATCCGCATGCTGAACTCGGCGTTCAATGCCTTCACGCCGGTCACCGACGACTACTACCCGGCCGAGTTGCGGGACGAGACCGACCGTGTGAACGCCCGCGTCTATCCGACGGTCAACAACGGCGTGTACCGCTGTGGGTTCGCACGATCACAGGGCGCGTACGAGCGGGCGTTCGGCGAGCTGTTCGACAGCCTCGACTGGTTGGATGAGCGCCTTTCAACCCGCCGGTACCTGTGTGGCGATCGGGTGACCGAAGCCGACTGGCGCCTATTCACGACCCTGCTGCGCTTCGACGCCGTGTACGTGGGGCACTTCAAAGCGAACCGCAACAGGATCGTGGACATGCCGAACCTGTGGGCCTACGCACGGGAGCTCTACCAGTGGCCCGGCGTTGCCGAGACGGTCAACTGGGATCACATCAAGCGCCACTACTACGTGACGCACACGTCGATCAATCCCAGCGGCATCGTGCCGGTTGGTCCGCAGACCGATTGGACCATGCCGCACGGGCGGGGTTGAGGTCGCCACAGTTAACCGTTCTGGTGTCTGACACCAGAACGGTTAACTAGAACGCCTGCAAATCGGAGGATTCGCTGGGATTACGCGAGAAGATGACCTGGCTCCCGATGCGACAGGGCCGGGTCGGTGACCGCGTAGTACACCGCAGCGCCGGCAGCAGAGAGCTCCATACCGGCACGTCGTTCGATCCGTCGATGAACGAGTTCGTTGCCGAAGCCCGAGCCCAGCCACATTCCGGGAAGCAGCATTACGCTCAGTCCACCACTGTGATCATGCGCCGCGGAAACGATGCCAAGCGTAATGAAGAAAATCTTCAGCCATGGCCACCGACTGCGAATGACCGTCGCACCTGGCTCGGCGGGCACGATTTGGATGTTCCGCGAGCCGCGGCGAATAACGAGTGGGAGTGCGACACCGAGCGCGAGACCGGCGAGGTACTGCACGCCCATCTGCTGGGAGATTGAGGCCCAACTGGCTCCGCCGATACGGAGCGCTCCAATTGCGGCAGCGGTCGTGACCGCAGTCAAGGCAAACCACACGACGCGGCCGTAGACGGGGCGACGGAGCGTCGTCGGCGCCGCAGGATCATTGGCAAGGCCGAAATAGCGAATCACCCGAAGGCGCTTGGAGACAAGGTGAGATCGGTTGACGTCCACTGCTCGGCCTCCACGACGACGACGTTCACCAGCGGTCCGTTCAAATTGGACCGCAACACGACGTCGACATCATCTCATCAGCGACACCCGCCTTGCAGGCGATCCGCTGCCCAGCGATAGTCGCGTGCACCCGATGCGAAATCGACCACCAGCTGGTAGGCCTCGTCGTCCGGGGCATCGACATCCACCCCGCTGTCGGCGGAGGACAACGACGGCAAGCCACCCAAGTCGTTTGTTGCCGTCAACCAACGGATGATTCTGCACCAAGGACTCCAATACGACGGCAGCCTTGCTCGCAAGCGTCGGATACGCATCGACGCCGATCAACGTGGTCTGAGGGCGGGCGCACGCCGCTTGCACCAACCCGACATCGCGCACTAGGGGGCGCAGTTAACCGTTCTGGTGTCTGACACCAGAACGGTTAACTAGAACGCCTGCAAATCGTCGACTTTCGGCGAAACTCGCCTCCTGTCAGCCGTTGGGGTACTGGGAGCTCAACAGGTCGAAGTAGCGGCGGGGGGACACGGTCTCGACCCTGGCCGACGGGTGCAGCTCTTCCAGGTCCAGGTACCGAAGCGACGTCGCGTCGGCAGGCACCTGGTCCCGCTCGTGCGTCACCACGGTCTTGCCGCCAAACGCTTCGCGACCCGGGATCCACACGGCCACGTCCTTGGTCGACGGATCCACGAGCAGGACGTCGCCGACCCCGTCCGTGACCATCCGGACGTACGTGCGCCCCTCGTACTCCTGCGTTCCGTCCTCGTGAAGTCCACGCTGGCTGAGCGCCGAGATGAGCTCATCACTGATCCAGTTGGGCGCGGGTCCTGGATCGACGGCCGCGCGGGAACCACCGATCTTGGCGACAATCTCCTTGATCGCCGCGTGGTCGCCGTCGGAGAGGGCATCGATCTCGGCATCGCTCAGGCGCTCAGCGCCACGCACCTCGCCATCGATCACCGGCTTGGCGGTGCCGTCCGGGCGGTAGACCTCGAGCCGCTCATCATCGCGACCAGGGTTGATCACGCGCACCAGCAAGCCACTCGGCGTCGCCCCCACCAGCGTCGCCGGCGATTCGCCGAAGGCCTGGCCACCCTCGCCCGCATTCACCCGATAGATGGCATCGTCGCCGGGGATGTAGAGCTCGACCGTCCGGTCGGGAAGGCGGCACTGGGTGAACGAGGTCGTAACGCCGCTGGACGGAGCCCCGGCTGGACTCCCCTCGACCGTCGCTCGGCACCAGGTCCCGTCAGGCGCGACCCACGTGTCGTAGCTCGTGAACACCGAGCCCGACGCGTCCCGATCACGGACCCTGTCGCGGATCACGAACCCCTGCGTCGGCTTGGGTCCGCTGAGCACCGCGGCTTGCGCACTCTGCGCGAGGCTGACGCCGGGGCCCCCGACCATGCCCGACATCGCAACCACGCCGAGGGCGGCCGCGGCCGGTGCGCCGAGCCCGACGACCACGCGGGTGGTGGTCTTGCGCCGACGGGTCGCGCGGGCGTTTGCAATCACCGCATCCCAATTTGCCTGGGAGTGCGCATCGCCGATGCGGTCGAGGTAGGCGTCGACTTCGGGATCGAAGACTGTGGTCACTGTGAATCCTCCTTCTCGATCTGTGAGCGAAGCTGCGCATGTGCGCGGGACAGCAGCGTGGCCACCGTGCCTGGCGCCAGACCGAGTACCTGCGCGATCTGGTCGTAGGTCATGTCGCCGTAGTACCGAAGCAGCACGCACTCGCGTTGACGAGTGGGAAGCATTCGCAGCGGCCGGCGGAACATGTCATCGACGGCCGGCGCGTCCGCGGCGTCCGTCGAACGTGTTTGACCGACGCGATCGAGCAGTCGCCGTCGACGTCCGCGCCGCCGGTGGTGATCGGATGCCTCCGTGAGCACGACGCGCCACATCCACGCCTCGATCGGTCCGTCGCCACGCCATCGTGCTTTGCCGGCAAGAACCCGTGCGAATGCGTCCTGAACGACGTCGTGGGCCGATTCGGATCCAACGATCGCCGCGGCCAACCGCACATACCGACCGTGCTGGGAGCGGTAGAGCGCCTCGACCCGATCAAACTGGCCGACCAACTCGGTATGCGCAGAAGCTGCCGCTGTCAGTGGAATACCCGGTGCTGTGTCCATGCAGTAACGACGTTTCGAGGTGCGTACTTTCTTGACAGGCGAGGTTGTCACCGATGAGCGGCTCCGAGTTAACCGTTCTGGTGTCTGACACCAGAACGGTTAACTAGAACGCCTGCAAATCAAGCAGAAATGTGTCAGTGCGCTCCGCCAGCAACACCCTTGCGCCGGTGTATCCACATCACCACTGCGGCCACAATCGCGCCCACCACCAGGCCGATCAGTGCAGACACCGCCGTATTGACGAGCCAGCCGAGCAGCCCACCCACGCCGGGCACCGCATGTGCCACGGCGTGCTCCCAGTCATGCACCAGCCCGTACGGCCAGTGCCAACCAAGGTCGTCAACACCCGCCAGCAGAATGTGCCCGCCCACCCAGATCATCGCGGCGATCCCGACGATCGTCAGCACGCTGAGCACCTTCGGCATGGCCGCCACCAGCGTGCGACCAATGCGTTGATGCGACGGCGACTCCTTCATCGTCAAGGTCAACCCGAAGTCGTCCATCTTCACGATCAACCCGACGACGCCGTACACCAGCGCGGTGATGGCAAACGCCACCACCACCAAAATGAGTGCCCGCGACACAAACGGCTGGTCGGCGACCTCGTTCAGCGCAATCACCATGATCTCCGACGACAAAATGAAGTCCGTGCGGATCGCGCTGGACACCATGTGCTCCTCTTCGGAGGCGCTTTCCATGGCGGCGGGAGGGTGCTCCTCCTCATGGCCCGAGACCTTCTCCCACACCTTCTCCGTACCTTCGAAACACAGGTACAAGCCGCCGAGCATCAACAGCGGGGTCAGCAGCCACGGCAGAAACTGACTGAGAATCAGCGCGCCGGGAAGGATGAACAGGAGTTTGTTGCGAAGCGATCCGCGCGCGATCTTCTTGACCACCGGGATTTCACGTTCGGCGGCGAAGCCATGCAAGTAGCGTGGGGTGACCGCCGTGTCGTCGATCACCACGCCGGCGGCCTTGGCACTCGCACGTCCTGCCGCAGCAGCCACATCGTCCACCGAGGCGGCCGCCATGCGCGCCAACGCAGCGATGTCGTCAAGCAGTGCTGCGAGTCCGCCGCTCACGTCGTGGGCCGCCGTTCGGTCATGAGCGTGCAGGGTAGCGGCCCGCATTCGCATCTGCCGAGCGCCACGTGCCACCTCGATGCCGCAGATGGCTCGGCAATCGTCGCCGCTTGCACCATCGGCGCACCGGCAGTCCACATGCCCCACCCGTCCGGGACATCCGCGCACGGCCGGGTCGGTACAATCGCCCGGTGAAGCTCCTCGTCCAAGGCAAGGTCCGTGATGTCCACGACCTCGGCGATGAGCGTCTCCTTGTCGTCACGAGCGATCGCATCAGCGCGTACGACGCGGTCATGCCGACCCTTATTCCCGACAAGGGGCGCGTGCTGACCGGCATCAGTGCGCACTGGTTCGCCCACACCGGGGACATCATCCCCAACCACCTCATCTCCGCACGTCTGGCGGATGTGCCCGAACAGGCACGAACCCCGGACATGGCCGGACGCACCATGGTGGTGCGCAAGCTCACCATGCTGCCCATCGAGTGCGTGGTGCGCGGGTACTTGGCGGGCAGCGGATGGAAGGACTATCAAGCCACCGGCGCGGTCTGCGGCCACACGCTTCCCACCGGGATGCGCCAGGCCGAGCAGCTGCCCCGACCGATCTTCACGCCGGCCACCAAGGCGCACGAAGGCCACGACGAGAACATCACGCGCGACCAGGCGGCCGAACTCGTCGGCACGGACCTGTTCGAGCAGGCGGAGGCCGCATGCTTGGCCCTCTACATGCGCGCCGCCGAGCACTGCGCCGCCAAAGGCATCATCCTCGCCGACACCAAGTTCGAGCTCGGCGTCGATGGCGACGGCACCCTGGTCCTGGGCGATGAGGCCTGCACACCGGACTCCTCACGCTTTTGGCCCAAGGACCTCTACGCCTTGGACACGAGCCCTCCCTCGTTCGACAAGCAGTACCTGCGTGACTGGCTTGACGCGAGCGGCTGGGATCACACACCACCGGCCCCGGCACTTCCCGACGAGGTCGTGCAGGGCACACGCGCCCGCTACAGCGAGGCGTACGAGCGCATCACCGGCGCCACCGTCGACGATTGGATCAAGGAGTGCGAGCTGTGAGCAAGGTCACCATCACCGTCATGCCCAGGGTCGAGACCCTCGACCCGCAGGGTCAGGCGGTCGCGGGTGCGCTGTCGCACCTTGGCTTCGACACCGTCGGCGACGTTCGGATCGGCAAGCACATCGTGCTTGAAATCGACGGCGACGACCCTGAGGCGCAGGCACATGCCATGTGCGACAAGCTGCTCGTCAACAAGCTGATCGAGGACTACACGGTCTCCATCGATGACTGATCACATCGCGGTTATTCGCTTCCCCGGATCCCTGGACCATGAAGCCGCCGCGCGCGTGCTTCATGACGCGGGCGCCACCACCACCATCGTGAGCCATCACGATCACCAGCTTCCCCAGGGCACCACCGGCGTGGTGCTTCCCGGCGGCTTCAGCTACGGCGACCACCTTCGGTGCGGCGCGATCGCCAGCCGCACCCCCATCATGGATGCGGTGCGCGCGTTCGCCGACGGCGGTGGCCCGGTGCTCGGCATCTGCAACGGCTTCCAAATTCTGTGCGAGGCGGGCCTGTTGCCCGGCGCACTGCTTTCCAACGACACCCAAGCGTTCATCTGCAAGCAGGTGGGCCTCGAAGTGGTGGACGCCGACACCCGGTGGACCGGCGACGCGGCAGCGGGCACCGAGATCAGCATCCCGATCAAGCATCACGACGGCGCTTGGCAAGGCGACCCGAGCCAGGGTCGCGTGATCTTTCGCTACGTCGGCGAGAACCCCAACGGCGCGCGTGAGTCCATCGCCGGCATCGCCAACATGGCGGGCAACGTGATGGGGCTGATGCCCCATCCGGAGATGGCGTGCGAGGCGCTGCTCGGCTCGGCCGACGGCGCGCTGGTCATGGCCGGAGTGTTGGCGCACGGGGTGGCCGCATGAGCGAGGTGCCACTTCATCGCCAGCTCGGCTTGACCGACTGGGAGAACGACCAGATTCCAACGCTGCTCGGCCGCGAGGCCACCGGTCCCGAACTCGTCATGTTCAGCCTGATGTGGAGCGAGCACTGCTCCTACAAGCACTCCAAGCCGCTGCTTCGCAACTTCCCCACGGAAGGGCCGCACGTGCTGCAAGGCCCGGGCGAGAACGCGGGCGCCATCGACGTGGGCGGCGGCCTTGCCGTCACGTTCAAGATCGAAAGCCACAACCATCCGTCGGCCGTGGAGCCGTTCGAGGGTGCGGCCACCGGTGTGGGCGGCATTATTCGCGACATTTTGGCGATGGGCGCCAAGCCGATCGCGTTGCTCGACTCGTTGCGCTTCGGCAGTTTGGACAGCTCACGCAGCCGGTACCTGTTTCGTCGCGCGGTCAACGGCATCGGCCACTACGGCAACTGCATCGGCATCCCCACCGTGGGTGGCGAGGTCGGCTTTGACGACCGCTACGAGGACTCGTGCCTCGTCAACGCCATGTGCGTGGGCATCGTCAAGCACGACCGCATCCTGCGCGCGGCGGCCAAGGGTATCGGCAACCGGCTGATCCTGTTCGGCAACCGCACCGGCAAAGACGGCATCGGTGGAGCCAGTGTGCTGGCGAGCGCCGAGTTCAGCCACGACGAGGACAAGCGCCCGTCGGTACAGGTGAGCGACCCGTTCACCGAGCGCAAGCTGATGGACTGTTGTCAGGACCTGGCCGACCATGACCTGTTGGTGGCGCTGCAGGACCTTGGCGCCGCCGGACTCACCTCGAGCTCCAGTGAGATGGCGAGCAAGGGCGGCGTCGGCCTGCACATCAACCTGGACAAGGTGCCGCTTCGCGAACAGGCCATGACGCCCGCCGAGATCCTGGTGAGCGAGAGTCAGGAGCGCATGCTGGCGGTCGTGACGCCCGAGAATGCACAGGCCGTCATCGACCTGTGCGAATTCCACGAGCTCGACGCGACGGACATCGGCGAAGTGGTGGAGGGCGACGCCCTCATCGCCACGTTCAACGGCGAAGTGGTCGTAAACATCCCTGCGCACTTCCTGGCCGACGACGCACCCGTCTACGAGGTTCCGCAGACACCGGCGCCGCCACCGACGCCGCTCGACCTGACGACGGTGCCGGTTCCCAGCGACTTGGTCGGCGCGTGGCGGGACCTGCTTCGCGTACCGAACATCGCGAGCAAGCGTTGGGTGTACCAGCAGTACGACCACCTGGTCGGCGCCAACACCGTCATCCGCCCGGGCGGCGACGCGGCCGTGGTGCGCATCCCCGGCACGCAGATGGGCCTTGCGCTCACCACCGACTGTGCGGAGCGCCACTGTGAGCTCGACCCGCGCGGAGGCGGCGCCGCCGGTGTGTTCGAGGCGGCGCGCAACATCGCCTGTACCGGCGCCGTGCCCTCGGCTATCACCAACTGCCTGAACTTCCCGAACCCGGAGAAGGGCCACACTGGCTGGCGCCTTGCGCAGGCCATCGAGGGGATGGCCGACGCCTGCCGCGCCCTGGGCACGCCGGTGGTGTCCGGCAACGTGTCGCTCTACAACGAGAGCTCGGCGCGGATGATCTACCCCACACCCGTCGTCGGCATGGTCGGACTGATGGACGACGCCGCCAAGGCCGTGGGTGCAGCCTTCGCATCAGAGGGTGACGTGGTGCTGCTTGCAGGGTCCGGCACACCTCAGCTGGACGCCAGCGAGTACCTGGGTCGCGCCGAGGGTGCGCCCGCCGCACCCGACGCCGACGCCGAAGTGGCGCTGTGTCGTTTCCTTGCGGCGGCGGCCGAACGGGAGCTTCTGGCAGGCGCGCACGACGTGAGCGCGGGTGGCCTCGCGGTGGCCTTGGCGGAGTCGGCGATGCTCGGCACGGTTGGTGCGACGGTCACCGCTCCGTCCGCCGACCGCCCCGACACCGCGCTGTTCGGTGAGAGCGGCGCCCGGGTGATCGTCACGTGTTCACCCGCCAATCTGGCCGCACTTCAGGCGTTGGCCGTCGATGTGCCGCTCGCGCAGATCGGTACGGTCGGTGGTGACGACGTCCAGATCACCGTTGCCGGCACCACGGTCAGCATGTCCATCGCCGACGCCCGCAGCACATACGAGTCGGCGATTCCGGAGGCGCTCTCCTAACCCCGGGGCGCGGGGTCCGCTGCTTTTCCGATCAAGCGGCCCGCACCCGCGTCGATTCCAGGCGTTGTCCAAACACGGTCCGTCGTGACGTCAACCGTGCTCGGGGAGCGACGCACGGAAGGTGGTCGGGTACGGTTCGCCACGCCTCTCGGCCAGACCGTTCGAGTGGGGAAGGGCGCCAACAATGAGCCACCTGACGACACACACCACGATCCGCCTCGCCCGGCCGAGCGGGGATCTGGCCGCAGCCCGGGCGTTCTACGTGGACGGCCTTGGGCTCAGCGTGTTGTACGAGGACCTGACCCATGACGCGTTCGCCGAAATCATCATGGTGGGGATCCCCGGCGCCCGGTGGCACCTGGAGCTCACCAACGCGCGCATACATCAGGTGGTGCCCGCTCCCACCGCGGAAGACCTGCTGGTGCTCTACCTCGGCGCTCCGGCCGACCCGGACCTGATCGGACGCCTGCGGACCCACGGAGGAACGATCGTCGAGGCCCTCAACCCCTACTGGGAGCGGTGGGGCGTCACAATCGCGGACCCCGACGGCTACCGGCTGGTGCTCTGTGAACGGCAGTGGACGGCGTAGACCGGGCCGATACCGCACAATTGCTGACGTCTGACAGCCTTCGGTGCACCCGTCCGTTCCCGCTAGAATGCCCGCGGACGGTCCCCCGACGGAGCAATGGTGCGAGAAACCAGCGATCGCCAAGACACACATCGGCGTACGCCTCGTTGGCGTTGTCCCATCGCACCACAAGTTGAGCCAGTGGCAACACCCAGCCAGGCAGGCGCATGAGCCACGTGGACGTCATCCGCGACGACGACAAACCCAAGGAAGAGTGTGGCGTCTTCGGCGCCGTTTCCGGCAACCGGGAAGTTGCGCGTCTGACCTTCTTCGCGCTCTGTGCCATCCAGCACCGGGGGCAAGAGAGCGCCGGCATCGCCGTCTCCGACGACGGTCACGTGATGGTGCAGCGCGACCTGGGACTTGT
>Ga0209023_10006504_pt1 | contig 12295 bp, 15 predicted proteins | sample LakOneMetagenome_FD_187468 | JGI IMG/M metagenome (GOLD analysis project Ga0209023, IMG submission 187468) | Freshwater and sediment microbial communities from Lake Erie, Canada (SPAdes) (version 2) | ecosystem: Environmental > Aquatic > Freshwater > Lentic | place: Lake Erie, Canada... | reverse complement strand
CTCCACCGCTTAGGATCGGAGCGATTCGATATCCTCTTGCTCGGATCGTCTTGCGCTCTCTTGGGCGGACGAAGTGTGGCGCCGTTCGTGAAAGCGACCTACGCCGGCATGAAAGTGCTCGTCATCAACGACGATGCCGCAGCCAGCGCAATCAGTGACGACGACGACGCGCTTGCCCCTTCGATTCCGCATATACTTTTAGCGCTAGGTCAAGCGCTTCGCGTCGACATCACTGGCGACTGACAGCAACTGACTTGCACCGCTTTAGCGCAAACGGCACCGGCGGCGCGCCTGGCTATCGTGTTGGAACGGGCCGCGCACCGCGTTTAGTGGCATGAGCGCGCACCCAGAATTTGGGTGGAGGAGGCGTGCGCACGTTACACGCTGTCGGCGGGCGCCTTCGGGAGCGGACGCGCCCGCCGACTATAGGGGCTGAGGGAGGGGAGCCCCGCTACATTAATTCCCCACGTTGAAAATTCATGCAAGAGCAATCTCCCAAACCAGTGCGGGCGCGAGCCACACTCGCGGATCATGACTCGTCGCACCGAAAGCAGAACGCGTTCAGACAATGCGCCTACTCCAACCGAGCAGCGCGCGTACTCCACTTACGATTCACTCATTTGCGCCTTGCCGATGAGCGCCCTAGCGATGGGCGCGCAGGCGGCATGCGTGTCAGCGCACTGCGTTGGTCACAATATTTGGAGTTCACCCGATGGACTGGGCGACGATTCAAGCACATTGGGACACGTTCGGCCCACAATTGCTGGATCGCTGGGGACGTCTCACCGACGAAGACATTCGCGCGGCGCGGGCCGGGCGCGACGATCTCGTGCACCGCATCCTCAAATGCTATCGGATCGAGCCTGAACTGGCGCGGCGCCATGTTGACGATTGGATTAAGAGTGCGAGCGCGCCGGCGTCTTCACATGACCCCGCAATGTCGATGCCGGCGGTGTCGGAGCAGAGTATCCCCGCAGTTTCGCACTAGACCAGCAAGCAGCGCGTCGCGTCTCGATCTCCCTTAAGCGGCGGCGGCTCCGACGGGGTCAGCGGCGATTGCCAAGTATTTGATCAATACCCATCCAGCGCGCTTGTACGAAACCGCTTGCTCTCACTAGACTGCGCGTCCTTTTCCGCGAGCGCCGCAAAGCCGCGTCGCGCTGCTGGAGTTGTTCCAATGCTGCGATGCAGGCCTGCGCTGGAATGGCGCACGTCCCAATGGTTCAATGCGCCCGAACCGCTTGACCTGACTGCTCTGCGCGGCCGGATAGTGATGGTCTGCGCCTTCCAGATGCTTTGCCCGGGCTGCGTCAGTCACGGGCTGCCACAAGCCCAGCGGGTACGCGAGACGTTTCGAGAAGAGGACGTGGCGGTCATCGGTTTGCACACGGTCTTCGAGCACCACGACGCCATGACGCCAACCGCGCTCAAGGCCTTCTTGCACGAATATCGCATCGCCTTCCCAGTGGCGGTCGATGAGCCCAACGGCGTAGGACAGCCGCATACGATGCGGCGCTATGCGCTGGAGGGCACACCAACTACGATCCTAATCGACAGTGAGGGGCGGCTGCGCCGCCAGACTCTCGGCGATATCCCCGACCTCCAACTTGGCGCCGAGATCATGGCGCTGATCGGTGAGCGAGGCCCTGCCGCGCCGCGGAGCGAACCCCCAGCGTCCGGCGTCTGCACGCCCGGCGGCTGAGCGTGTCGCCCGCTGCGGACGCGCGCTTCGGCCCCGACCCGCGTGCCGGCCTTCGCAGCTGATCTCGTCTCGGTTGAGGACTGCATCGCCCGCCCCTGCGCGCCCCGGGGCGGGACTATGCGCAATCCGCAGCTTGCCGGTCTGTCACTGGGAATGACCGGGTATTTCGAGGAGTCACGAACTTCCGAGGATACGTCATTGCACACAATTCTATCTAGTGCGCCACCCAAGCGCGCCACGACCCAGCTTGGCGGCGTGCTGTCGCTGCGCAACGGCGACAGCTTGCGAGTCGGGCTCGCACTTGCGCCTAGCCCGCTGATGAATGCGGCGCAAAATCGGCGATCACCGGCGCATGATCGCTGAGCTTGGTCGCCACCCAATCCTGATAGGCGCCGATCCGGACGGTCTCGATGCGGCGCCGCAATCCCGCGGAGGCGAAGATGTAGTCGATGTGGAAGCGCTGTCTCTCGTTCATCCGCCAAAAGAATGTCGGCGTGCGTTCCGCGCCGTGGTCATCGCCGCTCTGTTCATGCCAGGTGCTACGGATGTCGCGTGCGCGCAGGTCGTCGAGGATCGTCGCGAACTTGAGCGGCGGCGCCTTGTTGACGTCCCAGATTGGATTGGCGTTGAAATCGCCTGCCACGATCACATCGCCCGCAAGGCGCCCGGAGAGGTGTCGCAGGCCGCGATCGATAGGCGCGACATAGTCACCGCGCAAGGGTGACGGCCACACGCCCACCACGGACACGGTCACTCCGTCGCGGCGCGTCTGGGCCGCCAAGACGTGACGCTCAGGCGCGCCGACAACGTCTTCCAGGCGCCAGCCATTCCACGAAAACAGCGCCAGGCCCTTGTCGTGATCTGCGCCGATCCAAGCCGCATCGGTGGCGTTGGCGCTTTCCACCGCAGCGCGCGTCACCTCGCTGACAATGGCGATATCCGGCGCAAGCTGCTCCAACGCGGCCGCCTTGTGCGCAAAGCCGCCCATGCAGTTCCAAGCGACTACGCGCACACTCTGTCCCCCGTCCACCGCTTGGCCGGGCCTTTTGGAATGACGTCGCGCCGCGATCAAGTCCGAGCGCCCATGCGCATAGCAGGCATGAAGCCTTGCGTGGCGAGCTGCGCCGATCTGGTAGTTAAGTGCAGGATGGAGCCAGTGATCGCTCTCTGCTCGGCGTGGATAGGTGATCTCTACTCAGGTTCGCGGTGAAGCGCGCGCTGCATCGCGTTTTCGACAGCCTCGCGGGGGCATCGAGCGTGCCCGCGAGCGGCGGGAGGTCTGAGGTTAGAGCCTCGTCAGTGGCAGTGCCGCAGACGACAATGATCGCCATGCCTGCATATGTGCGCTCAAGGAATGGCGCGATGCTCTTGCCATCGACTATTGTGCAGGATGATCCAATCATGAGCACGTCAAAGCGCTGAGAGTCCAAACGATGGAACATCGCTTGGGCATTGTAGACGGACACAACATCATGCCCCAGCTGCCGCAAGCTCTCGAACAGCGTGCGGTTCAAGGTCTCGTCGGCGACTGCTACGCACACGTTTATCATCGCGCCTTGGAGGCAACTGATTCAGCGTCAAGGTCAAAGCCGCAATGCACAGCAGCTCGCAGCGTTCGCAACGCGAATGTTGTAATCGGCCCTACAGCTGCAAGCGCCATTCCCCCGCCAAGGCCCGCAGCATCGGCGCTTGTGCGTGCCCGCCAACACGGCCGGTCATGACGTGAATAGCGTGGCGAGGATTGCGATGTCCCGCCACATGGACCAGGTGCAAACGTAATCAGCGTCGTGACGCGCGAGCGCGCGAACATCACGCCCCGCTGAGTCAGCGCAAGCCGTGATCTGCGCCCGCCATGTTAAGCCGGGGCGTGCAAGGCGGCGCACGGCATAGCACGGATCGGCTTGTGCGAACGACGCGTCGTCATCGAGTGCATAGGGCTGCGGCCCAACGAACGACATCTCGCCAATCAGCACGTTCACAAGCCGCGGCCACGCATCCCAACCGGTGCGCCGCAATAACTCGCCAAGGCGTGTCGGCGTCCCTTCGCCGTCCGAAGGCGAGGCGAGATCAGCTTGCGTCCCACGCTCGCACCGGAAGTCCCAGACGCGAATTGTCCTTCCGCCAAAGCCGACGCGCGGCTGCCGGATGATCGAAGGTCCCGCACTATCGAGGCGAACCGCGATCGCGATCGATATCAGAAACGGCGCGAAGAACCAAAGCGCGAGAACCGCGCCAAATATGTCGAAGGCGCGCTTCGGCCAACCGCCCACGGGCGCGCGTTCTCCATGTACGCGGAGCATTTCTAGCGAAGGATCGCCGCGCACGCTGGGAGTCTTGCCGCGATGAGACTCATTGCACACCGTCGCTAAGTGGGAGCGTTTGCCCTCAAATGTGTGCGAACGTCCGCGCCCGTCACCGGCTCTCTCTTTGCCGCCGCAGTCGTCGCCAGCCTCGCGTTTCGCCATTCGTTTCTCCTCGAACCGCTCTGCCTTCCCAAGATCAGCGTCCCTCGCTGCCGTTGCCTAAGGCGAACGAAAAAGCCGTGTGCAAGATCGGGCGCCGGCCCTTTCGCAAGAACCAGCTTCGCCCAAATGGCGAGTCGGTTTGCGATGTCGCCGGCATGTCGTGTGGTGGCGCACGAACGGCCGCGCGCGGTGCGCGCGCCGCGCTTTTGTCGGTTCAAGTTCATCGTGCGCCTTCGCGCGTTCGTCTTCAGGGTTGGCGCCGTTGGCGACGGCGCACCTGATCGGTGCGCGCCAAGCCTCGTAAGTCGAGCGGACCTGTGTGCTAGTTTACGCTTCCAAACCGAAATCGCCGCTAGGTCAGTCCCAGAGGCGCGGGGGCCGCCCACCGCTCGATCGGGTCACGCGCTGCACAAATCGATCACCCTGCCAGATCATGATAGCTTCGTGCTGCGTCAGCGCGGCTTGGGCGAGGCGGATAGCATCGGCGTCGGTCGATGCGCTGCGCGCCTCTTCGCCGACTAGGCTCTCATCGGTAGCATGGAGGCAAAGACGGTACGTGGGCATTGAGCGTCCCTTGTCGCGAACGTACGCGGCCCGCGCATATTCTTATAGCGCTCTTGCGAATGGCGCCAACGGCCGTGGTTTCCACGCGTTAGTGAAACCGGCGGACCTGATCCAGCTGTCAGAACCGCCCCGCTTTCCCGATCAAGCAGACTTGTCGATCGGCGCGGACGCCGCCTGCTTCGCCATGTAGGCGCGCTGCCCGCTTGCGCGTTCAAGATTATCCACACCTTCGGTTTGTCGCGCGTGGTCGCGGATCACCAGAAATTTGGTGACCACGTGGTGACCAGACCTCCGCGGCCCCCGAAAATCGGGTGTTCTTCTTGGTCTAAGTGTTTGATTTTATTGGAGCGGGCGATGAGATTCGAACTCACGACCCCAACCTTGGCAAGGTTGTGCTCTACCCCTGAGCTACGCCCGCATCCGTGGGGTGGCGCGATGAAGATCCGCGCCTGAGGGGCGCTCCTATCGCAGAGGCGCGGTTCGCCCGCAAGGGGCGTTGGCCGCTTCTTACTCTTATTCCCCCGGCTCTGCCTTGCGCGGCGGCTTCAGCCGCCGTCTGTTAACGTGGCTGTCGGGTGCAATGTGGCCTTCCGGCGTGCGGCCGCGGAAATAGTCGCGTTGCCAGCCATTCTTCACCGCCTCCGCGTCCTTGTCGCTGAGCTTGGCGAGGAAGTTGGTGCGGCTCGCGCCCCATGCTTCGTATTGGCGCTGCAGATCGGGATCGTCGCCGATCGACTTAATGATCGGCTGCACCTCATCCATTTTTTCGTGCGGCAACGGGAAGAGGAAGCAGAACGGCTCGCCCTTCTTGAAAGAGACCATGCCGGGGCGCGTGAAGCGCCAGTTCATCGTGAAGGGAAACGGCAGCCAATACGTCTCGATCACACCGACCAGCGGTTGGATGCCGTCCTTGATGTGATTGGGCGGACCGCCCGCCCACAGATCCCAACCGGGCTCGGTGCGGAAAAGATAGCCGGTGTGAAACGTCAACACGCCGCCGGAAAAATGCGACACAGCCCAGCGCTTCAAGAGCTCGGGCGAAGTGCCGTCATCGGGATCGAGGCGGATGTCCTCCATCCGCGGACCCCCATTCCATGACGCAGTGAACGACACCGGCGACAAGAGCTGCCAGCCCGTCGTGTTCGCCACCACCAGCGGCAAGCACCGATACGGATGGCGATCCGCGAAATTGTCCATCCACTCGCGGTCAGGGCCGCCCGGCACGAGCTCGGCGGGCTGCGGATCGACTTGATAGCAGGTCAGTTTCATCACTCATCCCTAGACGCTCGCGCGCGCCTCCGCCAAGTGGATGCGATGCGCCCGGCGACCCCCGACGAGCTTTTCGCCCGCCTCGATGCGCTCGGCATCGCGCACAACACCATCCGCCACCGGCCGGTTTTCACCGTCGATGAGGGGCGCGACCTGAAGGCGTCGATCCCCGGCGGTCATTCCAAAAACCTGTTTCTCAAGGACAAGAAGGGGCAACTGTTTCTGCTTTGCGCCCTCGGCGACACAAACATCGACCTCACCGCCGTCTCAAAAATGATCGGCTCGGGCCGCTTCAGCTTCGGCAATGCCGAACTGCTGCTGCGCCATCTGGGCGTCGAGCCGGGTTCGGTCACCATCTTCGCGCTGATCAACGACCCCGAGCGAGACGTCACGCTCATTCTCGACGAAGCCCTGCTCCGCCACGACCCGATCTATTTTCACCCGCTCAAAAACGACGCCTCCACCGGCGTCAGCCCTGACGGACTGCTGAAATTCATCCGCGCGCTCGAGCGCGAGCCGATCCGCCTCGCTTTTGACGCCGACGGTGTTCCAACAAGAATTGAACCGGACGCCCCGGCGGCCCATCTTCCCGGGGAACGAGGAGACACATGACTTTTACCGACGGCGCAGCACCGCCCGAAACCGACATCGTCAAAGACGGCTCCGATCAGGCCTTCATGGCCGACGTCGTCGAAGCCTCGCGCGCGCAGCCGGTGATCGTCGATTTTTGGGCGCCCTGGTGCGGCCCCTGCCGCACGCTTGGCCCGATGCTCGAGAAAGTCGTGCGCAACGCCGGCGGCGCGGTGCGGATGGTGAAGATCAACATCGACGAAAATCCCGGCGTCGCTGGCCAACTCGGCGTGCGATCGATCCCCGCCGTGTATGCATTCGACGGCGGCCGCCCGGTTGATGGCTTCATGGGCGCGATCCCCGAAAGCCAGATCAAACTCTTCGTCGATCGCCTCGCCGGCGCTGACATGACCGCCGAAATCGAGCCACTGCTCGCTCAAGCAGCGGAGTCGCTGAAGCTCGGTGACATTGGCGGCGCGGCCCAAGGCTACATGGGCGTGCTGCAGCTCGATCCGGAAAACACCAAAGCCATCGCCGGCATGGCGCGCATCGCGCTGAGCCAAGGCGACGTCGAACAAGCGCAGGAAATTCTCGCGCACACGCCAGAAGGCAAAGAGAACGACCCCGACATCGCCGGTGTCCGTGCTGCGATCGAGCTTGCCGGCAAAGCCGAGGCGCTTGGCGACAATGACGAACTCGGCGCCAAAGTCGCGGCAAACCCAGACGATCTGCAAGCGCGTTACGATTACGCCGAGGCGCTCTCCGCGCGCGGCGACCTTGAAAACGCCAGCGAACAATTGCTCGCCATCCTCCAGAAGAACCGTGACTGGAACGACGGCGCTGCGAAAGCGCAATTGTTGAAGGTGTTCGAGGCCGCCGGCCCCGCCTCCGAAGTCGCCAAGCAGGGACGCCGCAAGCTGTCGGCGCTTCTGTTCTCGTGAGCGCGTTCGGCTATCGCAAACCCGCGGACCTGCCGCAGGCGATCCCGCTTTTCCCGCTGCCAGGCGCGATCCTGCTGCCGCGCGGCGTGCTGGCGCTCAACGTGTTCGAGCCGCGCTATCTCAACATGGTCGACGATGCGCTCGCGGGTGACCGCCTCATCGGCATGATCCAGCCCGCGATGGGCGATGAAGAGGCGCCTGCGCCGGATCTCTCCGATGTCGGCGCCGTCGGCCGCATCACCTCGTTCACCGAAACCGAAGACGGCCGCTACCTCGTCACGCTCACTGGCATTTGCCGCTTCGATCTCGACATGGAGCTCGAGGTCGACACGCCATATCGCCAAGCCTTGGTGTCCTACGAAAACTTCGCCGGCGATTTTACCGCCGCGTCCGGCGAGCGCATTGATCGCGCCGGGTTGATCGCTTCGCTCAAAGCCTACGCCAACGTGCACGGCTTTCAGGTCGATTGGGCGTCGGTGGAAGAAGCGCCGACCGAGACCATCATCAATGTGGCCGCGCAAATTTGCCCCTTCGACACCGCCGCCAAGCAAGCGCTCCTTGAAACTGTCACCCTGGAAGACCGCGCCGCCGCGTTGATCGCGTTGGTGGAATGGGACGCCGCCTCCGGCGACGAACAACGGCCGATCCAATGAGCGACGTCGATCCGAAGCTCTTGGAAGTGCTGGTCTGCCCGCAATCGCGCGGCCCGCTACGCTACGACAAGGCGCGCCAGGAACTCGTCAGCGAAAACGCGCGTCTCGCTTATCCGGTTCGAGATGGCGTGCCGATCATGCTGATTGACGAAGCCCGAGAGTTGGGCGCCGACGAATGAGCGCGCCATGGCCGACAGATTTGGCGTTCGATACCGCAACCAAGTCACTCCACATCGCCTTCGATGACGGCGCCAAGTTCGACATCCCGTTCGAGCTGCTGCGCGTCGAAAGCCCCAGCGCCGAGAACAAGGGTCACGGCGCCAACGCACCCCCGCCTGTGACCGGGAAGGCCAATGTCGGCGTTGTCAAAGCCGAGCCGGTGGGCCGTTACGCTGTGCGCATCGTCTTCGACGACGGCCACGACACCGGCCTCTATTCCTGGGAACTGCTCTACGAGCTGGGCGCCCACAAAGACGAGAAACTGCGCGTCTATCGCGAAACTTTGCAGCAAAGGATGCTGCGCGACGAGGCCTAGTCGTTGCTGGCGCGGGCGCGGAGCGCTAAAACGCGCCCATCATGACAGCCACCCAAGTCGCCCGTCCGCAGCCGCTCGGCAAGCGCATCCGCAAGTCGTTCAACAAATGGGCGAAGGGCCGCCGCGCCGCGATCGAAGGCTGGCTCGATTCCAAATCGCTGATCGAGACGACGGAGATCATCCCGTCCGAGCGCTTCCCGTGGGTCGCGCACCTTGAATCCAATTGGGACACGATCCGCCGCGAGCTTGATGCGGTGATGCCGCAGCGCGACGCCATGCCGACCATGGATGACATCTCGCCGATGCAGAAGATGATCACCAAAGACAAGGCGTGGAAGGTTTTCATGTTCCGCGTCTTCGGCTCGAAGGCGCAAGAGAACTGCCGCAAGTGCCCGGAGACGGCGAAGCTGCTCGACGCGATTCCGAACTGCGAGACCGCGTTCTTCTCCGTGCTTGCGCCCGGAGCGCACATCACTGCGCACCACGGCGCCTATAAAGGTCTCGTGCGCACGCACCTCGGCCTTATCGTGCCTGAGCCAAATGATAAAGTGCGCATGGCCGTAGGCCGTGAGATGATCCATTGGCACGAGGGCAAGGCGGTGGTGTTCGACGACACCTTCCGTCACGAAGTTTGGAACGACACCAACGGCATCCGCGTGGTGCTGCTGATCGATGTCGAGCGCCCGTTCCCACCGGTGCTGCGCGGTATCAACCGCTTCATTCTGCGCCTCGCCCGCACTGCGCCGTCCATCTCTGGCGCCGTCAAGCGCATGCAATCGTCGAGCAAACCGCAGACCGCGTAAGAACGCCGGCGCTACTCCCGCGCGAAATGTCGCTCGATCTTGAAGCGCAACTGGCATTGTCGCGTCAGCGGTTCGTCCGTGTTCACCAGCACCGCAAACGCTGACGCTTCCCACACCTTGAGATCCGCGCGCTCATTGCCGGCATAGACAAAGCCCTCAGGAAACGCTTCGCGCAACGCCGCCGCCTTGCGCCGCGATTTGAGATTCACGCGGCCATCGGAGGCGTACACCGCGTCGAAAATATCCAGATGCTTCGCCACCGCTTCGACCGCCTTGCGATCCGAAGCACTCGCCAGCACCACGGTACGCCCGCGTGCGCGTTCAGCCTTCAGCCAGTCCACCACGCGCGCGTCATACGGCAACGTCTCCGGCGCGGGCGCGTGATCGGCCAGCCGCGCTTTCACGTACGCGCGCCCGTTCACAAACCACAGCATCATCTGTGGCATGCGCCACGGTTCGCGCGAGAGAAAGCGCACGATCGAGCGATAAAACAAATCGCCATGGATCAGCGTGCCGTCGAGATCGACCGCGAGCGGTAGCGTGTTGGTATGCTCTTCAGCTACTGCTGACATCAGGCGCCCGAAACACCACGAACCGCGCGGCGCTATAGTTCCAGATCAACACCAGGCCCGTCGCCGCAAATTGCGAGAAGAGATAGTAGATCCCCTGCCCAGTGAGCAGCGCGACGATACCAGCGTTGAGCGCCAGCCCCACTGCGCCAACCACAAAGAACATCGCCAACCCGTGCGCGAACACCGGCCGGTGCGAAAACGTGAAGTGCCGGTTGAGCACATAGCTTAGTACTGCGGCCACGCTGAACCCGCAGGCGGTCGACAGCACAGGGTTAACGTGCGCGAATTGCACCAAAGCGATCAGGATCGCGTAGTGAACCACCGTCGCGACGGCGCCTACAGCGGCAAAACGTAGAAATTGGCTGAGCACGGGATTCACGCAGCAAGACTCTCGCCGCGCAGCAGCTTTGGCAAGTCGCCCGCTGCACCGCCCGCGTAACGCATGAAGAAACGCCGCGCCGGACCCACCGCGTTAACCGCAGCCAACCCCATGCGCCGCACTGCGGCCAGAGGCTTGATGTTGTTAGAGAAGAGCTTGTCGAAAAACTCCATGCCCAAAGCCATGGTCACGTTGTCGAAACGCCGCCAGCGCTGATAGCGCTCGAGGATCGAGACGTCGCCGGGATCGAGCCCGAGCCCCACGCCATCGGCGATACACTCCGCCAGTGCCGCACAATCTTTCAAGCCGAGATTCAAACCCTGCCCCGCCAGTGGGTGAATGCCGTGCGCGCTATCGCCGGCGAGGCACACGCGTGCATCGATCATCCGCTCCGCCATCTGCATCGACAGCGGGTAGCCAAAGCGCGGCCCCTCCAGCGAAAGCGCGCCGAGAAAATCACCGAAGCGAATGCGCAGCTCCGCGAGGAAGTCTTCCTCGGGCATTTTCAGCAACGCTTCAGCCGCAGCGCGCGGTTCGGCCCAGACGATGTTGGCGCGATTGCCTTTCAGCGGCAGAATTGCAAATGGCCCGTTCGGCAGAAAATACTCGTGCGCCACCGCGTCGTGCGGTTTCTCGTGCGCGATTGTCGCGACAATCGCCGTCACCGGATATTGCCAACCTATAGTGCGAATGCCGACCGCTTCGCGCACGAACGAACGCCGACCATCCGCGCCCACCAGCAATGGCGCGCGCAAACTCTCGCCATTCGCCAGCATCACCCGAACGCCTGCCGGATCTCGCTCGATTTTCGTCACCGACATCGGTTGAATCATGCGGATCGAGGGTTTCGCCTTCACCGCGCGGTCCAGCGCCAAGCGCACATGCCGCGCCTCGCACATCAAACCCAGCGGCTCATCCGGATCGCGTTGCTCGGCGCCGTCGAAATGCAAATGCATCAGCGACGGGCCGCCGGACAGCGTCCCGTCCGTCACCATGATCTGCCGCATCGGCTGAGCGTATTCGTCGAGCGTGTCGGCTACCCCCAGCGCGCGCCACATGCGGTAAGACCCAAACGCGATGGCAAACGCACGCCCGTCGAACGTTGGCGCCAGCGTATCTGCTGGCTTCGACGCATCGATCACCGCGACGGAAACGCCTGCCTGATCCAGCGCCAGCGCCAGCGTCTGCCCGACGAGGCCGCCGCCGCCCAGGATCACATCTGCGTCGAAGCCATTGCTCATGCCCAACGATAGCGCAGCGTCATCCCCAGCGTCGATGCGGCTCCCGCGCGCAAGCTTTGCTCTCGGCGCCGCTTTTTTGGGCGAACGGACCGCACCTCCTGCCGCAGCGCAGCACATTGCTTGCCGACATCGCCAACGCCTCCGCCAATCCGAGCTCTGAGGGGAGCTGGAATGAAAAAACTCGACTGGAGATTGGCGGTAGGGACCGCACTGCTCGGCGCCGCGGTGCTGACGCCAGCTTTGGCGTGGGCGCAGGATGCGGCGACCGCCGCGGCGACCGCAACGCAAGCGGCCACCACCGCGGCCATCGTCGCGCCGACACCGCATGTCGATAAAGGCGACACCACGTGGATGATGATCTCCACAGTGCTCGTGCTGGTCATGATCGTCCCCGGCCTCGCGCTTTTCTACGGCGGCCTGGTGCGCGCCAAGAATATGCTCTCGGTGTTGACGCAGGTGTCGATGGTCACGGTCATCGGCATGCTGATGTGGGCGACAGTTGGCTATTCGCTCTCGTTCACCGATGGCGGCAGTTTGAACGAATGGGTCGGCGGCACATCGCGCTTCTTCCTCTTCGACACCGTCGACGGCCACGTCACCG
>Ga0209023_10006503_pt1 | contig 12296 bp, 7 predicted proteins | sample LakOneMetagenome_FD_187468 | JGI IMG/M metagenome (GOLD analysis project Ga0209023, IMG submission 187468) | Freshwater and sediment microbial communities from Lake Erie, Canada (SPAdes) (version 2) | ecosystem: Environmental > Aquatic > Freshwater > Lentic | place: Lake Erie, Canada | collected... | reverse complement strand
TCAGGTCGCACGGGCGACCGATCGCTACGTGGCGGCTCATTCCGGCTACCGGCTCCTTGCCGAGTTCCGCGCGCGGACCCAGGACGACGAGCTGTGGTGCAACGGGCTCCGCGTGTATGCGTGGGAACGTCCGCCCGGCTGGTCCCCGCGTCTCGGGCGCGACGTCACTGCTCGGGCGTTCCTCCAGAGCAGGGTGACCGGACCCGCCCGGGCGTGGGCCTGGGACGCGCTCGGCAGCAGGCCGCGCGCCATGCAGGCAGTTCGCCGCGTCGTGGTGAGGGGCGGTACGACGGTTCCCCAGAGTCCTCCTCCGCCACGGCCGAACGCATGAGCGCTCGTCCTCTCGGTGACCCACCGTCGCCCGCTCGTCGTCGTCGGCTCATCGGCGCGGCGGGGCTCACCATTCTTCTTCTCGTCCTGCTGCTCAACAGTGCCGGAATCCTCGCGCTCGACATCAAGCCCGAGGTCTACCTCGCGCCGTGGCGCATGGTGGGACTGTTCTCGCAACCGTGGCAGGGGAGCCCGCAGCTGGGCTGGCCGAGCTTCAACGTCGGGCTCGCGCCGGTGCCCGCGTTCGTCGGTCTTCTGCAGACCACCGGCATCTCGGCCGAGCTGAGCGTTCGCCTCCTGCGCTTCCTGCTCTACACGGTCGGAGCCGTCGGGGCCGCGTACTTCACCCGCTCGGTGACGCGATCAGCGCGTCTGGGCTGGGCGGGGCTGGTGGCCGCGTTCGCGTTCGTGGCCAACCCGTACTCGGTCGTGAGCGGTGCGACCCTGGCGATCCTGCTGCCGATGGCTCTTCTGCCGTGGATGTCGCTCACGTTCCTCCGCGGGCTCCGCGAGCCGCAGGGCTGGCGCTGGCCGGCCATGACGGCACTGCTCTTCTGGGCGATGAGCGGCATGAACGCCGGTGTGGTGCCGCTGCTTCAGCTGCTGGTCATCCCGTTCCTGGTGTGGTTCGCGAGGTCGTCGGAGCACGTCACCTGGCGCGACGTGCTCCGCGTCTGCCTGCGCACCGCGGTGCTGCTCACCCTGGTGTCCGCCTACTGGCTGGTGCCCTCCGTGGTTGCGGCGGCCCAGGGCGTCACGGTTCTCGGGAACTCCGAGACGCTGGAGGGCATCAACTCGACGTCGTCGCTCGCCGAGGTGCTGCGCGGCCTCGGCTTCTGGCCGATGTACGGCTCCGACATCGCGGGCCCGTGGCAGGCAGGCTTCTCGTCGTACCTCACGAACTCTGTCGTGCTGATCCTCAGCTTCGCCGTCCCCCTGCTGCTCTCGCTCGCCGTGCTGCGGGCTCGTGGACCGTGGCGCGTACCGCTGACCGCGATGGTCGTCGCCGCGGCCGTTCTCATGGTGGGCATCTACCCGTGGCAGTCGCCGTCGCCCTTCGGCCAGGTTCTGCTGTGGCTCTTCGACCACGTGCCCGTCACCGGCGCGTTCCGGACGCTCAACAAGGCGGGCGCCGTCCTGGTCCTCGGCGGTGCCGTCCTGCTCGCCATCGCCGTGGCGGGCCTGCGTCCCTCGCGCTGGCCGTCGAGCCGTCGTGCCGGTGCGGTTGTCGGTCTCGTCGCCGTCGGCGTCGCGGCGGTGTGGCCGGCGCTGTCGGGCGGCCTGTTCCCTCGGACTCTGCCGATCCCGTCCTACTGGAACCAGGCGGCGGAGTCGCTGAACACCGGCTCCGACGCCCATCGCGTGTGGTTCGTGCCCGGCGAAGTCCAGTCCGACTACACCTGGGCGTCCTCGCAGCCGGACGACCTCGCGCTGCCGCTGATCTCGCGCCCGACAGTGCTGCGGACGACCCTGCCCATCGCTTCGCCCGTCGCGTCGAACCTGCTGGCCGCCGTCGACACCGACCTCCAGAAGGGCCAGCTCCTCCCTGGTGATGTGTCGGCCGTCGCCCGGTACCTCGCGGTCGACCAGGTTCTCGTGCGCAACGACACGGACTGGCAGCAGTACTTCGGTGCGCGACCTTGGACGGTGCACGGCCAGGTCGACGGGGACCCCGGACTCGGCAAGGCGACCGGTTACGGGTTTCCCGGGCAGAACATCGCCGCAGTCGGATCAGGCCCGGTGCCGACGGCCGAACGCTCGCTGACGCCTCTGCAGACCTACCCGGTGACGAACACCCGGCAGCTGGTCAGGGCCGAGAGCCCTGTCGGCATGGTGCTCGTCGACGGGGACGGCTTCTCGGTGTCACCGCTGGTGTCCGCCGGGATCCTCGACAAGGGGCAGGCCTTCCGCTACCTCAGCGCGCTCGACGAGAAGACGTTCGCGTCGCTGCTGGGGTCCCAGCGACGCCTCGTGCTCACCGACTCCAACCGGCGGCGGACATCGGTGCTCGGCTGGCTCGCCGGGAACCAGGGCCCGTTGCTGCCCGCCGACGCCGACCCGGGATCCACGCGCGCGCTCGGCACCACGCAGCAGCAGACCGTCCTGATCACGCGTGGTGGAACCGTCACGGCGACGCAGGTGGGCTCGTCCTTCGGAGTACTCGGGGAAGCCGTGCCGGAGAACGCGTTCGACGGCGACCCCACGACCAGCTGGCAGTTCGGCGACTTCGGCGGAGCGCCGGGTCAGAGCATCACCCTGACCACTCCGACCGAGCACACGCTGTCGTCGGTGTCCGTGACGCCTGCGGTGATCGGTCCGGTCACCGTGTCACGCGTGCGGCTGACGGTGGGTGGCCAGAGCGTGGACGCGGACGTGGCAGCCACGGGAACGACCACGATCGCCTTCCCGCAGACCAGCGCTTCCACAGTCACGCTGCAGGTTCTGGCGACACGCGGGGCCGGGTACAACCGGGTGGGCATCAGCGAGATCGACGTCGACGGCGTCCGCGTCACCCGGGTCGCGAGGATGCCGCTGACGTTGAGCACCTTGGCTGCGTCGCTCGACGACACGGCGCGCACACAGCTGACCAAGACCCCGCTCGACATCCAGCTGCGCCGCGAGACGGGCGTCGCGGGGGCCTACGGCGACGAGGAGCGCACGCTCCAGCGGCAGTTCGTGACCCCGGACGCGCGCACGTACCGCGTCTACGGCCTCGCCCAGGTGCCGCGTGACCTCGGCGAGCAGGAGGCGGACACGCTCGCAGGTGCCGATCCGGCCGTGACAGCGACGTCCTCGAGCCGGCTGTTCGACGACTCTGTGCTGCGCGCGTCCCGCACCCTCGACGGCGACCCCGCGACGGCGTGGTCGCCGGGTGGCACGGGCGTCGGGCCCGGCGAGTCCGTGACGGTCACCGGCCCGCGTCAGCGGATCACACACGTCGACGTCACGCAGCCGCAGGGACCCGGCACATCGGCGGGCCTCGCCACGAAGGTCCGCGTGACGATCGACGGGGTCGTCGCGGCGGAGCAGGCCGTGGGCGCGGGCACGGTGCGCATCGACGTCGCGCCCGTACGGGCCACGAGCGTCACCGTGACCATCCTCGACCGCAACACGGGTCTCGCGCCGGTACGCATCTCAGAGCTGGGCATCGGCTCGTGGAGCTATCGGCCGAACAAGGCGCGTGCCGCGACGGCGTGCGTGTCGCTCGGCGACCTCGACGGTGCCGCGCTGCGGGTGCGCCTCCTCGGGAACGCGGTCCCCGGGACCGCGGTCCTCGTGGCCTCGTGCGACGACCAGCACGTGAGCCTGCTCGCGGGCACTCACGTCCTGTCCGGAGGGTCGCGGTGGGTCGCCGACCGTCTGGTGCTGCGCGACGTCCGCGGGGAGAAGGTCATCGAGCCAGGACCAGTTCCCACGGTGCTCTGGACCAGTGGGTTCGGGCCGACCTACGACGTGCGCGTGGGGCCGTCCAGCTCGCCGTACCTCCTCGTCCTCGGCAACAGCTTCGACGACCGGTGGACCGTGTCGGGGGCGCCGCAGGGGACGGCCACACGTTCCGTCGCCGTGGACGGCTACGCCAACGCCTGGACGATGTCGGCGACGGACGGCACTCGCCTGACCCTGCAGTTCGCCACGCAGAACCCGAGTCTCGCCGCCATGGCCATCTCCGGGGCGACGCTTCTCGCCGCGGTCGTGATGGCGTTCTCCGGTCCGGTCACGATCCCGCTGTCCGGCACCGGGACCGTGACGGCGGGCACGTCGACGCACGCACGGGTGCGTCGGAGGTACCGCGGCTCGGGGAGGGATGCGGCGCGCTGGGTGGTCGCCGGCGTGACCGCGTGGTTCCTGCTCGGTTGGTGGGGGATCGGCACCGTCGCGGTGCTGGCGGCGCTCACGGCGCTGGTGCATCCGCGACGTCGGTCCTGGATCGCCGCTGTCGTGCTGGTCGCGGCGGCCATCCCGGTCTCCTGGCTGGTAGCGCAGCCGGCCATCCTTCTCGCTCCGAGCACCCTTCAGGTCGCAGGCAACCTGTGGCCGCACCGGTTCGCGACCGTGCTCCTCGTGCTCACGGTCGGGCTGGTCCTCCTCGAGGACGGTCACCTGCGCCCCTTGCGCCGCCACCCGCGCGCGACGAGCGGGCCGGGCGGCGACCAGGATGGCTCCCGTGATGACTGACGGCGCCTCGACGCTCGTGACCATCGTGGTGCCGACCAAGAACGTGGCGCGCACGCTCGACGCCTGCCTCGCCTCGATCCGCGCGCAGGACCACAGCCCGATCGAGCTCATCGTGGTCGACAACCACTCGACCGACGACACCGTGGCGATCGCGGAGCGCTACGCCGATGTCGTGCGCACCGCGGGTCCGGAACGCAGCGCCCAACGGAACCTCGGGTACGCCCTCGCGACCGGCGAATGGGTCGTGTGGATCGACTCGGACATGGTCCTCACCCCGTCGGTGGTGAGCGACTGCCTCGCGGTCGCCGGTGCCACCGGAGCGCGCGCCGTGTCGATCCCCGAGGACAGCTTCGGGCCCGGGTTCTGGACCGAGTGCCGCGCGCTCGAGCGCAGCTGCTACCTCGACGACCCGTCGCTGTTCAACCCGCGGTTCCTGCAGCGCGGCCTGCTCGACGAGATGGGCGGGTTCGACGAGTCGATGTCCGGGCCGGAGGACACCCACCTGCGCCACGTCCTGCGCGAGCGCGGGGTGGCCGTCGGCATGGCGACCGCGAAGATCCTGCACGACGAGGGGCACCTCACGCTGCGCACCATCGTCGACAAGCGGATCTACTACGGCCGCAGCCTGCCGGAGTTCGCCGGCAAGAACCCAGGTCGCACGACCGACCAGGGAGTCGCCACCCTGCGTGCCCTGTGGCGGCACAAAGCACGTCTCGCGAAGGACCCGGCGCACGGTGCCGGTGTCCTCGTCATGCGCGCCGTGGAGGCGGGTGCCTACGGCGTAGGTGCGTGGCAGGGCCGCCGTCGATGACGCCCTGCGAGGTCTGCGGTGCGTCCGCGAGCGTCCGCCGTCTCCTGGACGACGAGTCGCTCCGGGTCTGCTCGACGTGCGGGCACGCCGTACGCCTCGAGGGCCATGGCGCCGCGCGTCCGCACCCGGACGGCGGGACGCCGCCTCGCGACGACCTGCGGCTGCGGCTCACCTACCGCCGGATCCGTCGCGCCGTCGCCGGCCACGACGTGCGCAAGGTCTATGAGGTCGGCTACGGCAGCGGCTCGCTGCTCCGGCGCTTCCTCGACGACGGTGCGGACGTCGCAGGGTGCGACCCCGGCATGCTCGAGGCCGACGTCGACGAGGTGGTCCTGCGACGAGGTGCCCTGACCACGTCGCCGCTGGGACCGGGGATGTCGGCGGACGCCGACCTGGTGGTCGCGGTGCACGTCGTCGAGCACCTCCCGAGCGCGATCCCGTCGCTCACGGACCTGCTGTCCCTGGCGCGGCCGGGCGGCCTCGTCGTGCTCGTCACGCCGACCCTGGACTGCTGGGGAGCGCGCGCGTTCGGCGCCGACTGGTGGATGCTCGAGGACCCCACGCACGAGCGCTTCTACTCCGACCGGTCACTGCGTCAGGCGCTGCGGCTCGCCGGTGCGACCGACGTGAGCGTGACGCGTCCGGTGCTCGACAGCCTCGGGGTCGACGGTGCCTCGCTGGCGCGCCGCTGGGGCGGTGACGGGCGTGACGGCGCGCTCGGGGACCGCCGGGGCCGTCTCGTGTCGGCCGCCGTGATGCCCCTGTCGGTGATGGCCCGAACCCTCGTACCCCGCACCCGCCCGGTGCTCGACGCGGTGGCCCGACGGCCGTGAGCCGCCGGGCTTGGACAGGCGCGGCGATCGGCGGTGCGCTCGGCGCGCTCGCACTCGGTCCGGCGCTCGCACGCGGCTACCTGCTGCGCTACGACCTCGTCTTCGTGCCCGACCCGCCGATGACCGCGTCGACCCTGGGCCTCGACGGCGGCGTGCCGCGGGCGGTGCCCGTCGACCTGGTCGTCACGATTCTGTCGCACCTCGCCCCCGGCGACATCGTCGAGAAGGTGCTGCTCATGGCCGCCTTCGTCCTCGCGGGCGCGGGGATCGCTCGCCTGATGCCCGGTCTCGCGTCGGCGTCGGTCGCCGCCGTGGCTTACACCTGGAACCCCTGGGTCGCCGAGCGGCTGCTCATCGGCCACTGGGCCTTCCTCCTCGGATACGCCGCGCTCCCGTGGCTTCTCGAAGCGGCACTACGTGTGCGACGTGGCGACCCCGGCGGATGGCCTCGGCTCTGCGCGATCACGGTTCTCACCGGACTCGCCGGGTCGACGCCCTGGGGTCTCACGGTGCTCGTCGTCCTGCCGGTGCTGCTGTGGCCGGGCGAGCAGCCGAGACCGGGCGCCCGTGGATGGACGGCCTGGGTCCTCACCTGCGTCGGCTCGGCAGCCGTCTGGGCCGTCCCGTCGTTGGCCCGTCCGGGTGGCATTGGAGACGACCCGTTCGGGTTCACGGCGTTCGCCGCCCGCGGCGACAGCGTGCTGGGCGTGTGGGGGCAGCTGCTCACGCTGGGGGGCATCTGGAACAGGGCTGCCGTGCCGTCCGAGCGTACGAGCGCCGTCGTCGTCGTCCTCGCGCTTCTGCTCGTCCTGGCAGCGCTCGTCGGCGGCGTCCGTGCCCTCTGGTCGGCGTACGACGGCTACGGCGCCGCGGTCGTGGTCACCGGCGGGATCAGCTTCGTGCTCGCATCCCTGGGCGCGACGCCGGCAGGAGTCGGCCTGCTCACCTGGCTCGATGGTCACCTCTCCGCGGTCGGGCTCCTGCGCGACGGCCAGAAGTGGCTCGCGCCGTTCGCGCTCCTCGTCTGCGTCTGTGCGGGGTTCGCGATCGAGCGGCTGCGTGCTGTGCTGCCCGCGATCGGTCCGGTGGTGGTCGCCGCAGCGGTGGTCGCCCCCGTGCTCCTGCTGCCCGGTCTCGTCTGGGGCGCCAACGGGAGGTTGCAGACCGCCGACTACCCGCTCGGCTGGCAGACCGTGCGTGACGCCGTGGCCGCACTTCCGGAGGGCACCGACGTCGCGTCGCTGCCGGAGACCTTCTACCGCCGGTTCGACTGGAACGGCAGCACGGTGGTGCTGGACCCGCTGCCGCGCTACCTGCCCCGGGTGGTGGTCGACGTCGACGACCTCCCGCTCCGTGACGGCGTCGTCCGGGGCGAGGACCCGCGAGGCCGCCAGATCGCCGACGCGCTCGACGCGGGCGAGCCGCTCGCCCCGGTGCTGCGGCGCCTCGGGATCTCGGGCGTGGTGGTCACCGAGGGCCAGCCGTCAGGCCCCGTGAGCGGACTCGACGGGATGACCGAGGTCGCGTCCGGTGGGGGACTGCGCCTGTACGCCGTGCCGGCCCCCGTCGCGGCGCCGCCGCGCCCGCCGGGATGGACCGTCGTGGGGCTCGTGGTCTGGTGCCTGACCGTGATCCTCGTGCTCGTGTCCTGGGCCGCGGTGGGGGCCCGGCGGCTGCTAGCATCTCGCCCGACGTAGTCCGGACCCCGAGAGGCACATCATGACGCTGTTGATTCAGGCCCTGATCGCTGCCTTCATCGGCATGCTCCTGGCCATCGGTGGGTCGTTCGCGCTCATCTCGTCGCAGTCGGCGCTGCCGGCGCAGTCCGACACCCCGTTCGTCGTCTACGACGGAAGCTGATCCCGGCGCCGCCCTGAGGCGGCAGCAGCCAGCACCTCGAGGACCTCGTCCCCGGTCCTGTCCCAGCTGAATTGTGCTGCGTGCTCGCGCGCGCCCTCAGAGAGGCGCTCACGCAGATCGGCGTCGCCGAGGATGCGCGACACCTGCCGCACGAAGTCCTCTTCGTCGTCGGCGAGCAGACCCGTCCGGCCCTCGACGATCGACTCCGCGGTCCCGCCCGCCGAGCGCAGCGCCACCGAGGGCGTGCCCAGGGCGGCGGCCTCGACGATCGCGAGCCCCCATCCCTCCTTGAGCGAGGGGAGCAGGTTCACCCGCGCTGCCGCGAGCAGGTCCGCCTTCTCGACGTCGGACACGAAGCCCGCGAACCGCACGGCCTTCTCGACCCCGAGCTGCGCTGCCGTCTCCTGCAGCTCCGGCAGCCAGTAGCCCTGCCCGACCACGGTCAGCGTCAGATCCGGCCAGGTGGCACGCAGCCGGGCCAGCGTCTCGAGGGCGAGCTCGACCCGCTTGTGCGGCACGAGCCGGCCGAGCACGACCATGCTCGGCGGGTCCAGGGGCTCGTAGCTGACATCGCTCGTGGGTGCGTCGAGCCCGCTGAGGACCACGTCCACACGCTCCGGCCCGACACCGAGACCGACGAGCTCGTCGCGAGTGGCGGTCGACACGGCGATGTAGTGCGAGGAGCGGTAGGCCAGCGGCGCGGCCGCGGACTCCAGCCACCAGCCGAGGCGGGCCCGCGCCGGCCCGAAGACCTCGGGCCACTGCTCGCGGTGCACGTGGTGGACCACGTTGACCACCGGCACGCGGGTGACCAGCGGCGCCCAGAACGGCACGCCGTTCTGCACGTCCATGACGACGTCGTAGCGGCGTCGTCCGGCGGCCGCGACCCGCATGCCCTGCGGGTACACGGTGAAGCGCCCGCCGCGCCGGAGCAGGTGACGTCGGTCGACCGTCTCCTCGGCGAGCGAGCCGGGGTAGCGGGCGCTCATCACGGTCACCTCGTGCCCGCGCTCGGCGAACCGGGCGGTCACGCGCTCCAGGAACACCTCGGCGCCGCCGGCCTCCGGGTGCCGGCCGTCGCGCCAGGAGAGCACGAGGATCCGCAGAGGGGTCCGCGGGTCTGACGTGTCGGTGGGCTCTGGCACGGCGGTGACTGTACCCGCGCCGCCACCCGGCTCGCCGCCTCCCGCCCCGGGGCCCCTCGCTCCGTAGACTGGCGCGATGCCCGAGCGAGTCGCGTCCGCCGACGGGCTGGCTCGTTCCTGGCAGCTGTTCACCGCCTTCCGTGTCGAGCAGACCGATCCCGACCGCTTCTACGGCCTGCTCGCCGAGGACTCGGTGCGCATGGCGTCGCAGCACCTCGATCTGGCCGGTGCCCGCGTCGTGGACGTGGGTGCAGGGCCGCAGCAGTTCGCGCGAGCGTTCCGTGCGGCCGGCGCCGAGTACGTCGCCGTCGACGCCGACGAGTCCGCCATCGACCCGCTGCCCGACATCGGGACGCACGCCCTGGTTGCCTACGGCGAGCAGCTGCCGCTGCGCGACTCGTCGGTGGACCTGGCCTTCTCCAGCAACGTCTTCGAGCACGCCCGCCGCCCGGAGGCTCTGGCCGACGAGATGCTGAGGGTGACGCGACCCGGCGGCATCGTGGTGATCTCGTACACGAACTGGCTGTCTCCCTGGGGCGGTCACGAGACGTCGCCGTACCACTGGCTCGGGGGAGAGCGGGCGGTGCGGCTCTACCGTCGGCGGCACGGTCACGATCCGAAGAACCGTGTCGACGCGACCCTGTTCCGGACGAGCGTGGCGCAGGGCCTGCGCTGGGCGCGGTCGCGGCCCGACGCGGAACTCGTGCTGGCCCGGCCGCGTTACTACCCGCAGTGGATGCGCGTCCTCGTCGACGTGCCGGGCCTGCGTGAGGTTGCGACGTGGAACCTCTGGCTCGTGCTGAGGAAGCGATGACGACGTCGCTCGACCTCCCCGGTCGCGCGGAGGCGACTCCACGGGACACGGGCTCAGGGCAGGGGAGTCCCTGGATCGTGCGCCGGGCCCGCGAGCTGACCGGTGCGGTCCTCCTCTGCGCGCTGGCCTTCAGCCAGGCGGGCGGGCAGCTCGTCGCCGACACGAAGCTCGATCTCGTGCTGGACCCGGCCGGCTTCCTCGGACGGGCGTTGCAGGCGTGGGACCCGCAGGCGGCGTTCGGGCAGGTGCAGAACCAGGCATACGGCTACCTCTGGCCGATGGGTCCCTTCTTCCTGCTCGGCCATGCGTTGCAGGTGCCCGGTTGGATGGTGCAACGCCTGTGGTGGTGCCTCCTTCTCCTGGTCGCCTACACCGGGATGCTCGTCCTCCTGCGCCTGCTGCGCATCGGCTCGCCGACCTCACGACTCCTCGCGGCGCTCGTGTTCGCGCTGTCGCCGCGCATCCTCACGACGCTCGGCGGCATCTCCGTCGAGTCGTGGCCGTCGGCTCTCGTCCCCTGGATCGTCGTGCCGCTCGTCGTCGGTGCCCAGCGCGGTTCACCGCGCCGGGCCGCCGCACTCTCGGCGGTCGCGGTCGCCTGCCTGGGCGGCGTCAACGCGACCGCATCGGCCGTCGCGCTCGTCATGCCGCTGCTGTTCCTCGTCACGCGCCGGCCCGGACCGCGTCGGAGAGCGCTGCTGCTGTGGTGGTCGGGGCTGAGCCTCCTCGCAGTCGCGTGGTGGGTGGCGCCGCTGCTGCTGATGAGCCGTTTCTCCTTCCCGTTCCTCGCCTACATCGAGTCGGCGGCGACCACCACCGCCCCGCTGTCTCTGCTCGACGACCTGCGCGGCACCGACCACTGGGTGGGCTTCCTCGTGCTGGGCGGCGCCCCGTCGTGGCCGGCCGGCTGGTGGCTCGGAACGATCGGGCTGGCCGTGGTCGCGACCTCGGTGCTCGCCGCGCTGGGGCTGCTTGGCCTCCTCGCCCGCAGCTGCCCCGAGCGACGCCTGCTGCGTCTCACGCTCCTGCTCGGTGTCCTCGTGCTCGGCGTCGGCTACGTCGGAGCCCTCGGGTCTCCCGTCGCTCCGTGGATCCACACGGCGTTCGACGGCTGGGCCGCGCCTCTGCGCAACGTGCACAAGTTCGACGTGCTGATCAGGTTGCCGCTCAGCGTCGGTGTCGCAGTGGCGCTCCCGCTGCTCGTGCCGGTGCTGCATCGCCTCGTGCGGCGCGCGTACGTGGACCCGGACGGTCACGGACCGCGTCGCGCCGCCGGAGTCCTCGCTGTCGCAGTGGTGCTGCTCCCCGGCCTCGTCGTCGTGTCTCCGGCACTGAGGGGTGACCTCCCTCAGCCCGGCAGCTTCACGGCGGTGCCCGAGGCCTGGCAGGAGGCCGCGGACTGGCTCGCAGCACATGGGCCCGATGACCGCACGCTGCTCCTGCCGGCGTCCAACTTCGGTGAGTACACCTGGGGCCATCCACGGGACGAGCCCTTCCAGGCGCTGGCGCGGTCTCCCTGGGGCGTGCGCAACATCGTCCCGTTGGGAGCACCGGGTGCGACCCGCTGGCTCGACGGCGTCCAGCAGGCCGTGGCAGCGGGCGCGCCGTCGTCCGTCCTGGCCCCGGCTCTACGTGTGGTCGGGGTCCGGTACGTGGTCGTCCGGTCCGACCTCGATCCGGCGACGGGAGTGGTCGACGCCGCGATAGCGCGGGCGACAGTCTCCTCGAGCCCGGGCCTGGCCCTCGTCGCCTCGTTCGGCGCACCCGTCGTGCGGGACCCCGGATCCGACGCCGTGGGTGTCGCTGCCGCACCTGCGCTCGAGGTCTACGAGGTCGCGGACGCGGCCGGCCGTGTGACGGCCTTCCCTGCCGACAGCCTGCGCGTCTTCTCGGGGGGACCGGAGGCTCTCGTGACCTCGGGGGTCGCGGGCCGCGGCGGGCCCTGGGTGGCGCTCGCCGACGCGGCGGCCGCCGGCGTCGACCAGGCAGGCGCTCTGGTGACCGACACGCTGCGACGCCGGGTGATGAACGTCGGGGCCCAGCGCGGGTCGGACTACACCCCCACGCTCACGGCCGGCACACCCGTCTCGCGGGGCGCTGCCGCCGGGGACGTGTCGCCGTGGCCCCCCGGCACGGACGAGGCGACCCTCCAGTACGTGGGCATCGATGACGTCCGAGCGAGCTCGAGCGCCGCGGATCCCTTCGCGGTGGGCTACGTCGGGCCCGGGCGGCGTCCCTTTTCCGCGGTCGACGGCTTGTCGGCGACCGCGTGGCTCGCGACGACCACCGATCCGAGCCCGTGGTGGGAGGTCGACGTCGCGGCCCGC